>Ga0209593_10000009_pt1 | contig 170448 bp, 152 predicted proteins | sample PPLLaktember2015_3_FD_187260 | JGI IMG/M metagenome (GOLD analysis project Ga0209593, IMG submission 187260) | Freshwater sediment microbial communities from Prairie Pothole Lake near Jamestown, North Dakota, USA - PPLs Lake P7 Core (6) Depth... | ecosystem: Environmental > Aquatic >...
GTGCCGGCGGAGGAGGAACAGTTGTGAAATTCCAAACTGTGCCTGTGGTAGTACCGCCTGTGTTCTTTTCATCTACACGCCAATAATATGTAGTGCTTGCAGCCATTGTGCCGGTGTCATAGGTTAAAGCTGTCCCATCAGCAATGACCTTGGTCACCGGAGGATTAACAGTTCCGAAATATACATCGCGGGATGTAGCGCCGCTGCCTGCTGTCCAGCTTAAATCCTGAGTCAAGCTGACATCTGTTGCGCCAGTGGACGGAACAGGACTGCTTGCCGCGCCCGGCGGAGGAGGAACAGTAGTAAAGTTCCATACTGTGCCTGTAGTTGTACCGCCGACGTTCTTCTCATCAACACGCCAATAATATGTAGTGCTGGTTGCCATTGTGCCGGTGTCATAGGTTAAAGCTGTCCCATCAGCAATGACCTTGGTTACCGGTGGATTAACAGTTCCGAAATATACATCGCGGGATGTAGCGCCAGAACCTGCCGTCCAGCTTATGTCCTGGATTAAGCTGACATTTATTGCGCCAGTAGACGGAACAGGGCTTGTCGCTTGGCTGGGCGGTGCAACTATGGTTGTAAAGCTCCATACTGTGCCTATAGTTGTGCCGCCTGCGTTCTTTTCATTTATGCGCCAATAATAAGTTGTATCATTGCTCATTGTTCCGGTATCAAAAGTTGTGCCTGTCTGGCTTATCGCAAACGGCGGTGGATTTGTCGTGCCGAAATAAACATCGTGTAGCGTCGTACCAGCACCAGCTGTCCAGCCAAGGTCGGTGGTTACACTCATATCTGTTGCCGTGTCCATCGGGCTTGGACTGCTTGCCGCACCTGGAGACGAGATTCCTGCTGCGGATTTGATTTCTATTGCAGCGATAGCCCAGTCGTCGCTAAGGGTGGATGTCGTGTTGAATGTGTACACACCTGGCGCTGTCGTTGTCCGTTTACCGCCCCATATACCATTGTCGGTCGTAGTACTCGTGCCGGTTTCATTGTCCCAAAGTTCAGTAATGCCGCTGCCGGGCGTGAATGGGTTGGTGTCGCCTCCATAGGCTGTCGCCGCGCCAAAGACAAGCGAGTTAGCATCCCTTGTTGTTATGCTTGTAGTGATGCTTGTGCCGCTTGTGGCGGTTGTCCCTGTAACTGCTCCGGTAGGATTGCTCTGGTTAACGCCTGTGAAGTTGGTCGCAGTAATAGCAGACGGGTCCACACTGGCTGCGAAGGTTACGACGACACTGTTCGTTCCAACGGGAGGTGCAACCAGATACCAGATTTCGACTGCACAGCCGCTGGACGCTCCTGATGCTGTAAAAATGCCTCTGGTAAGTGCGTTGCCTGCGTAAGTAACGGAACTGACCGACTTATCGCCCCTAATCATTACGCTGACGGCTAATAGTCGGTTATCGCCTGCTGCGACTGTATGGGAGAACGTCGCACTCGAACGAGCAGCAGAAGATAAATTTGTTGTGACTGTGCCTGATGTTGGAGAGGATAACAGAAGAGGTGTTATTTCAGATGCAGTTGGTGACCAGGCAGTTTCATTTTGTGCAGCGCTCTTATCGCGTGCCTTTACCTGATAAGTGTATGTAGTATTAGACGAAAGATTATTATCTTTATAGTAGGTGCTGTCCTGCCAGCCGCTGTCATGATTCGGGTCGGTAACGTTATTGAAATAGTATTCAACACCGGTTGGGTCGGAAGCTGGCGATGCTATCATCGTAATCGAAGTGCTTGATGTTGTGGTCGGCACAATTGTCCACGTCATCGGATTCGGTGCCGGTGCACCGGCATCAGGAATGCTTTGCAAACCGCTAAAGTCCTGCACTCCGCCGGCGGTGTAAATATTTGGTGCCCCGAATGTACTTGCTGAGCCGTCAGTATAGTTTGACCGTGCGGTAATCAGAGGCCCGGGGTTTTCTTCCAAGTGACAGATTTCATCGCTGCCGATACCGGAAGACGTCTTGATTCCCTCGCCAGCCGGTCCGAATACAACGGTCCCTACACTATTTTTAATTGTCAACTGCCAATTGTTGTGCGAGACATCGATGTTTGCAGCGGTAATATATGTATCGCTGGCGCCGGATTTGGCCTGGACATTTATCCACCACTTGCCGTTTGCCGGGTCGTAATTACTGAGGTCATCCGGCAGATTTTCCGAAACGGTGATGATTGTGCCGGAGCGCAGGTCTGCCCAGAGGCTATTGCTGGTCAGGGTTAGTGTTTTGCTGACGCCGTTATCGCTGAGTAAGAGCTGCCAGCCGCGTATATCGAGATGGTCCTGCGTGACTACCATCTCAAACCAGTCGCCGCCATTGGCTAAAATCCTGCCCCAATATGTGTCTGAGGCGTTATTCTTAAGATATTTGTTGTCCGCAACGCCGTTATATTCATTGAGAATAAGAGGGGTTGGCGTGATGTAGTTCTGTGCAGCCGGAGTCGGTGTGGCGAATTCACGGCAGGCGGCAACTCCGTCAGGATACTTTCCGTAAGAGATATTTGACGCCAGAGGGCCATAGGTTAAATAGTCGATAATTTTGCCGGCAGCAGTATAGAACCATACAGACCCACCGGTTGCGCTCAACGCGAAATTGGTATGCAGCGGACCCTCATTAGGCTCGGCATCCGCCCAGAAAATCATCCACTGGCCGCTATTGAGTATCGTACCGGCCGGTATCGCCCATTTGGTTGGAATATTATTGTCATTTGTCAGATACATTCCACCAAGGTCAACCGAGTTTGGCGAGGCATTGTATATTTCAATCCATGGAGCATATTCGTTATGGTCGTCCATATTAATCGAGCCGTTGACAGACAATACTTCATTGACCTTGAGATCGGGTATATATGGGGAAGTTCCGGCCATGCTGTTGACGACGCAAGGTGTGCCGGCTGATGTCGCACTGGCTGCCCAGTTCGTAGGATGGTTGTTATTCTTTGAGACGTCGATGAGTTCCAGCGATTGTCCACCTGATAAAACAGGCCAGAATCCGCCATCGTCATAATATACTTCGTCTATAATATTTCCCTGACTGTCTTTAAGAACAAGATTTTCTCCGCTGTTGTCCAGACCGCCGTCATATTGTGCCGCTACAAAGAGACCGCTGCCGTATGTTGTGCGGAATTGGACATCATTTTTAACCACAACTAAATAACTTTGCGGCAGTAATACCGTACCCGAAGGAATAATAAGCTCGACTCCATCGAGGTGCCAGCCGGACATATCGACGGATTCGGTTGAAGATGGGTTATAAAGTTCAATAAATTCATCGTCACTGCCGCCCGCAGGATTATACATAATTTCATTGATAATAATTGCGGGTGCCGAAGTTTGTGCCTCCGGAATTTCGCCGGCAACGCGGTGGGTAACGAATAAGTGCGTACGTCGAACAGTAAGATAGCTGTCTTTCAATATCTGCGCTGCCTGGTCAATAGTCTGATATTGACCCCATGAGTTCCATCTGGACGTATCCATTGCCGCCTCAGTGTCCTCAATGGCAGTTAAGGTATCGACGGTCTTCTCGATTTTGCGCTGCGCATACAGTGTCCCCGGCGGCTGAAGCTGCTCGTCCATAATTGTGCGCAATCTGCGGAAAAGCATATCGCGGAAGTCCGCTTCGTTATAGAGTACTTCTATCAGGCGATTCCACAGATAGTCGTATTTCTCGTGTTCATAATCTCCGAATAACGGATGGCTTGGCGAGACATTTGTTCGCCCGGAAATCGTATCAATGTTGGCCCATATATCATCGTTAAGAACAGCTCCCTGATAATTTCGGCCCCACGTCAGGTCTTTGTCCCATGGCAGTATCCACCATCGGCCGGTGCCTGCGGTATCGCGGTAAAGGTAATAGTTCTTGGCGACAGCGTCGTTGTCGTGCATAGCGACAAGCGCCGCCAAATAGTTCATCACTTCTGGAATATTAAGATTATCAAAGATAAAATCTCTCCTGGCTTGGCCGGTAAGGTTGTTGATGCCGTTCAGGAAGTCATACAGGTCGTTGAAGTCGCCGTCGTCGGGCCTGTGCTTCTCATAATAAGAAGGAAGCTGGGAAAGTGAGTAATAGCTGCAATCGGACTGAGCTTCGTATAAGGTTCCATAATCTTTATCGAGGCCATTGCGTGTCAGATAGTTGTTATCTATATCTTCATAATAAGCGTACAGTCCAAAAAATTGCCCATTTTGATACATACGGACAGGGAAATACTGACTGTATGGACAGCCGACATCCGCTAATAATTTCCATGCCATGTACTCACGCGTATAGCTTTTATCCGAATAGGAAGCCTGCATATTGAAGTTATCAACCGGTATCTCCGTTAATCCGGGCATAAAGAAATCATGATTTTTGGCAGTTTTGAACTTCCAGCTTTTTTTGTACCAACTGCGGCTTGTCTGCCCACGAGCGCGTATCCGCACACCGTCATAAAGAGTTCCATCGTAGTATACAAGAGCCGGATAATTGACATCGGTTTGGCAGGTAATCACCGCATTATTGTAATCAGTTGGGGCTATCAGCCAGTGAAATATAGGCAGGCCCGTTAGAACCGAGGCATCATCTTCGATGTAAGTACCAGAGTAGACGACTGAATCATCATCGCGCGGGAATCCCATCGCGCCCGTCGGGCCGGTAGTATCAATCCTGTATCGAATCAGCGTATTAAGAGGCTGAGCCGGTATTGTCGCTCCATAAACACCATCACTGGCAGCACCGTCTCCACTTAGCCCGTCGTCAAGCATAGGAATTATGACTTGTGTACCGAAGTTAATTATATATTTTAAATTGACTGTATTTGCAGCCTCGATGGAAGCGGTTACTGTAATTGCTGCGCCTGGCTGAACTGTGCCATGCTGAACATTTGATATCCAGGGAGGCAAACCGGCTGCATTTACGCTATTAAGGGCACCGGCAGTATGCTTTGCGGCAGCAATTGAAGCATGCCAATTGCGAGGGTCGTTGCCATTCAGCGTTGGGTCAATCCGCTCGAGCGAAGGACCTAATTCATCCGGGGTTACCGGCCATGGGGGATAAGTGGTGTAGCCCACTTCGTCAACGGAAATACCATTGGCATCCAGCACCTTCAATAACTCGCCAGAGTTACTAATCTTGCCGGTGTAGACATAACTCGGCAAAAATCCATACACTGACTGGAAATGATTGGCATCCTTGGCCAAAACCATATACGCGCCAGGTTCAATAGATGCTCCGGCGTGAAAGGTAAAGCCGATGCCGTCGATAGTCCAGTTAGCCAGATTTACCGCAGAAGCACCGGTGTTGTAAAGTTCGAGATACTCATAGTCATCATCTATAAGCTGCGGCGGATGATACATAATTTCAGAAATGACGACATTAGCAGAAGCTGAACTGGCAAATAATGCCAGACTCCACAGACACACCAGAGCAACTACTATTTTTACTTTTGTCCTTATTAGTAACTTTTCCATTGTGCGTACCTCACAATCTTTTAAAGATTTTGGAACAAACAGTTTTACCGGGCGATGCACACCGCGCGCACCACATTTGGTCATCCCTGATATGTGATATTTTAGAAAGGAATGAATATGGAGAAAGTCCTTATTGATTTTGGGCAAGTCAGACCCAAAACGCAACAGGTGGTCTCCTCCGTATTTAAGTCTTCATCACCTCTCTGTCGCTCCATCAAAAATGTTTTCTTTTTTCTTCTTCACAGGTCCCATAACATGCTGATTTTTACTAATTTTAACAGTATACCGATTTTTTTGTCAAAGGTCAATAGTTAAGGTGGAAAATTACAGGTTATTTAAGATATTATATGGCGAGTTTTAGGGTCTTAAATCACTCTTAACTTAAGAAGCAGAATTGTTTAATTTACCGCTAAAAAGGGGGAAATAACGGAGAATTTTTCAAGCGACATCAACCAGAGTCAGACTGCCGCTGAACTTACGGACAAGTTCAGTACGAATATTCTTGTGCTCGGCTGATGTGAGCATAGGGTCTTTTTCGACAAGCTCAAAAGCGTCTTTTCTGGCCATCTGGAGTAAATCGGAATCGTCAATAATATTAGCGATTTTCAAATCAGGCAGGCCGTGCTGACGTGCGCTCAAAAGCTCGCCCGGCCCGCGAAGTTTCAAATCGTGTTCAGCAATTTCAAAACCGTCACTGCTGCGTTCCATTATTTCGAGCCTGCTTTTGGCGATTTCGTTTTCGGTCTGTGCGACAAGGAGGCAATATGATTTTGAAGAGCTTCTCGCTATCCGGCCGCGAAGCTGATGAAGCTGCGCAAGGCCGAACCTGTCGGCTTCCTCGATAACCATTATCGTTGCGTTTGGAACATCAATACCGACTTCTATCAGCACTGTTGAGACGAGGCAATGAATTTTTCCCTTGCGGAAATCGTCCATTATTTTCTGCTTGCCTGTGCCGGACATCTGGCCGTGCAAAAGACCTACGCTGAATTCGGGGAAGATTTTTTTGCTCAAATTTTCATACTCCGCGATGGCGGCTTTTACGTCTCCATTTTCGCTGTCGACGATTCTCGGATAGACAAAGAAGACCTGCTGTTTGGCTTTTAATCTTTCACGGATAAATTCATAGGCCTTTGGCAAGTCTTTCGGCTGAATGAGTCTTGTTACTATCTGTCCTCGTCCCGGCGGAGAATGTTTTATGATGGATATGTCCAAATCGCCAAAGACTGTCATTGCGAGCGTTCTGGGTATCGGTGTTGCTGTCATAACGAGACAGTGAGGCGTTGTGTCTTTTCGCAGGCCTGCCCGTTGATGGACGCCGAACTTGTGCTGCTCGTCGATTATCACCAAAGCAAGGTCGGCAAACTGAATATCTTCCTGCAGCAGGGCGACGGTGCCGACGACGATATTGGTATTGCCCGATTTTATATCGTCGAGGATTTCCTTTCTTTTATCGCCTGTGATGCCGCCGGTGATGAGAACTCTTTTCACATCGCTGTTTTTCAGGTAGCGTTCGATGCTCGTAAAATGTTGTGCGGCAAGGATTTCCGTCGGGGCCATTATTGCGACCTGCTGTTTGTTGGCGATGGCAACAAGGGCGGCGTGGAGGGCGACAACGGTTTTTCCGCTGCCGACATCGCCCTGCAGGAGTCTGTTCATCGGGATAGTTTTGCCTAAATCAGCGGTGATTTCTTCAATTACCTTGTCCTGGTCTTCAGTGAGCAGGAACGGGAATCTTTTTCTTATTCTGCTGTCGATTTGCTCTGTGCATTTCAGAGCAACGGCTTTTTCAAAGTTTCTGACTTTATAGCGGCGAAGCGCAAGAGCGGTCTGCATTAAAAACAGCTCATCATATTTTAATCTGCGTTTTGCCTCGGCGATTTGCGTTTCATCCTGAGGATTGTGCATTTGCTTAAGGGCTTTTTGGCGGCCGATGAGATTTGCTTTTTTCATAAAACCGGAGTCGAAAAATTCCGGCACAAGCTCAACGAGTGGGTCAATTGAATCGTGAATTATTTTCTTAATCTGTCCGCTGGAAAGATTTGCTGTCGCCGGATAAACAGGACCGCTGAAACTGTCTGCGACAATTTCATCTTCTTCAATAATTACAAATTTGGGATTTGTGAGCTGAAGCTGATGTTTGTAAAGCGTAGTTTTGCCCCAGACGACAATTTTTACGCCCGGCGTTATCTTGTCCTGCAAAAATCTGCCGTGGAACCAGACAATTCTGCATAATCCCGTCTCGTCATTGATATAGGCCTCGAAGTACGGCGGTTTTCGCCACCCCTGCCAGTCGGTGCTTTCGACAAATCCGGCCAATGTGACAGTATGGTCGGGCTTTAGCTGTTCGATTTTGACGGGCGGCGGGGCGAAGTACCAGTCTCGTGGGTAATATTCGAGTAAATCAGCAGCGGTTTTTATGTCAAGTTTGGCAAAAATTTCCGCCTTGGCAGGACCCACGCCTTTTAGAAATTGCACCGGCATATCAAAAGTGAGATTGTTCGAAGGTTTTGTCATCATTTTTATTCCGGGTAGCCGAATTTTCCTATAAGTCTGACAAATCTGCAGCCGCAAACGGGTTTTGTTTTTAAGCCGCTGTCTGTTTTTTCTATTGTTACGAGTTCCTGTATATATTCGGCACCGAGCGGCACAACGGCGATGCCGCCAGTTTTTAATTGTTCAAGCAGCGGCTGGGGCATCTGGGCGGCGGCGGCAGTGATTATGATTCTATCAAATTTTTTGTTCTCGTGCCAGCCGCAGGAGCCATCGCCGATATAAAATTTTACATTTGTTATGTTCAGTTCTTTCAGGGTCTGCTGAGCCTTTATTGAAAGAGACTCTATTCTTTCGATAGTGAGAACCGCTTTTGCGAGTTTTGCGATTATCGCGGTTTGATAGCCTGAGCCGGTACCGATTTCGAGGACATCGCAGTTTTTGTCGATTTTCAGTTCCTGCGTCATCAAGGCGACAATGTAAGGCTGACTTATAGTTTGGCCATAGCCGATTGACAGCGGGCCGTCGTAATAAGCCAGGTCGAGATGCTCGGCGAGGACGAATTTTTCCCTCGGCACATCGGCCATCGCCTCGAGCACGGCTGGGTCGGTAATATCCCGTTTTTTCAACTGGGTCCGAACCATTGATTGCCTTTCGACGGCGAATTTATCCTTTTCATTTATCTGCTGCATAACTATAATATTGGCGTTATAAAGACTGTTTTGCAAATCAATTTTTAAGGAGATAGACAATGAAAACAACATTGAAAGTTGTCGCGTTTTACCTGCTGGCGGTCATTTTGGGCGGCTGCGTGCCTTCACTGCATCCGCTCTTTACCGAAAATGAACAGATTTCCGATGCTAATCTCGTCGGCATCTGGTATCCGGCAGATTCCAATGATAGCTGGGTGTTTAAGCCGCAAGGAAAAGGCTATGAAGGTATCTATATCGAAAATAACAAAAATATGAGCAGTTTTGATGTCAAAATCGGAAAATTGGGGAAATATATGTTTCTTGATGTATATCCACAAAAGGCAAATCTGGCAGAAAATGATTTTTATAAATCGCTTCTTGTGTACGCTCATACCTTTTTAAAAATGGAACTGACCAAAGATTCACTGAAACTTTGTGTGATGAGTCCTGATAGTATCGATAAATTGCTCAAATCCGACTCGAATATTATAAAACACGAAAGACTTGAAGACGGAAAAGTTGTTTTGACAGCGTCAACAAAAGAACTCCAGGATTTTATGCTCAAATATGGCGTTGATGAAAAATACGAACTTTTCGGAAAAGCCATCGAGGCAGGCAAGGTATGCCATATCAAGGCCGATAAGTCAGGCAAAACAAATGAAAAGCAGCCTAAAAGCAAAAAGAAAAAATGAATAATCAGACGCAAAGGCTGATACATCTTGATAAGGATTATCTCTGGCATCCGTTTACGCAAATGAGGCAATGGCTGGCCTGCGAGCCGGTGATTATTGAGTCAGGCGACGGTTTCTATCTTATCGACACCGAAGGCAATCGTTATATTGACGGCATAAGCAGCCTTTGGTGCAATGTTCACGGCCATAGAGTCAAAAAAATCGACGATGCGATAAAAAGCCAACTCGATAAAATTGCTCACAGCACGCTTTTAGGTCTTGGACAAACGAAATCCATCGAACTTGCAGAAAAACTTATTGCTGTTGCGCCAAAAAATCTTAAAAAAGTTTTTTATTCCGACAGCGGCGCGACGAGCGTTGAAATTGCATTGAAAATCGCATACCAGTATTATCACAACAAAGGAGAAAAACGCGATAAATTCATAGCATTGGGTCAGTCTTACCACGGCGATACAATAGGTTCGGTAAGTGTAGGCGGAATTGAATTGTTCCATTCTATTTTCAAACCTATGTTATTTGATACATTTTTTTCGCCGGCTCCATTTCCGTATAGATTTAACGGTACAGCTGAGCAGTGTAAGCAATTTTCACTTGATAAAATAGAAGAGCTTTTGAAGAAGAATTCGGAAAGAATTGCAGCGGTTGTCGTTGAGCCTTTGGTTCAGGGCGCTGCGGGAATTATTGTTCATCCGAATGGTTTTTTGAAAGGCGTTAGAGAGCTTACGAAGAAATATAATGTTTTTTTGATAGTAGATGAGGTTGCCACAGGTTTCGGCAGGACAGGAAAGATGTTTGCTTGCGAAAATGAACAGGTCGAACCTGATATTATGTGTCTTGCCAAGGGTATTACAGGCGGCTATCTTCCTTTGGCGGCTACACTTACAACACAAGAGATTTTTGACGCCTTTTTAGGTCAGGCCGACGAATTTAAAACCTTTTATCACGGCCATACATATACGGGCAACGCATTGGGCTGCGCAGCGGCGATGGCATCACTCGAACTTTTCGAGGAAAACAGAATTATCGAATTGCTGCCTGAAAAAATTAAGTTGATTGCGGAGTATCTTCAAAAAATTTCAGCACTGGATTTTGTCGGCGATGTCCGTCAGTGCGGTATGATGGCAGGGATTGAGATTGTAAAAGACAAGAAAACAAAAAGAACTTTCGATTATGAGAAACTTATCGGTGCAAAGGTTTGCGCCGCGATGAAACCTAAAGGTGCGATGATGCGGCCTTTGTCGGATGTAATCGTTCTTATGCCGCCGATTGCGATTGATTTGGAAACATTGAAAAAATTATTGGATATCGTTTACGATACGATAAAGAACGATTTGCCAAAAATTGTGAAATGAAAATTGAATTTGCAAAACATAAAGGTTTATTTATTACCGGTACCGATACCGGCGTGGGGAAAACACTCGTCGCAGGTGCGATTGCGAAAATACTTTCGCAGAATGGCAAAAAGGTCGGTGTATTTAAACCTGTCGCTACCGGATGTAAAAAAACGCAACACGGTCTTGTGAGTGAAGATGCCGAGTTTTTGAAACATTGTACCGATAGCGAATTTGGTCTTGAAATAATAAATCCGGTTAAATTCGCCAAACCGGCGGCGCCGTTTTCCTGCGAAAAGGCGGAGAACAGGAAAACCGATTTTGTGAAAATTGCTGTCGCCTACAGTCAAATCTGCTCAAAAACCGATTATGTGATAGTCGAGGGCATTGGCGGAATTCGTGTTCCAATAACGAAAGATGTCGATGTACTTGAACTTGTAAAGGCATTTAATCTGCCTGTTGTTATTGTCGCAAGGCCGGGGCTGGGCACTATAAATCATACGCTTTTAACGATAGAGGCGATAAGAAGTTGCGGTTTGACACTTGCCGGAGTGGTGATAAGCGGTTATGATAAGGCGAAAGCGGATTTTGCCGAGCAAACCTCGCCGGGGTGTATCGCTGAAACCGGCAAAACGCAAATCCTTGCTGTTGTGCCTTACGATAATCAAACGAACATCAAAAAAGGTATTATTGGCAACGTTGTGCTGGACAGCTTAAGCGGTATTGACTGGATAAGGATAATTGAACAGAAATGAATAATAATGCAATAATGTTAAAACGGCCTGATTTGAGACGGTACCTTGTGCCGATAAATACCGCTGCGACTCAACAGCTTTTTACGGATTGTTTGATAATCGGCGCCGGTGTTGCGGGTTTACGCGCGGCGATAGAAGCGGCGGGCAGCGGCTGTGAAGTTGCCCTGGTCTGTAAGAAAACGCTCGAAGACAGCAATACCTGGAACGCACAGGGCGGGATAGCCTCGGTGCTTGGCAGCGACGATAGTTTTGCTTCGCATATAGAAGATACCCTGACGACAGGCTGCAGCATTAACGACAGCGAAACTGTCGAACAGGTTGTAAAAGACGGTCCCGGCCTTGTGAAAGAGATGCTTGAATGGGGAGCAGATTTTGACAAAAAACAGGATGGTTCGATTTCGATTACGCTCGAAGGCGGACATAGTCATGCCCGTATAGCTCATGCGCTCGGCGACAATACCGGCAAGGCGATTGCACAGGCGCTGGTAAATAAAGCAAGGCAGTTCGATAACATAACAGTTATCGAAAATTATTATACAATCGATATTGTTATAGGCGACGACGGCAAATGCCTGGGTGTAATCGGTCAAACTCACAAGGGGACGCTGGAAATCATCTGGGCAAAGACCACTATTCTGGCCACTGGCGGTGCAGGCAGGCTCTATCGTGAGACAACCAATCCGGAAGTCGCTACAGCCGACGGTCTTGCAATAGCAGCGCGGGCCGGTGCGATTTTGCGTGATATGGAATTTATGCAGTTTCATCCGACGACGCTTTATATCGCCGGTGCATCACGAGCGCTTATAACCGAGACGCTTCGCGGCGAAGGGGCGATTCTGCGGGACGTTAATAATGATGCTTTTATGGCTGAATATCATCCGGATGCCGAGCTTGCATCGCGCGATATTGTCAGCAGGGCGATTCTTCAACAGATGCTGAAGACAAATTCTACGCATGTATTTCTGGATATCCGGCATTTCGACAAAGACCACTTTGCAAAGCGTTTTCCGCTTATCAGCGAAATTGTAACGAGCTTCGATATCGACATAAGCAAAGACCTTATACCGGTTCGTCCAAGCGCTCATTATATGATAGGTGGCGTTAAGACAGATAGCCTGGCACGGACGAATATTACCAATCTTTTTGCCTGCGGCGAAGTTGCCTCGACGGGCCTGCACGGCGCAAACAGGCTCGGCAGTAATTCACTGCTGGAAGGTCTGGTCTTCGGCAGAATTGCCGGCCGAACGGCAGCGGGGCAGGGCGGCCAAAATGGCGCAAGCCTGAAGAAGTTCCGTTATGATATCCCTCTATCCGACAGGAGCAGACTCGATACGGCTGATGTGCTCAATTCGCTTCGGTCATTAATGTGGCGGAATGTCGGGATTACCCGCCTTGCAAAACCGCTTGTAGAAGCGCAGGAGATTATCAGCTTTTGGCAGCGATATGTACTGGACAAAGTTTTTGATTCGCCGGCTGGCTGGGAATGCCAGAATATGCTGACAGTTTGTCAGATGATGGCAAAGGCGGCAGAGACACGGACTGAAAGCAGAGGCGTTCATTTCCGCAGCGATTTTCCGCAGGCAGACGACAAAAAATTTAAGACACACATCGAATTTGCCTGATATTTGCGGCTTGACAAGGGCGAGATTGTTGGGAATAATATAATTAGTTGTGGACTATATGAGTCCTGATATGACAGCGGAGATTAAAAATGCGGCTTACCATAAAACAAGGGGATAGGCTTATAAATGAATTGCATTTTTCTCGTGGGCCGATTTATATAGGCAGACAAATCGGCAGCCAGATTTTTCTTCCCGATAAAGCTGTTTCACGTCAGCATACGGTTATTTATACAACGACTGAGGGTAAGTGGGTTGTTGAGGACCTTGATTCCGCAAACAAAACCTATCTGAACGGTGAGGCCATTCACAAAGCCGAAATTAAAGACGGCGATATACTGAAAATCGCCGACTTCAGTATAGAAATTCATATGGATGAATCCGCAAAGCAGGGTACCGGTATAACTCTTGAAGACACACTTCATGCTACTCTGCATGAGCCGCAGATTGTTTTGCGTCTTCTGGACGGAGTTGATGCTCCGCTTATAAAGATGCAGGCCAAACGCGGCAAGGATTTTTCTTATGCTGCCGGCGCTATCTGCAAATGTTCTGATGTTCAGCAATTGCTTGTTGTTCTGCTGGATTTGGTGTTTCGCCAGCTCAATCCTTTTCATGCTTGGGTCGGATTATCTAAAAGTTCAATAGGAAAAATAGAAGTTTCAAAGGGCAGGGAAATCAGCGGCAAGGGCGTCAATTTCGAAGAAATTGTTCTTCAGCAGAAGGTTAACGAGACTATACAAAGTCATCGTTATATTCTTATTCCACGTCTTCCGCTGCAGATAGAGAGCGACAATAAAGTCAATTCCGCAATAATCGCCCCCATAATGAGCGAAAACGAATGTTTCGGCGTGCTTTATGCCGGCAACTCGCTCGACCATGAACACTACGGCATGAACGACCTTGATTATCTGATTCTGATATCTCTTGTGGCCGGTGCCTTTATCAAGAACCTTTAATGAGCAGCGGGATTATAAAATACAATATCGACAATCCCATTATCAGCCACATTACCAGTTTGATTTCTCTGGCTTTCCCCGCCATAGTTTTGAGCAGCGTAAATGAAATAAAACCAAATGCAAGTCCTGTGCTTATGCTATAGCTCAGGGCAATCATTATTATTATGATAAATGCAGGGAAAGCGTTTTCCATCTGCATAAAATCGATTTTTTTAATTTCTTTTATCATAAAAAGGCCGACCATTATCAGCGCCGGTGCAGTCGCGTAATTCGGCACAATTCCGACAACAGGCACAAAAAGAACCGCAATCAAAAATAATATTCCTGTTGTAATGGAAGTAAGACCGGTTCGGCCGCCTTGTTCGATTCCCGCTGCCGATTCGATATATGAAGTTGTTGTTGAAGTGCCGAAAGCTGCACCGAGCATTGTTGCGCCGGCATCGATTGTCAGGAGCCTGTCGAGCTCTTTTATCTTTCCATTTTCGTCGGACATCTTCGCTTCATTACAGCAGGCCATTAGTGTTCCAATACTGTCGAACATATCCATAAACATCAGTGAAAAAATACTGCCGAAGAGGCTCCATTTCAAAGCGCCGAGGATGTCAAGTTTCATCGCGACGGCAGCAATACTGATATCAGCGGATATTAGGGACTGGGGTTTACTTATCTTACCGAACAGAATTGCAAGTACTGTTGTGACAATTATTCCTATCAGGAGCGAGCCTTTGACCTTTTTCATTTCGAGAAAAATCATTACTATTAAGCCTGCCAGGCCAATCGTTATCGTTGAATTTAAGTTTGCAGCCTTAACGAGCGTTACAGGATTGTCAATAACGATACCGAGATTTTGCAGCCCTATGAATGTAATGAAAAGACCAATGCCAACTGATATTGCCGAAATAAGCGAAGTCGGAATCGCCTCGACAAGTTTTTTCCGCAATCCGACAAGGGTAAGAATCAGAAAGAACAGGCCCGACAGAAAGACTACGCCCAGTGCCGTCTGCCAGCTTATTTTCTGGGTAATGACAAGAGTGTATGCGAAAAACGCGTTAAGTCCCATTCCCGGCGCCATCGCTATCGGAGCATTGGCAAAGAGTCCCGTTACGATTGTTGCAATTGCGGTTACGATACAGGTAACAGCAATGAGAGCGGATTTATCCATGCCGGCATCAGCCAGAATCGCAGGGTTTACAAAGATGATATAGGCCATCGTCAGGAATGTTGTAGCGCCGGCGATTATTTCGGTTTTTACGGAGGTGTTTCTTGCCTCAAGGTTGAAAAGCTTGTTCAGCATATTCTTACTCCTTTAAGAAAGTTTGATGCAGCATATTTTCAGGATTTTTTAGTGGTAATCAAGAAAAAATATCGTTTAAAATGTGATTGGTATTTATTATTTAAAGGAGATTATTATGAGTAAAAAGGTGCTTATAGCCGTTGCTGACGGGATAGAGGAATTAGAGGCAATCGCGATAATTGATTGTCTGGGCCGGGCCGGAGCCGATTTAACTATCGCTTCTGCGGGAAAACAGCAAATTACTACCGCCAGAAAGATTAAAATCACAGCCGATTGCTTGATAACTGATTGCGTAGAAAAGACTTACGACCTCATTGTTCTGCCGGGCGGAGGTCTCGGAGCAGAAAACCTTCGAGACAGTAAGGAACTTATCGAAATGCTGAAAAAGCAAAAGGCTTCGGGCAAATTTTACGCTGCGATTTGTGCCTCGCCCGCGGTTGTTTTTGCGCATCACGGTTTATTGGCCGGCAAAAAGGCAACCTGTTATCCCAGTATGGAAGGCAAGCTTCCGGATTCTTCAGCCGCGAATCAGCGGGTTGTTGTCGATGGCAATTGCATAACTTCACGGGGGCCGGGAACGGCACTTGAATTTTCGCTCAAGCTGGTTGAGCTTCTTTTCGGAAATCAAAAGAGTCAGGAACTGGCAAAAGCGATGCTGGTAAAATAATGGATAATCTTGACAAACTTTTTGAAAGGCTTTCAAGGTCGAAGTTTAGGAGCAGCTTTAAGCTAAAGCCCGCTGATATTGAATACATAAGTAAAAAGGGGATGGCAGTGATTGAACGGCATGCCAGGAATTTTGTAACCGCCCGTCTCGCTGTGGCGGAGCCGAAAAACGACGGCAAACAAACGCCGACTAAGGGTCATCCTGTTTTTATCGCTCAGCATGCAACCGCGGTCTGCTGTCGAAAGTGCCTTGAAAAATGGCATGGCATCGGACAATGCAAACCATTAAGCAATTCTGAAGTAGAATATGTTGTTTTAGTCCTGATTGCCTGGATAAAAAAACAAATTGACATTTGCCAGCCGGTTATGTAGAATAACTCATTCTTATAACTGGGATTACAACACGTCCTGATTATTAATTAACCTTTTAACCTTTTTGAGATTTTTATGTATTCAGATTATATTCGTAATGTAGCGATAATCGCCCACGTCGACCATGGCAAAACGACGCTGGTTGACAGGTTATTGTATCAATCCGGAATGTTTCGGACAGAAGACCTTGACAAACTTGCTGGCGGCGTCGAGGGTCTTATTATGGATTCCAACCCTATCGAACGGGAGCGGGGCATTACAATCCTGAGCAAAAACTGCGCGGTTTACTACACTGATATTCAGGGCGACGAATATAAAATCAATATAATCGACACGCCCGGCCACGCTGATTTCGGCGGTGAGGTCGAACGTGTCTTGAAAATGGCCGATGGCGTTTTGCTTTTGGTCGATGCTTTCGAAGGGCCTATGCCGCAGACAAGATTTGTGTTAACCAAGGCTCTTGAAAATAAATTAAAACCCATACTTGTAGTCAATAAGATAGACCGCGAAAACAGCCGCCCGCATGACGTTGTCAACGAAGTTTTCGATTTGCTTGTTCAGCTCGGCGCCAGCGATGACGCTCTCGATTTTCCTGTTATTTACGCTTCTGCAAGACAAGGCTGGGCAACAGATGACCCTGAAAAGAAAACTACTAACATGCAGATAGTATTTGAAACCATTATTAATGAGGTTCCTCCGCCAAAGGCCGATCTTGACGCTCCGCTGCAAATGCTCGTAACCAGTCTCGAATATTCGGATTATGTTGGGAAAATCGCGGTAGGCAGAGTCTTTGCAGGACAAATAAGCGAAGGCCAGAATGTTACAGTAATTGACACCAATAATGTGCATACCCAGCAGAAGGTTATGCAGGTTCATCTGTTCGATGGTCTTACTCGAAAGCAGGTGTCTGAGGTTTTGGCGGGCGATATATGCGCTGTATCCGGCCTTGACCCTGTCGATATCGCTAACACTATTGCCTGTGCGGACAATCCTTCAAAACTCGCTGTTATCGCTGTTGATGAGCCGACAATGTCGATGACGTTCAGAGTGAACGATGGGCCTTTCGCTGGCCGTGACGGCAAATATGTAACCAGCAGGCAGATTGGCGAACGGCTCGAAAAAGAGCTTCAGCACAATGTCGCATTAAGAGTTGAGCCGGGCCAGACGCCCGAAGAATATACCGTTTCCGGCAGGGGACTTATGCATCTTGGAATACTTTTGGAAAATATGCGCCGTGAAGGATACGAAATTTGTGTCGGTAAACCGGAAGTTATTGTGAAAATTATCGACGGCATTCATCAGGAGCCTATCGAATTGCTCGCAATAGATTGCCCTATGGATAGTCAAAGTTCTGTAATGAGTCTTCTGGGCGAGAGACGATGCGAAGTAACTAAAATGGACGCCAAAAGCGGGGCAAGCGGTTTTATTCATATGGAATTTCTTATACCGTCCCGCGGCCTGTTCGGCCTTCACGCAAGAATGATGAACGCCACCCAGGGAAAAGCGATTATGCATCATTCATTCGAATGTTATGAGCCGTTGCGAGGTTCTATCCCGCAACGAAAAAACGGCGTTATGATTGCGACTAATACCGGAATAGTTACGGCTTATGCGCTTGACGCTTTATATGACAGGGGAACTTTTTTTGTTGAGCCGGGAGAAACGGTTTATGATGGTCAGGTAGTCGGAGAACACTGCAAAGATAATGATATTCCTGTAAATCCGGTGAAACTAAAACAGATGAGCAATATGCGGGCGTCCGGCAAAGATGAGGCCGCAAGGGTCAAGGCTGCACGAAAGATGAGCCTTGAACTGTCGATGGAATATATCCAGGCTGATGAACTTGTTGAAATTTGCCCCAATTCAATTCGAATCCGCAAGCGGTTTTTAAAAGAAGAAGACCGCCGAAGAGCAGCCCGCAAAGTTGCTCAGTAACCTTTTCTGATTTGTATAAAAACTATCTCACCGGGGTGTCTTTATGCTGCTTTATGGATCGCCTTAAGACTGCTTCATCGGGGTCGAAAAAAATGTGTTTATTCGTGTCCATTTGTGGTAAAAATATCCGTGAAATTTACCCGCCTTTGGCGGGTCCGCGCAATCCGCGGTTTCGTGTCTTTGCGTCTTAGTGGCTACCGTTCTGCTCTAAAAGAGCAGAACGTCCTGTCATTTTCCCACACCGTTACGCAATCGAGTTTGAAAGGCTTAAATTTTTCCTTTAAACTTCCAAAGGCGAACTCGGCTATATTTTCCACTGTCGGATTGGTTTTAGAAAAATGTTTTACATCGGCGTTTAAATTTTTATGGTCGACTATACCGATAAAATGTTCATCGACTATCCGCTCGAAATCTCCCGCTTTCAAAGCATCTTTTGTCTCTGACTTTTTGACTGTTACCTCGACGATATAATTATGGCCGTGTCCGCACTTATTGGCGCATTTGCCGAAGACTTTGAAATTTTCGCTGTCGCTGAATTTTTTGTTCCATAGTGTATGACTTGCGGAAAATTCAAATTTTTCAGAAAAGTAAAGCATTTTACTATCCCTTTCTTTTATACCAATTTTTCTTGCCGGCGTTAACTCGACAGTAAGACTGTTTATTTGAGCCGGCAGGAAATCATTTTCAATTATTTCCCACACCCTCGAAAGCAATTGTCCGATTTGTTCGAAGTTGCTGCCTGAGCGTTTTTTTACGAATTCATTGAAAATACCGATAGTTTTCTCTCTGACGATTTTATCGATATTGGAGACATTAACTACAAAGCCGGTGTTTTTATTGGCGTTGCCTTTCAGTTCTACCCATAGTGAGAAATAAAATGCCAGGCCTTCGGCTGTTGGTTTTGCGCAGTAGGAATTTGCTCCGATTTGTGCAGCATTTGCAAATGGGTCGATAGCGAACCTGATTTGTCTTGAAAGTTTATGCATTGTGCATAAGGCTTAGGACTTCGGCTCTGCTTCGCGGGTCTTTTTTGAATATACCTCGTAGGGCGCTGGTGACCATAGTTGAGCCGGGTTTCTTGATACCGCGTATCGTCATACAGGAATGAGCCGCTTCGAGTACTACTGCGACTCCCTGGGGTTTAAGATTTTCTGTAAGGAAATCGGCGATTTGTGCCGTGAGCCGTTCCTGAACTTGTAACCTTTTAGCGAAGCAATCTACAATCCTGGCCAGCTTACTTACTCCGAGCACATATTTATCCGGCAGATATGCAACGTGAGCTTTACCTATGAAAGGGAGGAGATGATGTTCACAAATGCTGTAAAAAGGAATGTCGCGGAGGAGGACGATTTCATCACACTTTTCACGAAAGACCGATTTGATGTGGTCAGAAGGGTCTTCAGTACTGCCGGCCAATAATTCGACATACATATTTGCGACACGCTTTGGAGTTAATTTTATGCCTTCACGATTAGTATCTTCGCCAATCGCCTCGAGAATATCCTTTATAGCTTTTTCGATTTTTTCGGAATTTATAGACATTAAAGCACCTCATTCATCAGAAAACTTGTCAAAAGCCTGATGCCAAAACCTATCGAACCGGCCTCAGCATACTTCTTCATCGGCTCAGATGCATCCATCTTCCCGGCAATATCAAGATGAGCCCAGGCCAGACCCTTTGCAAACTCGCCGACAAAAGCCGCTCCGGTACAGGCACCGCCACCTTTAGAGCCGGTATTCTTCAAGTCGGCAATCTTTCCCTTTATCTCATCAATATACTCCTGCTCATATGGCAGCTGCCATAACGGCTCGCCGCTGTCCTTGGCGGCATTTTTGAGTTTTTCAGCAAGCTTATCATCATTGCTGAAAAGTCCCGCCTTGTGCTTGCCGAGAGCAACAACACAAGCGCCCGTCAGCGTCGCAAGGTCAATCACGGTTTTACACTTCAAAACCCTTGCCTGCTCCAGACCATCACATAAAACCAGTCTGCCCTCAGCATCAGTATTCAAAACTTCAACCGTCTTGCCGCTGAACGTGGTCAGGATATCGCCGGGCAGGAAACTGGCGCCGTCCGGCTTGTTCTCAGCGGCACAAATTATGCCGTAAACCTCAGCGGGCAATTTTAATTTAGCTATAATTTCCATCGTCATAAGCACCGCTGCGCCGCCGGTCATATCATATTTCATTTCGTGCATATCGGCAGAAGGCTTTAAACTTATCCCGCCCGAATCAAATGTTATGGCTTTGCCGACAAGGGCAATCGGGGAGGCGTTTTTCTTTCTGCCGCGCGGGGTGTATTTTAAAATTATCATTCGCGGCTTATGTATCGAACCCTGCCCAACCGCGACAATTCCGCCCATCTTTTTCTGCGCGAGTTTCTTTTCGTCGAGAATCGTACAGCTAAGCCCTTTTACAGAAGCGGCGACTTTGCGGGCCTCAGCGGCAAATTGAGCCGGATATAATATACTGCCCGGCCGATTACAGAGGGTTCGTGCGAAATTCTGGGCACTGCCGATTATCTGGCCGATTTTTATCCCTTCGTTAATTTTTCTGATATTAGCCAAATCTTCGTCAACAATAAGAGCGGAAAGAGAATTTTTCCTGCCGTTTTCCTGCCCCGTTACAAATTCATCGTACCTGTATCCGCCGAAATGAACGCCCTCGGCGATAATCCGGCCAAGCCGGGGAAAATCGATTTTCGTTTCGTTATGCCGAAAAATGGCAAGCGTTTTTGCGTTTATATTTACCGCTTCAAACGCGGCTTTGGCGGCGGCACGCCATACAGTATCAGCAGTCTTTTTTTTCTTTTCGCCAAGACCTACGAGCAGAAGTCTTTCGGCGGCGATTTTGCCGTGAGTATAAATAAAAATACTGCTGCCCGCGGAGGCTTTAAAGTCGCCGATTTTTTTCAGCCTGCTTATCGCGCCGTCGAGCAGACCATCAAGTTTTTTCAGAAAAGCGGTCGGCTTGACATCGCTGAAAATCCCAACCGCGGCGACATCAACTTTTAGTTTCGTAATATCAGCCTTTGCGGCCTTTACATCAATTTTTATTATCTGCTTTGCCATTTTAACTCCTATTTATAGCCACCAAGGCACTAAGACACGAAGAATACTATATATCAAAATTTTGTGACTTTGAGTCTTTGTGGCTATTTTAACGGAAAAAGAGGTTTTGGCAAGAAGGATTTAGATTATAGATTATGGATGACAGATTGCAGAATGAGGTTTTTTTCTTTGGTTTTGCGCAGCATCGCGTCGAAGCCTTCTTGTCCGTTCGTAGTCCCTTAGGGACGAAGACGGATGGCGACGGCGGAACCGTTTTACGATTTCCTTACTTCCTGCTTCTTTACGTCCTTACTTCTCTGCCTCTTTGTCCGTGTCAGTCTGTGTTTTAGTCAGCGCCTGTCCGTGTTCATCTCTCTTGCTTTTCTCCTTGAGCTTACTCAAATCTTCATTCAGCAGTATGCTCCTCAGCGGCTCGTACTGCCAGCACGGAAAATTCAGCGGCGCATACTCCTCTTCGCCGCACTGCAAAACAAATTTGTCATGAGCAAACGCCGCCAAAATCCGGTTAAATGGCGTATCTGGACAATTAAAGCGCAGCCTTTTTGTTTTATTCGCCCTGAAATTCGCGCGAAGATAAAAGTTACCATCGTTCATATAAACGGTTACGCCTATCAGACCCGTCTTATTTTTAAGCTTCCGGTTAAGCATATTTTGTCTGCTGTTTACTATTCGCAGCTTGCATCGGCGGTTATCCAGCGGATTCCTTTCTATATGGTCGACTATTTCGCCCTTGCCGGCTCGCATTATATATCTCGACAGCAGAATCGTTTTGTTCTTGCCTTCTTTTAAGACCATATGCGGACAGCCGTTGGCTAAATAAAAACTTTTTATAAATGTATACTTGCGTTTCGGCTTTATATCCGGGTCTTTGAATATCCTCCGGTATATAAAATCGTCAATCATTATTGTCCGTCCGCAAAGTTCAAACGTGCGATAGTTTTCTGCCGTAAGGCATCCCTTAGCGGATTTTTGTTTTTCATTCATTTTTAGTTCCTTTTAGTTTATTGGATTGTGGAAAAATTGTGTAACGCCGGGGCGCACAAAGTAAGCGGGTATCGGGATTCCTCAAATTTTAAATGTTCAATTTTAAATCCTTGCCCTGTGAGATGTCGCTTCGGCTATCTCACCGGGGTTAAATTTGTTATGCATTTGCATAATAATGACTGTATTTTACCATAATTTTAACGAAAGTCAAGAGGAAAATGAATAAAAATGTATAAATTATGCGTGTATAAGTACTGTTTTTATAAAGTTTTATAATAAATGGGTTATATTTTGAAAAGGCACTGAAATTGGCGGTTTTTAGGCCGAACAAGCTTGTTAAATTTCCAGTACTATGATAGTATTAAGCACTTTTAACGGCGAAACCAATGTTTGACACTTTTTAAGGTAGAAGAATTTGCATTTTTGGGCCTATTTTTAAAGCACAAGCGGCAGGAGGAAGGCACATCTGATTAAAGCTTATCTTCTTTTTTTGCCGATATTTATGATATATTTGAGGACTTTTTGTTTCCCTTTCGGCGGAGCCGACGGGGACAGGGTCTAAAGACAGGCTACAGATAATCTATTTTTTGGAATGAAATGACAAAAAATGTTCTTGTTACGGGGGGAGCGGGATTTATTGGCTCACATCTATGTGAGCATCTTTTGGCCTGCGGGCAAAAAGTCGTAGTTGTTGACGACTTGAGCACGGGCAGCACTTCCAATATTAAGCTTCTGCTTTCCAACGACAATTTCAAATTCATCGAAGGTTCCGTCTGCGATGAGGATTTGATGAGGGAGGTAATTGAGGAGGTGGATTGCATTTATCACCTGGCCGCCGCAGTGGGGGTAAATCTAATAATCGAAAAGCCGGTTCATACAATCGAAACCAATATTCACGGCACAGAGGTTGTGCTTTCTACGGCTAATCAGTTCGGCAAAAAAGTTTTGATAACATCAACATCAGAAGTGTATGGTAAGAACGAACAGGTGCCGTTTAAAGAAGATGACGATACGGTTTTGGGCAGTACGAAATTTTCGCGATGGTCATACGCGTGCAGCAAAGCGATAGATGAGTTTCTCGCTCTGGCTTATCATCGTCAATACGGTTTGGCTGTGGTAATCGTAAGGCTTTTTAATACTATCGGCGTAAGGCAGACGGGAAGATACGGAATGGTTGTGCCGAGGTTCGTAGACTGGGCGCTGAAAAATGAGCCTATACTGATTTACGGCAGCGGGAAGCAATCGAGAAGTTTTACTTATGTCGGCGATGTAGTTGGGGCAGTAAAAGCTCTTATGGAGTTGAAAAGCGCCGATGGTGAAGTTTTCAATATCGGCTCGGAAGAGGAAATAAGCATTGAGGCGCTTGCCGATAAGATTATTCAAAAAACCGGCAGCAAAAGCGAAAAGAAATATATTCCATATACAGAAGCATACGGAGAGGGATTTGACGATATGCAAAGACGACTTCCATGTTTGGAGAAGGTAAAACGGGCAATCGGCTATAAACCGAAGGTTGGCCTTGAGCAGATGCTCGAAAAAATTATTACTGACAAAAAGGGCAAAAATGGGTAGACTATTGACCTTTGTTTTCAGTGAAGGGATAGCTTAAATATGGCCTTATCATTAGTTACAGGCGGAGCGGGTTTTATAGGCAGCAATATGGTCAGGTTCTTGCTCGAAAAAGGGCAGAAGGTGCGAGTTCTTGATAATTTTGAGACCGGCAAACATGAAAATCTGACGGAAGTTGCAGACAGAATTGAAATTGTCGAAGGCGATATCCGCGATAAAGGTACGGTCGCCAAGGCGGTGAAGGGTGCGGATGTTGTTTATCATCTGGCTGCTTTGGGTTCTGTGCCGAGGTCGATGAAAGACCCTGCGACAAGCCACGATGTCAATGTCAATGGAACGTTCAATGTGCTTATGGCGGCTAGGGATGAAAAGGTTAGAAAGATAGTTTTTTCATCGAGTTCATCGGTTTATGGTCAGTGCAAGGTTTTACCGCAGCATGAAGGTTTGCCTCTTGCTCCGATTAGTCCGTATGGAGCGACCAAAGCTATTGGCGAAATTTATTTCCGAGCATTTTACGAGACATACGGCGTTCAATCAGTCTGCCTGCGCTATTACAATGTCTTCGGCCCGCGGCAGGACCCGACAAGCCAATATGCGGCGGCAATACCATTGTTTGTTTCAGCACTTTTAAGAGACAAATCACCGACAATATTCGACGACGGAGAACAATCACGCGGATTCACATATATCAATAACGTAATGCAGGCAAACTGGCTCGCAGCAAACACAAAAGAAACACACGGCGAAGCAATAAATATCTCCACAAAAAACGCAGTTACAGTAAATACGGTTGTAAACACGATAAGAAAACTCCTTAACAAAGAAAATATCAAGCCTGTTTACGTGCCGCCACGGCCGGGCGATATAAAACATTCACTGGCCGATGTAAGCCTGGCAAAGAAAATTATAGGCTATGAACCATTCGTCAACTTCGAAGAAGGTATAACAATGGCAATAGACTGGTATAAGGAAAATTTGTAGAAATAGTTATCAGTTATCCTTCGGCAGGCTCAGGACAGGTCGGTTATCGGTTATCAGTACGAACGATTCCAACGAGGGCGGGCAAGTCGAGAATTTAGGGAAATAGACGTGTTTTTGAACCACGAAGTTCACGAAGCGACACGAAGGAAATAAGGAGTTTTAATTATTAGCCACGGATTTCACAGATTACACAGATAAATTTTCACCACAGAGACACAGAGTTCACAGAGACGCTATTGCTTTAAGGCGGTCCCGATTTGTCGGGACTGTAAAAATTCAAACAAAACCCTCTCTGAAGCGAGCTTCAACCGGGTTTAGTGTTTGACTTTTTTTATTGCTACGCAATTGCGCTTTAAAGCAGTAAAATCTGTAAAAATAGTTAATAGTTAATAGTTGTTAGTTATCAGTGAAAAACTAAAAGTGAAAAGTGAAAAGTTATGGAATCGGCTGTGCCGATAAGATTTTATTTTAAAGATGCGGATATTTTGAAATCAAGAAATAGAAACTTAATGGCGAAAACAGACACGGAACTACACGGATTAACACGGTTTTTCACCACCGAGCCACAGAGCTCTCCCCTACGGGGACTTCCGCTGATGCTACAGCAGAGAACACAGAGATAAATAAAAAATCCGAAATTCGAATATCGAAATCCGAAACAAATTCTAAATTCAAAATGTAAATTTTCAAAATAACTTGAACGTCGAACCACGCCGAGGGCGGGCAAGACAAGAATTTAGGGAAATAGACATGTTTTTGAACCACGAAGTTCACGAAGCGACACGAAGAAAATAAGGAGTTTTAATTATTAGCCACGGATTTCACGGATTGCGCGGAGAGGTATTTGTTTCAACGGCAATACTAATTGCCCTGAATTCAGAAACGCCGGGCTTTACTTGCAAGTAATCCACCATAGGCGGATAAAACTTGCCGTCAGCCCACCATTTTGAATTCTCCGTTTCGCTCTTGTTGAAACAAAGATGTGCTGATATAGTTTAATGGAAAGAAGTTGGGAAAATAGGATAAGAAAGAATACAGAACTCGGAATACAGAACACAGAACTCAGAACACAGTAGACAGAATAAAAATAAATTGAACTTCCCCCAAAGGGGTCTTCGACAACATCGAACACAGAACATTGAACGTCCAATGAGGATCGCCTTCGGCGGATAAATCACGCCTGCCCTCCTGCGGCGGGTAAACGGCGGATAAATTTGAAAAGAAAAAGAGTAGAATTTAGGAAAGTAGCGAGGACGGACAACAACGGAAAATTTAAAATCAAAAATAGGTAAATATCTCTCATTAATTATATGGTGATAAAAAAGAATTTGGAGGGATTAGGGTATGGGTTCTGAAAAAGAAATCGAAGTTTTTAGGCAGTCTGCGGCTGCGCAGGAAAAATACGACTATTTCTTGATGTCTGTTGCTGGAGCTGCAATAGCATTTGCTGTTCATCGAACAAGCGGAATGATCTTGGATTGGTTCATGGTTATATTGGGGGTTGCTGTAACTCTTTGGGCTATTAGCTTTATTGCTGGTTGCCGACGTCGAAATTATATTGGGTCTAATTTGTTCGCAAATATGGATTTGTTACGTGTTCAAAACGGTGAACATCCAAAAGTTGGCATGTATCCAGAAAAGATTAAAGCAGCATCACAAGGGATAAATAATGCAATGGAGCATAATTCAGACCGCGCTTCATTCTGGGCAAATGTTCAATTGTATAGTCTTATTATTGGTGCGATTGTTTTTATCATCTGGCATGCAATTGAAATGGCAAAGGCCACCATAAATCATGCAATGTAGTGAATAAATTGTGGATGTTGGGGCTGCTGAAAAGTTTTTGGAATGTTTGTTTAAGATGATATAAGAAAATAAAAAATAATTGATAATTTTAAAAATACGACAGGAGCATTGTAATGGATTATCGAGAAAAAACCTTTAAAGAAAAATTTACTTGTGCGGCTACTCACTTAGGTATTAAGCCGGAACAAGTCGTATCTTTGAAAATACGTGATACTGTTATGTCATATAGTGAGTATCACGATTTAATAGAATCTTTAAAAAGGGAAGCGGGATTTGAATACACCAAAATTGATAATGGTTTACAAGGCCAAGGTTATCTGCTAGGAGACGAAAAGAGTAAAATCATAATAGTGGAACATGAAACAGGGTTAGAAATACTTTACATTGCAGGTTCTATCGCCTCAATTATCAGCTTAATCCCTTTGGTTCTTCAATCATGGCGAAGTATTCGTGGGAATTTCTCAAGAAAAAACAACTTAGACCATGATATTGAAATTCGCCGTTTAGATAGTAACGGTCACTTACGTGAAGAACATGTTCATGGAATGCATGCGTATGAGGCGTCAATGGGCAGTTATTACTTGGCTCTCACTTCTTCTGCCAACCTGATTGAAAGCGAGATTAAAGAAGTGATGGAAGATGTAAAAAAGCTAACACTTCGTCTTGATAAGATGGAGAAACAGATTATTGCTAAACCAAAGAAGAAAAAACCAAAGACAAAACAATAGATTTCCGCTTCCCTTTCGGCAGTACTCAGGGCAGGCCGTATAAGGGGAACAGGCGATGGCGGAAATCTAATGGATTAAAAAATAATACTTAAAAAGAGAAAAATGCTGGATAGAGCCCCATCGGTTTGAGATTCTAACGAAGCACACCTCGAGGGCAGGCTACAGCGGGAATAAAAAAGATAAAAACGCCCGGCCTCGAGCGGCCGGGGCTAAAATGAGATAGCCGCCCAGAAGGGGGCGGACGTAAAAAATAGATTTCCGCTTCCCCTTCGGCTGTACTCAGGGCAGGCCGCATAAGGGGAACAGGCGATGGCGGAAATCTACTTGCGGACAAACAAAATGAAATATTATGTTTATATTTTGGCAGATGAAAAAGACGGCAAACTTTATGTTGGCCGAACGAAAGATTTAATAAATAGAACTGGCGAACACAAGAGCGATATTATCGGCAACTATACAAAAAATACCGGCATCCACATCCTTGTATATTACGAGGAATATAATAGTCTTCAAGAGACGATAAAAAGGGAAAGACAAATTAAAAAATGGAAAAGAGAGTGGAAGATAAATCTAATTGAAAAATTTAATTCTGAATGGAAAGATTTATATTCTGATTTAAAATAAACTTAACCAAGGTGCAATAAATGGCGAAACAGCCGCCGAAGCGGAGAGCAGACGAACAGTTGACAGATGAGCAGGTGAAATGAATTTAAGCCCGCCGGAGGCGGGTAAAATTTGAGAAAGATTTAATAAATTCCCGCCAAGTCGGGAACGCCCCGCCCCGAGTGGCGGGGGCTAAACGGCGAATCCGCCGACGACCCCGATGAGATAGTTGCGACATCTCACGGGGCAGGCAACCCCACCAAGGTGTTGGCGGGGCTAAACAATTTAATATACCGCTCTCTTACGGTCGCGGCTCTGTTACCTCTGGAATGACCCCGCACCGGATAAAAGCGGAATATAAAAATTGGTGCGGGACAAGCATTGGAATTAAATTGAAAAGTATGATTTTTGGAGTAGAATACAGGTTTTAAATGAGATTTCAGGAGATTGCTTCGTCGTCTCGAAGCGAGACTCCTCACAATGACATAAAAATGATTTATTATTTGGAGTAAAAAATGGTAAAGAAGGGCATAAAGAAAGCACCTTATGTAGGTATTGTCGGGATGGGCTATGTCGGGCTTCCTTTAGCAAGGGAATTTGTCCTCCGCGGGGCAAAGGTAATCGGATTCGATATAAACGAAGCAAATGTTAAAAAAATAAACGCCGGGCAAAGCCCGCTCAAACATATTCCATCTGAAGATATAAGCAATATGGTCAAGAGCGGCAGATTCAATACGACAACAAATATGAAACTGATGAGCAAGCCGGACGCGCTGATAATCTGCGTGCCGACGCCGCTGACGGAAAACCGCGAGCCGGATATGACTTATATCGTGGTTACGTGCGAAACGATTGCAAAATACCTGCGCAAAGGACAGCTTGTTTCTCTTGAAAGCACGACATATCCGGGGACGACAAGAGAGGTAATGAAGCCGATACTCGAAAAGAGCGGCCTGAAAGCAGGCAAGGATTTTTATATGGCGTTCTCACCTGAAAGAGAAGACCCCGGCAATAAGAGTTTCAGAACGGCAACGATTCCAAAGGTTGTCGGCGGGTATAATAAAAAGAGTCTTCAAATAGCATTGGAAATATATAAATACGCGATTGATAAAACAGTGCCCGTATCGAGCTGCGATGTGGCTGAGGCGGCAAAGATTCTGGAAAATACATATCGCTGCGTAAATATCGCGATGGTTAATGAATTGAAGCAGCTTTTCGACCGGATGGGCATAGATGTATGGGAAGTAATCAATGCGGCGGCAACGAAGCCGTTCGGGTTCCAAAAGTTTTATCCCGGGCCGGGGCTGGGCGGACACTGCATTCCGATTGACCCGTTTTACCTGACGTGGCGGGCAAGACAGTTCGGTATGCCGACGAAATTCATCGAGCTTGCCGGCGAAATCAATACGTCAATGCCGCACTATGTAGTCGCCAGAACACTGGAAGCGATGAACGAAAGAAAGAAAAGCCTCAAAGGCTCAAAGGTTCTGGTTCTCGGACTGGCATATAAAAAAGATATCGACGATGTCCGTGAATCACCATCGATTGAGCTGATTGAACTTTTGAAGAAGAAGGGCGCGAAAGTAGATTATAATGACCCTTATATTCCACATACGCACAAAATGCGCGAGCATAATCTTAAAATGAAAAGCAAACCATTGAGCGAAAAGATGCTTAAGGGATATGATATTGTTCTGATTTCAACAGACCATAGCTGCTATGATTATAACTGGATTGTCAAGAATTCGAAAATGGTTGTTGATTCCCGCAACGCAACGGCAAAAGTAAAAAGCGGGCGAAATAAAATAGTTAAGGCATAGAAAAATGAAAAGATTCGCACTGATAGGCGTCGCGGGCTATATTGCCCCGAGGCATTTAAAGGCCATTAAGGACACAGGCAATGTGCTTGTCGCCGCACTGGACAAGAGCGATTCTGTCGGCGTTCTGGATTCTTATTTTCCTGACGCGGATTTCTTTACTGAATTCGAGAGATTCGACAGGCATCTGGAAAAACTCAAACGGGCCGATGCGAAACAGGCAGTCGATTATGTTACAATATGTTCGCCTAATTACCTGCACGACGCTCATGTGAGATTTGCACTCAGGATTGGAGCAAACGCGATATGCGAAAAGCCGCTGGTTTTAAATCCATGGAATATCGACGCTCTTGAAGAGATAGAAAAAGAAAGCAAAGGAAAGATAAGCACGATTTTACAGCTTAGACTTCATCCTGCGATAATCGAGTTGAAGAAAAAAATCGATTCCGGCGACAAAAACAAGATTCACGATATAGACCTTACTTATGTTACATCTCGCGGGCACTGGTATTTAGTTTCATGGAAAGGCGATATTGAAAAGTCCGGCGGCATAGCTACAAACATCGGCATACACTTTTTCGATATGCTCGCGTGGATATTCGGCGGCGTTAAGAAAAATACGGTTCATCTCTGTCAGCCGAAAAGAGCGGCAGGCCTCCTTGAACTGCAAAAAGCGAGGGTACGCTGGTTTTTGTCTCTCGAAAGAGAAGATTTGCCGGTTAAATCGCAACCGGGAAAGCCTATGACATATCGGTCAATAACGATTGATGGTCAGGAAGTTGAGTTTTCCGAAGGATTCGGTGATTTGCATACTGAAAGCTACAAGAAGATTTTCGCAGGCGAAGGCTTTACAACAAAAGATATAATAACATCTGTAAAGATAGCCTCGGATATTCGAAATGCCGCGCCAATAGGCCTTAAAGGTGAATATCATCCAATTCTAAAGAATATAAAAAATTAAAACTGGATTCCCGCTTCCGCGGGAATGACACGATGGGTATGACAAAAGAATATTTTGTACATTCAAGCAGTTTTGTCGATGACGGCGCACAAATCGGCAAAGGCACGAAAATCTGGCATTTCAGCCATATAATGAAATGCAAAATCGGGGAAAACTGCATCTTCGGACAAAATGCTCACGTCGCCAACGATGTTATCATAGGAAATAATGTAAAAGTACAAAACAACGTGTCGATATATACAGGCACGATTATTGAAGACGATGTTTTCCTGGGGCCGAGCTGCGTGCTAACAAATGTTTTGAATCCGCGTTCGCAGGTAAACCGCCACAGCGTATACGAGAAAACGTTAATTAAAAAAGGCGCAACAATCGGGGCAAACGCAACGATTGTCTGCGGGATTGAACTTGGCAGGTATTGTTTTGTTGCGGCAGGAGCAGTAGTAACGAAAAATGTGCCGGACTACGCGATGATGACCGGTGTGCCTGCAAAACAAATCGGCTGGATGAGCAGGCACGGGATAAAACTGCCAAAGCCGGACAAAGACGGCGTTATGACCTGCCCCGAAAGCGGCTACAGATATAAAGAGGTTCAAAAGGGCGTTTTGAAATGCCTCGACCTCGATGAGGATAAACCGCTGCCGGCGGATTTGGCGGTCGGCAAGACAAGTTATCGAATATTCAGAAACAAACAATAACAGGACGGAGTTTTTGATGCAGGTACCATTGCTGGATTTAAAATCGCAGTACGCAAAGATTAAAACAGATGTATTAAAGGCGATAGGGGAGGTTCTCGACAGCCAGATTTGCATCGGCGGGCCGAAAGTCGCTGAACTTGAAAAACAAACAGCGGCGATCAGCGACTGCAAGTTTGCTGTCGGCGTATCGAGCGGTACGGATGCGATTCTTGCAAGTCTTATGAGTCTGAGTATCGGCGGCGGCGATGAGGTGATTACGACGCCTTTTACATTTTTTGCCACGGCCGGCTGCATAGCTCGCGTTTGCGCAAAACCTGTTTTTGCCGATATTGACCCGAAGACCTACAATATAAATCCTGCGATGATTGAAAAGGCAATAACCAAAAAGACAAAGGCGATTATGCCGGTACATCTATACGGCCAGATGGCTGATATGGACCCGATAATGGATATAGCCAAGAAACATAATCTTTATGTGATAGAAGATGCGGCTCAATCCATCAGCAGCGTTTATAAAGGCAAAAAGGCAGGCAGTATCGGCACCTGCGGCTGCTTCAGCTTCTTTCCGAGCAAAAATCTAGGCGGCATCGGCGACGGTGGTATGGTTGTTACGAACGATGAGAAATTATATCATATGCTTTCCATAATGCGCAATCACGGCGGTGAGCCGAAGTATTATCATAAATTTATCGGCGGAAATTTCAGGCTTGACCCGATACAGGCGGCGGCACTTTTAGTTAAATTGCCGTATCTGAATGAATGGTCGGCGGCAAGAAGGAAAAATGCCGAATATTACAATAAGAAATTTGCCGGTACGGCTGTTAAGATTCCTTTCATCAGTAAAGATTGCGTTACGATTTACAATCAATATGTGATAAGAGTGCCGAATCGCGATAAGGTAATAGAACATTTGAAAAGGCAAAATATCGGCTGTGAAGTTTATTATCCGGTGCCGCTGCATTTACAGGAATGCTTTAAATATCTTGGATTTAAGAAAGGAGATTTTCCTGAATCTGAAAAAGCAGCAAATGAGGTTCTTGCCCTGCCGATATATCCGGAACTAACGAACCAGATGAAAGATGTTGTAGTCGAGGCGGTTTTAAAAGCCGTAAAATAATATCAAGTCAGAACAGTTTATAATTATTGCAGTAGACAAATCCGGCGATGGCGAACAGTCAGATACAGTTATGATAGCTATGTAAGTATTTGTATTTTGAAGGGAGCACAAAGGTTTATTCTATATCCTTATTTTGATTATGAAATTTGCCGCAGTTAAATTATTTGTTTTACTTTTTTTATGCTCCAATTGCGGGGCAAGTTTTGATGTTAACGATGTTAAAATTCAAGGTGATTCCAGCTTGATGGGGATGAAGATAGAAAGCTCTTACTTTCATGATGGAGCTTTTTTAATAGAAACTACCGGTGCCAGATATGAATATGCAAAAGGCCAATTGAAGGTTTATCAAGGGCTTGATGCCCATGACCGAAGATTACTATCAACAATTACTTTTGACAATGACCCTAATTTTGTACAAGCAGAGTCAAATGATGACCATATTTTATTCTGGTCTGAAAATACTAATATTGGTATTTATGGGGATTCAACATGTATAATTTCCCCCAAAGTAAAACAACAGTTAAAATGCCTTGGTAATTTTAAGCCGGATTACGAAGGACGACATAAAGGAGAGTTACTACTTATCGACGAGGCTGGTGGTATTGAAGTCTATCCGCAGCGAGGTAATTTATTACTGTTTGATGCAGCATATCCGGAAGAATATGATGCTGGGTATAAAATAGACAAGATTGAACTCGGCAAGAAAAATTGGTTGGCGGAATACACACTTAGCCCCAAAGAGAGGGTTGTGGTGGCGGCATTTCCAGGCCGGGCGTTTGATTGGGAGAAATCTTTTAATAGCCAGATAGTTTTTGTGCGAAGCGGTATGGGGCTTGGAATTGGCAATCCCTATGGACAGATGCCCCCTGACGATGTTTTGCAGAAATGGTCCGAGCATATTAACATTTTGATTATGTGGTATCATGGTCTTTATAAAAATCCTGACTATAGAGGTCCTTATATTATCGCTAATGAATCTGAGTTTAGACGACTGGTAAAAACATCTCATAAAAACGGAATGAAAGTCACAACTTATTGTTCGTTCTCTTCTCATTATGGCAGATCAAAGGACATCGAGTTGTTTTTCCAGGAGATAAAAGGAGTCCGAGATACTTATGGAACTGATGGTGTTTATATTGATGGTCTTGGATACGACCAAGTAGTCAAATTAGAAATGATCAGGAGATTAAGGCAGCTATTTGGGAAGAATGGCGTGATTATCCTTCATGGAACAAACCGTGGTAGTCCTGTGGCGACAATGCCGAATGTTGATACTTATTGTGATGCAACTATAAATGGCGAAAATGTTGCTTTTAAATCTTTTGATGAACCTTATATGAAGTATCAACTCAAAAAATATGGTATATCAAATACTATCGCGTTATGGGCGTGGGGGCCGCATCCAGATTCAATTAACAGGCATAATATAATAGATGAAATGTTAAAGATGAATGGCAGATACCATTGGTGGGGAGGAGGATATGTGCCGACTGATAAACCGCCACCGGGGGGCAAATATGTCTGGGAAAGTGATTTTGATAAACCTTTTCTCTATTATTTGGAAAGGTTGGAAAATATCAAGAAGAATTATAATAAGTAATTGAATAAATGACAGAGCTTGTGTGCGACTTAAATAAAGTATTTTTCAAATATATTTTTAAAGGAGCGATAGATGTTTACTGGTGAAAATATCAGGCAGGACCATATACGCAAGTTTTATCCTGATGCAGGAGCCGATTTTAAGGTTAACTTCTTGAAGATATTTTTAGCAAGTCTCAAAGACCGTGGATTCAGAGCTGTTATGCTTTATAGAATTGGCAGATTTTTTCTGAATCGAAACTATAAGATTCTATCGCAGATTGTCGAGAGACTGATACATCATTTTTGCTTCTGTGAGATATCGATTAAAGCTGATATTGGGCCAGGCTTTACAATTTATCATCCATTCGGACTTGTAGTTGGCTCAGAGGTCAAAGCAGGAAAGAATTTTAATATCCGTCTGGATTCAACTTTCGGAGGACGAGACGGAAGAACGAGAGAAGACGGTACAAGTAAGCCCATAATAGGAGATAATGTAATTGTTGCAGGAGGGGTGAGAATTCTTGGGCCGATTAATATTGGCAATAACTGTGTTATTGGGGCCAATTCGGTGGTAATTTCTGATGTACCCGATAACAGTATAGCTGCGGGTGTGCCGGCAAGACTTATTAAGCATAACAATCGGCAAGTGCCGTTGCTAATGCAGGATGGACAACTAAGTGAAACATTGAAAAAGATGATAGAGAGAATTGAAAAATTAGAACAAGACATGAATCAGTTCAGAAAACAGTAATTACTTATATATGTATGAGGTGATATTTTGTTAGCACGTAATTTTACCAGCACAATAATAAGTAACGTGGCAGGCCTGGCTATTGCATTCGGAGGTAGTGTTATTCTGGCAAGGATACTTGGGCCGGAAAAGAGAGGTATTTATGACCTTGCAATTCTGGTGCCTAATACTATTTATATGTTAAGCACCCTGGGCTTGACGACCGCTCATATTGTATACGCAGGTAAATATCCAGAAAAACGGGGCGCAATTGCATTTCAATCGCTATTTTTTTCGGCTTTAATGGGAATTTTGGCGGTGTTGTTTTATCTGTACGCCCTGAAGTTTCAGCCGGTATGGTTTCAGAGATTCATAGTTGTCGGCAAGGGCAATCTGATGCTGGCTTCGACACTTGTTTTCCTGAATCTTGCGATGATCAATTTTCAGTCAGGTATATTAGGAGCTAACAGGATAGGAATTATCAATATCGGCACAGTTCTGATGCCTCTGAGTAAGTTAATATTGGTCCTGCTGCTGGTGAGTTTTTTGAAACAGGGGGTTACTGGCGGCATCTGGGCTCAGGTGGGCGGTTTTTCCTCTGTTGTTGTGCTGATGGTTGTTGCGACAGCGAAGCGAGTTCCACTGAAGACATGGCTGCCAGATTTTAAGTTTATAAAAAGAACAGTTATGTTTGGCATGAAAGTTTATATGAATACTATCGCCTGGCTAATGCTGCATACAGTGGACAGATATATGATCGCTTATATGATTCCCAATTCAGATAAGGATTTAGGTCATTACGCAGTGGCAGCTCAGTTATCTGCAGCCCTGTGGGTTTTGCCTCAGTCGTTGCAGACTACATTTCTTCCACATCTTTCGGTTACTGCCAGCAACAAAGAACAACTAACAGTTAAGATAGTAAGAATAATTTTTATAGTTCTGTTGCCAGTATTTATTGGGTGCATAGCCCTATCACCCCTTATAACTGTGATACTTGGAGAGAAGTATACTGCGTCTATAATTCCGTTTAGGATATTCATTATAGGTATAATGTTTTACGGTTCATCACGGCCGCTGAGTTCATATCTTATGCATAAAGAAAAACCCATGTATGATACAATGACCGGTTGGATGGGTTCAGGCGTTAATATTATTCTTAACTGGCTCCTTATACCGAAAATGGGAATTGTAGGAGCAGCAATGGCATCTTCTGTTTCAGCAATATTTATGGCGGCAGGGGTTTTAGGGTTTTTTATATATGAGACTAAGTTGCCGCTGAGAAGTTTTTTGTTTAAACAATCCGACTTCTATGAAATATTCAGCATATTGAATAACCTTGTCACTAAATTGAAGATAACAGCTGATAAGATAAGGGGTTAAAATGATAGATGTTATTGAGATAGGCTCAATTAGCGAACTAAAATCATATCAATCGCAATGGAATAACCTTTTGGAGGATAGCGAGACTAATGTAATATTCTTAACTTATGAATATTGCTTGAGCTGGTGGAATACATATCAGGATAATCGAGAATTATTAGTTCTGATTGCAAAAGAGGATTCAAATATTGTTGGTATTGCTCCCATGGTTGTGACTACTTGCCGTAGATTTGGGCGCAAAAAAAGAGTAGTAGAATTCATAGGTTCTTTAAGATCTGATTATCAGGACTTCATAATTAGTAAAGACAAAGCTGATGTTTTGGAGGCATTCTATCAGCATTTGTGGTCTGTGAGAAACAGATGGGATGTAATCAGGCTGGGACAAATACCAGAAAATTCATCAACAATTTCTTGCTTGCAAGAACACTTACGCAAATTGAACCTCCCCTTTTTCATTCAACAGGGCAGTTCTTGTTCGATTGTACAGATAGAAGGTCACAAGGAAGAGGTCGAAACAAAGCTTCGCCAACAAAGAACATTAAGGAGATATATAAATCACTTAGAACGTCTCGGTGAACTTAAGTATGGCCATACAACAAACACCCATGAATCTTTTTCGTATTTGGACAGCTTTTTCCAGATGCATATCAACCGATGGGAAGGCACTGCAACTCTGAGCACTTTCTACGATGAACGTCAGCGACAGTTTTATTGTCAACTTGCGCAGTCTCTTGGGCCAAAGGGCTGGCTGCGTTTTATGTATCTTACTCTAAATGGTATGCCGATTGCTTTTATCTTTGGTTTTGAATATAATCGCTCGCTGTCACTACATCGATCCGCGTATGAGCTTCTGTACTACAATTACTCACCGGGCAGAATCATTATCCGCTATGCCCTTCAATATTGTTTAGCCAACGGCCTAAGGGATCTGGATTTGCTGGCAGGCGCCGAGGAATATAAAGGATATGTTACCAATCAGATAAGAAATACAAAGGGAATTTATATTTACAAATCCTATTTACAGAAATGGTATCACACCTTTTTATATTCTATCCGTCACTCAGCTTTTATATCAGACCTGCTGGATAAGGGCAAGACAGGGAAATTCCGGATGCTCATCCGGAAATATCGGAGCCGATACGGCACATTTGAGCTGATTAAAAAGATTCTTTGTCGAATTATTTCACCTGTTATAGATTATTCAAGCAATGTTATATTTGAATGGAGGGAGCAGGAGATACCGACGTTGTCGGCAAAATGCCCGCTTGAAATTAGAGTTGGCAGCGATGCCGACCTTAATTTAATAGCCAGCTTTAATGGCTATACCAGCGATTCTGCCGAGATAGCCCGTATTGAAAGCAGATTGCAGCAAGGTGACAAACCATATCTTGCTTTCAGTGGTCTAACACTTGTGAATATTTCCTGGCTGTGTAAACGACCACGAGTTGCAGTTACTGAGTTATGGGGGACTTTCGCATTTGGACCTGATGAAGCATATATTAATAATTGTCAAACCAGTTTTCTGTTTCGCGGGAAAAATATTTATCCAGTGGTTCTTCAGCGTATATTGAAAGATTTGTATAATGAGGGCATAAAGAAAGTATATATTGCATGCAAGAGCTCTAATAAGGCTTCTATTAGAGGAATTCAAAAAGCGGGTTTTTCTCCCTTTAAAAAGTTGTACGCTGTTAAATGTCTTACCAGGAAAATAGGCAAAAAGACAATTCAGATTAAGTAGTAATATGGGCATTCGAGATAAAACTAAAAGAGCTTTTCAAATTATACAAGATAAAGGTACTTTGGGGCTTATTCACCATGTACGGAAGTCTTACCGATTAGGGAAATACCGTCGTCGCGGGCAAAAACTTAATAGTAAATTTGGCTGGCGATCAAATCGACATATTGTGGTCATTGAAAGCGATGACTGGGGTGCTGAGCGTGTAGCAGGACCTGATGCGGTTAAGGAACTGGAAGGTACTAATTATTTCCCTCGAAACTCTCATATTATTCATGATGGCCTTGAAACAGCAGATGATGTAACAAAGCTCTGTGATGTTTTGAATAACTATAGGGATATACACGGAAATCCCGCTGTGCTAACCGCCAATTTTGTGCTGTCAAATCCTGACTTTTCTGCGATTAAGAAAGATATGTATACCAAATTTCATGCAAAACCTATTGATCAAGGTTGGAATCATGAGCCGAATTCAGAAGCTTTGTGGAAAAGTTATAAAGAAGGTATTAGCAGCGGTGTGATTGTACCGCAGCTGCACGGCATAAGACATTGCTGCTCGGATGCGTGGTTAAAGAATTTACGCAGTGGAGATAAACTTTTACTGAAAGCCTTTGATTTAAAGATGATTGGGGAAATAGAAAGTGGGCTGAGAATAGGAGGACTAAGTTTAGGTCCTATTTATCACGCAGATAACGATAGAATCAGGCAATTGGTTTCTGATGGTGTAAGAGCTTTTGTTCGGATATTCGGTGCAGAAAGCAGAACAACTATTGCACCATGCTATGGATGGCGAAGTCCGGAGACAGAATTGGCCTTGTTGGATAACAATATTTATGTGATGCAGGGAAGAGAATACCAGCATTTGCCTAATGGTAAAATGAAGTCGCATTATACAGGGGAATATGATTCCACAGGAATGCTTTATTTGTGCAGGAATTGCATACTGGAGCCGTTATCCGATAGAACAAATATTGAAGATTGTATAGCACAAATTTCACAGGCCTTTCAAAAGGGGCTGCCGGCGATTATTTGTACGCACAGGTATAATTATACATCCAGAGTCTCAAGTAAAGTACGAGACAGGGGATTGTTGATATTAGATGACGTTCTAAGGCAAGCAACCAAAATATTTCCTGATATTGAATTTTTAAGCAGCGATAAATTAGGATTAGAAATTATTAATGACGACAAAAAAATTAAAATGTAGGTAATCAGTCAAACAAGAACCTTGAATAATGAAAATAGTTTTCTTTGATTTTGTTATACATTTGGGGGGGGCGCCGCGATCAACGGTTGCACTGTGTAAAAAATTAGCTCAAACCGATGAGGTTTATGTAATTGATCCTTATGGAACGTGTCCAGAGTATATAACCAAACTTGAAAAGGCGTCAGTAAAAGTTGATGTGTTGCTTAAGGGATGCAAGAATGTTGTGATTGGACATGGGGGAAAGCCCTTTAAAAGGTTCTTCGGTATTCTAAAACAATCGGTCTCATTTTATAGACTTCGAAAAAAACTAATAAAAAAGGTTTTAGAAATCGATCCAGACGTTATCTGCACAAACAGCCATAAGCCTTTATTTTTTTTGGCAATAAGTAAGCAACTCAAGAGATATCCTATAATATTTTGTGCTCGCGGTTGGTTTAGAAAACAAGAATTGCCGTGGTATGCCCGATGGCTTATAAAACATAAAGTTAAGATTGTATTTGCTATTTCTAATGCCACGTCAGAAGCTATACAAGAATGGGGATTTCCAAAAGAAAAAATCCAAGTAATATACGAGACAATTGATTACGATGAAGTTTTCGAATTATCAAATGCTCCTGTATTAGATGAGCTGCCCAGAGTTGACGGTTATCCGAAAATTCTTGTTCCGGCTACCTTAATAAGAACCAAAGGTCAGCACACGGCCATACAGGCGGTAAAGTTGCTTAAGGATAACGGGTACGAACCGATATTGTGGCTTGTAGGAGATATCAGTACAGGCGGCACGGGCAGCTATGTTCAGTATCTTAAAAAACTTATATCAGATAACAATCTTGAGGAGAATACATTTTTTCTTGGTTGGCGAGAGGACATTCCTGCACTAATGAAATTGGCTGATTTCATAGTGTTTCCTACTCATACCGAAGGATCGGGTCGGGTTGTCTCAGAAGCAATGCTTTTAAAAAAACCTGTAATTTCATGTCCCTCTGGTGGCATTAGAGATCTTATAATTGACGGGCAGACAGGTTTATTGGGACCAATTGATGATGAATATGCCCTTGCGAACAATATTAAGACACTTTTAAAGGATGAGAATTTGGCCAAAAGAATTGTGGAAAAAGCTTATATACAAATGTTTGATAAATTTTCTCCTGATAAACACATAAGGCTGGTGCAGACGGGTTTAAGAAAAATAATTGAATACAATATATGACAAAAAGAGGTCATAGCCATTTTAAGAACCAGAGTTTATTAATAGAGCCGATGTTTTAGGATTTATAACCTGTGCTTGGTATTTTAATAATTAGTATTATTGCTGGCGCTTTCCTGATAATGGTAATTAACCCCAAAACAGGTATGCTGTTTTTGTGGCCGATGTTGTTCCTATATCCGCATTTGTATATGTGGGAAAAACAACTTTTGCCTTTAAATATTGGAATAGACGATTTGTTTATCTGCGTGATGTTTCTTATAGTATTCGTACGCAGGAACTTGATGGGAGGTGTGCCTATAAGGCTAGGATATGCTTTTTGGGGCACTTTTACGTTTTTCCTGATATTGCTCTTAAGTAATATGAATAGCTATCTGATAGTTCCGGCTGCTGCAGATGAGTTTATAAAGGCGGTTTTAAAAGGAGTCATAACTATATTGTTAGCTTACAGTTTTACTAATTCAATTGACGACGTGGATGATTTGAAACGGCTGGTTTTTATATACTGTTTTTCTGCCGGTTTAGGTGCGATATTGATGGTGTTTCAGCAGTTTTTCCCTGAACCCCTCGCTATTTTTACTACCCCATCGCACAAATATTCGGTAGAATATGGTGGAAGCAGGGTTCCTGTTGGAGCTTTTATGAATGGGAATAATGCTGCAATAATATTGGGGACAGCAAGTTTAATGATTGTATGTACTATACAATTAGCGAGCAAGTATTTTGGGAAGTGGCTTCGATTTACTATGGTTGGTATCATGGTAATCGCAATACTTTTTACCAAATCCAGGTCTGGATTTTTATGTCTAGCTATTCCATTAGTGATGATGGGCCTTATGGGCAAGAATAGAGGGCCTGCCATTTTATTTATTATTATTGGAATTATTATTTTTCTGGCTCTTCCAACATTTCGAAATGCATTATTTGAAAGATTTGGTGCAGGCGGAGCGACAGGTGAAAACGTCGGATTTTGGGGACCTATTTTATTGCGGCTGCGAAGTATTTCTGAAATGTGGGGGGCTATCTCATTACGCAGGTTGTTGTTTGGAGAGAGTACTATTGTGGATGTTATGTTTGATCGTCTCTTTCCTCATAATGCTTACTTCGGTACTACGTTGACTTATGGCATCGGAGGCACAATATGGACGGTTGTAATAATTGTGATGATGTTCCGCAAATCCAAAGTTATGAAAGCACATTTTATTCCGGAGATTTCAATGGTTGGTCTTGCAATCCGCGGATGCCTGGTGGTTTTTGCATTATACTGCATCGTAGGGAACCTTCTTGATAGCCATTATACCAGGTATACACTCTTTTTATTGATGGTTTTGGCACAACGCGGAGCCGATCTAGCCATGGAGTATCAACCGTTAGATAAAGAGGATATATCTATATATGAAACTATGGATTAATCAAGTCTTAAAGGGAATTCATTTGCTGTTATTTTAAACCTTAATTTCTGTCAGGTTGTGGGTGGAAAACCCCAAAACTATATAGGCAGATTCTGGCGGAGAAAAGACTTAAATTGGTAATAATTTCAGAAAAATTTTGATATATATAGAATCAGAAAACTTGATTTTACGGTTAAGTGTTTAATATATGAAATATAGGATTAAGCAATGAGATGTTTAGTATGCGACTCGGTAGAGACAAAACCATATCTTAGTCTGAAGACACATCAATATTCTAAATGTTTTCAATGTGGCTGTGCCTTTCAGACACAAATTTCAACCACTAACCAGGTTGATTTTCATAAAGGGCCTAAATACAAGCTGGGCCGTTTGTTAGCTGAATCACAGGATATAGCCCTGTATACCTGGCAGATAGAATTGATGAAACGTTATTCGCCAAAAGGCAAGATATTGGAGGTAGGTTGCAGTTCTGGTTTCTTCCTAAAAACTGCTTCTAAGGCAGGATATGAAGTTCTTGGCATCGACTTAGGTGATGAAAATGTGATTTTTGGGCAATATTTTCTTGGTGTTACTATTTTAAATAGAGATTTTTTGCAGTTAGATAACAGCGTACAATTCGATTGGATAGTAATGAATCAGCTGATAGAACATGTAACAGATCCAAGGGCCTTTATTCGCAAAGCGAGATCCTTGCTAAATCCAAACGGGCACTTTCTAATAACTACTCCCAACTTAATATGTGCAGAACGGTTAGTCAAATGGCCTAGGTGGTTTGGCTTGCGTCCAATTATAATAGACGCGTTCGTTCACCCAAACCATTGTGTCTTATTTAGACCTGATACTCTCAAAAAAATTCTTACTCAGGAGGGATTTGTTAACGTAAAGACAGGTTATAATCCAACAGGATTCGTAAGTGGAGATCGGCATAAGATAAGGAGGTTAATAGCCAAATTCATAGTGCGATACGCCCCAGAAATGAATGGTCCTAATTTTTACGCTGTAGCAAAAAAGCTATAAGATTTCTTTTTGACGAGTCAGTATTTTACGAATCAAGTCCACACCAAAGGTAATATAAAAAATACTACAAAACTTTATTGTGTAGATAATATGTATCAAAGACTCTCGGTATAAACAAAGGGATTTTTGATGTTGCCGCCCAAATTAACAGTTGGTATTCCATTTTATAATAACGAGCATACCATATTAGACTCGGTAAAGTCAATTTTTGCTCAAAGCTTTAGTGATTGGGAACTCCTTTTGGTCGACGATGGTTCGACAGATAGAAGCCTGGAGATCGCTAACTCTATTAATGATCCTCGTGTTAGAGTTATTACTGACGGTCAGAACAAGAAATTAGCTGCAAGATTAAATCAGATTATAGATTTGGCAAGAGGAGAATATATTGCCCGAATGGATGCGGACGACCTCTGTTCGCCCGATAGGTTTAAAAAACAATTGAATTTATTAGAAACTGATAAAAAAATTGATGTTGTTGGCTGTGGGATGATATATCTGGGCAAAAAAGATAAGCCTTTAGGGCGTTCTATGACCGTAAAAACACACGATGAAATTTGCAAAGAACCATATCGTACAATTAGATTGTGTCATGCTTCGATAATAGCCAGGACAGCCTGGTGTAAAAAATACCGTTATGATGAAACAATTCATCTGGGGCAAGACTTTAACTTGTGGCTGAGAAGTTATCGTGAGAGCAAATTCGCCAATATAGCTGACCCTTTATATTACTATAGACTTGAGCTTTCATATAATCTGAAAAAGCAGATAAAAGACCGCAGAATCAGCACTAAATATCTGTTCAGCCATTATAAAAATGAAGGACAGATAGGTAAGGCATTGTTTTATTCGTTTGCGCAGTATCTGAAAATTATGGCAGAAATTGGAATTTATTCAATCGGATTTAAAGACAAACTCCTTGCGCGGCGTTACAGTCAGCTAAATGACGAAGAATCTGCGTTATATATTAAAGAGATTCAAAAAATAAAAAATACCGAATTGCCTGTTAAGTCATTATAAAATTTATTTGAATATATTATGAAATCAAAGTCAATTTGCATATTAACAACTACCCCTGGCTCTATAAGAGTTTTTTATCAGGGCCAAATTGAAGCGTTGAATAAAGCCGGCTTTAAAACAACAGTAATCTGTGCTGATAACAAGAAGGTGTCTTTGGTATTGTCAGGCGGAACAGATTTAGTACCCATTGATTTCTCCAGAACCATAAAGCCTATTCAAGACATCCGGGTTCTCTGGCAATTATACAAGCTTTTTAGAAACAGAAAATTCGGAGTCATACAATATAGCACACTTAAGGCGTCATTATTGGGAGCTATCGCGGCTTTTTGCGCAAAGGCGCCGATCCGTATATATATTCTGTGGGGGCAATATTATACCGGTCTGACAGGAATAAAAAGATTCGTGATGAAAATGGTGGAAAAGATTATTTGTCGGCTCAGTACTCACGTATTGCCTATTTCACATGAAATGGTGGACTTTATTGTAAAAGAGGGGGTTACAATAAGATCAAAATGCGAAGTTATGCTTAACGGAAGTGCTTGTGGTGTTGATTTGGAAAAATTTAATCCTGAAACTGCAAAACATTTTAGAGATGTTTTGAGGGAAAAGCTTTCCATGCCTGCAAATGCAGTTGTTATTGGAACAGTTGCACGACTTACCGGCGATAAAGGGGTTAACGAATTGGTAAAGGCTTTTGATACCCTTTGCCAGGAAATCCCTTTTATTTTTCTTTTACTGGTTGGAACTCAGGAGGAAAAAGACCGATTGCATTCTTTGACAGAGAAAATAATAAATGAAAATACCAGGATTCGTGCTGTCGGTTGGCAGCCGGACCCAATTCCTTATTATGCGACAATGGACATTTTCTGCCTTCCGACTTATCGCGAAGGTTTTGGAGAAGTTAATCTTGAGGCACAAGCAATGTGTTTGCCTGTTGTATCAACAGACGTAATTGGGCCCCGCGAATCAGTCAAAAACGAAGTAACAGGGTTTCTTGTTGAGGCCAAGAGCAGTACAGCATTACTTGAGCCATTAAAAAAGTTAGCGATGAGTGCCGAACTGAGAAAGAATATGGGAAAAAACGGGAGAGAAAGAGTTAAGCAGATGTTTGATCGTAATAATATGATAAAAGCAGTAGTAGACCATCGTTTAAAGCTTATAAAAGAAATAGAAGATGTGTTATGATTAAAGTTGAGATGCATTCACATACGTACTTTTCCAGAGATGGTTTTATAACCCCAAAAACACTTACCAGATGGTGCTGTAAGAAACAGATTAATTGTGTGTGCATCACAGACCACAATATTTTACGGGGAGCATTGGAATTCGCTAAACAGGTACCTATTAGAATTGTTGTAGGCGAGGAGATGTCAACTGGCCAAGGTGACATAATTGGGCTTTTTTTGAAAGAGGAGATTCCACCTGGGCTGGGATTAAGAAGAACAATTGAAGAAATAAAATCTCAAGATGGAATAGTTTATCTTCCGCATCCTTTTGATGAATTCAGAAAGTCAGCGGTAAAACTTAAAGACGCTGAAGAAGTCAAACATTTGATAGACATAGTTGAAGTTTTTAACTCTCGTACTTTCAACCCTCAATATAATAAAATGGCCGAGAAATTTGCTAAGGACAATAATATCGTGGTTTCTGTCGGAAGTGACGCACACCATCATCTTGAATGTGGGAATGCATATGTTGTTATGGAAGATTTTGACGGACCTGAAAGTTTCCTTAAAAGTTTGAGAGGTGCAGTTTGTACTGCCAGAAGATGTTCTTTTGTTCTGCGGGTATATCTAAAAGGCCTTAAAATTCTTACTGGAAAAGATTAATGGCAAGAGTATTGGTTACCAATGCAGGAGGTAGAAATGTAGTTTCAGCGGTAAGAAGTCTTGGTCGAAAGGGAATCGATGTTGTTTGTGCGGCAGAGTCAAAACTTTCTATTTGTTTTTTTTCAAAATACTGTAAACAACGATTGCTTTATCCATCTCCGGAACAAAATCCCGATGAGTGGATGGGTTGGCTTATTAAGGAATTATCAAATAATTCTTATGATATGATAATGCCGATTAGTGACGAATGTTTTCGTTTGATATCTAAACATAAAGATACTTTAAGTAAATATACAAAAGTACCTGTACCGGATTATTCTATCTGGATGCGTGCGAGAGATAAAGCCGAAACGCTGAAACTTGCAATAGAGCAGGGTATTCCATGCCCACAGACACGGTTTATCACGGATTTGAAACAGGTACAGGAAATTGGCGATGAAATGGATTTTCCGCTTGTAATCAAACCTAGACAGTCTTGTGGGTCAAGAGGAATTGTTTATGTCCATACAAAAAAAGAGTTATTAGATAATTATGAGCGGATTCATGCCGTATATTCTTTTCCTATGATTCAGGAATTTATACCTGCTGGCGGAAATGCTTATGGAGTTTCTTTGCTTTTTAATAAAGATGCTGAGCCAAGAGCTATATTTGCACATAAAAGATTACGTGAGTTTCCTGTCTATGGCGGCCCAAGTACTTTGCGAGAAAGCGTACATAAACCGGAACTTGTAGAGATGTCGATAAAGCTTTTAAAATCTATTAACTGGTACGGGGTTGCCATGGTGGAATTCAAGGAAGACCCAAGAGACGGGCGATGCAAAATAATGGAGATAAACCCTCGCTTCTGGGGCTCATTGCCATTATCAATTGTAGCTGGAGTTGATTTCCCATATTTGCTTTATGAAATGGCAGTAAATGGAGATGTTAAACCTGTAATGAATTACCCGGAAGGTATAAGATGCCGATGGTTGTTACTAGGGGATATATTGCATTTTTTGACAAATCCAAACCGGTTCAAAATGAAACCCAGCTTCTTCAGCTTCAGCAAAAATAATCGGCAGGATGATTTTATTTCATGGAAAGACCCTGGACCGACATTTGGCTTTTTAATAATCGCATTGATAGGCTTATTCAATATAAAAAAATGGAAGCACGTTTTCTTCAGAAATTAGATGAACCGATTACTTTAAGTGCGAAATGCTGCATAAAAATATTCGAAGAGTGTCCTGCAAGAGTATATTTTGGATAATATGGTTGGTAAAATAGAGAAGAGGATCAATGCGATTACCATCGATGTAGAAGATGTTCATTCGATTGTAATGCGAAAATGGTTTGGCAAAGAAGTATTGCCGAGTTCTGCCGTTGTGACGGAGACGGAATTTATTTTAGATATACTCTCGAAGTTTAATGTACAAGCCACATTTTTTGTGTTGGGTGAAATTGTAGAAACATATCCCCAGTTGATAAAAAAAATCGCCTTGAATAATCATGAATTAGGTGTTCATGGCTATAAGCATTTTCTTGTAAACACCCTTAAACCCGAGGAATTTCGTAACGAGATTGTAACTACAAAAAAAATGATAGAGGACCTGACCGGCAAAAAGGTCTATGGCCATCGGGCACCGGCCTTCAGCATGGTATTGGATATGACATGGGCTTTTGAGGTATTGGCTGAAGCCGGGTTTGTTTATGATTCAAGCGTGCGGCCGACTAATATTCGAAGGGGGTCAGATAATTTTGGCGTGATTAAACCTTTCGAAATACTTACGTCCTCAGGTCGAGTATGGGAGATTTCGCCGGCAGCTCTTTTTTTTGCTGGCAGATATTGGAATGTTGGCGGGGGCGGCTATCTAAGACAATTTCCTTATTCGTTAAATCGTTGGGCGTTAAATAAAGTAAATCGAAAGGCTCCCGCAGTCGCCTATATGCATCCATATGAGTTTTTTAAAAGTTCTGCGGTTAGTTGCGGCCATGACTGGCCAATAAGGAAGAAATCGTATTTCTATTTTAAACAATTTTTACATACCAGAAATCGTGATACAATGGAATCTAAGCTGAAAAGATTGTTAACCGATTTTAAATTTGATAAAATGGTTTCTGTTTATAAGGAATATCTGGGGAAATTATGAACGGTTATAAGACAAAAAGGAAAAATTGGTTAATTTTCTTTCTCGTGATTGTTCTGGTAATGATTCTGATGTTTATTGCTAATATCAGATCTTCTTTCAAAATAGGTCTTAATATTCCTCCAGAGGGTGTTACGAGATTATACACTGTAGGGAATTCACTGGTGGCGATATTACCGAATAATCAGCTTTATATATGGAATTGGCAAAACCTTAAAGATAAGCCGATCCGGATATCTTCACCATCAAATAATGCATTATGGATTTCCGAGCGTAAACTCGTTTATATGCCGGTTTACAACGCCAACACAATCGCATTGTTTGATTCAGTTGAAAAAAAAGAAATAAAAAGTTTTAGTCTTGATTTAAAATGGACTTTCAGTCAATTTGATATTGACCGCAATGGCCGGTTTATAGTTGCTGCTTTTACAGAAAAGAGTCCGGAATTGTCGGATAATGATAAGTATAAAAATATTCGTATCGTAATATTGTCAAAAGATTTCAATGATCTGGCGACAGTTGTTGAGTTAAACAAGGCGGTTTTAAATAGTTTGGCTGTATCTGATGATGGTAGGTTTATTGCTGTTGTTGGCAGGGAAAATGATATTGGCTGGATGGCAGTTATTAATGTTAAAGATGGCCAAATAGTGTGGCAGAAAAGTATTAATGAAGTTGCTGAACTGACCGAAATTATATTTTCATCACAAGGTGATGTGATTTATACTGCTGGTGTTGGAAGAAATATTTATGTTTTCAAAGTTAGCGATGGAGATTTGGTGAGCCAATTCCAGGTAGATAAAAGTACGATTGCACAAAAAAGACAGTATATTCCGACAATAGCTGTTAGTAAGAATGGACATTTGCTTGGTGCCAGTACAGAGCCTGCCGGAACAATTTATATTTGGAATCTTGTCACAGGCAAAAGAGTTTATACTGATAATCCCGGCATGACTATAACAAGTGGTTTGGCTTTCTCTTCTGATTCAAGTCTGTTTGCCGTTTCGGATATTCAAACTAATCCTGTTAAGATATTCAAGTGCCCATAGTATTAAGATTGTTAGTGTATTTATGAAACTTGTCAAAATTGAATAAAGGAACTAAATTTGACAAACTACAATATAGAAAAGATATTGATAATAGGCTCCGGCAATTGGGGGTTGGCGCTGGCGAATCTATTCTGTAAAAAACTGCCTGTTAAGGTATGGACTATTAACGAGGAATTGGCTGATCAGATTAAGTCCAATCGTAATAAACCAGGACTTTTTTATCAGTATCCTATTGATAGTTCCATAGAGGTAGAAATGAAATATACCAGCAGGATTGATTCTGCGAGTACTCTTATCATAATAGCGGTGCCATCTAACCAGATTTCTGTTGTAGCCGGTGAATTAAGTAAGCATGTTAAAACCCCGCTAATATTAACAGTTTCAAAAGGATTTGACGCTCAACAACAGCTTACAATGAGTGATTTGATCAAAAAATTAATACCAGATGCCTCAGTTGTAGTGCTTACGGGCCCAACGATAGCCAACGAAGTATCGCAAGGTAAACCAACGCGGGCTGTGCTGGCCTGTGATAATTTAATGATTCTTGCATCAGTGAAAGAAGCCCTTAAAAACGATGTGATTTCCTTTGAAATAAGCAGGGAGCCTGCTTACCATGAGATATGTGCTGCCCTTAAGGGCATAGTCGCCATTGCGGTAGGTTTGGCAGAGGGGATCGACCTTGGTTGTAATGCCAAAGGTATAATAATGACCGAAGGTATTAAAGAACTGGCGGTAGTTGCGTCATTCTTTGGAATTTCGCAGGATATAGCTTATGGAACATCAGGTTCAGCTGACCTTATCGCTACATGTATAAGTCCGGACAGCCGAAATGTGCAGCTTGGCAAATATTTGGCAAAATCAGGTAGTTTAAAAACTGCTCTCGATAAGGTTGGCATGGCAGTCGAGGGAGTAGCAATATCAAAAACTATAGAAATGCTCTGGTCCCTTGATGTGTCAATACCATTGATACATACTGTCAATAATATTGTACTTGGCAAAAGTCATGATGTGGAAAAAGAGTTAAGAGAAATAATTAAACAAATTTAAGGATTCGGATGAAAAGTATAGTTCTTGCCGCAGGCGCCGGAAGAAGGCTGGCCTCTATGGGATGGGAAAAGCCTAAATCTCTTCTGGAATTCAATGGCATCACATTGCTGGACAATATTATCCTGTCGTTAATTGAAAATGGTATTGATAATATTGTTATTGTTGTTGGCTATAAAAAAGGGTTGATAATCGATTCCGTTAGAAAACATAAATTAAATTTCACCTTTATAGAAAATAAAGATTACGCTCAGACAAATACGATAAATTCTCTATGGCTGGCAAGAGATTATATTAATGAGGATTATATATATTTTAACGCGGATGTTTTTTTTGACCGTCGAATAATACCAATGTTGGTTAATCATCCGCAAAGTGCCTTTGCAATAGATGTCGGTAAATGTGCCGATGAGGAAGTAAAAGTGATTGTTGATAAAAAAGACCGGATAGTTTCCATAGGCAAAAAACTGAACCCTAAAGATTGCCTGGGAGAATTTATAGGAATTTGCAAGTTTTCTGCGTCTATTTGTCCTTCGCTGGTAAAATCTCTTTGCCGTTATAACGAAATACTTTGCCAAAGAAATCTGTTTTTTGAAACTGCCGTAAATGACATTTTAGATGAACACTTTATTAAGGCTTTGCCCATAGGAGATATGAAAGCAGTCGAAATTGACTGTCCTGAAGATTACCAAAAAGTATTGAATTTATTATCCCAAATTTGAAAAATATTATGACAACAACGTCTATACCAAAATATGTAAAAGCCTACGACCCCTGGTCTGCCGCTTTGTTTGTTGATCCAATAGTAATCCCAATTATTCCGTTTCTGGCAAGGTTGCGCATACATCCGAATTGGATTACTATATTGTCTTTCTTTTCGGGATTGTTTTCGGGCGTATTATTCCTCTTAGGCAACTGGTTATGGGCCGGAATATTGTTTTTGTTGACCTTTTTCCTTGATGCGATGGATGGCAAACTCGCCAGATTTCGTAATTTAACTTCCGACTTTGGCGCAAAACTCGACCAGTTTGTAGATTACACCAGGAAACCGTTGTGTTTTTTAGGCGTTTCCATATTTTTTTATCTTCATGGCCAGATAGTATTTTCTATTTTAACTATAATTATTTTATGTGCTCATGTTTTTATTCATAAATTGTATGTCCTATTGAGTATAGACCATTGCGACTTGGAGTTTCCTGAATTTCATCGTAAAATAATTCGTAGAATTTTTCCGAGAATTGTAGCTTTATACACTTTTTTTGATGAACAGTTCATTATGTTTGGTATCATTCCCATTGCTGTCGGTATTATAAATCCTGCCAACGCAGGCTCCTGGTTTTTATATGGTGCAATAGTTGCAAATCTATTATGTCTTCTCAAACTTCTCATAGTATTAAACCACAAAAGAAAAGGCAGATATGACATGGCTCACCAGGACTGGTTTGCGACCAAGGGAAATCTCGACAAGGCAGATAATTTAAACTGAATCGAAATTAATTATATAATTCTTTATAACCACACTTCCGCATCGTACCGCAGCATAGTAAGCTCATCTTTAAAGCCGTCAAATTTGATTTGCGGTCTTTTGCCAATAAGTTCTGCAAGTATCCATTTCGGGAAGTCGGCTCCAGCTTTTATTGACAAGGGTGCTCCTCCGCCAAAACGAGGATTTATTTCAATAAATTTTATTTTTTTGTCTTCGGTTAATATCAACTGAATGGTGATAACACCGGGACCAGCCCCAAGTTTTTTTACCAAATCAGATACGTGGTGCATAATTTGTAAATTTTTAACTACCGTACCTTTGCTGACTTCGCCAGCCCTTGTCTCAATGCGTTTTCTCGGCACAATACATTTTACTGCAAGATCAAAATTAACAAAAGCATCACAGGTAAATTCCTGGCCTTGTATAAACTCCTGAACGATACAGTTCGGGACTTTTTTTGTGTAGAAAACCAATTCTTCGTGGTTTTTTACTTTAATTGCTCCTTTACTGGCATGGCCGTCCCATGGTTTTAAAAAGCAGGGATATCTGAATCTCTTTCTGGCTAACGTCTGTTTTACGCTCAAGGTTTCAGGAGTGTCAAAACCATTTTTGACAAGGAATTTATAAGTTTCACGTTTATCCTGACAAATATTGATAACATTTGATTTCGAAATCATCACGATGCAGCCTATGGCGGCAAATTTCCACTTGTTATCGGCAAGAATTTGCAAATCAAGATCAACGGTTGGCACCAGAAGTTTTACATTGTTTTGTCGTACAATTTTCAGAAGTTGGGTTATATAGTTTTTATGATTTGTGGGGGGAACAATGAATTTTTTGTCACAAAGCTGAAGAGCAGAACTTAATTTGGTTGTTTCAGTACCAAAAAAGCGGCAATAAAGTTTCAGTTCTTTAGCGGCTTGTTTAAAGCTGTTTAAGAGCGATACTCTTCTGCCGATACAAGTGAACAAAATATTAAAACGCTTGCAATTTGGCTTTTTATTATTTACCATAAGTTATAGTACCAAAGAAAGTTACTAAAAGTTTAACTAATTATGGGACTTTTGTCCAGAACATTGTAACAGCAGTATTATACCTGATTTTCGGCATTTTTGGCAGGGTTTTTAAGTGATAAATTGTATAGCCTTTGATATGGATGACACCATTTACGACGAGATAGATTACTATAGAAGTGGTTTTGGGGCAGTGGCTCAAACCATAGCGAATGATTTTGGACTGGCAGGCAAAACTGTTTTTGAGACCCTATGGGAAATTTTCAATTCCGGCAATCATAAAACCGTCTTTAATGTTACTGGTGAAAAACTTGGTATCATCTTTGATGCTGCGTATATAGAAAAACTTATAAATATCTTTCGTAATCATAAGCCCGACATAAACCTTCCTTCTGAAAGCAAAACGGTTCTTGAAGATTTGAAGGACCGTTACAAACTCGGTTTAATTACGGATGGCTACCTGCCGGCCCAGGAATATAAAGTAAAGGCTTTGGAGCTTGAAAGATTTTTTGGTAATATTGTTTACACTGAAAAACTCGGCAGAGAACACTGGAAGCCTTCACCGGCAGCTTTTGAAAAACTGCTCGTAGAACTTCATGTTTCTGCGAATCAGTGCGTTTATGTCGGCGATAATCTTAAAAAGGATTTTTTAGCACCAAATCAGATGGGCTTTAAAACTGTCAGGATTATACGTCCGAAGCGAATTCATCAGGGGCAGGCTCCATCACAACAGGCTCAGCCGCATTACGAACTTGATTCGATTAGTAAATTGCCTGATTTATTGAGAGAAATAGAAATTGTATAAATTTATAAAAAGATTAGTCGATATTCTGCTTTGTTTACCGGCAATAGTGGTATTACTGCCGATATTTGCGGTAATTATTATAGCGATAAAACGGGGCAGCAGAGGACCTGCGTTTTTCAGGCAGACCAGAGCGGGTAAAGATGGAAAGCCTTTCACGTTTTACAAATTTCGCACGATGAAAATTGATGTAGACCCATTCGGAGCCAGCCCGAAATCCGGTCAGGACCCGCGGTTGACTAAAGTGGGCATTTTTTTGCGTGAATATTCCATCGATGAACTGCCGCAGTTGTTTAACGTATTAAAAGGTAATATGAGCCTTGTAGGCCCCAGACCTTTGTATATTGAGCAAATGGAGGAATGGGACAGCGAGCAAAGGAAAAGACTGCTTGTCAAGCCGGGCCTTACAGGTCTGGCGCAAATTAGCGGCAGGGGCGAGCTTACGAGGGAAGAAAAACTGGCTTACGATGTTGAATATGTCCGGAAAGCTACGTTGCTATTTGACTTCAAAATAATTTTTCTGACACTTTGGCAGGTTTTAACTCATAAGAGTATTTATGAAAAACGCTACTCGCAAACAGAGGAGACGAGAGGACAGAAAAATCAGCAGAATTCTTAGCGCATTTTTGTTGCTCTTTGTATTGGCGAATGTGGTTTTTGCACTTGAACCTGCGCAAATTCTGGTTATAGCGAATTCCGATGTAAATGAATCGCTCCAGCTTGCGGAGTATTATTGCAGCAGAAGGGCGGTTCCTTCTGAAAATATTCTCAGAATACCGCTGGGAAAAAATCTTTCAGAACTGATAAGTCGCCAAGGATACGATGATATTCTGGTTGCCGCGATTAAAAAAGAGCTCACACAAAACAGACAGCCGGGCCGAATTAAATGCCTTTTGACGGTTTATGGTGTACCGATTAAGGTTGGCCCTGCCGGGCCTGTTAAAGATGCCAACCAGCTCGTTTTAAAGCTTTCAAACATACTTTCCCTGAAGGAAGAGAAATTTAAAAATACTTACCATCAGCTCGTTCAGCTCGGCAGAAAGGAATTGACGAACCCTCAAAATTCGATTCAGGCCGAATCAGTTGAAGATATTTTAAAACATCTCAATGATGATATAAAAGGGGCCGCAAAAAGGATTGAATATATCGAGCAGGAAGATACAAAGAAAAAACAATATGATGATTGGATAGAGCTATTAAAATTTTTTTACGGTTCCGCTTATGCTCAGCAGCAGGCCCTGAATTTGCCGCAGGTCTCATTTAAACTTTCAATGTCAGAGAAAAACGAGTTGTATAAGAAAAATCTGGTTTTGCAAATGTCCCAGCAGGGAAAATGGTCCATCGATAAAAAACTCAAAATGAACTTTTATGCAGCCGTTGAAGCCCACGGCGGCCTGACAGGTGTTATTTCAAATCTCAAAGCAGATATCGGCAGGTGCAGGGGGGCCCAAACAGCCGCTTCGGTTGACAGCGAGCTTTCGATGGTTTTGTTTGGCGATTACGATCTTTATCGCTGGCAGAAAAACGAGTTGCAGAATATGCCTCTCTGGCTGCCCTCGGAAACATTAATGGTTTCGAGACTTGACGGCCCATCGGTAAAAATTGTTTCAGGACTTATTGACAAGGCAATTGAAGCTGAAAAAACAGGCCTTTCCGGAAAGGCCTATATTGATGCCCGCGGCTTGAATATTACCGGCCAGCCTGCACCATACTCGTACGAGTTTTTTGATAAGAGTCTGCATTTGCTCGCGGCAATGTTCAAAAACCGCACTTCGATGAATGTTGTTGTTGAGAATACAGCATCTCTTTTCGCACCGGGCTCTTGTCCTAAAACAGCAATTTACTGCGGCTGGTACAGCGTAAGAACATATATTGACGCATTTGATTTTATCCCCGGCGCTGTTGGTTTCCACATAGCCAGCTTTGAAGCGATGGATTTGCGAAACCCAGCCAGTTCCTATTGGTGTCCTGCGATGCTTTCACACGGCATAACTGCTACATTAGGAGCGGTTGATGAACCTTACCTTCAATCGTTTCCTGAGCCGGACAAATTTTTTGCAGAATTGCTCGACAGCAAATGTCTGGTTGAAGCCTATTACAGGACAAAACCATTCAATTCCTGGCAGCTGGTGCTCATAGGCGACCCCCTTTACAGGCTCAAATTTGAATAGTGGTTTTTTTTCTTAACGCCAGAGGCAAAATGATAAGTGTCAGTATTATCGCGGCAAATGCGCTTAAAATTGCCGCTTTTCCCATCGGTTTATTTGTAAGCATTGCGTAAATTTTTAAAATTGCAGCAGTTCCCACCGGCCCCGCGAAAAATATCGGTATATATTTCAGTTGTTTTGGATTGAGTTTATAGACAGACGAAAAATATTGAATCCAGGCAATTGTTATTATCACAAAACTGGTTGAATAAGCGGCGATTTCCACCATTGACCCCTGTGCTATAAGCGTCGACCTTACCAATGCCGGCAAAAATACCGGGCATATTACAAAAAGTGCCATTGCCGCATGTTGAGACGGTATAATAGTAACCAGCGTCATAGCGGCAGTTGCCCCAAGGATATTGGCAATCAAGTCATAAGGGTCTACTGAGCGGCCTCTCATAAAATATTGAGATAATTCGTCAGATATGCAGTAAACTGCAACTATCCCCATAAGAAGCCATGGCCGTATTTTTTTCCAATTCGCCTTTTTTTCAAAACTTGTGCTTAACCATAGCAGAAGTGCAAGTACCAGATAGGCCGCAAAGTGCATGATTTTATCGCTTACCCCCATTCTTCGCGTCCAGTAGGGTATCGGAATATGTGTGGCAAAAAATATTCCAATCCAGTAGAATATAAGAATAGCTGTAAAGAATTTCTTTTCTTTGCTTATGTTCATTAATATGGATTTCCGATAAAGGTTGTTTTTATACCATATTTGGTTATCATAAACCAGTTATTTTATTTTCAGGAGAAGTTTATGTTTGAGTCTATTGTAAAGGAGCTTTCGCAGGAGCCTGTCTGGACAATCGTCGGTTTTGTAGGTCAGCTTGTTTTTGGCGGCAGATTTATACTTCAATGGATTGCCAGCGAGATTAAAAAACGTTCGCATGTCCCCATCGGTTTCTGGTATTTGTCTTTAATAGGCTGTTTTATTTTGCTTGCTTACAGCATTCACCGTTCTGAGCCTATCTTTATACTTGGTTTTTCGCTTAATGCGGTTATTTACATTCGAAATCTGCATCTTATTTACAAGCACAAGAAAAAGGGCCAGGTTGGTCCGATTGAAAAAGATGAAGACTGATTAGTGGAGGGTTTTAAAATGAAAAAAGGGTTATTGTTTATTCTGTTGCTGGTTTCGGGTCTCTTAACCCAGCCTATGACGGCCAGTTCTTTTGTAACAATTATAAAAATGCCTGAGCCGCATTTGAATGGTAATATTTCTCTTGAGCAGGCAATTGGAAATTGTCAAAATGTTCAGGATTTTACCACTCAGAAACTTAAAATTGAACAAATAGGGCAGTTATGCTGGTCCGGTCAGGGCATAGCTGACACAAACGGACACTTGCGGGCAGTCCCATCCAAAATGACGGCTTATCCGATGCAGTTGAGTGTTGTGTTGCCGGATGGTCTGTATATTTACGAACCGAACGGCCACGGTTTGATTAAGTTTATTAACAGTGATATCAGGCCTATGCTTTATGTGGCAGCCTTTAAACAGCAGGTTGTACAGGATTCTCCGTGTATTTTTATAATCTCCGGTTACGTAAAAAAAACCGAAGCCCAGTTTCGCGGCAGGGGAGAAAGGCTTATCTGTCTTGAGGCCGGTCATATTGCGCAGAATATTCAGCTCCAGGCGGTGGTTCTTGGTCTTAGTTCTACGTCGATTGGAGAATTTGACCCTAAAACAGTTGCCAGAATCTGCAAATTTGCTGCCGATATGGAGCCTCTATATCTTATTTGTGTCGGCAATCCGGTCAAGAAAGTTTCTATTGTACCTGTTGTATCACCGGTATCGCCTCAAGTTCCTGCAGTTGGCCAGCCGGTGGATGTTCGCACGAAAAAAGTAGTTATTATAGTGGCATCTCGCCGTTTCAACGATATTGATTTCTTTGGTGCACAGCAGGCACTCCAGATAGCAGATGTTCAGACAGGCATCGCAGGTTTGGAGATTGGCGAAATAAAGGGCTTGGGTCTGGGGCGAAATACCATAACATCAACAATGCTTATTAAGGACGTAAAAGTTGATGATTATGATGCTTTTGTTTTTATCGGCAGTTCAGGTACGGCAACGTTCTACAACGATAAAGACTTATTAAAACTTGTCCGTCAGGCCAATGACAAAAAGAAAATTCTTGCGGCAATCGGTACCGCTCCGATCATATTTGCATATGCTGACATCGTCAGGGGGAAAAATATTGCAAGTTATATCGCTCATCGGGCAAAGCTTACTCAGGCCGGAGCCGAATGGAAAAACTCCTCTCTTGAAATTGACGGCAATTTAATTACTGCTGCCACTGCCTCCGATTCCGAAAACTCCGCCGCGGCAAATCGTTTTGGAACCGCCATCCTGCAAATGTTAAGACAGCAGGACGGGCAGGATAATTAAAATCTTATACTTCCGGCAGGAAAACGTCGAATTCGCTGCCGAACTGCCGCAGGAAACAGAGCGTGTAAAACCGCAAAAAACTGGGAAACGGCAGCAGTATAACAGTGCCTATATAAGGTATAAGCAGAATCGCGCTTATGCAGCAGAAACAGCAACCGATAAGTACGATTCCGAATATAATCGCGCCGATACACATCGATATCAGCAGTTTAAAGAGCAAAAAAAGCATAATCTTCCAGAAATGCAATTTCAGCAGAGGCCAGAATTTTCCCCACCCGGCAAATACACTGATTTTTTGCAGGTACATTATCGGCACCACAAAATCGCCAGTCAGCGATTTAACAAGCCCGAAGAATAAAGCTGCCGTAATAACCATTAAAACCAGAACAAAAATCATTGCAGCGGAGATTGCGATATTAAAACCTGCGGATTTTGCCGCTATCGCAAGCAGGGCTATCGGGATACCCATCCCTGTAATTACAGCCGTGGCTGTAACCGTTAACAATATCTGAAAACCTAAAAAGCTGTTCGCCTGCTTTTTGAATGTTGCCCATGGCTTTGCAGCTTCGGCCTTGTTCTTTGCCAGGCAGTCGAGAAACATAAACTTCCCTCTGCTGCTTAGCCACAAAAGCAAAATAAAAATCGCAACAAGGAAAATAGCCCCCGCGATAATCGCGATGCTTATGGCAACTATATGCTCGCTGGCAAAGCCTGTTATTTTGGCCCACACCTCGTCCATACTATGGTCTGTCTTGTCATAATTGAAGTGTGACATTCCGCTGCCGCCTCTGGTCAGGTTCGCCAGCCACGCGCAAAAGCCTATTACGAACCATTTTTCCATATTGAAAGGCTTGAACAAAAGTATCTTGGTTTTTTCAATCGCCTCGCTTACTGGCTCAACCACACTTATTGGTTTATTTAAAGCGTCCATAAAATCCTCTTGATTTATATTACCATTTTCGCCTTATCGGTATCCCTGCGGCAGTGAGTTTATCCTTTATTTGTTTAATCGTAAACTTTCCTGTATGAATCATACTTGCGATAATCGCCGCGTCAGCCTTGCCCTCGGTGAAAACATCGATTAAATGCTGATATGTCCCGCCTCCTCCGCTTGCCACGACCGGAATGCCGACATTTTCCGCGATTAATCTTGTAAGATTAATTTCAAACCCTGCCTGCGTACCGTCTGCATCGACGCTGTTTACGACTATCTCGCCGGCCCCCAGTCCTTCGGCTCGTTTGGCCCATTCCAATGCGTCGAGCCCTGTTCTGGTCCGAAAGCCCTGTATCGTTATTTCGTATCCGCTCGGAAATTTATCGCTTTTCTCTACCTGCACCGGGTCCATTCCCAGCACTATACACTGCGACCCGAATAGCTTTGCACCTTTGGCGATAATATCCGGATTTTGCACCGCAAGTGAATTTACGCTCACTTTTTCAGCTCCCGCCAAAAGCACCTGCCGCATATCTTCGATATTTTTTATCCCGCCCCCGACGGCAAATGGTATATGCACCGCCTTTGCGACCTGACGCACCATATCGATATCTATAGGTCTTTCTTCCGCCGATGCCGTTATATCGTAAAAGACCAGCTCATCGCATCCGCCGTCACTGTATGCTACCGCCATCTCGACAGGGTCGCCCAGCTCGACGTTATTTTGAAACTTAACGCCCTTGGTAACCTTGCGATTTCTCACATCCAGACACGGTATTATTCTTTTCGTCAGCATCCTTCGTCCCAGTTACTGAAATTTTCAAGCAGTTTCAAGCCGATTCTGCCAGACCTTTCCGGGTGAAACTGTACCGCCGCAAGAAATTTATTGCCTGCCGCGCTTGCGAAAACCGCATCTGCGTATTCGGTCTGGCCGATTATATTATTTTTATCGCTGCACGCCGGATAATAGCTGTGTACAAAATAAAATTCGCTTTCGTCTTCAATCCCGTCAAAAATCGGGTGCTTCCTTGTTATTTTTACTGCGTTCCATCCAATCTGCGGAATCTTGCATATTTTGTCGCTGGTTTTGAATTTTTTCACACTTCCAGGCAGGATACCGAGGCATTCTGTCCCGCCGTCTTCTTCGCTTGATTCGAACAGAACCTGCATCCCGATGCATATCCCTAAAAATGGAACGCCGTCAGCTATTACTTTTCGTATAGGCTCGATTAAGTTTAGTGATTTGAGACTGTCCATTGCCGCCTTTGCCGCTCCTACGCCCGGAAAGACTATTTTTTCAGCTTGCAGTATCTCCTTTGGCTCATCGGTAATTTTTACCTTTTGACCTATGGATTCGAATGCGAGCTTAACGCTGGTCAGATTTCCCGCTTTGTAATCGATTATGGTTATCATTCCGGGGTCAATTTTAACCTGCTTTGCCTTTTGAGCAAGTTTTTTTAACGCAGGAGTTTATTGCGGCTTGTTTTGCCAATTAACCAGCGGTTAACGGCTATTTTTCTCCTCCGAGCACTTCCGCGATATTCAGGCCGTGATCTTTTATCCGCCGGTACGAATTGAGCATATCGGTATAAATCAGGCTTTTCAGGGGGGCTACGGCGCCGCTGCTTACGCGTGCCAGATGTTCACGGCGGTAGCTCTTCATTAGTTCTGTTATGGATTGTCCTCTGCTTTCTGCCGGCGTAAGTACATCGGCATCGTTATTTTCTGCGGCTTCATTTATAAGCCTAATGTATTCAGCCGTATTATCGTGTAGGTCGATTATAGCGGCCAGGCCTTCGGGACTCATTTTCAGCCCCGACTGGCGCAGTTTGAGATGTAGTTTCAGAATATTGGCTATATAGTCGCTTATTGATTCCAATTCATCTGCCATTCTTAATTGTCTTCGGCTTTCATCGCCTACATCGTGCGGGATATTACCGGACATAGTGGCGCTTATGAATTCGATGATTTCCTTTTGTATTACATCTAATTCTTTTTCTTTTTCGAATATTTGTTCGGTTTTTTCCTTCTGCTCATCTGGCGATGCGATAACTTCTTTGAGTTTATTCATCATTTCCATTACAACAGAACCCATTATGAGAATTTCTCTTCTGGACTGTTCAATTCCCAGTGCCGGTGCATCGAACATCCTGATATCCAGTGCGGTAAGTCTGGGTTTTTCCGGTATTGCCTTTTCCGGCACAAGATAGTTAAGCAGTCCTGCAAGTTGTGTTACGAATGGCATAAATAAAATGGTATTGAACACGTTAAAGAATGTATGTGTAAGAGCTATCGCTTCCATTGTATGTGGGTATGTCACTATGCCGCCGTTGGTCGTAACTGCCGCCCCTACAACTGAGCCGCTGTGCCAATGGACAAATGACTGGACGGCTTCGATATAAGGGAAGAATATCGGCGTTATCCACAACACGCCTACTACGTTAAAGAGTGTATGGGCCCACGCAGTCCTTCTGGCGTTTGTCGAAGTGCCGATGGATGCCAGCAGTGCCGTTACTGTTGTGCCTATATTTTGCCCAAGTACCAGTGCCGCCGCGGTTGGGAAATCTATAATTCCGTTAAATGCCAGCCCCATTGTGATGCCGACGGTGGCTGAAGATGACTGAACGATGGCGGTAACGATACTGCCGACAAGGACGCATTTTATTACCCCAAAATATGAATCAGGCGAAAATCGTGAAAACCACGCTATAAAGCCCGGCATTTCCTTTAAAGGAGCAAAACCGTTTTTCATCAGTACCAGTCCGAAAAACACCATACCCAGACCCATAGTAGCCATCGAGGTGTAGCTGAGCTTTTCATTTTTCGCAAACAGGTAAAGCATCGCAGCTATCCCCAGCATCGGCAAACCGTATTCGGCGATATCTACCACAAGAATCCATGCCGTAATTGTTGTGCCTATATTAGCGCCGTAAATGATGCCTATTGACTGGGTAAGCGTCATTATTCCCGCGTTGACCATTCCGACGGCAATTACCGTGGTAACTGAGCTTGACTGGATAATTGAGGTAACAAGTGTGCCTATGCCGCAGGCGACAAAGCGGTTATTTGTAACGGCGTTTATAAGTTTACGAAGCTTTTCGCCCGCAACTGCCTGCATACCCTCGGAGATATTCTTCATACCGAGCAGAAATATGCCCAGACCCCCGATAATGGTGAAAATCATCTCTGCAATAACTTTGCCTTCCATAACCGTTCTGCTCCTGAATTGTTAATATTTTGTCAGGGAAGTATATCAGGCAGGGGTGCTTTAGAAAAGCCAAAAAAGGTTGCAGAATGATAAAAAAACAGGTATAAATATGCAAAATTGAAAGGAACGGCAAATATGACGAAAAACACACTGCGAAGTATCGTTATTGTATCAGTTTTGGCTGTAATTTTTTTACAGTCAGGCTGTGACAAGCAAACCGACCAAAACTCACAACCAGTTGAAAAGGACCAAAAACAAATGGCACCGCAAAACAAGACCGCGACAAGGGTTAAAATCGAAACAAGCAAAGGCGATATCATAGTCGAACTTAATGAGGCCAAAGCTCCCATTACCTGCAAAAATTTTCTCGGCTATGTCGCGGATAAATATTACGATGGCACAATCTTCCATCGTGTTATAAAGGGTTTTATGATTCAGGGCGGCGGTATGACTGCCGATATGCGCTCCAAACAGACAAAACCGTCTATTATAAATGAGGCGTCCAATGGTCTTAAAAACGACCGCGGCACAATCGCGATGGCTCGCACCTCCGACCCCGACAGCGCAACATCGCAGTTCTTTATCAATCACGCCGACAGCGATTTTCTCAACGCCGGCGTCCGTGACGCGGGCTACGCCGTGTTCGGCAAAGTCGTTGAAGGTATGGACGTTGTCGATGCGATTGCGAACGTTCAGACCCGCCCCGGCGATGTCCCCGTCGAAACTGTTTTGATTAAATCTATCCGCGTTGAATAAATTTTTGATTTTTAATTTTTATTAAGATATTCTTGCGATTTTATTGCAATCGCCGAACCTGCAATCAGTAACAGCCCGAAAAACCACTGCGCCCCGTTAAGATGTTCGTTAAATATAACCCGTGTAACCAGCAGAACTAAAAATGGCTGCGCCAGAACCACCAGCGCCGGAATTGTCGAGCCAATCCTTTTTATCGCCGCGTAAAATGTACTGTGCGAAGCGGCTATACTTGTCATCGCGCTGAAAATCAGCAGTCCCCATCCGTTTGCCGCCAGAGTCAGACAGCCGGCAGGTCTGCCGAACATAAAGGCCAAAGCGCCAAGCATAACGGTTGTGTATATCGATACGATTGTGAAGCTTGTTATTGAATCGTCGTTTTTCAGCAGGATTTTTATCGCTATGGTATATATCGCCCAGCTAATCGCGAATCCCAACGTCAGAACGATGCCGATTACCGATGCCGCCGTTGAAAAATCCTGCTTGAAAACCGTTACTCCGACAATGCCGGTTATCACAATAAAAAAAGAGGTCCAGAACGCCCGGCTTTTTACCAGCACTCGTTCGTCAGCGAAGAAAATCAGCGATATCGCCACCGTCCACAGGACTGAGGACTTTGCCAAAAGTGTAATAAACGCCGGATTGATATAATAAAACGCCGCCCCCCAGCAGCACTGCATAAATACGTTAATAACTGCTATAATCAATGTCTTTCGCCAAAGCTCTTTCGCGAAAAGTCCTTTTTTCTGCCAAAGCAGCACAAATGGCAGCATCGCCGCGACCGCGACCGCGTACCGCAGAAAATTTTGCGTCCAGAAGTCTATATGAGGCGCGATATACTTTATAACTATTGGCCCGGGCACCCCGCACAATAGCGACAAAACGGCAAACGCCGTTCCAGCTATATTAAATTTTCCGTTTGTTTTTCCCATATTGTTTAATCCCGCACCAATTTACTATTTATTTGTTCCTATGCCGCTGCGATATAATGAATTGGTGCGGGGTTCCGGTATTATCAATTATTTCCTCGTTTAATGCTAATCAAAATTTAATACTTCGGAGCGTCGGAGCCGCAGCGCAGACCCCCGCAAGGGGGAAGCGGAGACCCCTACGCTTAGTTTTCTTCGTCGCAGCGAAGTCGCAACGAAGGAAACTGTAGGGGGCGGTTCTGACACATCGGGAAGATTCAATACCGCAAATCTCCCCCTGTACTTTTTCGCCGCCTCATCGTATGCCTTTGCTGCTTCTATTTCGCTGTCGAAATAGCCTAAGTGTTCTTTTTTGCCGTTATGTCTGATAGTCGCCCGCCATTTCTTATGGTATTCGCACCATCGTACGCCGGTATATTTTGAGCTGCCGCCGGTTTTTTCTTTTCTCCGGTTCCAGCTGTTCTCCTTTGGCGTTACGTTTTGCAGGTTTTCCTTCCGATTATCCAATCCATCGTGATTTATATGGTCGACGACTTTGTCTTTATCAGGCCGCATAATTTGCCGGTGCATTTTTATTGTCGTTCTTTTACCGTTTTCGTTATATCCGAGCCGAACAGCGTAAAATGTATGTCCTGCGTTTACCGCGTACCATTTATATTTGTTTAACTCCTCGAAATCTTCAGGGCTGACCTTTGCGTATTTGTTTTGTGTCAGTTTTATCAGATGGAATGCGTACCCGTATTTATATTTCCGATGGCATAATTGAAAATAAACAACCATTTTTTCGATGAATGTTGGATAGTGAAAAGTGACATTGATTTTGGACATAATATTTCCTCTCATAAATCGGAGCGAAGCGCAGATCCCGACACATCGGGATTGTAGATTTAAATTTTGATTAGCCCCCGGTCTTGTACCGGGGGTTTATTTAGCCCCTTGATTTATCAAGGGGTTTGGATTGAATTTTTGATTTTTAATATGTCATTTTTATTTTTTATTTTTGATATTTGATTTTTGCGTAAAATTAGATATTCATCAAATTTTACGCATATTATACCATATTTTTAACAAAAATCAAGGAAAAAATCCAATTTTTTTCAAAAAAATGCATATTCAGGAGTAATACTGTCTTCAAATCGGTTTTTTTCTTGAATCAATAACCGTATATTTGCCGTCTGCTTCCTTCCTGAAAATCCAGCCGGTCTCATTAGTCTTGCTGCATTTTACCAATATATCCCCGTTGGCCTGCTTTTCATACTCAAGATATACGTCATCGGGCGAATCGTAGCGGTAAGATGTTAGAAATCCTGTTTGTTCAATATCTCCTCTGGTTACTTCATATTTCACGTATCCTCCGCCGCCTATATAAAATGGCGGAATCGAAGTAACCGAATAGCGAAATAGAATAGAATCCCCGTTCACTAATATTATTTTGTCTAAAATCTTGTTATATTCTTTTTTCGCATGGGCATATAAACCGAAATGACATACAAGTAATAATGCAGATATTGATATAACCAGTTTCCGCTTATGTTTTATGATAAATTCTTTTGTCTTGTTTTTAATTAAGACGAAATACTGCCGCACGGCAAACACTGTTGCCCCCAAATCAAATTTCCTGTTTGAGTTTTCCATATTATTTATGTTTAGCCCCCGGTCTTGTACCGGGGGTTTTAAATTCGTTTAGCCGTCGTCGAAGACCCCTTTGGGGCCGGTACGGCGACGTTGCTTACCCCGTGAGATGTCGCAACTATCTCACCGGGGTCATTGCAATCCCTTAGGGACGTGGCAAGCAAAAACTAATTTAGGAAATCTTTACAAAATTAGTCTCAATGCACTTGGCCAACTCCTTAAGTTCATCGCTTTCCTTAGGTAAAATTATATAATAATTTTGATTAAGATAGATTAAAAGATAATGCTTGTTGTTTTTTAATTTGAAAATATCTTTATATGGTATCTTATTATTTGATTTCTCATGGGATATTACGAATGAATCTTCTTCTGAAGATACATTTATTTCACCTGTCCCCCATTTTGTCTGTCTTAAAATTTTGTTTATTGAATGAATGGGATAAATGTAAAGAAAGAATAAAACCCACCCCAAACCTGCTAGTATTAAGTATGGCATCCAACCGCCAACTTCACGCATAAGCATTAAACATGACATAAATAATGACAGTAATATCATGCCCGTTCCCAAAATAGCGTATATTTTTTTAGGTTTTATATGCAGGAGATATGCTTTGTAATAATCTTTTTTACATAATTTATATTTCATTTATTGCAAAACCCGTCATTGTTATTTTTCAGTTTTCCTTGGACCGTTCAATGTTCAATGTTCGATGTTGGACGTTTAAATTAACTTTATTCCATATTCACTGCCTTCTATCAATATACTTTTCTCAAATCCTTTTGAACTTTCAAATTCAAACTTGTCCGCCATAGCTTTAGCGACGGCGGATTTCTTTCCCGCTTCAACAACAACGCTGCCGCCGTTTATCCTGATTGCAATTTCCCTCTCCGGTTCTCTTTTATGCAGGATATTGGCCAGCGTTATCGCTTTCTCAATCCCATCTCCTCTGCCGTAATTGGCGACCTCGTCCGGCTGCGCCAGACGTTTGGCATCATATATCGACTCATTCGGCATCTCTTTCAGCCACAGATAGCACTGCTCTATTGATTTATCTTTAGTCATTTCTATTGAAACGGGACTTCGCTCAATCGCTGACTTTATAAACGGCCTCCAGTCGCAGCTTTCCATATCCCGATATGCGTAAAATGCGAGGTCTGCGATAACATTTTTATCTCTTATGCTTTTCAGATAATCGATGATTTGTTCTCTTGACATATCGGCTGAGATTTTTATCGGCTGCGTCGGATGATAATTTTTATCACTACTCGGCAGTTTCGGCTCAATATGCAAAAAGTCGTAAAGCTCGCGCACAAATTTCTGGGTATCGGGCATATATTCCGCGAAAACCTCGACAAGGTCTGCTCTGCCTTTTTCCGTTCTTATATCGGGCTTTTTCTTCCCCATATATTCTTTAAACTGGTCGCAGCGAATTCGGTTCGGAAAAGGCTCGTTTGAAAATTCTCCGTCGAAAACTTCTTCGAGTAGTTGTTTATGTGTGCAGTCGGTAACTTTTACTGGCTTTAAATGTTCATATTTGAAAAGGTCTTCTGCCTTGACAAACTGTATATTTGAATGACAGTACCGGCAGAACTGGAAATGACTTCGATAGTCAGGATTGGCGCGGAGGAAATTAACCATCATAGCCGTTGACAGTTCCGCCTGCAGAAAGCCTTTCAGTTTGCCGCAAAAGCTGTCGTATATTTTCTTGTCGATTGTAGCGTCTTTATAAAGGCAGTGGACAAGTCCGCTCGTGTGGGCTGCGATGGTTATTTGTTCGTTTCTAAGGGCGCGTTGGGCCTTATTGGAAAGTTCGGTTCCGTTGAACCACATTGCTTTGGTTACGAGTCTTCTGTTATTTGTGATAACGCCGTCGTTGATATCGATGAAGTTTTGTGAATGCAGGGGGGTTAGTACCATATAGATATCGTCGAGCGGTATCCCGCAGACGATGAATGCTGCCGCTGCATATAGAGTTGATAATGAGACGCACTCGCCTGCTCCGGTTTTGTAGCCGGCTTTATGGCGGAAGGCGTTCATAGCTTCGACTGTTTCTGTTTTCCAGTATGGGATTGTATCAGTGGTATATTTATCGAGTCCGAAGTGTTTTCGGATATCGACGTCGTAGTAGTAGGAGTCTCCTTCGTATCCGAACAGGGCGTTGCTTTGGGAGATTTGGTTGGGTGGGAGGAATTTTTCGAATCTTTTGATTTCGGTATTTTTATCGGTTAGTCCCCATGTTTCCAGGTCGAGGTTGAATTCGAATTCGTCCATAATGAATTGGCGCAGTCGCATAAGTTTTTTGTAAGGGTCTTTGCTGGCCAGTTTTTTGAAGCTTGCTTCATCGCGCCATTTCCAGACGATTGGGCTCATTATATTAGCCAGTAGAAGTGAATACATTAGCTCTGGAAATACGAATATTTCCATATCCGACAGGGTGAATGCCGATGAGTATTTTTCCAGGTCGATATCTTTCATTTCTATATCCTGTAAGCAGAGATTAAAGAGATTAATTAGTGATTAATTTTAGACCATCGGCGCCAAATTGCAATAATTTTAGTTGATGACTAGTAAACGATTATATTTTTAGTTGATACTAGTGAATAATTACAGTTTTAGTTGATACTGCTGAATGGTTCTGACTTCTCGAAATGCGCAAAAAATTGGCCCCGACCTAAGACCGAACAGTGATCTGTGGCCGGGGCCCAACATTGGGTGATGCTTCTCTATATAAGATATCGCTTCATGGCTAACCCATGTTATCACCTCAGGGTTGATGCCGAACTTCACTGTCGGTCAACAACCCCAATTCCGTGGAGGAGAAAATGAACTTTTTAAAGCATTACCCCACCCTAAGGCAGGGGATTTATCTTATCACGGCCAAGCCGTGCTTGCTTTCGAGAGGGTCACAACCTATTTATCACTGTTCAGCCATAACCCTACTCGTTGGGAGGAGGAGAAAACTCATTGTGAGCTTTATATATCCGCTTTAGACGGATTTTATAATAATCACGGACCCAACACCGTGCTTGCTCTCGAGAGGGCTGCAACCGACAATTATCACTGTCCGATCACAAGCCCATCTCATTTGGGAGGAGGAGAAAACTTCCTGAGCCCTATACATATCACGGTCTAAGCCGTGCTTGCTCTTAAGCGGGCTGCAACCATCTATCACTGTCCGATCACAACCCACTATTGGAGGAGGAGAAGAAGTTATTGTTTCTTTTCTCGCCTCCCTCCCTATAACTAGTGCCTTGCTTGTCTACAATCGGGTCCATTTCTGTTCGGTCTTGGCCCGTGTGACGCGACAACTTCAGGAAATAAACATCACCCGTTTTCCGAGTCGTCTACAATGGCACAGAGTTTCTGGATTTCGTCAGCATCACCAAGCCCAAGGACCTCAATAACGGTCTGCACAAATACTTCATCGGTTACATCACTGCTCAAAACGGCAGTTACCCCGATACTCCGTGCCGCTATTTCCTGCCTTACATCGTTTGCGTCAACGATAGCGATAACCGGCATATAAGGTTTCGCCAACCGCAGACTTTTGAGGAAACGCCCATCAGGCGCATCCGGCAGGTCCCATTTACTGATGACACTGTCAACACTTTCTATTTTCAAAGAACGTCCGGCATCTTTGCCGGTATAAATACATACAACTCGGATCGGGAGCCTCTTTAAGGCACCATCATTTTCTCCGAGTCCAACCACCAAAACATTTGCTCTTACAAGGACGAGCATTCGATACCCTTTTCAAAGAAGACTCAACTTCTGCTCGACCTTAACTAATCACCAGCCATATATATTGCAAGCTGCGTGCCAGAAGATTTTTTCAGGAAACAATTTTTTAAGTCGTTTTTAAATAAGGAGTTATGAAAAGTAAAAAATTTGGCCCTGATTTTTAGATTTTCTGAAAATGACCAAAATGGTCAGTCAAATGCGTCCAAAACGGGCCGTAAGTTTGGCGCCCGAATCGGGTAAAAAAATAAACGACCACTTTGGTTGAGCCTGGCCAAAATGGACGATGGAATTAACCATGAATGAACACGAAACCACGGATTGCACGGACGGCACGGATTTTTTAGGCAAAAGTAAGTTTTGACAAAAAGATAAGAATGGTAGAAAATGGGGGAAAGAACGCAGGACACAGAACTCGGAACTCAGAATATGGAATCGAGGAAATAAGGGAATGGCAAAAATAGATTCGGCCTTTGAAACTTATATATCAGAAATTAATAAAGCATACTCAAGAGGAGATGCAACAGAACATACACACAGGCCGGCACTTAAAAATTTAATCGAATCAATAAACGATAAATTAACTGCCATAAATGAGCCGAAAAGAATTGCCTGCGGCGCTCCTGATTTACTTGTAACATTCAAAAAAAGAACCATTGAACAATCAATCGGATATATCGAAGCAAAAGATATCGGAATAAATCTCAATCAGGCGGAAAAAGACGAACAGATTAAAAAACGGTATCTGCCAAGTTTAGAAAATTTTATACTTACCGATTATATAGAATTTCGACTTTATGTTAACGGTGAAAAACACTTAACCGCAAGACTGGCAGAAGAAACAGGCGGTAAATTCAAAATAACCGCAGAGGCAATAGAAAAAGTATCGCAACTTTTGAATATTTTCCTGAGTCATGAGCCTTTAAAAATCGGCGGGGCAAAAGAGTTAACCAAAAAGATGGGCGATATCGCAAAATTGCTTAGAGATATTATAAACGCCGCTTTCAAACAAGAAATAAAAACAGGCAACCTGCACAGCCAATATGAAGCCTTTAAAGAAGTGCTAATCCATGATTTGACAGAAGAACAATTTGCAGATATGTATTCGCAAACAATCTGTTATGGATTATTCAGCGCTCGATGTCATATGCCGGATGTTATTATTTTTGGTATTGATACGCACGCGGTATTTCACGGAATAGATGAAAAGAAGAAAGAATTTACAAGAGAAAAGGCGGCATATCTGCTGCCAAAAACAAATCCATTCCTTCGGAAAACTTTCGGACATATTGCAGGGCCTGAACTTGACGATAGTATCGCATGGCTCGTCGATGATTTAGTTGCCTTGCTGCGAAACGCCGATATGGGCAGCATTCTGAAAGATTTCGCAAAAAAGACAAACAGAAAAGACCCTGTATTTCATTTTTATGAAACATTTCTTGCGGAATACGATAAAAAATTAAAAAAGAGCAGAGGTGTTTACTTTACGCCGGATGAAGTTGTCAGTTATATCGTCCGCAGTGTTGATATTCTATTAAAAGAAAAATTCGGTCTGCAAAGAGGATTGGCGGATAATTCAAAGATAAAAATAGAAATTGGTAAAGACAAAGAAAAAGAGAAGAAAGAAGTGCATAGATGCCTTGTACTTGACCCTGCGGTCGGTACTGGAACTTTTTTGTATGAAGTTGTTGAACAGATTTACGGCAAATTCAAAAAACAAAAGGGGATGTGGTCGGATTATGTAAAGGAACATCTTTTGCCGAGGATATTCGGCTTTGAATTGATGATGGCGCCTTATGCAATATGCCATATGAAATTAGGACTGCAATTAGCAGAAACAGGATACGATTTTGAAAGCGATGAACGGCTTGGAGTATATCTAACAAATACTCTGGAAGAGGCAGAAGAAATAAGCAGAAATATGTATGCCCAATGGATAAGTGAAGAGGCAAGAGCGGCAAACAAGGTTAAAAAAGATTTGCCAATTATGGTTGTATTGGGAAATCCGCCATACGCAGGGCATTCGGCAAATGCGAGCGAAAGAATAGAAGTTATTGAATCAGGCGGGAAGTATTCGGTTCAAAGAAAAGATGGGAGATTTATTTTTAAAATAGCCGGTAAAAATGGAGCAAAAATAAAACACAAAACTTTTATTGGTAAATTAATACAAGATTATTATCAGGTTGATGGTAACCCTCTTGGTGAAAAAAATTCAAAATGGCTCCAAGACGACTATGTCAAATTCATTCGGTTCGGACAATATCGAATAGAGCAAACAGGGCAGGGAATTCTGGCGTTTATAACAAATCATGGATATTTGGATAATCCAACTTTCAGAGGGATGAGACAGAGTTTGATGCAGATGTTCGATGAGATTTACCTGCTTGATTTGCACGGTAATCAAAAGAAAAAAGAAACCTGCCCTGACGGGTCAAAGGATGTAAATGTTTTTGATATTAAGCAAGGAGTTTCGATAGGAATTTTTGTAAAAAAGGCTAAAAAAGACAGAGAAGCAAAAGTATATCATTCGGATATTTATGGCATTAGAAAAGATAAGTATCAACAGCTTCTTAAAGATGATATTACAAGCACTAAATGGAAGGAGTTAAAACCGACAAGGCCGTTTTATTTATTTGCACCTCAAAATACAAAACTCTTGAAACAATATAATGAGTTCTGGAAGATTACAGATTTAATGAAAACAAATGTTTTAGGTTTCCAAACACACAGAGATGATTTTGCGATAGATTTCGATGAGAAAGTACTTTATGCCCGTATTAGCGAGATGCGTAAAAATAATATTTCTGATCAGGATTATGTTAAGAAATATGGACTTAAAGACAATCGTGACTGGAAATTTAGCCAATCACGTGATGCAATTAGGAAAGATAAAGAATGGGGAAAATATTTCCAAAAATGTCTTTACCGTCCATTCGATCAAAGAAGTTGTTATTTTAATGAAATTGCAATGGATTATCCTCGTCGTGAACTTAAAGAACATGTGGCCGAGAAGACCAATATCTGTTTATTAGTTACAAGACAGCTTTCATTTATCGGCTGGGGGCATGTGTTTATATCTAATATATTGGCAGAAAGTTGCGCTGTATCATTACAAACTCGTGAAGGAAATTACAACTTTCCTCTTTATCTTTATCCGACAGAGAAGAAGCAAGATTTATTTGAACATAGTAATTGGCCAAGAGGCGAAAACGGCAGAATACCGAATTTAGATAAAGGGTTTGTGGAGGAGTTGGCGGGGAAAATCGGTTTAAAATTTGTAAGCGATGGTAGCGGGGATTTGGGGGAGAAACAAAAACGAGATTCTTCGACTGCGCTACGCTCCGCTCAGAATGACACCCCCGGCACGGGTCCGGGGGCTAAACACGGCACATTTGGGCCGGAAGATGTGCTGGCGTATATTTATGGGATATTCCACTCACCAGAATACAGGAAACGATACGCGGAGTTTTTGAAGATAGATTTTCCGCGAGTGCCGATGCCGCCGGATAAGGATATGTTTGTAAAGATATGCAGAATTGGGCAGGAACTTATAAAACTACATTTGTTAGAAGCCAAGATACTCGAAGATGAGAAGCAATGGCCGCGATTTGGCGTTAAAGGAAGCGGCATAGTTGAAAAAGGTTATCCTGAATATAACGATAATTTAGGGCGAGTCTATATAAATAAAGAGCAGTATTTTGAAGACGTAGAGCCAGAGGTGTGGGAGTTTTGTATCGGCGGGTATCAGGTTTGCGAAAAGTGGTTAAAAGACAGAAGGGAACGGCCACTTAACTACGATGATCAAAACCATTATCAGAAGATAGTAGTGGCGCTTAGGGAAACAGGCCGGTTAATGAAAGAAAGATGTTTGTTTGAGTTTTTTGAGAAAATTAAATAAGTTTTCGGGGAGCAAATAAAAAGGCGGGAATCAGAAAATTAGCCCTGAGAGATGCCCCGATGGGATAGTCCGCCGCAAGGCGGAGAACAGGTAAACAGTTGATCCCAGTTAGATAGCCTTAGAGGCGGCGCAGAGAAGAGAACTTCAAAGGCTACCCCGATGAGGTATCTTTGAAGAATCTTCGAAGAAGCAGCTTAACGATACCTCACAGGGCAGGTCTAACTGGATACATCTACATCTAAATCCAGTGAGGTATCTATTATAGGAACGCACCCCGGTGAAGTGGTCTGAAGATTCCCGCTCCCCGATCGCGGTCGAGGACAGGCTATGGCGGGAATCAGAGAATAACCCTTGATGAAGTAGTCTTAAGAGATTCTATGAAGCAACATAACGACACTTCACAGGGTAAATCTCACAGGGCAGGAATTTGAAATTTGATATTTCAGGCGCAACCCTGCCAAGGTGTTGGCAGGGCTAACCACGAACCCCCGGCACAAGCCCTGGGGCTAAACAACGGCGGCGGAAACGATTGCAAAACCAGACAATTCCATTGTTGAACATTCACTTTCCTTAGATTATGATTAATTTTATGATAAAAACATTGAATGATAAGAATTTTGAACGGTTTTTTCTTCTTTTAATTCTGTTTGTATCCCTGTTTCTGTTTCTGGCCAATCTTGGGAATCAATATTTATGGCAGGATGAGGCGCAAACAGCGTTAATCAGCAAGACCATACTTACGGATGGGGTGCCGCGAGGTTATGACGGCAAAAATTTCTTCTCACAAGAGCTGGGCAAAGAGTATGGCAAAAATTACATCTGGAAGTGGCATACGTGGCTGCCTTTTTACGTATTGGCTTTCTTTTACAAATTATTCGGAATTGGCACTTTTATTTCGAGGCTTCCCTTCGCATTATTCGGCATAGGCTCAGTTTTTCTGAGTTATCGGCTTTGCAGAGCGATGTGGGAAGATAAGAAAACCGCTTTTGCGGCCGTGGTGCTGCTGGCGGTAAGCATACCTTTTTTGCTTTTGTCGCGGCAATGCCGATACTACAGTATGGCGGCGTTTTTTTCGCTGTGGGGATTGTATTCATACGTTAAAATTCTCGACGGCAGAAAATACGCCTATATCAGTTTCGTTTTATCATCGATGTTTCTGTTCCATACTCATTACGTATATTGCGCACCGTTATTTTTTGCCGTTTTTCTGCATTGTCTGCTTTTTTATCGCAAACGTTTGCCGATAGTCCTGCTGCTGATAGGGATTGTAGTATTAATTAATATTCCGTGGATAGTCTGGCTGAGCGGAATGAAATACGGAGAGCATTACAAGGTCAGATTATTTGAAATCAAAAAACTACTTCAATTCAGCGGCACATACATCACAGATACATTCCAGTATGTCTTCTCGCCATATTTGCTGCTGGTTGTTCCGATAACAGCCGTTATTTGCAAAATAAAGAAACAGCCCATTTCCTTTGGAAATTCAAAATACTGGCAGATGCAACTGCTTTTAATAGTTTTTACTGTCTCGACGATAGTAACGCTTTCGATCGTGAGCCCTGCGCCCTTTTTCCGTTATCTTTGTCCCCTGATACCGATATTTATTATATTTACCGCCTGTCTGACGGTTCTTACGGCGAGGATACATTTTTCGGCGCCAATCATAATAATTGCGATGTTAATCGCGGTCAGTCCTATGAAAGACTACATATACGAATTAACGCATAATTATGACGGGCCAATTGAAGGAATCGTAAAATATTTGAATGAGAACGGGAATAAGGATGATGTTGTCGCGATTACTTTCGAAGATATGCCTCTTAAATTCTATACAAACATGCGAATTATCGGGGGGCTTACAGGCGAAGACCTTACAGAGGCCAAAGAAGCCAGGTGGGTAATTACAAGAAAATATACAATCGGCACTTTTATGCCTTTGGTTAAAAAGTATCTTATTGAAAATTTGTCTTCGGCGGACTACGAGAGAATAGTTATCAATTATCCCGATACAGCTTTTGAAAACAGAGAAGACCCACTTTATCACCAGTTCAGAACGGTTACAAATGAAGATAGAGTTGTAATTTATCGCAAAATCAGGAATACCGATAAATAATAAGACAGCGGAATCCTTTTCGATATGATATATATGGTTATTTAGGCTTATTTCAGGTTAATTTTATGATAAAAAAATCGAATAATAAGAATCTTGAACGGTTTTTTCTTCTTTTAATCCTGTTCGTATCCCTGTTTTTGTTTCTGGCTAATCTTGGGAATCAATATTTATGGCAGGATGAGGCACAAACAGCGTTAATCAGCAGGACCATACTTACAGACGGCCTGCCGCGAGGTTATGACGGCAAAAATTTCTTCTCACAGGAGGGGGGTAAAGAGTACGGCAAAAATTACATCTGGAAGTGGCACACATGGTTGCCTTTCTACGTATTGGCTTTCTTTTACAAATTATTCGGAATCAGCACTTTTATTTCCCGGCTTCCTTTTGCATTATTCGGCATAGGCTCGGTTTTTTTGAGTTATTGGCTTTGCAGGGCGATGTGGGAAGATAAAAAAACTGCCTTTGCGGCCGCGGCGCTGCTGGCGGTATGCATATCTTTTTTACTCTTGTCACGGCAATGCCGATACTACAGTATGGCGGCGTTCTTTTCGCTGTGGGGATTGTATTCATACGTTAAAATTCTCGACGGAAAAAAGTACGCTTATGTTACTTTTGTTATATCGTCGGTATTTCTTTTCCATGCAAACTATTTATATTGTGCACCGTTATTTTTTGCCGTTTTTCTGCATTGTCTGCTTTTTTACCGCGACCGCTTATTAATCATCTCGTTTCTGATTGGGCTTGCGATATTAATTAATATTCCCTGGATAGTCTGGCTGAGCGGAATGAAATACAGAGAGAATTATGAGTTCAGGCTCTTCAAAATCAAAGAGTTTCTTCGATTCAACGCCAACTATATCATACAGATATGCCAATATATCTTCTCACCATATTTGCTGCTGGTTATTCCGGCAACAGCCATTATTTGCAAAATAAGGAAACAGCCTTTATCCTTTGAAAATTCAAAATACTGGAAGATGCTGTGCCTTTTAATATTTTTTGTTGTCTCGACAATAACATCGCTTTCAGTTGTGAGTTCTGCTCCCTTTTTCCGTTATCTTTGTCCCCTGATACCGATATTTATCATATTTGCTGCCAGCACGGCGGTTCTTACGGCGAGGATACATTTTTCGGTGCCAATCATAGTTGCTGCGATATTAATCATATCCAGTCCAATAAAAGACTTCATATACGAAATAACACATGATTATGACGGACCAATTGAAGGAATCGTAAAATATATAAATGCAAACGGAAATAAGGATGATATCGTTGCAATTACCTATGGTGATATGCCTCTTAAATTCTATACAAATATGCGAATTATCGGAGGACTTACCGGCGAAGACTATACCAGAGTCAAAGAAGCCAGGTGGGTAATTATGAGGAAATATGCAATATGCGACAGAGACCTTAAGGTCAGAGACTATTTCCTTGAAAGTTTGTCACCAGAAGATTATGAAGCAATAGTAATTGATTATCCCGATACGCTTTTCGAAAATAGAGAAGTTCTTTGCTGGCACAACTTCAGAACTGTTACAGATGAAGATAGAGTTGTAATTTATCGTAAAATCAAAAGCGGCGATAAATAATCAGACAGCGGAATCCTTTTCGATAACTTTCTGGCGCTGAGTTTTCCTGAAATCGGCGAGTTTTGCGGCAATTTTGTCATCGCTTAGGGCAAGAATCTGCACCGCGAAGACAGCGGCGTTGACTGCGCCTGCTTTTCCAATCGCCATAGACGCAACGGGAACGCCCGGCGGCATCTGAACGGTACTCAACAACGCATCGATGCCCGCGGGCGAATGCTCGGCGGAAAGCGGAACACCTATAATCGGTAAAGTCGTTCTTGCGGCCAGCGCGCCGGCCAGATGAGCGGCCATTCCAGCGGCGGCGATTATGACCTTAATGCCATTTGCGGCGGCGGACTCGGCAAATTCGACCGCTATATCAGGCGTCCGGTGAGCCGAGATAATGCGAACAATAGGCTCTATGCCGAAATCCTTTAATTTATCAATGCAGGCCCTCATAACAGGCATATCGCTGTCAGAACCCATTACCACCGCTACCGATTTGTCATTTTTAGCCATTGTATTTTTTCCTAAGATTACAGTATAATATAATAATTATTTAATCGTGATTATGCAAGTGCGGAGAAAATAATTATGGCAGCGAGAAAACCAATCGTGGCCGGCCAATTTTACCCGGGCACAGAAAAACAGTGCCGAATCGAAATTGCCGAGTGCATCGCCGATGGGCCCGTAACAGGCAAATTACCCGAAAAAATCGTCGCAGGCATCGTTCCGCACGCAGGCTGGACGTTCAGCGGCAATTTGGCGGCGATGGTTTTCGGCGCAATAGAAAAGGCAAACAAAAGCGTCGATACATTCGTCATCTTCGGAGCGACGCACAGTCATTTCGGCTCGGCGGCGGCAGTTTATGACAAGGGAAGCTGGTTTACGCCTTTGGGCGAGATAAAAATCGATGAAGAACTTGCTGAGGCAATTGTAAAAAAAAGCAAAGGCGCACAATCGAATCCCGATGTGCATAAATACGAACACAGTATTGAAGTGCAAATCCCCTTCATTCAATACATTTTCAAAAACGCAAAAATCGTTCCTATAATGACATCACCTGCCGAGTATGCCGTTCAGCTTGGAACCGATGTTGCCGAATGTATAAAATCGGCGAGCGATAAAAAAATCGTCTGTATCGGCTCGACCGACCTGACGCACTATGGACCCCGTTACGGCTTTAACCCGCAGGGCGACGGTGAATCGGGAATCGAATGGGCGAAAAATGTCAACGACCGCGCGTTTATAAATCTTGCGATTGAGATGAGGGCCGAACGTGTACTTAACGAATCGATGCAGAGCCAAAACGCCTGCGGCCCCGGCGCCGCTGCCGCGACAATTGCCGCCGCCAAGGCATTAGGCAAAACAAAAGGCGTTTTACTCGCCCATACGCACAGCAATGAGGTAATGGAAAGAAAATTCAGCCAGACAAGCAGCGAAAGCGTCGGCTACGCGGCGATAGTCTACTAAAAAAACGGGGGTATCACCTTTAGGCGAATAATTATTTAATGTTTCCCTTGTATTTGACGAACATATATGTTACTATATGAGTATATAATCACATAGTTATATGATTAAAGGCGTAATTATGGCTAAGAAAACACGACAAATCGTTTACGAAAAACAGGCCGAGATTTTAAAGGCTTTGGCGCATCCGGTGCGGATTGCGATACTCGACTTTCTAAAAGACGGCGAGCGATGCGTCTGTGATATTGCCCAATTTGCGGATTCAGAGCGGTCGAATGTTTCCCGTCATTTATCAGTTATGGTTTCCAGCGGAGTTCTCGAAAGCCGCAAAGAGGGACTGAAGGTGATATACAGTCTGAAAGCCAGATGTATTATGGACTTTTTTCAATGTATAACAACCTGTATCAAACAGCAGGCGAAGGAAGATATGAAATTATTGAAGGTAATGCAATGAGTCTGAAAACGGAAGGCAAAAAATTTCTTTTAATAATCGCTGTTTTTCTATTCATTTATTTCCTGCCCATCGGTGCAGCGCGTTTCGATAACGCCATTATGCAATCTTTGATTTTGATTAAATGGTACGCCAGAGAGCACGTTTTGCTTTGTCTTGTGCCGGCGTTTTTTATAGCAGGGGCGATATCGGTTTTCGTAAGCCAGGCTTCGGTAATGAAATATTTGGGTGCAAAGGCGAATAAATTTATTGCGTATGGCGTCGCTTCTGTTTCCGGCACTATATTAGCCGTCTGTTCCTGTACGGTTCTGCCTTTGTTTGCGGGGATATGGCGTATGGGGGCGGGGTTGGGGCCTGCCTGTGCGTTTCTCTATTCCGGGCCTGCAATAAATGTTCTTGCGATTATCCTTACCGCAAGGATTCTTGGGTTTCAGCTTGGCCTCGCAAGGGCGGTCGGGGCAATTGCGTTTAGCGTTATAATCGGTTTACTAATGCACTTTATATACCGCAAAGAAGAAATTCAAAAGGCTGATAACGCGACAGCATTTCCCGAAGATGGGAAAAACAGACCGCTTTGGCAAAACAGTTTATATTTTGCCTCGATGGTTGCTGTTCTGGTTTTTGCGAATTGGGCAAAACCCATTCAGCAGGGCGGGGCATGGGCTGCCGTTTATTCTGTAAAATGGATTATAACCGCTGTCAGTCTGGCGGCATTGTTTGTTTTTCTGGTATTATGGTTTAATAAAAAAGATTTGACCGAATGGACAAGCTCAACATGGACATTTGCAAAACAGATTCTGCCTTTGCTTTTCGGGGGCGTTATTGTTGCGGGCTTTTTACTTGGTACACCCAGCGGCGAGGGTATTATACCTTCAAAATGGGTTTCAGCGGCTGTCGGGGGCAATTCGCTGCGTGCGAATTTGTTCGCATCTGTCGCGGGAGCGTTTATGTATTTTGCGACGCTGACTGAAGTGCCGATTGTTCAGGGATTGATGACAGCCGGTATGGGGAAAGGGCCCGCGCTGGCGTTATTACTCGCAGGGCCGGCGCTGTCGCTGCCGAGTATGCTCGTTATCCGTTCGGTTATGGGAACACAAAAAACGGTTGTGTTTGTGTCGCTTGTTGTCGTTATGGCGACAATTTCTGGAATGATTTTCGGAGCGTTCTAAGGTTTATGACAGAAGAAAAAGCAAGAAATCTTGGCATTTTTGAACGATACCTGACTTTATGGGTAATTTTTTGTATTGTCGGAGGAATTATATTAGGAAAACTTGCCCCCGGCTTTGCGAAATCTCTCGATGCTATAGCGATTTATGTCAAAGGCGCTCCGGTTGTCTCGATTCCGATTGCGATATGCCTTTTCTTTATGATGTATCCGATTATGGTCAAGATTGATTTTGCCGAAGTCTTGCAGGCCGGCAAAAGCATAAAGCCGGTCGGCCTGACGCTGTTTGTCAACTGGGCGATAAAGCCGTTTACGATGTACGCGATAGCGTTTCTGTTTCTGGGCGTTTTATTCAGGGGCTTTATCGGCGTCGATGCGGTCGATATTGTCAAAATGCCTTTCGGGCTGGATTTGCCTGTTGGCGCCGTTTACGGCGTTGGAAAGGTAATAGAGCAGGGCGGCATAAAAGTTCTCGAAGTGCCTCTATGGCGAAGTTATCTGGCGGGCTGTATCCTGCTTGGTATCGCTCCCTGTACGGCTATGGTTCTTGTTTGGGGGTATCTGTCGAAAGGAAACGACGGCCATACTCTCGTTATGGTTGCGATAAATTCGCTGAGTATGCTTTTGCTCTATGGGCCGTTGGGCGGATTTCTGCTCGGCGTAGGGAAGCTGCCGGTGCCGTGGCAGGCCCTCGTTCTTTCTATCGCAATTTATGTAGCATTGCCTTTGGCGGCGGGGTTTGTTTCACGAAAATGGATTATCGCTCATAAGGGCCGGCAATGGTTCGATGAAAAATTTCTGCATTTTTTGACGCCGGTTACGATTATCGCGCTGCTGATTACGCTTGTGCTTTTGTTCAGTTTCAAAGGCGAGACGATTCTGAATAATCCTCTTACGATTCTTTGGATTGCGATACCCCTGTTTATCCAGACCAATCTGATATTTTGGATAGGTTATATCATCGCAAAATTTTGGAAGTTTAATTACAGGGACGCCGCTCCATCTGCTATGATTGGCGCATCGAATCATTTTGAGGTCGCCATTGCGACAGCGACGATGTTATTTGGCTTGTCTTCCGGTGCAGCTCTTGCGACTGTTGTCGGCGTTCTTATTGAAGTGCCTGTAATGCTTATGCTCGTTAAAATATGTTTAAAAACGCAAAACTGGTTCAAAACTGTTTAAATAAAATAAAAGGGAAATGAATCTCGCACCTTCTAAATATTCATAAAAAATCAAAGGTGTGTGATTCGAAATATCAATATATTATCTATTTTAAGTTAATTAAAATACGAGAATGAAAGAAGGTGCGGGATGAAAAAGATTCAAATACTTGGTACAGGCTGTCCGAAGTGCAAAAAACTTGCCGAATTTGCCGAACAAATTGCCAAAGAACTCGGTATTGAGTATGAAATCGAGAAAGTTACGAAGATTAATGATATAATGAAATTCGGCGTGATGGTAACGCCTGCTCTTGTGATTGACGGTGAAGTTAAATCCGTCGGCAAATCGCCGACAATCGAACAATTAAAGGAAATGCTCAAATGAAAAATATCTGGAAAATAATTATAGTTTTGCTTCTTGTTTCAGCAGTGGCTGCTGTTGTCATACTCAAAAGAGTTGAAAACGAGCCTCTCCGGCCGGAAACAGTCGTAAGTGATTCCAATAATTCGCTTGTTATGAATGTCGAAGCAGTTGAGCCTAAAATGCTGCCGAGGCTGGTCGATTTGGGAGCTGATAAATGCGTCCCCTGTAAAATGATGGTGCCGGTTCTTGAAGAATTGACAAAAGAATACGCCGGCAAACTTCAGGTGCAATTTTTCGATGTCTGGAAAAGTCCCGTTTATGCCAATCAGTACGGCGTAAGGGTAATACCGACTCAGATTTTCCTCGCTCCGGACGGCAGAGAGCTTTTCCGTCACGAAGGATTCTTCTCGAAAGAGGATATTTTGGCGAAATGGAAAAAATTAGGCTTCGATTTAAAAAATTCGCCGAAGGCGGTTCCATAAATATTCAATTTTCAATTTTAAATCTTAAATTTCTATGCAGCAAATATTTGAATTTTTGACAAACGCTGTAGAAGGTGCAGTCCTTATAGCTCTTACAGCTTCATTCATTTGGGACGTTTTGAGTATTCTGCTCAGTCCCTGTCATTTGGCAAGCATCCCGCTTATCGTCGGCTTCATCGACGAGCAGGGGAAAATCTCTACAAAAAGAGCATTCTGGATTTCATTCCTTTTCGCAGGCGGAATTCTTATAACTATCGGACTTGTCGGCGCGATTACCGCCGCCGCAGGCAGAATGATGGGCGATGTCGGAAAATGGGGCAACTATTTTGTCGCCGCCATCTTCTTTCTTGTCGGGCTTCATTTGCTCGATATTATTCCTATGCCATTTTCCGGACCGGGCAAAGTCGGTATGAAACGCAAAGGAATGCTCGCGGCCTTTATTTTGGGTCTTGTCTTCGGAATAGCTATCGGCCCCTGCACATTTGCCTATATGGCTCCGATGCTGGCGGTTACTTTTAAAATGGCTTCGACCAATGTTTTTTACGGCATTTTACTGTTGCTCGTTTACGGCATCGGCCATTGTTCGGTGATTGTCCTTGCAGGCACATTTACAGAGGTTGTTCAGCATTATCTCAACTGGAACGAAAAATCCAAAGGCGCCGTAATTCTCAAGAAAATCTGCGGTGTACTTGTGCTTGCAGGCGGGCTGTATATGATTTATACTGCTCCATAGATACGAACAGGAAATCGCTATGCGGAAATCACAAAAACCAAAGGTATTATTTTACTGTAAGCATAACTCTGCCCGCAGCCAGATGGCCGAAGGGCTTTTGCGTAATATGGCCGCAGACCGTTTCGAGATTTACAGTGCCGGCGTGTCTCCCAAGCCTATTCACCCGATGGTCTATACCGTGATGGAAGAAATTGGCATCGACATCAGCGGGCAAACTTCCAAAAATATAGATTCGTTCTATAATCGCGGACTTGTTGATACTATTATTATTGTATGCCACGAAAGCGAGGTTGAGTGTCCCCGGCTGCATCCGCTTGCGCTGAAAGTTCTAAACTGGCCGCTCGACGACCCTGCGGCGGTTTTCGGCGAGCAGCAGACCGTTTTAAAAGCCTTTCGTTTCGCCCGCGACAAGCTCAAAAAAAAGCTTACAGACTGGCTGGCTGAACAGCAGGTCGAATAAAAAACCAACAAAAAATCTGTGGAATACTCGTTCTTGCAGGCGGGCTATATATGATTTATACTGCTGTCTAACCTCAAAAAGCGATTTGAAATTTAAATTTATAGGGAGTTTTTACAATGAAAATAGGGGTAATTATTTCTACTAACGATGCTGAGACCTGCTGGAATGCGATTCGGTACGCGAATTTTGCGCTTACGCAAAAAGATGATGTAAAAATCTTTTTTATGGGCAAGGGTGTTGAGTATCAGTCAATTGGTACGGAAAAATTCAATACTATCGAACAGGCTGAAAAATTTATGCAAAGCGGCGGGAAAATCTTTGCCTGCGGCAGTTGTATTAAATCACGTCAGCAGGATGGTTCCCAAATGTGCCCTATTTCAACTATGAAAGATATGTATGAGATTATAAAAGAAAGTGAAAAGGTAGTAACTTTTTAAAAAATATCAGACATAAATAATGCCGTCAGGGGTGTTCATATGCAGAAATTGACTGAAGTAGCAAAGCTGTTTCTCAAACTGGGCTGCATTTCCTTCGGCGGGCCGGCGGCGCAATTCGCCCTTATGCACAATGAAACGGTAGAAAAACGCAAATGGCTCGATGACCGCCAATTTCTCGATTTAATTAGTGCCACAAATCTTATACCCGGTCCAAATGGAACTGAACTGGCTATGCATCTCGGCTTTGCACAGGCCGGCTGGCTCGGCTTAATTGCAGGGGGAGTATGTTTGGCTCTGCCGGCGATATTAATCACGCTTTTCCTCGCGTTTCTTTACGTTCGTTTTGGGACATTGCCGCAAGCCGAATGGCTTTTGTACGGCATAAAACCTGTCGTAATAGCAATAATTTTACAGGCATTTTGGCGATTGGGGCGAAAAGCAATCAATGATGTTCTTACTGCGGCGGCGGCTTTAATTGTATTTGTCCTGTACTTTATGCATATAAATGAAATCGCGCTTCTGTTCGGCGGCGGACTGGCTGTGATGCTGTTCAAAAATATTCGCCAACTCCAAAATCGTAATTGCTGCGTCTCACTTGTTCCGCTCGGCGGGATGGGGATGCTGTCGCAGGTAATGGTAAATTTCAGTTTTTCACGGCTTTTTCTTGTCTTTCTCAAAATAGGCGCTGTGTGGTATGGAACGGGTTATGTCCTTCTTGCGTTTCTGCAGGGCGATTTTGTCGAACGGCTCGGCTGGCTTACTACTCAGCAGCTTCTCGATGCGGTTGCCGTAGGCCAAGTTACTCCGGGGCCTTTATTCACAACTGCAACCTTTATAGGTTATATCCTCGGCGGTTTTAAAGGGGCTGTTCTGGCGACTATCGGCATTTTTCTGCCTTCTTTTATTTTTGTTGCTGTTTCAAATCCCTTAATTCCGAGATTGCGAAAATCACCGTGGACCGGCGCCTTATTGGACGGCATCAACGCCGCAGCGATTAGTCTTATGGCTGCTGTAACCTGGCAGTTGGGCAAAGATTCACTCATTGATATCGGCGCTGTTACTATTTTTGCTGTTTCTTTTATTCTGCTTATCCGCTTCAAACTAAATTCTATGTGGCTGATAGCAGGCGGGGCACTGGCGGGGCTTTTAAACCTTCTTTTCAGATAAAATAAACAATATACTCGTTCTTGCAGACGGCCTGTGTATGATTTATACTGCCCATTAGTATGACTAACGAATATTTCGACAAACAGGCTGCCCAATGGGACGACAATCCTTTAAGAATAAAGCGAACGCAGGCTATCGCCGATTTTATCTGTGAAAAAATCCCTTTAAATAAACAGTTTGCTGTTCTGGATTATGGATGCGGTACAGGCCTGCTCGGTTTTCTGCTGGCCGATAAGGCCGCTTCTGTTTGCTGTGCCGATGTTTCAGATGGTATGCTGGCCGAAGTTCGTAAAAAGATAACCATTGGAAACGTCAAAAATATCGAGGCTGTAAATTTCGATGTCATAAAAGACAAACCTTTGAACAAGTCGTTCGACCTTATAGTTTCGGCGATGGCGATGCATCATATTCCGGAAGCCCTGACAGCGCTCACAAAACTCGTCGATATGCTCAAGCCCGGCGGCTGGCTCGCTATTGCCGACCTTTGCGCAGAAGACGGCTCTTTTCATACCGGAGGCGAAACTGTGCATAACGGCCTTGAACCGCAGGAGATTAAAAAACATTTCGAAGCTGCCGGGATTAGTTCGCCCGCCAGTCAGAATATCTTTGAAATTGATAAAAATAACCGCACCTATCCGGTTTTCTGCGTTTACGGCCGGAAAACCTGATTAAACGCTTGCTTTTCAGGCTGGTTTTTGTACAATCCCTGCGGAGATGGAGTTCTCCGTATAACCGCCCGAAAAGCTGATAACTCCTGCGGTGTTTAAGGCTGTCGGAGCTTTTTTTGTATCCTCCCGGCCTGTAATTTCCCGTTATTTATGGAGCTTTTATGCCGCAAAAAATCATATATCTTGCACTCGCCGGCGCCGCAGGGACGCTTGCGCGTTATTGGCTCAGCGGATTTGTTCAGAAAAATATAACAGTTGTTTTTCCTTTCGGTACCGCTGCCGTTAATATTCTCGGCTGTCTTGTATTCGGCCTGCTCTGGGCAGTGTTCGAAAACAGGCTCTCAATCAGCGGGCAGATGCGGATAATAATTTTTGTCGGTTTTTTCGGGGCGTTTACCACGTTTTCTTCTGTTGTGTTCGAAACAGCCCAGTTGCTCGACGAGTCGCAATGGCTCTGGGCGTCGGGAAATATACTACTGCAAAATGCTCTCGGACTAATTGGTATGATAGCCGGACTTGCAATCGGCAAATATATTTAACGGAAAGGTCGAATTATGAAACTCCCGTCAGAATCGCAATTGTTAAGAATATTCATCGGCGAAGCGGACAAATTCGAGGGAAAGCCGCTTTATGAGGCAATTGTTAATCTTGCAAGGCAAAAGGGGATGGCCGGTGCTACTGTGCTGAAAGGTTCGATGGGTTTCGGCGCCGACAGCAGAATGCATTCAGCCAAAATTCTCAGGCTTTCGGAAGATTTGCCCATTGTAATTGAAATTGTTGACAAGCCTGAAAGAATAAAAGATTTTCTGCCGGAACTGGACGAAATGATTAAAGAAGGATTGGTTACTCTTGAAAAGGCCGAAGTAATCGCTTATAGATATAATCCGAAGAATGGAAAATAATCGTTCAAGAGCAGTTAAATTTATCGTACTTCTGGGTCTTGTAAGCCTTTTTGCGGATATTACTTATGAATCTGCTCGAAGCCTTGCCGGGCCTTTTCTTGCCGTTCTCGGTGCGACAGGCGCTATAGTCGGCTTTACTGCCGGGGCGGGCGAACTTCTCGGCTACGGCCTGCGGTTCGTATCTGGTCTGCTCAGCGATAAAACACGCCGATACTGGGCGTTCACCATTACAGGTTATGTGATTAACCTCTTCGCCGTTCCTATGCTCGCTTTGGCAAATCATTGGCCGCTGGCTATCACTCTGATGATAACCGAACGAATCGGCAAATCGATTCGCACTCCTGCCCGTGATGTAATGCTTTCGCACGCGACCTCATCGGTCGGCAGGGGCTGGGGCTTTGCACTGCACGAGGCGATGGACCAAATCGGCGCTATGCTTGGTCCTGTTATCGTTATGTTCGTTCTGGCGATGAAAGGTTCATATCATTACGCTTATGCCGTTTTGGCAATACCGGCTATTCTGGCCATTATCATACTAATAATTGCCCGGATTGAATATCCGCATCCGCAGAAACTCGAAACCGAAACTCCTGTGCAGAGCGACGGCAAATTGCCGAGAGTTTTCTGGCTCTATCTTGCCGCTGTCGGCCTTATAGCCGCAGGCTTCGCAGATTATCCGCTGATTGCATTTCATATCAAAAAGAACGATATTTTCGCCGACAAATGGATTCCGCTTCTTTACGCCGGCGCTATGGGCATTGACGCTATCGCCGCTCTCATATTCGGCAAATGGTACGACAAGGTTGGTATGCTTTCGCTGGCGGGAGCCGTTATACTTTCCGCGTTTTTTGCCGCTTTTGCTTTTGCATCCGGTGCGGTGTTAATCATTATCGGCGTTGCTTTATGGGGCGTTGGTATGGGAGCTCAGGAGTCGATTATTCGAGCGGTCGTGGCTGATATTGTTCCCACTCAAAAGCGGGGCACCGGCTACGGCATTTTCAACGCGGGCTTCGGCGTATGCTGGTTTTCAGGCAGCGTGCTGATGGGTATTCTTTATGATATTTCAATCCCTGCTCTTGTCGGGTTTTCTGTTCTTTCTCAGCTCGCCTCTGTCCCGCTGCTTATTTCCCTCCGTAAAAAGCTCGGCATAAAATCTTCTGGTTAATTCCGCTTTTTCTGATATAATATTATTACACTAAACCGATTTTGTTTAAAGGCATGTAATGAAACTTACTTTTCACGGGGCTGCCGGCGAAGTTACCGGCTCGGCTCACATAGTTACAATCAACGGCAAAAACATCCTTCTCGATTGCGGCTTGTTCCAGGGCAAAAGAAAGGAAGCGTTCGAAAAGAACCGGAATTTCCTCCTCGACCCTGCCAAAATCGACGTAATGCTGCTCTCGCACGCCCATATGGACCACAGCGGCAATATTCCAACGCTCGTTAAAAAGGGCTACAAAGGCAAAATTTACTGCACTGACGCCACTGCCGATTTGTGCGAAATAATGTTCCAGGATTGCGCCCGCATCCAGGTCCACGATATTGAATTTGTCAATAAAAAGCGCATCAGGCAGGGCAAAAATCCGTTCGAGCCGCTTTATACTCCCGAGGACGCCGATATAGCGGCAAAGCATCTTGTGCCGGTTCCTTATTCGAAGCCTTTCAAAATTTTTGATAATGTCGAGGTTTGTTTCCACGACGCCGGGCATATTTTGGGTTCAGCATTTACGGAGATAAATTTCAAAGAGAACGGCACTGGCGCAAAAAAACTTATGTTCACCGGCGACATCGGCCGACGCGACATTCCGATTCTAAAAGACCCCGTCGTTATTAAGGATATTGATTATTTAATTACCGAAAGCACTTATGGCGACCGCAAACATCCGCCTGCATCCGATGTCAAGGCCGCTCTTAAGCAGGTTGTCGATAAAATTTGCCAAACCAAAGGCAAGCTGATTATCCCCGCGTTCAGCGTCGGCAGAACGCAATACATTGTTTATCTGCTGAATAAACTATACAGCGAAGGCCAAATTTGTCCGCTGCCTATATATGTCGATTCGCCTCTGTCCAGCGCGGCTACCGACGTTTACAGAAAGCATAAGGAATGTTGGGACTCTGCTGCTGCGGATTTTCTGATTGACGGTCATAAGCCTTTCGATTTTGAAATGCTGCGATACACTGAAAGCGTCGAAGAGTCCAGAGCCCTGAACGATATGTCCGGCCCGATGATAATCATTTCCGCCGCGGGAATGTGCGAAGCCGGCAGGATTCTTCATCATCTCAAGAATAATATAGACGACCCCCGGAATATCGTCCTTATTGTCGGCTATATGGCCGAAAACACCCTTGGCCGCAGGATTGCCGAGCATCGAAAGGAAGTCAAAATTTTCGGTACGCCTCTGCCGCTCAGGGCCGAAGTTGATGAAATTGCCGCCTTGAGTGCCCACGCCGACGAGTTTGAGATGCTCGACTATTTCGGCAAATGCGGCGCATCGCATATTGAGCATGTTTTCTGTGTCCACGGCGAGCAGAATGCACTTGAGTTTTTCTCCGAAAGGCTTCTTGAAGCCGGTATGAAACACGCTCATATCCCCTCGCCCGGCCAGACTTTCGAACTGTAGCCTTTTTTGAATTTACTTGCAAAAAAGTCGTCTATTTTGTAGACTCTTTTGTCTTATTGCCAACGTAGCTCAACGGTAGAGCTCCGGTTTTGTAAACCGGGGGTTATCGGTTCGAATCCGATCGTTGGCTATTTTTGCTTTTGGCAAAAATAGAGCAGGTGATACGGCATATTTTGTGCCGGTATCCGAGTAAAAGGCCATAAAGGCAGTCATTTTACCCGCGGTCAACTGTCTACTGCTCAACTGTTCCTAAAAAGACCGATAAAAAGGCAAATCTTTCTTGACCCCCTCGGATTAAAATATATATAATTGCTCGTTTCCTGGTTAGGAATTTTTCGGAGAAAAAATGGTAAAAAGAGCTATTGAAAAAGCAAAGGCGCTTGTCGCGGCGATGGAATACATCCGCCTGTTTCGCGGCAAAATCGTCGTCGTCAAGCTTGGCGGCAGTGTCATCGACGACCAGGCTCTTCAGAAGAAGCTGCTGGCCGACGTTGTTTTTATGGCCACTGTCGGCATCAGACCCGTTCTGATTCACGGCGGAGGCAAGGCCATCACAAAGGCGATGAACGAATCCGGCCTCGAGCCCCAATGGGTAAACGGCAGACGCTACACCGACGAGCGGACAATGGCCATCGTCGAGCATGTGCTTATTCACGACATAAACGCCTCTATCTGCGAAACGATAAAGCAGCTCGGCTGTGATGCTATGGGTCTGCACTCGCTCAGCAGTTGTGCTCTTTTCGCTGAGCCGCTGCGTATGACCGATTCGCAGGGCAGAATAATCGACCTCGGCCTCGTCGGCGAAGTCAAAAACGTCAACAGCACCCTGCTTAAGACTCTCTGCACTAATGAAACGATTCCGGTAATAGCGCCGGTCGCTATTGACCGCGCAGGCGGAAAGCTCAATGTCAACGCCGACAGCGCAGCCGGCAAAGTCGCCGCCGCAATCGAAGCTGAAAAATTCGTCTCCGTCAGCGACACCAACGGAATTTTAAAGGACGTAAACGACCCCGATAGCGGCATCGAAAGCGCGACCGAAGAAGAAATAAAGCAAATGATTAAATCCGGCGTAATAAGCGAAGGTATGCTGCCCAAAGTCGAGGCCTGTTTGATTGCTCTCGACGGCGGCGTTAAAAAAGCTCACATAATCGACGGCCGAATCCTGCATTCGCTCCTTTTGGAAATCTACACCGAAGAAGGCGTCGGAACTCAAATAATTAAATAGGAATAAAAATGAACACGCAAGACGTAATTAAATTGTTCGACCAGTATGTCATCGCCAATTATGGCCGTCTGCCCCGCGTCATCGACCGCGGACAGGGCAGCTATATATATGATACGGACGGCAACAAGATTCTCGATATGTTTCCCGGCTGGGCGGTCAGCGGCATCGGCCACTGCCACCCGAAGGTCGTAAAAGCAATCCAGACCCAGGCCGCCAAACTATTGCATATGGATAATACTTTTTATACCGAGCTGCAGGGCAAACTTGCAAAACTGCTGGCCGACCGCGCATTTGGCGGAAAAAGCTTTTTCTGCAATAGCGGCGCTGAAGCCAACGAAGCGGCTCTCAAACTTGCCAGAATACATACCCCAAAGGGCAAATATAAATATATTACTACCCTTGGCAGCTTTCACGGCCGGACATTCGGCGCGATGACCGCCACGGCTCAGCCGAAAAAATTTGAAAATTGTCAGCCTGTCGTTCCGGGCTTCGTTTATGTTCCGTTTAACGATGTTGACGCTCTGAAAAAAGCCTTTGACGATGAAGTTGCCGCCGTGATGATTGAGCCGATTCAGGGCGAAGGCGGAATAAACGTCGCGGCTCCGGAATATATGAAAGCGATTCGTCAGCTTTGCGACAAAAACCAGGCCGTGATGATTCTCGATGAGGTTCAAACCGGTATGGGCCGCACCGGAAAATGGTTCGGCTATCAGCATTATGACGTTGTGCCTGACATTATCACCCTGGCAAAGGCCCTCGGCGGAGGCGCAGCAATCGGCGCGATGATGGCAAAGCCGAATGTTGCCGCTTCGCTCGTTCCCGGCACGCACGCATCCACTTTCGGCGGGAATTGTCTTGCCTGCGCAGCGGGCGTTGCTGTAATTGAGGCAATCGAGGAAGAAAAACTGCTCGAAAACGCCGCTAAACTTGGTCAATATGCCGCCGACAAGCTCAATCAGCTAAAAGCGAAGTATAGCAGCGTAATCGACCACATCCGCGGCAAAGGACTTATGCTCGGTATTCAGCTAAAAGCCCCCGGCGCTGAAATTGTCAGCAAATGTCTCGAAAACGGTATGAGAATAAACTGTACGCAGGATACCGTCCTGCGCTTTATGCCCGCGATGAACGTCACTGCAAAACAGATTGACGAAGCGGTTAATATTCTCGATAATGTTCTTGGCGAGATGAAAAAATGAATCCCGCACCTTCTATAATTCATAGAAGATGAAGGATTTTAGAAAAATTAAAATGAATAATTACTTCAATAATTTGAATTTCGAATTGGAATAAAAAGAAGGTGCGGGATGAAAGATTTTTTATCAGTAAGCAGTTGTTCGACACAGGATTTGCTTGAGTTGCTCGATTTAAGCGATACCCTCAAGAAGTACTACAAAAAAGGCAATCGTGACCTTTGTCTTGTCGGTAAAAGTCTGGTTATGCTCTTTGAAAAACCGTCCCTTCGCACGCGGATGAGTTTTCAAATCGCGATGGCACAGCTCGGCGGCAATCCTATCTATGTAAAGCCCGAAGACATCGGCGGCATCGGAAAACGCGAACCGCTTAAGGATATGGCTCGTGTTCTCGACCGCTACGCCGACGGCATTATGGCAAGAACCTTCTCGCACGAAACGGTTCTTGAGCTTGCCAAATTCGCCGAGATTCCCGTTATAAATGCTCTTACAGATTGGTCGCATCCCTGCCAGGCAATGGCGGATATTATGACGATTCGCGAGCATTTCGGAAAACTGGCCGGCGTAAAAATCGCCTATATCGGCGACGGCAATAATGTCGCTCGTTCGCTTGCCTTCGGCTGCGCAAAATTAGGTATGAAAATCGTCGTCGCCTCGCCAAAAGGCTATGAGCTTGACAAAAAATCGATTGACCGCACAAACGAAATTGCCGCCGGCACAACTGCTCAAATTAATAATCCTCACGATGCCGTAAAAGGTGCTGATGTAATTTACACCGATACCTGGGTCAGTATGGGTCAGGAGGATGAAAAACAGAAGCGCGTCGCTGATTTCCAGGGCTTTGTTATCGATTCAAAATTGATTAGCGAGGCCCCAAAGGCAAAAATTATGCATTGTCTGCCCGCATATCGCGGCTATGAAATCACCGATGAGGCTATGGAATCGGCAAATTCGATTGTTTTCGACGAGGCCGAAAACCGCCTCCACTTCCAGCGCGCTTTATTGAAAAAATTATTAAGTTGAAAAATTAGACAGTATAAATCGAGGTCTAAAATTCATAATTATTAAAAAATCATAGTAATCTGTGTAATCAGCGATTAAAAAGGGATACTCGGTGGCTAAAAAAATTCTCCTCGCTACAACTAACCCCGGCAAACTCTCTGAAATTTCCCAGATGCTCGATTTCAATATCGATTGGAAAAGCCTTTCCGATTTTCCCAATATAAAGGAAGTTATCGAGGACGGCAAAACTTTTGCCGAAAACGCACGCAAAAAAGCCCTCGGCTACGCAAAACAAACAGGCCTTTGGACTCTCGCCGATGATTCAGGTCTTGTTGTCGATGCGATTGGCGGCGCACCCGGCGTAAAATCCGCCCGTTTCAGCGGCCAACAGAGCCGCGACAGAAATGGAGCGGAGGGTAATCGTACCCTTCTTGACCATAAAAATATGGCGAAACTTCTGGACTTGCTTAAAAATGTTCCGAAGGAAAAAAGAACAGCGAGATTTGTCTGCTGCCTGTGCCTTGCGAGCCCTGAAAAAGTTTTAATTGAAACTACAGGCACTCTCGAAGGAATTATCACTGACAAAGAATCCGGCAGCAATGGCTTTGGCTACGACCCCGTCTTTTTTGTCCTGACTCTTAACAAAACCGTCGCCCAGATGGCATCGGCAGAAAAAAATAATATTTCTCATCGGGGAAACGCCTTTCGAAAATTCGCCCCTGGTCTTCAAAAGCTCATAATAAACCCCAGGTCTCAGATAACTTAGTACATCGGGCCGAAGAAAAACGGATGTGCCTCCACTGCTTCTGGGCCGCTCTGGCCGAAGATCGTTAACACAATCAAACCTAAAACTATCAGCGATATCGCCACAGCCATCCAGAAGGTCTCGTTATGCACCGTTTTTTCGGACGATTGTAAAACATCCTGTTCCAGACGCTGAGCTCTTTCATCGAGCTGTTTTAAATCATTTGTAATATTCATTTTTGACCCCCATAAAATGCTTTCATATTTCTATTAAATTCTACGATATATTTAGTGTTTGCGTTCGAAAAAGTGGTAAAAAATCGTTTTTAATCGTTTCCTGGTCGCAAAGTCCCCAATAAAATCCCTTTTTTCTTGACAATATTCATTTTGGTCTGTATTTGTCCTTATCTTATGGCAAAAACGACTCGTTCAAAAAGCACGGCAGCTAAAAATCTCGTTATCGTAGAATCTCCGGCCAAGGCCAAAACCATTAACAAATATCTTGGCTCTGATTTCGAAGTCCATGCCTCGATGGGGCACATCCGCGACCTGCCCTCCAAGGGTATGAGTGTCGATATCGAAAATAATTTCGAGCCGACTTATGAGATTACCCCCGGCAGAAGCAAATTAGTCAGCGTCTTAAAAGCCTCCGCCAAAAATTGCAAAAGATTATACCTGGCGACAGACCTTGACAGGGAAGGCGAAGCTATTGCCTGGCATCTCTCCCAGGTCCTCGGCGTCCCGGAGGAAAAAACAAATCGTGTAATTTTTAACGAGATAACAAAAAAAGCAATCGAGCAGGCCTTTGCCAATCCCGGCAAAATCGATATTGACAAGGTAATGGCTCAGCAGGCAAGAAGAATCCTCGACCGCATCGTCGGCTACAAGATTAGTCCTCTGCTCTGGAAGAAAGTCGCCAGAGGTTTGTCTGCCGGCCGTGTCCAGTCCGTTGCCGTAAAAATGATTGTCCAGCGCGAACGCGAAATCCGCGCCTTCGTCCCCGTCGAATATTGGCTCATCCCCGCCGTTTTCACAAATAAGCTCGACAAACAAAAAGAATACACCGAACAATGGCAGAAATTTCAGAGCCCAAGCGATAGCGCAGGGAGCAAACCCCCGACTATCGCCAAACAAAATGACTGGTTTGCCGACCATAGCGCCTTCCTTGCCGAGCTTTCCACGGTGAACGGCAAAACTTTTTCTGCCGATAACACTGCCGACGCACAGAAAATATATCAGGCCCTTAAAGATGCCGCCTTTGCTGTCAGTAATATCCAGCTCAAAAGCTCGACATCACGTCCCGCTCCGCCGTTTATTACCTCGACTCTTCAGCAGGCAGCCGCAAATCGCCTCGGCTTTCCTGCAAAACGCACAATGCGAGTTGCTCAGCAGTTGTACGAAGGTATCGACCTCGGCTCGATGGGTACGCTTGGCCTTATTACATATATGAGAACTGACAGCACGCATCTTTCTCCCGAAGCGATTAACGATGCAAGAAAATATATCTCAAATAATATCGGCGCCCAATACATTCCCGAAAAACCGAATTACTTTGCCTCCGGCAAAAACGCTCAACAGGCCCACGAAGCCATCAGGCCCACCGACGTTGACCTTGTGCCCCAGCAGATAAGAGATTTGCTCTCTGACGAGCAGTACAGGCTTTACGACCTCATCTGGCGAAGGTTCGTCGCTTCGCAAATGTCCGCCGCCCAGTGGGATACGACAACTCTCGAAATCTCAGCCGATACCAATGTCGGCAAATGCATCTACAAGGCCCAGGGCAGGGTGCTCGTCTTCGATGGTTTTACGAAAATCTGGTATACAAGTTCATCTGAGCAGCAGCTCCCGCCGTTATCGCAGGGCGATAAATTAGCCGCCATTGATATAAAAGCAGACCAGCACTTCACAAAACCGCCTGCCCGTTACAATGAAGCATCGCTCGTAAAAGCGCTTGAAAAGGAAGGTATTGGCAGGCCCAGCACTTATGCCTCGATTATCAGCACTATTCAGGACCGCCGTTACGTCGAGCAGCTCGACAGGCAGTTCCATACTACCGATATTGGCGAAGTCGTAACTGACAAGCTCGAAGAATTTTTCCCCAAAATTATGGATATGGCCTTTACAAGATATATGGAATCTCAGCTCGATAAAATTGAAGAGCAGCATCTTGATTGGGTCGCTGTCTTAAAAGAATTTTACGGCCCGTTCAAGAAGGACCTCAAAACCGCTTCTGAGCAGATGCAGCATGCAAAGGCTGAGATGACCCCCAGCGAATACACTTGCCCAAAATGTGATAAGCCGCTTGTCTATCGTTTTGGCAAGAACGGTAAATTTTTAAGCTGTTCCGCTTATCCCGATTGTAAATTTGCCAGTCCTTGCGATAAAGAAGGCAAAATGGTTGTCGATGAGGTCACTGAGCATAAGTGTCCCAATTGCGGCAAGCCTATGGTAAAGAAGCACAGCCGTTTTGGAGAGTTTCTCGGCTGTTCTGATTATCCAACTTGCAAGACTGCTCAGCGTATAGATAAGGATGGCAATATTGTTCCGCCGAAAGCTCCTCCTGAGCCTACGGGTATTAAGTGTTATAAATGTAAGGAGGGTCAGCTTGTAATTCGTCAGAGCAAGAAGGGTCCATTTTTGGGCTGTAATAAGTTCCCTCGTTGCAGGACTATAATAAGCTTTAAAAAATTAGACGAGTTAAAAGAGCTTCAAAGTCAAGGTCAATGGCCTCCATCGAGTTGGGAAAAGGCTGACGAATTGCTTGGCCGGGCAAAAAAGGGTGCCAAAAAGTCTGCTGGGAAAACCGCGGAAAAACCTTCAAAGGAGACTTTGGCCCAAGAATCTCCCGCCAAAGACAAGAAAAAACCATCAAAGAAACCAGCTAAAAAAACCGCCAAATCCAAATCCGTCTAATCCCCAACCGTTAGTCAGGGGTAATAATTGCTAATAAATCATAAATCTAAAAGGGGGTTCTAATAAATCAAAATATCAAAAATGAAACAAAAAAAAACGAGCAGTCGCGCCCGGTGAAGAAACGCTACTGCTCGCAGGAGGAGGAAGAAGAAGATTTCAGTTTAATATAATTTTTAAATGATCGACTGTTCGTTTTTTTTGCAACTGCTCGTTACGTCTATGCGCGTTATATCAACGCTCGCCAAAACTACTGTTCGATTATCACTGTGATGTTTTAAATCAACTACCGTTCGTTCAACTCTATACTTTTTATCTACCTACTTAATCGGCTCTTTGTTCAATGTTTCATTAAAAATTTACCACTAAAATAACACCAAAAACAATAATTTTTATTTTTTCATTCAAATATCTGTTAAAAGAGGTAATTTAAGGCTGGACAACCTACTTTAACATCTGTATACTATTGTAAAGAAAGAACTTATGACAAGGGCATAAACGGATTATCCGGCTCAATTTGTCGCCAATCCGAGCCGAAAAATGGTTGATTTGTCACAAAAAACCTGTTAATAAAAAGGAATTATCGATAGAAGATGTCAAGTGAGCCACCAAGGCACAAAGGCACGAAGAAACGAAAAAGGTCAATATGCAGCCGAAAAAAGAGATAAATATGAAACAAAATAAAGAAACAATAAACACAGAAACAAAACCAATCGAAACAGTCGAACCCATCGGCAAAAGAGTCCTCATCCGTAAAGATGAAGATAAAAAAGAAACCAAAGGCGGAATCAAACTCCCCGATAATATCGAAATACCGACCATCACCGGCAGAGTCGTGGCCGTCTCGGCCGAGGTTACAAATATGCCCGATATCCCCCTCAAACAATACGATAAGGTCCTCTTTAACCCAAAAGGAGCAATACCAGTCGATTTCGAAGGAGATAATAAACTGTTCGTCGTGGAAATAGAGAATATAGTGGCAGTTTTTAGACGGTCGTGAAAACAGTTATCGGTTATCAGTTCAGACGGAGAGTTTTTAAGCGGATAAATTATCCGAGGAAAAAAATAGGATTTAATTTTTATTTTTATCAATCCATTTTTGGATTTCCTCTTTTGTATCAAGCACGCCTTCTTTACTATGAGGCAAAACAACTACTCGAGCAAATTCTGCCATTTTATTGTAATTACTATTATCAAATAATTTCTTGATATCATTATAAACATCGGTTGCTATCGCTATAATTTTTGAGGATTCAATTTTGTTTATTCTATTTTTGTCTGATAATATTGCCATACATTCATTTCGTACTTGTAGCGGGAAGTTGTGTAAAAATTCCTGCCAGAAAAGCATTGTCATTAATGAATTTTTCTTGTAACTATGTTGTAAATCTAAAGCCTTTAACAACCGATATGAATTTCTCAGCCGTAGTAATTGCCGGGGGTTAGTAAATTTAAACCTTTCAGCTAAATCGTAAAATTTATCACGTTCTCCTATTGTCTCCTGCATTTCTTGGGAGTTCATTAGATTTTTTTGAGTATCGACAACTTCATTTTTAGGCAAAGCTTCTAAAGGAGGCGTAACTTCTCTATGAGATTCTTCGTCTGGTACTCCAGACGGCAAAACAGTTTTTACAGGTTTTTCTATGTTAATAGCATCATGGAACAATTTTTCATTAATAAATTGTTCTAAGTCTTTGGAGTTTACCGGCATCAGACGAATCGGCAATTGAATAATTTTGCCAAGATAATCACGAGCGATATCTGCAGTTATATTATTTTTATAACCATCTTCCAATTTCTTATAAAACTTTTCAATAGCCTTAAATGCTATACGATGGTCAATTCCAATCATTACAATAACATTAGGAATGGCCATAACTAAACGTATTGCGTCCATAGTTTTTGAAATACATTCATGATGGCACCTGTCAAGGTCATCTACGAATACAACAAGTCTCTTGTCGTTACCTAATTGCAGATTACATAATTTGCTAATATGCTTTTTCATTATAGGAATCAATCCTAAATGTTTGTCATAATTAGGCAGATTTAAGTATGTCCCAAGTTTAGTTGCCAATGGATGGTCAATTATGTGTTTTAGAGTTATGAAAAGATATGTTGCTATAGCTACAGTACCGCCAGCTAATCCTAATTTTTTAAATATACTCTCCCCGCCCAACCAATTTACTAACATAAGAAGAACTATTGCGACAGCGAGATATAACGCTGAACGCAACAAATCATCCTTATATACCTTATAAGCAAAAGATATCTGTAATCTCTGTCGTTTCAAAAAACCAAATGATTGGGTTAGGCCATTTATTACTTCTTGTGCAAGGCCGGCAGCAATATTGTCGGTGTGTTCATATTCCCATGCATTAAAAGTCGCAAATTCAAATTTTTGTTCTTCTAATTCCTTGATTTTATTCCTGAATATTTTTCTTAATGATTTCCGTAATTTACTCTCGTTCTTTTTAAATTTTAGTTCTTTGAGTTTATTCCCAAGTAATTCCATTACCGTACTTTTACCCTCACCCCAGTCACCCAACAAAGCCACAGTAAATCCTTCGACATCCTTATCTTTGGTATGGGTGAACATGTCTGCCAGGGCATTGACTAAACCTTTCCGGCCCAACCTGTCTTCCTGACTTTTTTTGTCGCCAGTTACGGTGAAATTGCCGAATGTAGCGTCTTCTCCATTCTGTTCTTCATCAAGGTTTTCGCTTATTTTCTTTTCTGCATTTTCTTTTGCAAATTTAAGTAGGCTATCAAGTTCTGCCCACGCATTATCATCCTGTGATACTGACGGATCAATAATGTATACCTTGGCTTGATAAGGAGGCAGATTGTCTTTTACGTTACTTTCTAATTTTCCTCTTAACCAAGCATATTCCCTCGGATTATCATGTAAACCGCTAAGTCTATCTATGTCACGTTTTACAATACTAAATTTGTTTTTAATTTTAGGGTTATTTTTCTGCCAACCTGCGATAGCTAATACTAATTGCGAATAATCGTTAATCTCCCTATGTATCTGCATGGCAACGCGAGTAGGCTTTTTGATTTTTATATTTATGTAATTCGAAGTGGCAGGTTCAATTATAAAAGCCGAATCATTTTTTATTAATTCCAAAAGTTTGTTAAGTAAATTTTTCCCTATATCTGTAAGCTTGCTTTTAAAAATAGCCATATTCTCATTAGTGTCCGGCGTTTCGTTTACCTCTATTGCCCTTCTTAGGGTTTCATAATCCGGGAAATCATTTATTAAGATGGTTTCAAAACCATCATCCTCAACTTTAACAATTTCAAAAGATTCCGGTAGGTTGTTAGGCCCCGGGAGTACGATATAAGAAAGGCGTTCTTGTAGGCCTTGTTTTATTTTGTGTTCTTGGAGTTGCAAGGAAGCATTCCGTAAGTCACTTCTACTCCTTAAAGTTTTGAATTCAATTAAAAGAATAGGCCTATCTGCCCCAACTTCAATGATACTTAGATCAGGAAAACCTCCTTTTTCATTGACCCATATGGTTTCAGGGGGGAACTTTTTTTTGTCTCTTAAAAACTCTATAAACCTTTGCCGTAACCTTTCATACTTTTCTCCTTTGTCAGTCGGTGGATCACCATGGGAAAGTTTTTTATCGGTTGATTCAGGTTTTCCTTTTGATAGCATGTCCTTTCTAATGGCGTCTCTGACCATTCTTCCATGCTCGTTATCATGTAGTTCAAGGGAACGATTAATACTTTTATAAGCTTCTTGATAATCTTTAACCCAAAGATATACCGATGCTAAATTATGCCAAAGTGTCGCCTCTTTCTCCGGTTCTAAGTCATTATCAATTCCTTTTCTGAGACACTCAATCGCCTCCTCATATTGTTTGTTCTGTTGTAATACATGGGCTTTTTGCATATATGCTTGAATGTATTTAGGATTGTGTTTTATGGCCTGATCATAACAAGATAACTCTTTTTCATTCTGGCCCATTCTTCCATAAACTATCCCTTTTTCTAATAGAATGTATGACATATTAGATGTATGCTTTAGTGCTTCATCTAAATGATAAAGTGCATCTTCATACTCATTTCTTTCAATATGCGCTTTTGCATGGCTCACTAATTCATCAACTTTTTTCTTATTATTGTCTACTGACCCATCAGGCGTTTCAACAGCTTGTTTTCCTTGCCATTTCTCCATATCTGCAATAACTTCAGGGTCTATAAGTACATTCAGCAGACTGTGATAATATTCGCTTCCATCTCTTGCAGCAGAACTAAGCCATCCAATAGCATCTGTTGTCTTAGCCCCGCATTCCCCTCTATGTCTGCATATAATATCATAAGCTTTTGTAATTGGCGGCAATGCTGATTTTGCGGCCTCAATATCTTTGACTGTTCTCTTTGATTTCTGCAAGTTTTTCAGAGCATTTATTATTTCCTGTAAACTTACTTGCTCTGTTTCTGTTTCGTCCCTTCCACCATAAGCAGTACCTTCCTTTGATCTTTCGCCTTCTGGTTCATTAGGCGTTCCAACAGCTTGCTTTATACGATCCTCGAGAAAATCTAATGTATGATAAATGTATTGTGCCATTGCCGCATCAACGCATTCCTGAAATTTTATGCTTCCACAAATACCATAAGACATGGCTAGGCTATATAAATTTTTCCCCGCATAGCATTCTTCTATTAAATATAACCCAACACTTACAATATCCTCAAGTGAACCCGCTTCTAGTGATCTATGTGGCTCTGGCCCCTTTAGAAATTGATTAATTGGACGTTTGTTTTCTGATATAATTTTTTCAATTAACGGAACTGATATACAGTATTTATAAAAAGCCCCGATACGTGTATGAGCACTTTGATATTCAACATGCCTAAGTGGTTCACGTCTCTTGCGAAACTCTGCAAGAATTGATTCAGCCTTCATAAATTTTTCTCCTAATCAAAAGTGAGTATAGCAGGGTTTTTGCCGGAAGGCAAAAGAAAAGCATACAGAAGAAAGACGCCCCCCAGGGCAGGCAACGCCGCCGTGCCGGCGGCGGCTAAACAAAATGGATTCCCGATCAGGTCGGGAATGACAAGAAATAATTACCCCTCCATTACTGTCGGGGCTCTGTTGTCCCGAAACGAATGACGACCCCGGTGAAGTAGTTGCGACCCCGATAGGATAGTTGCGACATCCTATAGGGCAGGCAGAACACAGAACACCCTCCTTCGTTAAAACTACGGAGGGCAGGCAGAGACAGAATAAAACGGCGGGAATAACAAGAAATAATTACCCCTCCATTACTGTCGGGGCTCTGTTGTCCCGAAACGAATGACGACCCCGATGAAGTAGTTGCGACACTTCACAGGGCAGGCGAACCCCTCGGCAGGCCGAGGGGCTAAATATTTTATGGGAAATTTAATACGGCAAATTCTTTGCCCCGATGAGATAAGTCTCGCCTGCGGGCGGACATCTCACGGGGTAAACTCCATTTTCGGGACATCAGGAAAGTTCAGGACAGCAAATTGACCCCGGTACTCTCTGGCGGCTTTGTCGTAGGCGCGGGCGGCGTCGATTTCATTTTCGAAATAGCCGAGGTGCTTCTTTTTGCCATCAACCCAAATGGCGGCGCGAAACTTGCCCCTGCGCTTGTCATAAAAAACACCCTTGTATTTAGATGTGGGACTGTTAAAGCCGCGGCGGTTGTTCAGGGCGTTCTCAGCGCGGGTGACGTTGCGCAAGTTGTATTTGCAATTGTTAAGGCCGTTGAGGTCGATGTGGTCAACGACTTTGTCGCGGGGAGCCTTCATAATGACGCGGTGCATACGGACGAGGCAGGCAAAGCCGTTGAAATAGGCGGGACGAACGGCGTAATAAGTATAGCGGTTGTAGAAGGCATACCATTTATAACGAATGAGTTTGCAAAAATCGTCGAAATCGACGCGGGCGTATTGGCCCTGCGTGAGCTTGATTCGCATAAAGGGATGATTATACTTTCGCTTTCGATAGTAAAGCAGCGGAGCAAATATTATTCGCATAAGGACGATGGGAATTGGGATAAAAAATGGTATTTTTGACATAATAATCCTCTCGTGAAACGGTTACGATTTTTCATCCCCGGCACAGGTCCGGGGGTTAAACATGTCCCTCCATAATTACTGAAAACCTGCGCGTTTTTGTCGAAATTTGATCAAGAAAAAAATGTCCGGTATTCACAACTTGTTGTAGTCAAACGATATAAATTTTTTATTTTTTTTAAGATGCGCAGGTTTTTTCCTGCGCATTTTTGCTTATGTGGAGGCCGGTTATCGGAAACTCGGTTATCAGTTATCAGCTTTTGCGGGAAAAACCTGCGCATTCTGCTGAAAATTAATGGCCACCCCGATGAGATAGCTGCGGCATCTCACGGGGCAGGCGCCGGCACTAAGACACGAAGAATAAATTAATTTCACTACGAAGAACTGGGGCGCAAAAAACCGGCCGGCAGTTGGGGGGAGCTGCCGGCCTTTCTTCTTCGTTCTCCGAACAATAAAAAGGTGCTTCCTAAGTCTGCATAAAGAATCCGGGGACCGAGCTCTTCTATGCAGATGGTCTTGAAAGTTTATTAATGTTCCTATTATAGAGTTTTTTTCGTCTTGCCAGATAAGCACCGATTGAAAGCAGGGCGATAGTTTGCGGTTCGGGAACCGGGTCCGGCGTAGGGTCTGGCGTAGGGTCTGGCGTAGGGTCAGGCGTCGGAGTAAGCCCTCCGCCGAGGCTGCCGCCGATTGCGTCATATCTGGGTATCATAATGCCGGGGCCTGAACTGACGCCCTGCGCGTTGTCCAATATTCCGTATTCGTCGCGCTGGAAGACGGCGATGATGATTTTAGGGCCGTCAACGCTGGTCATAGTACGGTTAGTAGTCGGGTCGCTTACGTCGCCGAGCCAATAGACGAATTTCCAGCCTGGGTTTGCGACAGTCGTCAGGGTGACGATTTCGTTTATGGCGAAGTTTTGGAGGCCGATGCCGGGCGTGATTTGGCCTGCGCCGACAGGGCTTTCCGAGACGAGGACGGCATAACCGGCCTGGCCGAAGGCGACGCCAAAAAGGCTTAAAAAACATATTGTAAATGTCAGGCAAAACTTCATTTTCATTTCTTTTCGACAATATGCGCAGAATCTCTCTGCACGATTGAGGGGGGTCCCCAAAGAGACTTTTTTGCCGCGGCGTGAATAGAAAAGAGACGCAGCAATGTCAATAAAATGAGTACGCAAACAAAAGCAAATTACTCAAGAAGACTGTACTACTACCCCAATTTAGAAAGAATCTTATTAAGCCTATTAGAACATAAAAAAAGAGAAAAGTCAAATGGATTTTGCCTATTTTAACAGGAAATATGCGTTAGTCCGCTAAAATGAGGGTTATGGTGCGGGAGAGTGAAAAACTGGAGAAATATTTTTTTGGATTTTGAGGGACAATCAGTGTTAAAGGCGTTTAAAGAAAAAACCCGCGGTGAAACCCCGCAGAGCGGGACAGGAGGCGGGCTAAATAAAAGGTGGATTCCCGAAAAAAACCCCCGGTAAAATCGGGGGCTAAATATTTATTCTCCCTGCGCTATCGCCCGCCAAAGGCGGGTAAACTTGGGCTCTGTTGCGTTGTTAACCTTTTTGGATGTATTTTTTGATATTTCGGAAAGCTTGTCTGAGACGATTTTCGTTTTCGACAAGGGCGATTCGCATAAACCCTTCGCCGTTTTCGCCAAAGGCTCTGCCGGGCGAGACGACGACGTTTGCGTGCTCAACCAAATCCATCGCAAAGTCGATAGTACCCTTGCCTTTTAACTGCTCATCAGGGACCCTTGCCCAGACAAACATAGAGGCACGTGGTTTTTCGACCTGCCAGCCGATACGTGAAAGGCATTCACAGACTACATCCCTGCGGAATTGATATTTTTTGTTCTGCTCAATGGTATCGTTTTCGCACTGCCGCATCGCGATGATACTTGCAATTTGAATAGCCTGGAAGATGCCGTAATCGTAATAGCCTTTTATCGTAGCAAGTGCTTCAATCATCTGTTTGTTTCCAGTTGCGAAGCCGATGCGCCAGCCGGCCATATTGAAAGCCTTGCTCAAGGTGGAAAATTCGACGCCGACATCCTTGGCGTTTTTTGCGGAAAGGAAGCTTGGGGCCTTGTAGCCGTCAAAGCAGGTATCGCCATAAGCGAAATCGTGGATAACAGCGATGTTGAGAGCTTTGGCAATATCTACAACAGTTTCAAAATAACTTAAGTCATCGACTGTCATTGCCGTTGGATTATGCGGAAAGTTCAAAATCATCATCTTCGGACGAGGATAAAGCTTTTCGCAGGTTTCCTGGATATTCTTCAATGATTCCTGAGTATTTCCAAGCGGGACTGTAACGACATTAGCGCCTGCAAGAGCGACGGCGTAAATATGGATTGGAAACGCCGGATCAGCGACGAGAGCCGTATCGCCGGGGCCGAGCATCGCAAGGCATAAATGGCTGAAGCCTTCCTTCGAGCCGATGCAGGCGAGGACCTCGCTATTGGGGTCGAGCTCGACGTTATATTGTTTGGCGTATTTAATGGCGACTTCTCTGCGGAGATTAAAAATTCCGCGGCTTGCGCTGTATCGCTGGTTGCGGGGGTCGCGGGCGGCTTCGCAAAGCTTGTCAACGATAACCTGCGGCGTGGGGTCGGATGGGTTACCCATACCGAGGTCGATAATGTCAATCTGCTGCTGGCGTTTGGCCAGTTTGAGAGCGTTAAGCCTGCCAAACAAATAAGGAGGCAGCCTTTTAATGCGTTCTGCCGGTTCTATTTTAAATTCTGTCATTTTTTAAACCCTTAAATAGCCACTAAGGCACAAAGACACTAAGCTAATTTAGAAATAAAAATTTAAAATGCAATTTTTTTTTGCGGCCATTTATGTTTTCATAGCATCAAGTTCAATAAAGGCAATGGGCAGGAAGATGAATATCGGCAGCCAGGCCCACAATTCAGGCATAACTCTGCCCGCTAAGGTTATTTCCGAGGCGAGAATTTTGCTTACGAAAGTGAGGATATAGCACAGGCCGGTCAGTGCAAAGCTGATAAAGACGGCGGATTTGAGGCCTTTCGGGTCCCTGCAGACAAGCAGCGGCAGAGAAATCATCAGCATAATGAAATTTATTACCGGGTCGGTTATGCGGAAGTTTTTCTGGGCGTATAGCCTGGCGAGGTCCTTCGGGCTCTGCTTGGCCAGTTTGACCAGGTCGTATGAACTGAGCAAATCCATGTGGGCCGATTTTCGCCTTACGGGGATATCCTTCGGGGTCAGGTCGCTTCGGCAGGATTTTATCTGTTTGTAAGGCTGGTCGGCAAGCTGACGCGATACGGCCAGAAACATACCATTATTCAAAATCCAGGATTTCGTATCAAGGTCATAATAGGCAGAATCAGCTTTGATAATACCGGTTACGTCCCACAGGAGCGAATTGCCCTTATTGGTTCGTGTGATTATCGTCGGATTTTCGATAACAGCTTCTTTAACTTTAAACTGCGGCGAACAGAAGAGGTTTCCCTGACTGTCGCTAATGAACCACATATCATAAGAGAGCGTTTCATCAATGGCATCGTGCGAACGGACGAGTTTGTCGGCCATCGGGGGAATGAGAAATTCCTCGTCGATTACGTGCAGGCCTGTGAAAGCGAGAGATAAAAACAGAATTGGAGCTATCACTCGCTTGAGACTCACACCGGAGGCCATTATAGCGACGAGTTCATTGTTTTTGGTCATTTTTCCCAGCGAAAAGACCGCGGCCACTACCGTTATCATTCCGGCAAAGTCACGAAAGTACAGCAGGCTGAATCTGCTGTAATATGTCGTGATATTTGACAACATCTGAAAGGCGGTGATCTGAGAATTTTCAGTAAATTCATCGATATTAACGAACAGGTCTATCATTATACGTAGTCCCATCAGCACAAGAAACGAGATAAGATAGCCTGTGAGAAAGTTTTTCGTTACATATCTATCAATGATTTTCATCCCGCACCTTCTTTTATTCTATTTTTAAGAGAAATATCTTTATAAAAAATATTATTCTCTCTGTTTTTTGAAAGATATATCTGAAATATTGAATATTTAGAAGGTGCGGGATTCATTTTTCAATTCTTTAAGAGTTTTCTGTAGAATACAAGTGCAAAAATCGACAGGGCCAACAATCCTATCCACATAAACGCGACACCAAGGTCGGCACCTAACGTGAAATGCTGATTTTTTGTAATATTTTTCCCTGTCATAATAAAGACGAGCAATGCGGCAGCCGGTATCGAACTGACGCCGAAAGCTGTAAGCAGATGTCCGCCTTTATATTTTATGCCGAGTTCAATGCCAATGACTATGAGAGTTATACAGCCTATGCCGAAGACGAGCCTTGAATGAATTTCGGCCTTGATTTCAAAGAGCGTTACACGTATTTTGCGCTGCAGTTCCTTGATAAAAGCCTGGAGCCTTGGCGACGGGGCGGCGAGATAACGATGATTTTCGGCGGTAGCGATAACATCTTCGCCGAGCTTTGCGGTGATTGAATCGGGCAGGTCGAGGTCTGTTGCGGTATAGCGAGGCTTTATATATTCGATGCCGCGGTCAAGCCAGACTGCATTTGGGAAAGTAAGTATTATTTTATTGCTGGGCCTGGTTTCAGTTTCAGTTGAAAGCTGGAGGTAGAGTTTTTCGCCGCGATAGCTTTTCGAAAGTTCGCCGCTGTTTTTGTCATATTCGAATAATACAACCTTTCCGGCAATTTCTATTATGCCCTGGTCTGTTTTAAGCAGGCATTTTTCTCCGGTGAAACGCACGAGGGACTCGTCGTTGTAGAACTGATAAAAATTATTGCTTTTTGAGCTTATAGTATCATTTATATCCCGGCACAACAATTCGGTTGTGAGCTGTTCATAGGCGCCCCATGCGACAGCAGCGATAGGATAATAAGTTATAGGCGAGGCCTTGATGGCATTCATCTGGTCGATTTTCCGGAATTTTACGTTGTCAGCCATAAGGGCTTCAAATTCGCCGAGTACGGAAATGGCCTTGAAAAAGGCGCCGCCATGCTCGTCAAATTGAAAGGCATTTCTGGCAAAGACCTTTACCTCGTTATTTTTTGTAGTGCTGTCAAAATTTATGGTCGCAGATTCAGCCGTGATAAGTTTTTTCTGGCGGATTTTATCGGCGTCGATAATTACCACGCCGAGGAGGCCGGAATTTTTCGTATCTACGGCGTCGGCATAGATTCTGAAACTCCCGCCGGGCAGGCAATAGTACCCCTGCCGCTGGATATTTCGAAATAGTATCTGCTTGGCGTCTGCCTTGACGGCCATTTCCGCGCGGTGAACATAAACCGGTACAACGTGAAAGCTTAACATCAGGTTTGTTATGGCGACTATAATCGCCAGAACAAGGCCCGGATAAAAGAGCATCGCGGGGCTGATTCCGCTTGCCTTGCAGGCGTCAAACTCATTGTCGGCGGCGATTCTGCCGTAGACAAGAGATGTCGCAAAAAGAGCGGCAACGGGCAGAACAAATGTAAAGGTAATCGGGGTAAAATAACAGAGCAGGTCAAAGACTTGGCGAGGGCCAACGCCGAATTCCTGAATGGGACGTAAAAGACTGCCCAGACTCATAATGGCGCCAAGAGCCAACGCTGAGAGGACAAAGACCTTCAGCAATTCCCGAAAAATGTATCTATGAAGGATAAAAACCATAATATTTCCGGTATCATTTTCGTCAAATCAGGGATTTTTGCAACAAAATAGTCCCGCACCATTAAACTATTCATTTTGGGGACATTTGACAGAAAAAAGGCGCAGGATTCATTTTATTTGACCAAATGGCGTTTGGGGCGTAAACTTTAACCCCTATGACGGCAAGGATGATTATAAATGCGGACGATTTCGGGCTTTGTGAAGGTGTAAACAAGGCTGTGGCTGAGGCGCACAATAACGGAGTGCTGACCAGCGCGACGATTATGGCTAATATGCCGGGGTTAGATGAGGCTGTAGAAATAGCGAAGAGTACGCCGAGGCTCGGAGTAGGCGTTCATTTAAATTTGACGGAGGGCCCGTCTTTGTCTCTGGACTACGACGCGGCAGGCAGGCTGATTTCATCAAATTCTGAAGTCATGGCGCTTGTCGGCGATGACGGGAAATTCAAATATTCGGCCTATACGCTTGCAGCCAAGTATTTTTTTGACAGGAGACTTTGCAAGGCCATAGAAATTGAGCTTGCGGCGCAAATCGAGGCGGTTATCGACAAGGGCATAAAGCCGACCCATTTGGATTCACATAAACACTTTCATTGCTTTGGGCCAATATATAAAATAGTATGTTCGCTGGCAGAGCGGTTCGGAATCGAGGCGATTCGCTGGCCATGGGAGCCGGCGACGGTTTGCTACGGCGATTGGCCGAAGGTAGGGTTCGGCGACAGGATGCGGGCTTTTTTGTTAAGGCAAATGACGTTAAAATGTCAAAAGATTGACAGCCGGTTTATAAAGAATGATATTTTCTTCGGCGTCGCTCATACGGGCAGGATTGACGATAAATTCTGGGACGAAATAGCCAAAACGCAATTTACGGGAGTGGCGGAGGTTATGACGCATCCGGGATATAATCAGGGGCTGGGAAAGACCCGGCTTGTTAAGGAACGCCAAGTTGAGCTTAAATGGCTCTGCGAGCCGATGACGAGACAGCTTCTTAGCGAGGCCGGGATTGAGCTTGTGCATTATGGACAATCCGCCTGAGGCGGATAAAATTGACGGGAAGTGAAAATGACTGAAAAAGAAGTAAAATATTCGGTGGTTGTACCTTTGTATAACGAGCAATCGGTCGTACAGGAGCTTTATGATAGGCTTACGAAGGTAATGAGTCAGACTGGCGGAAGCTATGAACTTGTACTTGTTGAGGACGGCAGCAGCGACGCGACGCTTGAAAAGCTGAGAGAAATTGCCAAAGAGGACGAAAATGTCGTAGTGGTTCAGCTTCGCAGAAATTTCGGCCAGACGCCGGCACTGGCCGCAGGGTTCGACTATACTCGCGGCGAAGTAATAATCAGTATGGACGGGGATTTGCAGCATCTGCCGGAAGAAATACCGAATTTTTTGAAAAAGATTGATGAAGGTTATGATGTCGTCAGCGGGTGGCGGGAAAAACGGGTTGACAATCTTATTATGCGAAAGATTCCGAGCAAGGCGGCGAATTGGCTGGCGTCGAAAGTCAGCGGAGTAGATATTCACGATTTCGGCACGACATTTAAGGCATACAAACGGCAGATAATTCAGGAACTGCGGCTTTATGGAGAGATGCACCGATTTATACCGGCGATTGTTTCGTTCAGCGGCGCGAAAATTGTCGAGATACCAATCAAGAATATCGAAAGACCCGCCGGCAAGAGTAATTACGGCATATCACGAACATTTAAAGTGGCGTTCGATTTAATTACGCTTCGATTTCTGCTGGGCTATATTACGCGGCCGCTGCACTTTTTCGGCAAGGCGGCGTTTTACTGCATCGTGGCAGCGTGCCTGGTTTTGGGATATGTTCTGTTCGATAAGTTTTATTTTAACGTGCCGATATCCGCAGCTCACGGGCCAATAACGGCAGCGGGCATACTTCTGCTGCTAATAGGCATGATTTTTATATCCACCGGTCTTATCGGCGAAATGATAAGCAGAGTGTATTTCGAGGCAACCGACAGGAAAATCTATGCGGTCAGAAAAGTTTATAATAAAAAAAATATGTAAAGAAGGTGCGGGATGAAAAAAAAGAAGAATCCAATTTTCGGATGGATATGGCTGGCAATAATAATTATTGCCGTAATCGGTCTGGTTAGACACTTTCATATAAAGAATTTTAAGATAGTTAAACCGGGGGTTCTTTACACAAGCGGCCAGCCGCGGGGTATGGATTATACGCGGCTGTTATACAAATATCATATCGCGACGTTTGTGAACCTGCGGAATCCCGATGAACATCGTGAAGATAACTGGTATAACGAGGAAGTAGCGTGGATGAAAAACAACGGGGTAAAATATGTAGAAATGCCACTGGAAAAAGGTGTTTTCGATGACGCGATTCCTGATACGGAGGCAACCCGTAAATTTCTGGAGATTATGAGCGATAATACCAGCCTGCCCCTACTTTTACACGACAGCAGCGGCAAAAAAAGGGTTTCATATCTTGCGTCTATCTGGATGCTGAAGTCCGGCGGATTTGATTTGAACCAGACGATAGAAAAGGTCAAGCAGATAAAAGGACAGCCTGTTACGGAACAGGAAATGGAATTTCTGAAGTCTCTGGCGGATTAAAAGCCGCATTATTTGTTTCTCATAACCGTCAAGACGGCGGCGAAGGTAATTGCCGCTGTTTCAATTCTTAATATCGTATCGGTAAGTTTGAGCGGCTGAGCTTTTATTTTTCCGAGCATATTTTCTTCAGTTTCCGTCAGGCCGCCTTCGGGGCCGATAAAGACTATCACATCATTTGAGCCAAAGTCGACACTTATAATAGATTTGGCGTTTTCTGTCAAAGAGCCAAAAATAATTTTCGCGGCAGGATATTCGAGTTGTAATTTTTCAATTGCCTGCGAGAGACTTGTCGGCTGGTCAATTGCCGGCAAGAATAATTTCTGGCACTGCTTTGTCGATTCGAGGGCTATTGTTTCAAGGCGGCGGTGCTGGAGCGATTGTTTTACGGTTCTTTCGAAAATGGTCGGCACGATTCGGTCGATGCCTAATTCGGTGCATTTTGCCACAAGAAACTCGAATCGCTCTCCTTTGGCAATGCTTGAGGCTATGATTATTCTTTGCCGGGCCGGTTTTGGATAATTTTTTATGGTTTTGACAGCCAAAACGGCCTGTGTTTTTTCGATTTTTTCTATAATTGCCTGGGCTATGGCACCTTTGCCGTCAAACAGCTCGACGGTATCGCCGATTTTGAGCCTGAGGACTTTTGTCAGGTGGCGAAACTGTACATCGGTAAGAATTGCGATGGTATTGGGATTAATCGAATCGCAAAAGAATCTTGCTGTTCTCATAGGCGGGAGTCTAAAACTGCTCCATTGTCCTGCTGCGGACTGACGGCAGGGGTAATCGTTCCATTGCGGAGAAAATCCGCGATGAGTTTATAGTCTTCGGCTCCGTGACAGGCTGATTCGTATTCGAAAATGGTTTTTCCATAACTGGGAGCTTCGGCAAGTTTGATATTTCTTCGTACAAAGACGGGAATTATTTGAGCTTTGCTCCAGGGACAATCGGAATCCCTTGCGCCGGTGAGAAATTTGTTAATGTCACTTTTGATCTCTTCGGACAGCGATGTTCTGCTGTCGAACATACACAGCAGTATTCCGCTTACACACAGCGAAGGATTTATTCTCCTGCCGACGAGAGTTACGGTCTGCAAAAGTTTTCCCAGACCCTGCAGGGCGAGAAAATGAGGCTGCAAAGGAATAATTACTTCCTGGGCGGCGGCAAGCGCGTTGAGCGTCAGAAGGCCAAGCGAAGGAGGACAGTCGATAATCAAATAATCGAAATTAAGTTTTGATTTTAAAACAGCTTCGCGGAATATGGTTTCTCTTCCGACGACGCTGACCAGTTCGCTTTCGGCTCCGACAAGATGAATATTGGCGCCGAGCAAAAACAGATTCGGTCTTGCTTCAATTAAGGCATCGTCAAAATCTACTGAGCCGGTCAGTAATTTATATGTACCTGATTCCACACTGTCTGGTTCGATTCCGAGGTGGATAGTAAGATGTGCCTGCGGGTCGAAATCAGCGACAACGACCTTTGCGCCGCTTTGGGCCAGTGCCGCTGCGATGTTGACAACTGAAGTGGTTTTGCCAACGCCGCCTTTCTGGTTGAGCATCGCTATTTTTCGCATTGGTTGTCCGAATCCGTTCTTAATTTTCTATAAATCGCGTCCAGGACGCCGTTTACGAACCCCGGAGACGATTCTGCACTGAACTTTTTGGCAAGTTCTATCGCCTCATTAATGACCACTTTTGCCGGTATGTCCGGGCAGTATTTTAACTGGTATGCCCCGAGCCGCAGGATGCTTCTATCGACCTGATTTAATCTCGAAAGCTCCCACTTGACGGCGGCAACGGTAATAAGGCTGTCACAATCCTTAACAACTTTCCATGCGTCTTTCGACCATTTATCCGCCAGCTCCCTAACCTGGGGGTCATCAGTATTTTCAGCAAAGAAAATACCGAGCATATCCAAAGCGGCGTCACCTTGAATGTCCATTTGGCAGAGTGCCTGCATCGCAAGCTCTCTTGCCCGGGTTCTTCTATCGGTTGAAGGCATACTAATCCGAAATTATTTTTATATTTGACAGAGCACGTTGACCATTTCCATCGCGTTTGCAGCGGCGGTAGCGCCGGCATTGCCCGATTTTGTGCCGGCACGTTCTATCGCCTGCTCGATAGTATCACAGGTCAGAACGCCGAAGATAGTCGGCACGCCGGTGTCATAATTAATCTGACTTATACCGCGGCTCACCTGCTGGGCGACATATTCATAATGATTTGTCTGGCCGCGGATAACCGCACCGAGACAGATTACGGCATCGAATTTGCCGCCGGCCGCGAGCTTCTTGGCAGCGGGGGTGATTTCTATCGAGCCGGGAACCCAGACGACTGTAATCTGCTCATCTTCAGCGCCGTGCCTCTGCAGGGCGTCAATGGCGCCTGCGAGAAGCTTTGAGGTTATAAACTCGTTGAAGCGGCTGACAACTATCGCAAATTTCGCCTTACCGGCAGCAAGTTTTCCCTGTATGTGTTTTATCATAACCGATTACTCCTTTTGTAATTCCGCCCGAAGCGGATAAACCTTAAAATTATCAAAGCATTATAAGACCAAAAACAAGTATTTTCCAGAAAAAGGCAGCGGTCAATAATTTAAGCAGATAAGCACAGATTGAGATATTTCCGCTAACCTGCCATATTCTAAAGACTTAAGCGTTATATTACCACACAAATAATGCGTTTTTTGTAAATTTTTCAAATGGAGATTTTCCATACTAACCAGGGGCATTAGTTTTGCCGATTTGACTTGCGGATAAGTCTCTATTTACAGGGAAATTATATGAATTCCGACAGCGGGTTTGAACAGTTCGACCAGTTTAATTCGTGGGACCAGGCTGAACAGAAGGCCATAAAGGCTTACGAACTTTACGAAGAGGGTCAGATGAGCGAAGCCCTTTCGGCGATGAACGAGGCGCTGGATATGAATCCGAGCAACGATAGATGGCATTTCAACAAGGCGCTGACACTCGATGCGATGGAAAAATTCGACCAGGCTATCGAGGAATATAAACAGACGCTGGAAATGAATCCTGAAGATGTTGAGATACTCAACTGCCTGGCGGTCGATTATACCCGTACGGGACAGTACGATTTGGCGCTGGAGATATTCGAGCAGATTGAAAAAATAGACCCCCAGTTCGAGCCCGGCTACTGCAACAGGATAATTACTTATACCGAGATGGGCAATTATGAGATGGCCGAGCATATGTTTTACCTTGCTCAGCAGATAAATGACGCCTGTCCGCTTTGTTTTTATAATATAGGCAATTCATTTTTCATTCAGGAGAATTTTAAGAAGGCCGCCTGGTGCTGGGAAAAGACGGAGACTCTTGAGCCGAACCATCCGCAAATTAATTATCATATCGCGCAATGCTATTGGAACCTTGGCGAAAATGAAACGGCGTGGCGGTATTTTATCCAGGAACTGAGGAAGAATCCGGGCGATAAAGATGTTGTTTTCGATTTTGGTCTATTTCTTCTTCATTGCGGCGATACGGTTTCGGCCAGTGAGAAATTTCGCAGGATATTGGAAATTGAACCGGACTGTGCGCCTGCTGTGTTTTACCTGGGCGAAATAGCATTGAACGCCGGCAGTAAAAAAGAGGCGGAAGCACTCTATCTTGAGACTGTAAAGCTTGATAGAAATGTAGTGGGGCCGAGATTTCGTCTTGCGCAGCTTGCGATGGAACGCGGGGAAAAAGATGCAGCGTTTTCGCTTTTGGCCGCGGAGCTTGAGTTCGATATTCACCAGCAGGATGTTTTGCAGGCGATCGGCGTAGTAATGATGGAACTTGGGCAGACCGATTATGCGACCCATTGTTTTTTGAGGGTTTCAGAGCTTGGGCCGGCGAGCGCGTTGAATTATTTTTATCTGGGAAAGACACTTGCCAGCCGCGGCGAAATAGAAGATGCGGAGCAGTTTCTTGATTATGCGATTGAGCAGGATGCGGCGAATTACGAACTTTTCAAAAGTGTATTGCTGGTTTACCTTAATGCGGGAATGCCGGAAAAAGTTCTCGATTTGCTGGCGACATTAAAAGCAGGGGAAAACACTTTGGGGTTGAGTATTATCAAGACCCTGGCTAAATTGAAGATATATTCCAAAAGATTTGGTTGGCTAAAAATTTTTGGGAAATAAAAAAGGCTGCTTTGTGGATGACAAAAAAACTTTGTCTTTAAAGCAACCTTTTAAGTACACGAAGTTATGCTAACGCTTTTTAAAAATCCTGTCAACAGTTAATTGTTTTTCTTTTTATAATTTTTTTCTTCCTGTCGTGTTGTTTTTTTACTCAGGATACCTGTTTTTTATATCTGTTTTATGTTTTGCCTCTCTTAACATTGAAAACCTTTCATCTGGACTATTCGGTGCTCAAAGGTTATTATTCAGGCGAAAAACAGCCAATAATTAAGGTTGCTTTTGCCGATTTTACCAGCTTATATGTATAGATTAGGCCTTTAAAATCGGCAAAAGATGGTTTTCAGATTTGCAAAGGGCTGTTATAATAGCCGGCTGAAAGATATGGAGGCGTAATTTGGTAGATATGATTCTTCTCGAGACACATAGTCTGGTAAAAAAGTATTCCGGCAGAACGGTTGTCAATAAAGCTTCTATTACTGTTGAGCAGCGAAGTATCGTAGGACTGCTCGGCAGAAACGGCGCAGGAAAGACAACCACTTTCAGAATGGTTATGGGTATGATAGTGCCGAACGAAGGAACTGTGATTTTCGAGGGTTCGGATGTTACCAACCAGCCGATGTACAAGCGTGCCCGGCTGGGGATGGGTTATCTTTCACAGGAGCCGAGCGTTTTTCAGCGGCTCAGCGTTCGCGATAATCTGCTTGCAATTCTTGAGACGATGTCGCTGACGGCAATAGAGCGGAAACGCAGAGCAGATGAGCTTATCCAGCGGTTTGCGCTCGAGGAGGTTACCGAAAGCCAGGCAAGATTTCTTTCCGGCGGGGAAAGAAGAAAACTGGAGATTGCAAGAGCGATGATTACGAATCCATCGCTGATTTTACTCGATGAGCCTTTCAGCGGTGTTGACCCGATTGCGGTCGAAGAATTGCAGACCGAAATTCGCAGACTGGTTGCCTCGGGAGTGAGTATCCTGATAACAGACCACAATGTCGAACGGACGCTGGAAGTTTCCGATAAAGCGTACATAATTGACCACGGCAGGGTTATTGCCGAAGGCAGCCCCGCTGAGATTGTAAAAAATGAGCTTGTTCGAAGGAGTTATCTGGGTCATACATTCGAAGGCGATGAATTTGACGATACATCCGACAGGAGTGGTTGATGGTTGATGTTGATAAATGTCAAATAACGCGATGGCCAACGCCGGTGCTTATACAAAAGGCACAGCCAATCGAGAAGATTGACGATACCATCCGCGCCCTGGCCAAGAAGATGAAGGATATAATGGTAGAGCATAAAGGCGTGGGACTTGCGGGACCGCAGGCGGGAGTGGGACTGAGAATTTTTGTCGCCTCGCCGGACGGCACAAAACAAAACGCAAAGGTTTATATAAATCCGGTGATTACGCCGTCGGGTTCACCAGATACAAAAGAAGAGGGCTGTTTGTCGCTGCCGGGAGTCTGGGGCAATATCCGCCGATATTCGAAATGCTCGATAAAGGCCCAGGGACTTGACGGCAAGGAATTTACAGAAGAGGCTGAAGGACTTCTTGCGAGGATTTTTCAGCACGAGTGCGACCATCTGGACGGGACTGTTGTAGCGGACAAGCTGTCCACTGTCGCCAAGATTGCCGCTCGCAGGAAGCTCAAACAGCTTCGTGAAGATTACGAGAATCAGAACAAATGAGAATTGTTTATTGCGGTTGCGGGCAATTCGGAATTGATTCGTTAAATGCCTTAAAGGCGTCGAATCATCAGCTTGTACATATCATAACTCATCCGGCAAAACAGGCGGGCAGAGGCAGGAAACTGCGTGCTAACGATGTTCAGCAGTGGACAGAGCAAAATAGTGTACCGTTTACCGCTATAGAGGATATAAACAGCCCCGAAGGTGTGCAGCTTGTGAAAAAACTTGCTCCGGATTTGCTTGTGGTTATCGCATTCGGGCAGAAAATTTCCGCTGAAATTATCGGCATTCCAGCTAAAGGCGCAATAAACGTACACGGCTCGCTGCTGCCAAAATATCGAGGGGCAGCGCCAATTAACTGGGCGATTATCAACGGCGAAACAGAAACGGGTATAAGTATTATTACACTGGCTCAGAAAATGGATGCAGGAGAGATACTTGCACAGGCTAAAATGGAAATCAGCGATGATGATACGACAGATATAGTACACGATGAGCTTGCGAAACTTGCGGCACCTGTATTGGTTGAAACAATTGATAAAATCCAGGCGGGGGCGGCAGTTTACGCAAAACAGGATAATTCAAAGGCGACAAGTGCGCCGAAGCTGAAAAAATCAGATGGAATTATAGATTTCAATCAGCCGGCAAGGGCGATACATAATAAGGTTCGTGGACTTTGGCCGTGGCCGGGGGCGGTTGCGTGCTTTATTTCCGCGGGGAATAATAAAAAGTATCCGGTAACGATATCCAAGACTAAAGTTGCAGATGAACAAGGCAAACACGATAAAGCAGGGCTTATTAATGCTGAACTTAATATAGATTGCGGGACGGGCAGCCTGAAGATTCTGGAACTAAAGCCGCACGGCGGGAAAATTATGGATTTTGAGTCGTTTTTGAACGGCAGAGCGAGCGGAGCGGGTGATTTTTTTGCGCCCTTTGAGGGAAATGGGCAATGAAAGCCTCTAATTTCAGCCCGCGGCAGGGGGCGTGGGAAGTATTGAACAATTTCGATGCGGCAAAGCATAATTCTGCCGAGCTTATCGAAAAATTCGGGGGCGAAACTCCAAATCGTGCGGCACTTGTTGATATTACGTTTGGCGTGATAAGAAATTTGACTTTTATAGACGGCCTTATTGCGCAAAACGCGGTTCAGTCCATAAAGAATATCCCGAAAAAGCTTCTCAATTGCCTCAGGATAGCGGTCTATGAGCTTGTGTTTACCAGCCAGGCGGATTATGCCATTGTCAACGAGGCGGTTAACCTGGCAAAGAAAATCGGCTCAAAAAAGGCGGGAGGTTTTGTAAACGCTGTACTGCGAAAGGTATGCAGTTCAATAGAAAACAAATCCGCGGATTTGAGTAATGCTGATGCTCAAAAAACTATGCCGTTAACTTCTGTCGTCGGCTGTGAATTTAATATTGATATCCTGCCGGATGTAAGTGTAAAGAAAGCCGAATATCTAAGCTGTGCATTTTCACTGCCATTATGGCTTGTGGAGCAATGGGTTGAGGAATTCGGTTTTGAGAAGACAAAAAATGTTTGTTTTGCCTCCAATCGCAGACCTTCTGTTTACGCAAGACCTAACAGGCTTAAATTAACCGCAGAAGAACTGCTGAATATCTTAAAGGAACAGGATATTGATTGCACACTCGCCGAACGATATAAAATGGTCAAATTAAATAGACCCGGCAACATTACCGAACTTGCAAGTTTTAAGGCAGGTCTTTTCACGATACAGGACATAACGTCATCATCTGTAGTTCCTTTGTTAAATCCGCAGGCCGGCTGGAAGGTGTTCGATGTTTGCGCGGCGCCGGGTACAAAGACAACACAGATTGCGGAACTTATGGGCGACAAAGGCTTTGTGATTGCAACCGATAAAGATGTTTCAAGACTGCCTAAGATTAGTGAAAACGTCCAAAGGCTTTGGATAACATCGGTAAAGGTATTAAGTTACGATGATTTTCTTAAAGAAGTCGGTCAACTTGCCTCTGCTGACGCAGTTTTGCTCGATGTGCCTTGTTCGAATACGGGTGTACTGGCGAAAAGACCTGAAGTAAGGCTCAGAATAAATAAAAAGCAGATAGAAGAACTTGCAAAAATTCAAATTGGGCTGATTAGGCAGGCTTGTTCGCTTGTAAAGAAGGGCGGCAGAATCTGTTACAGCACGTGCAGTATCTTAAAGCAGGAGAACAGCGAGGTCGTAAATGATTTTATAAGTGAAAAAGGTGAATTTATACTCGAACAGGAGAAATTATTTCTGCCTTCCATCTGCGGCGAGCCTGACAAAGTCGTTGAAACGTATGATTGTGATGGCGGATATGCTGCAATTGTTGTAAAAATATGAAAACTAATACATCGAAAGTATTTTTTCAAGTTTTATTTTTAATTTTTCAATTTTTATTTTATTAACAATCCACATTTTTTCCACAAAGACATTTTCGGCTGTGCAAAACCTGTTCAAAATAAATATTTTTTTCTCACAACGTATTGTAGTTAAGAATTCTGCGGCTGTGGAAAAGAAATTTTAAAGAACTGCATTGATTTAATGATTACTTGGACGTAATATTCAATATGTTCTTTTAATTTTAATACTTAGTCTGACAGCAGGCAGAAAAAGTTTATGCAGAACACAATCACGGATGAGATAAGTGCAATCAATCAGCTTCTCGCTGAAAGGATAGGTCAGCAGAAGCATCGTATCTGGTTTCGGAATGCGACCAGGTTTACGATTGCCGACGATTATTTGAAGATCGGCGTACCCAACCCGTTTGTCGGGAGCTGGATTGAGAGTCATTTTTTGTCTGACATAGCTGCTGCTGTCGAAGCGGTTAGCGGTTCTGCGAAAAAGATTACTTTTAACATTGAGCCCCAGCTTGCCGGCAACCAGAGAAGAACGCAACTCGATTGCCAGGCACAGCTTGTACAAAAGGCTCAAAACACGACTACTCGAAGCAGAATCAGCGACCGCCAGACTGCCGAACGGCCGCTGAAAATGACGCTGGATTCGTTTGTTGTAGGGCCGTCTAATCAATTAGCCTACAACGCGGCGGTAAGTTTGATATCTGAAGAGGTAAGTCCGTTTAATCCGTTGTTTATTCACGGAGGATATGGCCTTGGAAAAACACATCTGATGCAAGGGATTTGCGATATGATGTGCCGGACCAGGCCGCAAGCCAATTGGCTTTATGTTTCAGCGGAGGATTTTACCAATCAGTTTGTGCTGGCCTTGAAGACCAAAAAGCTGGAGGCTTTCCGGAGGCGATACCGGCAAACGGATTTGTTGGCTATTGACGATATACACTTCCTGGCCAGCAAACCATCAACGCAGGAAGAGTTCCTGCATACGTTTAATACGATAAATCTTGCTGGCAAAAAAGTTGTGCTGGCCTCGGACGCCCATCCGAAAATGATAGGCCAGCTCTGCGAAAGCCTGGTAAGCAGATTCGTATCCGGGATGGTGGTTAAAATTGAACCGCCGGACTTCAAGACCCGATGCAAAATTATCTGCCAGAAGGCTTCTGCTATGAATAAGCAGCTTCCGGAAAAGGTTGTTGCCTATATTGCCGAGAACATCCGCTCGAATATCAGGGAGCTGGAAGGGGCCATTCTGAAGCTTATCGCTTATTCGTCGCTGTGCAACGAGAAGATTTCACCGGAGATAGCAAGGCAGGTTCTTGCCGAGCATATATCGAGGACGGACCCGATTGTCCACATCTCCGACATCGAAGCTGCGGCTACGACATTTTTCGGCATCACGCCGGCAGACGTACATTCTTCCAAAAAGGACAGGACTGTAAGTCTTGCCCGCTCTTTCAGTATGTATCTTGCGAGAAAATATACTAGTATGTCTTTTCCGGAAATCGGCAGACTGATGGGCAATAAAAATCACGCGACAGTTATTCTTGCCTGCAGGAAGATTGAAGATCTGGTCAAAAATAATACTCAGGTCAATTGGCAAAGCCCCAACGGCAATAAGGTGGCAAAAGCTCAGGATATCCTTGCCCAGCTTAAAGAAACCATCGCGTAAAACAAATCAGGTCAAAAAGTTCAGGATGATTTTCCTGTAAAAATCCACAGCCTTTTTCAAATCTTTGATTTCAATATGTTCGTTCGGCTTGTGGCACAATTGCGGTTTGCCGGGGCCAAAGATAACTATCGGTGCTTTTAGCGGCGTCAGATACGGCGCATCTGTCGTAAAAGGCACGGCTTTGAGATACTTTATTTTTAAAACTTGTTTAAACTGTTTTACAAATTTGCATTTTTCGTCGGTCTGCATCGCCCCTGAATCGCGAAAGACTTTTAATTCGGCTTTGAAAGGAGGATTTTGTTTTGAGAGCCGGCCGATGATTTTATTAATTCCGCCGACTATCCGGCTGGTTTTTTGGCCGGGTATAGTGCGGATATCGATACAGACCGAACTTGAATCAGGTACGATATTTGCCGCTGAGCCGCCGATGATTTTGTTTACGCTCAGCGATGCTTTGCCGAGCAGTTTATTTGTGCCGGGGATTTTGAAATCGGCAAGTTTGTTCAGGAACAATCTCATTGAGTCTATGGCGTTTATTCCCAGATGCGGCATTGAACTGTGTGCGGATTTGCCTTTTGTTGTAATTTCAACCCATAATAACCCGCGGTGAGCCGTGACGATATCAAAATTAGTCGGCTCAGGAACGATTATTCCGCAAAGTTTAGACCTATTTTTCGGAGATTTTATAAATTTTTTGACTCCTGCGCTGTCTGTTTCCTCACCTGCTGTGGCGGCAAAGATTATATCGCCCTGCAGTTTAACTTTAGACTTAAAGATTTCGGCCATTGCCATTGCTGCCGAGGCCAGGCCGGCTTTCATATCGCAGGCGCCTCTGCCGAAAATTTTGCCATTTCGCTCGACCGGTTTAAACAAATTGTTTTCGGCAGGCACAACGTCGAGATGGCTGACGAATAAAAGGGCCGGTTTTCTACCTGAAGATTTTAGTCTGGCAGTGATATTTGCACGGGTTTTGTCCCAGACCTCGATTTTCGACTTGATGCCTGCCGCTGTGAAGAAATCCGCCAATACTTTGGCGCACTTAAGTTCACCAACGTCCGGCGTGGGTTTTGCCTGAATAAGTTTTTTCAAAAGCTCTTTCATATTGAAGAATTTCCTAAATTGTATAAAGTATTGGTTATGAATCAAGTAAAAGTATCTTTGGTTAAATGTGCCGATTATAACAATCGGGCAGTTCATTCAGCTATCTTGAGGCATTTCGAACTACTGGGCGGCATCGAATCCTTCATAAGCAAGGGCGATAAGGTACTTATAAAGCCTAATATGATAGCCCCGAAACCCGCAAACTGTGCGACGCAAACCGACCCTGTCGTAATCATAGAACTTGCGAAAATAATGCTCGACTTCGGCGCCAGGCCTTTTGTTGGTGATTCGCCAGCGTGGGCGAATATGAAAGCATGTGCTGAGGCGATTGGCATTGTCGAGCCACTAAATAAACTCGGCGTTCAGATAAAGCAGCTTAGAAAACCTGTGAATCGCAGGCTTGAACATTCGGGGGCAAAGATAGGCATAAGCTCTATTGCGCTCGATGCTGATAAAATCATAAACCTGCCGAAGCTCAAAACCCATCAGCAGCTTGTGGCGACTATCGCTGTTAAAAATATGTTCGGCTGTGTGAGCGGAAAGGCAAAGGCAATCTGGCATTACAGAAAAGGTGCGACCTTTGACGATTTTTGTACGATGCTTATAGATATTTATAAATTGCTTGATCCTGTCATAACGATTGTCGACGCTGTGATTGTGATGGAGGGTCCCGGCCCCATAATCGGAAATCCCAAACAACTCGGCTGGCTGGCAGCCTCTGTCGACCCGATTGCCGCGGAAGTTGTATGCTGTGATTTAATAGGTATATTGCCTCAGCAGCTTCCTTTAATTAGAACTGCCCAAAAGGTAGGCTTCGGCTGTGCTGATAAACAAAATATTCAAGTTGTCGGCGATAAAATTTTACCCACTAATGTGGTAAATCTTACCCCGGCCCCGCTGACGCCTCTGCGTTTTTCTTTACCAAGGATTATTAAAAGCATAGTCCGACAGATTTTGATACTTATGAAAGCAGGCCGAAAACCTTAAATATCGCCTGAATTGACTTATTTACATTTTTACATTATCATTTCAACTTATGAAAACGAATATCAATATCCTCGGCATAGAAACAAGCTGCGATGAAACCGCCGCAGCCATAGTACGCAACGGCTCAGAGATGCTTTCGAATGTTGTTTCATCGCAAATAGAAATTCACCAGAAATACGGCGGCGTTGTGCCTGAAATCGCATCACGGGCACATATAGAAAAGATTTATCCGATTGTCGCCCAGGCGATTGAACAGTCCAAACTTAGTAAAAGCGAAATAGACGCGGTAGCGGTTGCAAACCAGCCGGGCCTTACCGTTGCTCTTATTGTCGGACTGACCGCCGCAAAGACGCTTGCACTTGTTCTTGAAAAACCGCTAATCGCGATAAATCATATTCACGCCCATCTTCAATCGGCAATAATGGATGAAAAAAATTTACAGCTTCCTGCGGTTGCGCTGGTTGTCTCCGGTGGTCATACAAGTCTTTATGATTGTGAAAGTATTCTTGAGCTTAAATTGCTCGGCTCGACTATTGACGATGCGGCAGGCGAGGCCTTTGACAAAGTCGCGTCGATTTTAAATCTGCCATATCCGGGCGGGCCGAGTATTGAAAAAGCCGCCAAAGAAGGCAATCCCAAAGCGGTTAATTTTCCCCGGTCTATGCTCGCGAAGGATTCGCTTGATTTTTCGTTCAGCGGCCTGAAAACTGCGGTTCTTTATCACTGCTGCGGTAAGGATATGAAAGGGGAAAATCGCATCGAAAAAATGAGCCGAAAGGAAATTGCCGACATTGCCGCTTCGTTCCAGCAGGCTGTTATAGATGTTTTGGTGAAAAAGACCGAGATGGCTGCGGACAAAATTGGTGCAAAAACCATTTTGCTCGGCGGGGGCGTTGCGGCCAATAGCCTTTTGAGAAGCGAACTGGAGAAAATGTCGCAGCAAACCGGCAAAAAACTGCTGGTAGCTCCTAAAAAATACTGTACGGATAACGCTGTTATGGTAGCATCTCTTGGGTATTATAAATACAAAGCGGGTCTTTTTGCCGATATGACACTTGAGGCACAAGCCGGTTGTGAAGATTAAGCAATGCTGCTCGTGAACACAGGTGTCTTTATCGGCGTTTTATTATTTTTCCGCTATTACGAGCATTTCAAAGTCTTCGGTTGTTAATTTATCGTTCCGGCTGAAAGTGCCGAGCTTTGAAGCGCAGATATCGACCGTCTCGAAGTTTAGCGTCTTTAACAGCCAGGTTATTTCAGAGGGCGTATAATACCTTTCGCTGCATTGCAGCTCCTTTTTGTTTCCGGTATCGTCTTCACAAGATATAGTACTCTGTTCACGAAAGGTCATCAGGTCGAACGAGCTGCTGCCGCAGGTAGCGTTTCCTTCTTTTGCCTCTGAATTTAGGAAGTCTTTAACAGAATGGAATAGAGGGAACAGGGCGTTGAGGGCGTTAAAAATCAGTTTGCCGCCCGGCTTTAAGGCATTGGCGGCGTTTCGGAGAATCTGAAAATTCATCTCATCGGTTTCCATCAGCGAGAATGAACCCTCGCATAGCATGATGACCAGATCAAACTCATGCGAAAAAGGGAGTTTTCTCGCATCGTGTTTCTGAAAATCGATTTTAAGATTTTGTTGGGACGCCTTTTCCTTTGCCCTTTTTAACTGAGATTCCGACAGGTCGATGCCGACGATTTTGTATCCCCTTACGGCCAGTTCAATCGAATGTCTGCCTGTGCCGCACCCTATATCAAGGATTTTAGCTTCCTTGTTGTATCCGATTTCTTTTTCGATAAAATCGCACTCTCCGATAGTCCCTTTGGTGAAACACTCGTTATCATATTTCATTCCGTAGTTTTCAAATAACTCTTCGTACCACTGTTTCATATAGCTGCCTTTGTCGAGAATAAGAAGGTCATATGCCGCTTTAGGGTTTATTTTTTTCTAATAGGTTCCAAGTATAAACCTTGCCTCGCCCTTGTCAAATCTTTATAGGCGATTATGCAATTGACTATACCCTGCGTTATTTGTAATATAATGTATGAAGCGAGTTTATATGCAGATAATAGAAAACATCCCAAAGCTAAAGCCAAGAGCGGTCGATGCCCATAAGGGCGATTTCGGAAAGATTTGTATCATTGCGGGCAGCATAGGTTTCAGCGGTGCTGCGGCCATTGCCGCAAAAAGCGCACTGCGAAGCGGCTCAGGTCTGGTCAGACTTGCCGTGCCGAAAAGTATCCTGCCGATTGTCGCGGCAATCGAACCTTGTTATACGACAATCCCTCTTGCCGAGGATTCGACAGGTAAAATCAGCGGCAAGGCGGTCGATACGGTTTTAAAAGCTGCCGAAGAAAATGATATTATTGCGTTTGGGCCGGGAGTTGGAGTATCCAGTGGCGTAAAAACCGTACTTGAAAATCTCCTGCGGCTGGAAGGTATAAGACTTGTTATAGATGCTGACGGGTTGAATAATCTGGCCGGCCTGAAAAACTGGCCTGACATAACTAAAGCAAATCTTATTCTGACTCCGCATCCGGGCGAGATGAAAAGACTCTGGGACGGGTTATTGCGAAAACCGATGCCTCAGGATAGAGAGTCTATTGCTGTCGAATTTGCCAAAGCCGTCAAAGCTGTTATCGTATTAAAAGGTCACGGCACGGTAGTTGCCGGTATTGAAAAAATATATGTCAACACGACCGGCAATCCCGGAATGGCAACCGCAGGCTGCGGCGATGTGCTTACGGGAATAATCACTTCTCTGTGCGGACAGGGGCTTGATAATTTTGACGCTTCCGTATTGGGAGTTTACATTCACGGTCTTGCGGGCGATTTGGCGGCCAAGGACAAAGGGCAGATAAGTTTAATTGCGACAGATATTATTGATTATTTGCCGCAGGCTTTCAAAACTGCCTTGGGGGATAAAATATGATAGTGGTGATGAAACCCGGCGCAACGGAGCAGGATGTTCGCCATGTGGTAGAACTGGTAAATGAATTCGGGCTCAAAGAGCACATCATATACGGCACAAACAGGACGGTTATAGCCTGCCTTGGTGATAAACGAATGGTGGATAAAGGGGCGATTGAAAACGCTCCGAATGTCGAACGTATTGTGCCGATACTTGCGCCTTACAAAATTGCCTCAAGAGAAGTTAAAAGAGAATATTCACAAATAAAAATTGGCTCAAAGGGGTTTCCGCTTGGAGGTAAAAAAATAGGCGTAATCGCAGGACCCTGTTCGGTCGAGGACGAAAAACAGCTTATGCAGACTGCTGAGAAAGTTGCTGCTGCCGGCTGTATCGGCCTGCGGGCGGGGGCGTTCAAGCCGAGAACAAGTCCTTACAGCTTTCAGGGGCTAGGCGTGGAAGGACTTAAAATTCTCGCAAAAGCTAAAAAGCAAACAGGTTTGGCAGTTATCACAGAAGTTGTCGCGGTCGAACATATTGATATTGTCGCTGAATATGTCGATATTCTGCAGATTGGCGCCAGAAATATGCAGCATTATCCGCTGCTCGAAGCACTTGGAAAAGTCAAAAAGCCTGTGCTGTTAAAACGCGGTATGAGCGCTCAGCTTGATGAATTTTTGCTTGCCGCAGAGTATATAATCAATGCGGGGAACTCCCAGGTCATTCTTTGTGAAAGGGGAATAAGAACTTTTGAAGAATATGTCCGCAATACTCTTGCGCTGGCGATTGTGCCGGAGCTTAAAGACAAGACGCATTTGCCTGTGATTGTCGACCCATCGCATGGAACAGGCCATGCCCATCTTGTGCCGGCGATGTGCAGGGCGGCGGTAGCAGCAGGCGCTGACGGTTTACTTATCGAATGTCATCCCGACCCTGAACACGCATTGAGCGATGGGGCGCAGTCGATTACTCCTGGAACTCTTTCGGAACTTATGCCGCAACTTAGGGCAATAGCGAGGGCAATAAATCGAGATGTTTAACCTGTAGCTGTTAGAGTCTGTTTCGCGATCTCAAAAAACAGCGTTATCAGTACTGAAAGACAGCCTGTAAAGGGGGCAGTTCCGTATGTCAGCTTGTTACTGTGCCGGCATCCGCAGTTTTGTGTTATTTAAAACGAAAAAAATACGGTATTGGCAGAAACTGCCGGATTGTAGAGGAAGAAATTGCCGGTTAGTTCCTATTAGACTCACAGGATAATTTATAAATGCCTATTTATATAACAAAAACAGTATTTTAATAACAAAATGCAGTAACCATCAATATGGCATAATATTTGCACCTCTTTTTACTTTTATTTACCTGTGGCTAATCAGATATTTCAAGTTGCCGCAGGTTGTAGGGAATGTAAAAGTGATTTATTTTCAACACTGAGAGAAAGGGGGTGATTGGTATGACAGTCAGTGGAATAGGGCAAAGTATGTCTATGCTAAGTATGCTTCAAATGAAGCCGCCCAGTGCAAGCGACATGGCCAGTAAGATCATGAAAGAACTTGATACCAATGGAGATGGCGTCTTAAGCACAGATGAAATCAGCAAAAGCGGAGAACATGCAAAAGATATTCTCGGCGCTGATGCTGATGGCGATGGAAATGTTACTTTGGACGAGCTTCTCGCCGACATTTCTAAACACCAACCTGGCATGGGTGGCATGCAGCCACCTAGTGCAGAAGACATGGCCAGCCGTATCATGGAAGAGCTTGATACTGATGGAGATGGCGTCTTAAGCACAGATGAAATCAGCAAAAGCACAGAACATTCAAAAGATATTCTCGGCGCTGATGCTGATGGTGATGGAAATGTTACTATGGATGAGCTTGTCGCCGACATTTCTAAACACCAGGAAAACATGGGTGGCATGCAGCCGCCTGGTGCAGGCGGCGGCGTCTCAAGCACAAGTGGCGCCGGCACAAGCGGAGAGAATTCAAACATAATTCAACCCGCTGATACTAACGAAGACGGAAAGGTTTCTATGGAAGAGCTTCTCGCTTATATTTCAAAGCAGTATGACGAAGCTCAAACAATGCTGGAAACAGAGCAAAGCTCTAACCTTAGTTTAGTTGCTTGACGTACTACTGACCTGAGAGGGATTTATTTCCCTCTCAGGTTGCCTTTTGCCAATTTTGCACTATGCTGGTCGGTGTTATAACATCGAAGCTATCGATTGCGCCTCGCTAACGGCTTTAGCCTGAGCCTCGTTTACGGTTTTTTCATCACTCAGCATAGGCTGACATATTACTGTTTTAATATCCGTAAAACCGATAAAGCCCAAAATAAATTCAAGATATCTTTTTTGAAAAGCTATGGGTGAATCGTTCTCATAGCTTGCTCCGCGGGCGAGTATCAGGCAAATCGGCTTACCGCCTGCCAAGCCTTTGTAACTGCCGTTGGTAACGGTGAATGTGTAACTTGGCTGAACTATAATATCAATGTAGTGTTTAAGTTTGTAAGGTATACTGAAGTTCCACATTGGGGCTGAAATGAGATATTTATCAGCGGATTTGAACTGTTCGATTACTTTTTCAACCTGTGCCCACTTTTTTACCTGTTCAGCGGTTTTTTCTTTGCCGTGCATAATTGCGTATTTAGATTCGGCCGCGAAATTGTCAAATTCAGGCAGAGATTGTTTGAAAAGGTCTATCGTTATAATCTTGTCCTGCGGATTTTTCTGCTGATATGCCGTCAAAAAAGCCTGGGCTGTTGTATGAGAATGACTTCTTTCGTTTCTTGGTGAGGCTTTTATATAAAGAAGCGTTTTCATAAAATCCCTTTTTACGAAGAACTATTTTCGATAAATTTTATGTAAGTTCAACCGACCAGTATGCGTGGTCGAGGAACTGCTTCCAGCTATGGTATTTTTTGCTGCTTAAATGAAGGTGTACGGTCGGATTGCGTTTAGGTTTTGTTGGGAGCTTTACAATGGTCATTCCCGCCTGCTTGGGCGTTCTGCCGCCTTTTCTGGCGTTACAATCGGTACAAGAACAAACAAGATTTTCCCATGTTGCGGTTCCGCCCATGCTTTTCGGTATTATATGGTCGAGAGACAATTCGGTTGTGGGAAATTTTTTGCCGCAGTACTGGCATCGATTTGCGTCACGGGCAAAGATATTGCGCCGGTTGAACTTAACATCGTTTCGCGGCAAACGGTCGTAAAACAGAAGTCTGACTATTCTGGGCACTGCTATATGAAAATTAACTGTCGAAACCCAGTCGTGTTCATCCGGCTCGAAAGACCTTTTTATCTGGCTGATATCTCTCCAACTTTCAAAATCATAATTATAATACTGACCCTGTTCATATGATATGACTTCGGCAAGTTCCCTGCACAGCATACAAAAGGCCCGCTTGACATCTATGATACGCAACGGCATATAGTGCTTGTTGAGTACAAGTACGTTACAACTCAGAGCGGATTGAGGTTCAATGAAAACCATTTTTCCTCTTCACTCATCCCTTTCTGGTGTTAAATACCGGAAACCGGGCTTTAATAAATCAAATTTTCCTGATAGTGGCCGCTTATTTAACGAGAATTACGGCATCGGCTCGCGGACCTTTTTCGCCCGCTATAATTTCAAAACTGACTTTATCACCCTGATTGAGTATTCGCAGGTCTTTGGTTTTGAAGTTTGTATGGTGAACAAATATATCCGGCTGGCCATTGCCGTCTATAAAGCCATAACCCTTTTTGGGATCGAACCACTTTACGAGTCCCTCTGTCATTGGGATACTCCTTACACTATCCCTGTAATTTCAGGCTGATACACAAACCCAGCCTGTATATATCTTTAAGCTGCGAAGAAAATATCATCAAAGTTTTTTAGTCGCCCGCAGCTGATGAAGTTTTACCGCCGAGTTTTTCTTTCATTAACCGGCCCATCTTGAATTTTACGGTACGCTTGGACGGGACTTCCACTCTTTCGAGTGTCTTGGGATTTTGAGCTACCCGTGCCTCACGAGTCCTGACTTCGAAAACTCCGAAGTCACGGAATTCAAGACGGTTATTCCTGATTAGCTCAGAGATAATCTCGTCGAGAAACAATTGAACAACTCGCTTAACCACAACTCTTTTGGCCTGGGTTTGTTCCGCAATCCGGTCGATTAATTCTTTCTTTGTTACTGTTCCCATAGGGTACCTCGTGTCATCAGAGAGTTTCAGGAATTATTTTTCTAAGCTGTTTAGCTCCAACAAGTTCTTACTTTTATTACATTCGGTTTTTATCTTTGTCGAGTTGTCGATTCATTAGTTTCAAAAACCGCAAACCACTATACAGCAAAGACTTCTAATCAGCAAGCACTTTTTTAAAGGATTTTTTAAGTAAATATATCAAAAAACGGCTCAAAAATGGGGTTTTTTATTTTTGCTTCATTCTGATGTGAAAAATTGGTATAATTACTTGACCAATTGCCGAAAATCGGCAATAATCCCGCTTTTTAAGTTAAATTCAGCAGAAAGGCAGCGAATTTGTCTCATAAGTTATTATCTAAAAAGCAATTATGTTTAGATGTCTATGTAGCTGATATTGAGGCTCCGCTTGTGGCCGCAGCCGCAAAGCCCGGACAGTTTGTTATTGTTTGTCTGAAAGGCGCTTACAGCGAACGGATACCTCTGACAATTGCAGGCAGCGATGCTAAAAAAGGTACGATTCGTCTTATCTGGCAGGCTGTCGGCAAAAGTACCGCTGAACTTTCCGAAATGCGGGTTGGCGAGAAAGTGGAAAATGTCCTCGGCCCCCTCGGCAAGCCTACTCATATTGAAAAATTCGGCACAGTTATATGTGTCGGCGGCGGAATAGGTAACGCGCCGCTTTTGCCGATAGCAACTGCTATGAAAAAAGCAGGCAATAAAGTTATCAGTATCCTCGGCGCAAGAACAAAAGATTTATTAATTCTCGAAGACGATTTTAAAACCATAAGCGATGAACTAATTATAGTTACCGATGACGGCTCTTACGGCAAAAAGGCGCTTGTAACACAGCCTCTGGAGGAAATTTGTCAACAAATGCCTAAGCCAGCTCTGGTAGTTGCAATAGGGCCGGCGATAATGATGAAATTCTGTTGCGCAGTTACGAAAAAATACGATGTTCCGACTACTGTTTCCCTTAATACAATTATGATTGACGGAACAGGAATGTGCGGCGGATGCAGAGTCGAAGTAGGCGGACAAACAAAATTTGTCTGCGTCGACGGTCCGGAATTTGATGGCCATAAGGTAAATTTCGATTTGATGATGAAGCGTATGCAGGCCTATAAAAAACAGGAAGCACAAGCGATGGAAGAATACAAAAAACAACATAAATGCAGGATTGGCCTCGATGGTTGATAAGGAGAATCAGTTGGACGAGCAGCAATTACTTGATGAGCTTTTAAAAAAACACAAGGCTGGTACGCTAAAGGCTTCCGATAGATATGCCATACCCCCTCAGCCTATGCCGCAGCAGGATTCGGTCAAGCGTCGCAGCAATGTCAATGAAGTCGCGCTCGGTTATACCGAAACGCAGGCTCGGCTCGAAGCCCTGCGATGTTTGCAGTGTAAAAACGCGCCCTGTGTCGAAGGCTGCCCTGTAAGAATAAAGATAAAAGACTTTATCGCTGAGATTGTTGACGGCAATTTCAAAAAAGCACTCGATATAATCAAGGAAAATTCACTTCTTCCGGCAGTTTGCGGAAGAGTTTGTCCGCAGGAAGTGCAGTGCCAGCTTCCCTGCACTGTCGGCAAGAAGTTCAAGGATGTTGATAAGGCCGTCTCTATCGGCAGACTCGAAAGATTTGTTGCCGACTGGGGTGCGAAATTCCATGACGGCTCTATTCCGAAAGTTACAGGCCGAACAAACAAAAAAGTTGCCGTGATAGGTTCAGGCCCCGGCGGAATCGTTGTCGCTACCGATGTCAAAAGAGCAGGCCACGACGTAACGGTATTCGAGGCGTTTCACAAGACCGGCGGCGTGATGGTTTACGGCATTCCTGAATTTCGTCTGCCAAAAGCTATTGTGCAGCAGGAAATCGACCAGCTCAAAGCAATGGGCGTCAATATCGTCTGCAATTTTGTCGTCGGCAGGACAAAAACCATAAAACAGCTTATGGAAGAAGATGGTTTCGATGCAGTATATATCGGCGTAGGGGCGGGATTACCGATGTTTATGAATATCGAAGGCGAGCATCTTGTCGGCGTTTACAGCGCAAATGAATACCTGACCCGCGCAAATCTTATGAAGGCTTATCAGTTCGGCAAAGGGGCCGATACTCCTATCGCGATGTCGAAAAAGGTCGCGGTTATCGGCGGCGGAAACGTTGCGATGGACTCTGCCAGAACCGCCGTCAGGCTCGGTGCTGAAAAGGTTTATCTTGTTTATAGACGAAGCGAAAAGGAAATGCCCGCAAGAGTCGAGGAAGTCCACCACGCAAAAGAAGAAGGAATCGAATTCCATCTTTTACGCAATCCAAAAAGAATTCTTGGCAATTCCGAAGGTATTGTAACTGCAATTGAATGTCTCAAATACGAGCTTGGCGAACCTGACGCATCCGGCAGGCGCAGACCTGTGCCGATACCAGGCTCTGAATTTACGATTGATGTCGATACCGTGGTTGTCGCTATCGGCAATGGCGCAAATCCGCTCATCGGCCAGACAACGCCGGGCTTAAATTTGAACAAATGGGGCAATATTATTGTTGATGAAAACTGTAAGACTTCTCTTGATGGCGTTTACGCCGGCGGAGATATTGTTTTAGGTGCCGCGACTGTAATTTTAGCTATGGGGCAGGGCCGAACCGCCGCCGCGGCTATAAATGAATACCTAAAAGGAAAATAAAGGGCTATATATTTATTACTTGCTCTTAATAAGCCAATATAATAATTCTACATCTATATCAAAAGCTTTTCCTATATAACACTCTCCATAACGAGGACGATCAAAGTTATTTTTGAGGCGAGAATTAATTTCCTGTATCGCCTTTTCCTTGACTGAATTTTCGGATTCCTCTAATGCTTTATTTGCTTTATTAATTCTGTTACGATATTTCACTATTCCCTCGTATTTTCCCCCGATTTGCTTGCGGGGATGAACCATCAACAGAACTAAGTAGACCTCTTTTTTGGCTTTCTTGGCCTTCTTTTCATCGTTCTTCAATTTTTGAATATAGGCCGCTCTATTTTTTTTTGATAGAGCATCAAAAGTGTACATTGCTGTTAATTCTATTAATACTTTAGGATCAGGTTTATGTTGATTGTGTAATATGGCTAAATCTATCCTCTTCTGCTCATATGTCCACTCACGCGATACAATAAATTTCCGATGGTACAACTTTTTGTATAGAATAAATGCCCACTTATCTCTGAAAGGAAGTTCTATTTTCCCTGTAAGTGATAAATAGGCTAATTCATTTTTGGTAAATTTTTTGGGAACCGAATTTAAGGTATCAAGTAATAATTTGGGCTTTATCATTTTTTTTGTACCTCTGAATGGATAAAGTGAATGTTATCGGATATGATTAACCAGAATTTTCCTTTTAATATTTTTCCCTCGAAATTTATATTCATCTGATTTTCCGTGGCCGATTTGATTGTGCAGATTCCCTCATCGACAATTTCAACCATTCCTTTGCCGTTGTTGACGGGGCCTTGGTAAGTGAGGAATTTTTTATCGTGGTCGAAGATAGGCGTTGCTTTGGTTTTTTCACTCGCTAATTTTTCAGGCGGGTTTTCCAATCTCCACGTTTTTAAGATGTCGCCATCCTCAATCATCAAATCCCAATGTATTTGGCCTTCTTTTGTGTGTTTGTGGATAACAAAACGACTTGACATAATAAGAATAGTTCCGCCAAAGGCGGTTCCTCAAATTTTAAATTTTCAATCTTAAATCTTCAATTTAGCCTGTGGTTTGTATGGCAGTTATCGCAACGGCGGCTACGATGTCATCGCTGTTGCAGCCGCGGGACAAATCATTAACCGGCTTGGCAAGACCCTGCAGAATCGGGCCGTAAGCATTGAGGCCTGCAAGTCTTTCCGCCATTTTGTAGCAGATATTGCCTGCTCCCAAATCCGGGAATATAAATACATTGGTTTGGCCTTTTAATGGGCTGTCGGGGCATTTTTTAGCGGCGACTTTCGGCACAAAGGCTGCGTCAAACTGCAATTCGCCGTCGATTAGATATTCGCCGGTAAATTCTGCGGCAAGTTTCGCTTTGGCAAGTTCCGTTGCCTTTATCATTTTTGCCGGCCCCGGGCCTTGGGCTGAGCCTTTTGTCGAATACGAAAGCATCGCTATTTTCGGCACGATGCCGAACTGTTTTGCGGTTCTTGCTGTGGCAAGTGTAATATCGGCAATCTGCTCGGCGTCAGGGTCTTCGTTAAGACCGGAGTCTGCAAACAGAATTGTCATTTTGCTATTTGTCATAAAAAACATACTCGAAACGGTTTTGATGCCTTTAGCGGCCTTTATAATTTGCAGAGCGGGTCTGACGGTATCGGCTGTTGAATGTGTTGCCCCGGATACAAGACCGTCAACTTCGCCGTTTTTTACCATCATTGTGCCGAAATAGACCCTGCCCTTGATGGTTGTAAGGGCTGATTCTGGAGTAACGCCTTTGTTTTTACGGAGCTGATAAAATTGTTCAGCATAATCTTTTAGTTTTTCGGTGGTGAAATTATTTATGATATTGATGTCGTTTGTTTTTGCCCCTATCTTTTTGAGTGCATCAGCGATTTGTTTATCGTCGCCGAGAATCGTGAGCCTTGCCATTTTGCGGTCGGTAATTTTTTTCGCCGCCTCGATTGTTCGCTCATCATGACCTTCCGGCAGAACGATGTGTTTGAAAAGAGAGGTTGCTTTTTCAATTATTTGCGCTGAAAAATCTTTATTTGTTTCCATAATTTTTCCTTAAAATTTAGCCACAGAGAACACAGAGGCCACAGAGATATTTTTTTTACAACAGTGTCAATCCGTGTTAATCCGTGTCTAAAAAACAGTGTTAATCAGTATCTTTTTTAATGCGTCCGACAGGAATCGAACCTGTAACCTCTGGCTTCGTAGGCCGGCACTCTATCCAGTTGAGCTACGGACGCAAAAACGCCATTATTGTATGTTTTTATGCCGATTTTGCAAGCAGTAAAAAAAACTGCTCTTATCTCTGATAAGAATTCCATTTAAAATTTAATATATAAAATTTAATATTGATGAAAATCGAAAATTAAGCTTTCTAAATATTCAATTTTCAATCTTAAATTTTAAATTTAGACACGATGCATCATTTTGAAGATTTTTTCGTCCTGAAAGGTGATTTTCAGCTTCATTTCTTCGCCGATTTTGTCCAGTCTTTTATGAATCTGCGGAATGCTTATTGCCGCCTTAGCGATATCGACCGCCATTGTCATAACGAAGAAGTTTTCCATAATCTTTTGATTGACATCGACAATGTTGATGTTTGCCCGTGCCATCGCGTTTGCGAGTTTGGCGATGATACCGACCTTGTCTTTGCCCATAACGGTTATTATGCAAATCTGAGATTGTTTTTTTGCAGCCATTATTTTTTCCTTAAATCACCATTTTTTCCGATGGAGTTTTTTCATGCCGTTATAATCGGTCATATCGAATCCCAGGGTCGTGACAGTTATAAAACCTTCTTCCAGTGCAAGTGTATCGCTGGGTGCTTTTTTATCGCGGTGAATTCCGCCTGCAAGCTGATAGAGAGTCTGACCGGTATCGCTTTGTTTTTTTATAAAATGTTCGTCAAAGCCCATTGTCGACTGCGGCACAACTTTTATTCCTTTTGGCTGACCCCGTGAAAGCCGCGGAATATTAATATTTATCACGCCGGGAGAACTAATCGGCAGCAGTTTATTTATGACTTTGACACAGTGCTTTGCGGCGTTTTTAAAATCCATCTGTTCTTCGTGGACAGTGCTTAATGCGACAGCCGGTATTCTATAAAATGCCGCTTCCATCGCTGCCGCCACTGTGCCGGAGTAATAAACGTTGATGCCCACGTTTGCGCCGTTGTTTATGCCGCTTACTACAAGGTCCGGTTTTTTCGGGCACAATTCCATAATGGCAAGTTTAACGCAGTCGGCAGGCGAGCCGTTTACGCTGTATCCGGCGAACTGGCCGGCGATTTCGACTTTGTCGCAGACCAGCGGTTCATATACCGTTATACTGTGCCCTGCGCCGCTCATTCGGTCGGCCGGAGCGACGACGATCACATCGCCGAGCTTCACAAGCTCCTTATAGGCTGCCGCTATTCCCGGTGCCAGAATCCCATCGTCATTTGTCAATAAGATATTCATAGCCTTAATGGTAACGCCAAACCTCGAATATTCAACAACAAATCAATTTATTGACGCATTGCCGCAGGACAGTATAATCGGCGATATGATAAGAAAATTTGACAGGCAAAAGGATTTAGTTTTGACTCGTCAGCAGGTTCGCGATTTCGATTCCTGGGCCATAAATACTGCCGGCGTGCCCGGCGTTGTCCTTATGGAGAATGCTGGCAGAGGCTGCGGCGAAATCATTATTATGGAACTGAAAAAACGCAGCGGCTCGAAGGTTTGCGTTTTTTGCGGAATGGGCAACAATGGCGGAGACGGCTTTGTCATCGCCCGGCATTTGGGAAATTGCGGCTTCAACGTAGTTATTGTCATTTGCGGTCCCAGTTCGAAGATAAAAGGCGATGCAGAAGTAAATTATAAAATTGCTTCCAATATGAAAATTGCGATTAAAGAGCTCCGGCCTTCTGCCGGCGATATGGAAAAATCCGTTAAAGCGTTAACACAAGATTGTGATTTGATTGTAGATGCGATTTTCGGCACAGGTCTTACAGGCGAGCTTGGCGATGATTTTGTCGGGCTTATCAACACAATAAATTCGCTCAATAAACCGATTATAGCGGTGGACATTCCTTCGGGGCTTGATTGTGATACAGGCCTGCCTTTAAACAATGCGATAAAAGCAATATTTACGGTTACATTTGCCGCGGCGAAAAAGGGTTTCAAAAACCCGCAGTCAATTGAATATACGGGTCAGGTTTACATTGCCTCAATCGGTATTGAGCCGAGTGAGCAGCGATAAAGATTAATTTCAGTACCCCTATTTCGCGGCCGCAGCTAATGACTCATACCCGATAAAGCTTAGGAATCTCTTTAACCCGAAAACTGGAATAAAGAGGTCCTTGGCCTGGTTTCTTACCTCCAGATATTTATCCGATGCCTTGATTGAGGCCTCGTATTTTTCCGTAGCCATCGGGTCGGCTTCTATTTCATCGAGCGTGGGTTTTTTCTTTAATTCCGGCTGAACGCCGAGAATGACAAAATCTGTATCGACTGTGACGGTATCTTCAACTCTGCCGCCCCAGTTTTCAATCAGTTGTTTGATTTTTGCCGCCCCATCTGCGTCTATCGTGTCGTCGCCGTTGAAATCGAATTCACCGGCCACGACAAATCTGTTGGTCGCCTTGCTGTCCCAGATGAGATTGACGATTATATCGCCTTCAGCGGGCGGATTTCTCTTTTTCGATTTGATTATTCTAGCCATCGCAGTATTTTTGTCCACGTTGAAGACTTCTATTTCAGCTTTGCTTGTTCCGTCTGTGGGGATAGGGGCGTTTCTGTCATAAACAGAGAAAGTCAATCCCGGATATATCTTATCCTGATTGCCGATATCGATAAATGCGATATTTGACGATGTATCGATTGAAATAACATGGCCATCCGGCTTGTAGGCGGCAATATCTTCTTTTGGTCTGGGCTTTAATACATCGAGTTTACTCAATGTATCCTGCAGTCTGTTTTGCGTGATGGACAGTTTATTCATCGCGTCAAGCAATTCCTGTTTGGTTTTGTTCTTTTCCTCTATTGCCTGGTCCCGCTGCTGCATAAGCGTCTGGACCTGTTCTGTGGCTTTCTTGTCCATAAGGTCGCGAAGCTGATTATAACTTTGCTGAACGCTGTTGGCGTCCTGCTGTATGGAACGGATTTGTGTCAGCAGGCTCTGTTCTCTTTCCCCTGCGCCTTTTTTGCTCATCTCCAGATCACTGCCGAGGTTATCGTTTTGCGTTTTTAATTGACCGATAAGCTCATCTCTTTGCGCAGTCTTGTTATTATAAATATCAATTACTCTGAACATCCCCGGACTGTTGCTATCCATGGCGGAGGCAAAATCCTTGGGAAGATTTGCGAGAATATCTTTATATTTTGTCTCAAGCTCGCCGAGCTTTACTTCCGCGCTGGTCTCCTGCGGCTGGCTGCCGGTATCCATTATATATAGTTTATCGAGATAGCCCAGCAGTTGGCGGACTCGGCTGGCACTTTCTTTCTGGCCGATAAGCGTGTTGACATTTTGTATCTCGCTTGATGTGGCGATTTCTTCCAACTGCTGCTGGTTGGCAAGAAACTGGTTTCGCCAGTCTTCGGCTTTTATATAAAAAATAACTGCCAAAATTGCGGAAATAATAAAAAGACCGACGAAAGTAATAGCCGTATAAAGCATTACGTTGCCCTGTTCCTGACGAGCGACTGCCATTCAACATCTCCTGAAATGAGTATTAAATCAGTTATGTTCGGTACTTATGTACGAAACGGTGTGGTAATTATCGGCAAAAACGCCTTTTAAGTCAACTAAAAACTTACCTAAATTCTCAAAGTCATTGTAACATAACTATCTTTCAGATGGTATAGTTATGTTAAGCTGGATTTCCAGCAAGCCATGAAAAAGGCCGGAAATAGCGTTGACATATCCGCTTTTGTGTGTTCGTATATTATTTAGACATATACTTTTGGGGAAGAGTGAGAAGGGGTTGAAAAATATAAGGGCAAGGGTTTAGTATTAATGATTTATTGTGGAGGTACATAAAATGTTAGCTGTAATTGAATGGAACAATCTCATTGTAGAACCTGTTCGCCAAATGCTGACTAGAATATTGAACTATCTTCCTGTCTTGCTGGGCGCCTTGATAATACTGATAGTAGGCTGGGTAGTGGCCAAGGCAATCAGGCGATTAATTAATTGGCTGCTTAAGACAATACGTTTCGATGTGCTGGCGGACAAGGCGGGCATACCAGAAATCCTGAAAAAAGGTGATTTAAAAATTTCCGCCGGAGAACTGGTAAGCAACATAGTTTATTGGCTGATTATTATTATGGTTTTAGTGATGACAGTTGACGCTCTGGGGCTGCCAAAAGCTTCCGATATTCTTTCAAGCTTATTTGCTTACGTTCCTAAGGTCATAGCGGCTTTGCTTGTTCTGATAGTTGCTATGTTTTTGGCCAGCTTAGTATCGGGAATAGTTCGCACCGCCGCCGGCAACGCCAAATTGCCTAAACCGGGTATGCTTGCCGGTATAAGCCGCTGGGCGATTATAATTTTCGCAGTAACTATTTCCCTGGAACAGCTTGGTATCGCGCCGCTTCTGGTAACCGCTACCTTCAATATTATTCTTGGCGGCATTTGCCTTACTTTGGCTCTTGCGTTCGGATTAGGCGGTAAAGATGCCGCGGCAAAGTATATCGAGGAATTAAGGAAAAAACGCTTTTAAAAAATTAAAATATGGCTGTTGAACGTTTACAGAAAATACTTGCCGCCGCGGGCGTCGATTCGCGGAGAAATTGTGAGCAGTTAATCCTTCAGGGGCTGGTAAAGGTCAACGGCAGAGTGGTAGATACTCTGCCTGTCTTTGCGGACATTGACGAAGATATTATTGTCGTTGACGGCAGAAAAATACGTCCTGTCGGAAAGGTTTATTATCTGCTCAACAAGCCAAAAGGCGTTATCTGTACAAATGACGACCCTTCAGGCAAAAGAAAGGCGATTGATTTAATTGATTGCCGGCAGAGGATTTTCTGTGCCGGCAGGCTCGATACCGAAACTTCCGGAGCGATAATTCTGACTAACGATTCAGCCCTTGCCAATCGCCTGACGCATCCTCGATACGGTCTTGAAAAAACTTATTTAGCGGCCATAAACGGCAGGTTAATGCCGAATGCTGTTGAAAAGCTCAAAAAAGGCGTCTGGCTTTCGGAAGGCAGAACCAGTCCGGCAAAACTTAAAATTATAAAAGCTTCCGACAAAGAATCGCTGCTCGAGATAAGAATTCGGCAAAGCCTTAACAGAGAGATTCGCAGAATTATGGCCAGGTTAGGCTACAAGGTAACTTCGCTAAGAAGGACGCATATCGGCAGGATTTCTTTGGAGCGTCTCGGCATCGGTGAGTACAGGCTGCTCACAACCGCTGAAATTAAGTATCTGAAAGGGGAAAACCGGCCGGCAAGCCGGAATTCGGGGCAAAACTGCCAATCGAAGACTTATTAAAAAAACCGGGTTTTGTCGATATATGACAGGTAATATATAGAGAGAAAGGGCAAATCCGATGGATAAATCATCTAAAGATAAGCAGGATAGTCAGGAGAATAATGAAAAACGCAGCGGCAAAGACCGCAGGAAATTTTCCTTTGGCTACCGCGGTTCCGACCGCCGAAAAGGTTCGGACCGGAGAAAGCAGGATGGCTCAGACTAAGAACCCTTAAATTCAGCGACAAGAAACGTATGGTCGCTGGGCTTTTCGAGCATTCGCGGCTTTTTATCAATTAAGCAATTCGTGCATTTTTTCGACATCGGCTCTGTGCCCATTATGTAATCGAGTCGCCAGCCGCGATTTCTTTTTACCCCGTTCGGTTCTCTGTAATCCCAGAAAGTAAACTGTCCCGGCTCATCGCAGTGTTTTCTGAACAGGTCGACAAATCCCCATTCCATAAACTTTTTTAAAACCTGTGAAAGCTGCCGGTTAAAACAAACCGTTCCGTCAAGTGCAGCCGGGTCGTAAACGTCCTTTGCTTCAAACGCGATGTTGAAATCCCCCATCCATAACAGTTTATCAGTCGGCTTAAAGTGCTTATCAAAATATTCAAGAAGTCTTTTGAGCCAGTCAAGTTTGTATTGATATTTTTCGGATTCCATCTCAAAACCCTGCGGAATATAGGTATTGACGATTGTAATACCGCCTGTGTGGGCCTTTATCATTCTCGCTTCGTCTTTCGGCTCACTGTCGAGGCCGAATTCGACAGCGGTAAATTTGTGTTTGCTGAAGATTGCAACGCCGTTATAGCTTTTCTCGCCTTTGAAGATGAATTCGTAGCCGGTTTTGGCAAAGGCATCTGCCGGGAAATCCTTATCCTGTGCCTTTGTCTCCTGTATGCACAGGACTTCAGGCTTATTTTCCGCCAGCCAGTCGACAATTATCTGCGTGCGAGAGCGTATGGAATTTGCATTAAATGTCGCAATCTTCATATTTATCCAGCACCTATTTGCATTCAATCATTATAAAAAATATAAAACTTTATCCTTCATTTTTCAATATTATTCTTATGAACCCTTATACTAAAAAATAGGTGCTGTGGTCGAATTGGCGTTAAAGGTCGCGACTTTCATTCCGTTAGACCTTCTTTATATAAAAAAATGAGTATCGAAATACACCTGCCTTTTTCATATTCAAAACCTATGCAAAAATCAATAGAGGTCTAACGGGATTCATTTAAGGCATTTCTTCCATTTGCAGCAGTGCCAGCAGAAAGCTTATAATGCTTTCTGCGCCTTGATTGACATTCACTCCATCGGCACCTAATCCATCACAGCAGCCTTTTGTTTTCGCATCGTAAAGCGGTGTATCTATATCATTTTCTCCCAGGAACCAGCCGAAGGCTTTTTTCTGCAGGGTCAGGTATTCTTTATTTTTCGTTGCCTCGTATGCGTTTGCGAGCATTATAACCGTAGTCGAAGCCTCGATACACTGCTGGTCGAACTGCGAGCGTTTGCCGCCTTTTGGATACCAGCCGTTTGAGCCTATAAAACTGAAATTTTTTCCGTTAAAAGTATTTGCCAGCAGGAAAGAGCAGGTCTTTTCCGCGATATCAAGATATGTCCGGTTGTTTAGAATCTTCGCGGCGGCATACATAGCTGCCGGCATAAGGGCGTTTGCGTAAGTGAGGATGTCTTCAAACCAATCCCACGCCGGCGATGAGTTGTCATTATAATTTTTGGCAAGACTGTCAGCGGCGATATTTAACAATTCGATTGTCTGCTTGTCCTGGGGAAACTTTTTAAGAAATTCCGATAAGCCGAAAACAGAGTAAGCCATACCTCGCAGCGGCATTGATGGAATATGGTTTGATGTATCGCAAAAAAACTCCTTGATGAAGGGAATATAATCATCGTTTGGATGCGAGGCGATTACCGAGCCGAATGCCCAGACAGCTCTGCCAAGCGTATCGTATTCCGGGTCATCGATTCTCCAGTTCCGGTTATAGTCGAGAAAATTATGGACTGTTTTGTCCGGTTTTAGGGAATGATAGAGAAAAGCCAGGTATATATCGAATAGTTTTTTAGCTGCCGGGTCATTGTGGTTTTTAAGGTATTTGCTGATAACAATAAGTGCCCGGGTGTTGTCATCGGTACAATAACCGTTCAGGCGGTCGGGTATTATGTATTTGGTGTGCTGCATCAGGCCTGTATCGTCGGTAAGCCGTTCAAGATGCTCTATGGACGGTTTGGGCAGTTTATCAGCTATCTTTTTTGGCATCGATTAACCCTCATTTTGTCCTATAAAAAGCCGTTTTTATTCTATTATCAGCATAAAATCGTGTCAAGTAGTTAATAATTAAGGACTTAAAAATTCTGGATTATATCTTATTTTACCGCACCCTATTGACAATATTTCGTAATATATATAGAATACTACTAAAACCATAGGAATTTAGGAGAAATGATTATGAAGATTTCTACGAGAACAAGATATGGTATGCGGGCTTTATTGGAGCTTGCGATAGCCTATAATACAGTTCCGTTGCAGATTAAGGTAATAGCTCAGCGGCAGAATATATCCAATAAGTATCTTGAACAGCTTATCGCGATGCTGAAAACAGCAGGCCTGGTCAGGAGCGTCAGGGGGCCTCATGGCGGTTATGTGCTTGCGACACCTCCGGCAGAAGTAAAGTTGAGCAATGTTTTCAGGGCGCTCGAAGGGCCGGTATTTACAGTTGAGTGTATTGATAATGAAAATGTTTGCTCAAATAACGCCGACTGTGCGACAAGAAAGTTATGGATGCAGATGAATGATGCGTTATTGGGTGTCCTGGAAAATAAAACGCTGCAGGACCTGGTCGGAATGGCGGAAAAAGAAAAACGCTCTATGAGTTACCAGATTTAGCGGAGTTTGGCTTACTGCCCCTTTAACGGGGAACTTAAATTTGGAGATGGGTATGGCGAAAATATATAACAATTTAGCGGAAACAATAGGCAACACGCCGCTGGTGAGAATTAACGCTCTCAATACTACCGAAGCGCAGGTACTTGCCAAGATGGAGTTTTTTAATCCCTGCGGTTCCGTAAAGGACAGAATCGGTCTTGCGATGATTGAGGCGGCTGAAAAGCAGGACAGGATTAACAAACATACTACTATTGTTGAGCCGACAAGCGGTAATACGGGAATCGGCCTTGCCTTTATCTGTGCGGTAAAGGGTTATAAGCTTATGCTGGTTATGCCGGAGTCGATGAGTATTGAAAGAAGAAAGCTTCTTAAAATTCTCGGTGCAGAAATTGTTTTGACTCCTGCCGCCGAGGGAATGAAAGGTGCCGTCGCCGAGGCTCAGCGGATGGTCAGCAATACCGGCAATATGGTTATGCTCCAGCAGTTCGATAACCCCGCAAATCCGGAAATACACCGCAGAACCACAGCCGAGGAAATCTGGCGTGATACGGATGGCAGCGTCGATATATTTGTTGCCGGTGTCGGAACCGGTGGTACAATTACCGGTTGCGGCCAGGTACTGAAAAAATATAAGCCGTCAGTCAAAGTTATAGCTGTTGAACCGGTCGATTCGTCGGTGCTTTCAGGTGGAAAGCCCGGCCCGCACAAGATTCAGGGCATAGGTGCAGGTTTTGTTCCGAGCGTGCTTGACAAAACTATACTTGACGAGATTATCTGCGTCAAAAATGAAGATGCGATTGAGACTGCAAAGCAGCTTGCCGCAAAAGAAGGAATTCTTGCCGGCATAAGTTCCGGCGCTAATATTTTTGCCGCTCTGCAGGTTGCAAAGAGAGCAGAAAATAAAGGAAAAGTTATCGTAACGATTATTTGCGATACGGGCGAAAGATATATTTCAACCGAACTGTTCCAGTGAGAGACTTTAATATGAACCAGGATAATAATATTGATAGAATCGTAAAGGAACTGATTGATACGTATCAGGCCGATTCAGGCATAAATTTCATTGATACTAAAAATCTGCCTTTGCGGGACAGGATACGTGAAGTTCTTGATATGCTGATGGAAGTGATTTTCCCCGGCTATACGGGGGCTACTGAAGTTACGAATTCGAATATCACTTTTGTAGTGGGTGACATTCTCTGTAAGATTCAAGACCAGCTTTCCGAACAAATTGAAAGGGCACTGCTTCATCAGTGCAGATTGAAGAAAACAGATTGCAACAGTTGCCATATTATGGCTCAGGAAGTTACACAGCATCTTTTGACTCAATTGCCGAATATTCGCAGGCTTCTCAAGACGGATATACAGGCGGCTTTTGACGGCGACCCGGCGGCAGCGAGTTTTGAAGAAATAGTTTTGAGCTATCCGGGCCTAAGGGCGATTACCACTCACAGGATAGCACACGAACTTTATCTGAAGGATGTGCCGCTGATTCCGCGAATAATGAGTGAGCGTGCCCACCACGAAACGGGAATTGACATTAATCCCGGCGCGAAAATCGGCGAAAGGTTTTTCATCGACCACGGCACCGGTATTGTCATTGGCGAAACTTCTATTATAGGCAATAACGTAAAAATATATCAGGGCGTAACGCTTGGCGCTCTTGCCCCGGCAAAGGGTCAGAGCCTGCGAGGTGTAAAAAGACATCCTACAATTGAAGACGATGTTACGATTTATGCCGCGGCCACAATCCTCGGCAATGTGACAATTGGCAAAGGTACGATAATAAGCGGAAACGTCTGGATTAAAGATTCTGTGCCGGCCGGCGTTATAGTTTCAATGTCAAGGCCGGAACTTGTTTACATCCAGAAGAAATCAAAAAAATAAAACTGATATGAATCCGAACATCATTGAAAAAATAAATAATCTTAAAAAAAAGAAAAATGCAGTAATTCTTGCGCATAATTATCAGCTCGGCGAAATTCAGGATATTGCTGATTTTACCGGCGACTCTCTCGAGTTGAGCCGAAAGGCCGCAAGTACCTCTGCCGATGTGATAGTTTTCTGCGGCGTTTTATTTATGGCTGAGACTGCCTCGATTCTTTCGCCGCAAAAAACGGTGCTGTTGCCCGACAAAAACGCAGGCTGCCCGATGGCCGATATGATTACCGCCAAACAGCTTGAAGATTTGAAGACGAAATATCCTGACGCGGTTGTAGTTTGCTATGTCAATAGTTCTGCCGAGGTAAAGGCGATAAGCGATTATTGCTGCACAAGCTCGAATGCGGTTGATGTTGTAAACTCGATAGATGCCGAAAAGAAAATTATCTTTGTGCCGGACAAAAATCTCGGTCAGGTCGTAAAACAAAGAACCGGCAGGGATATGGTTCTTTGGCCCGGCTATTGTCCGACGCATATTTTCGCGACCGCTGATGATGTGAAGAAAATCCAGGCCGCTCATCCGGCCGCTATTATGCTCGCGCATCCGGAATGTCCGAAACCTGTCAGGGACTGTGCCAATGAGCTTTTAAGTACAGGACAAATGTTAAAATTTGTCCGCAATAGCGATAAAAAGGAATTTATAATTGCCACTGAAATCGGCATTATTCATACTTTGAAAAAACAGAATCCGGGCAAGATTTTTTACCCGGCTTCGGAGAAGTTTATTTGTCCGAATATGAAGAAAATTACGCTCGAAAAAGTCTTATTTTCACTGGAAGATAATAAATATATTATAAAAGTGCCCGATGAAACGGCCCAAAAGGCGAAAAAAGCACTCGACAGAATGGTAGCAGTTTTGCCGAAAGGATAAAAATGGAAGAAAAAAAGTATCATATTGAAACGCTGGCTCTGCACGCTGGTCAGGAAGTTGATTCGACTACGCAAAGCAGGGCGGTGCCGATTTACCAGACGACAAGCTATGTGTTTAAGGACACCGCTCACGCGGCGGACCTTTTCGGCCTTAAACAATTCGGCAATATTTATACAAGATTGATGAATCCTACGACGGATGTCTTGGAAAAACGTCTCGCTGCCCTCGAAGGCGGCGTTGCGGCACTTGCTTTCAGTTCCGGAATGGCCGCGATTACCGCAGCGATTCTGAATATCTGCAAAGCCGGCCAGCATTTTGTCTCGGCAAGCACGCTTTACGGCGGCACTGTTACGCTGTTCGGACATACTTTGCCCAAGTTGGGAATTGAAGTGAGCCTTGTCGACCCGTCGAAACCTGAAAATTTTGAAAAGGCGATAAAGAAAAATACTCGCTTGCTGTATATCGAAACCTGCGGTAATCCGAAGAATAACATTCCGGATTTTGAAAAAATTGTCGCAATTGCCCGCAAAAATAATCTGCCGGTGGTTTGCGACAATACAACGGCCTCGCCGATTCTCTTTAGACCGATAGAATATGGTATAGATATTGTTGTGCATAGCTGCACTAAGATTATCGGCGGGCACGGCACAAGCATCGGCGGTATTATTATTGATTCAGGCAAATTCAACTGGGCGAACGGTAAATTCCCTGAACTTACCGAGCCGGACCCGAGCTATCACGGCGTAAAATATGTCGAGCAGTTCGGCAACATCGCTTATATCTTAAAAGCCAGACTGCAATTGCTTCGTGACATGGGTGCCTGCCTGTCGCCGTTTAACGCGTTTCTCTTCTTGCAGGGCATCGAAACGCTGCATTTGCGTGTGCCGCGGCACTGTGAAAACGCTCTTGCCCTTGCAAAATGGCTCGAAAAACACAAAGCCGTAAGCTGGGTTAATTATCCTGGTCTGGAGTCTCATCCTGATTACAAACTGGCGAAAAAGTATCTGCCTCAGGGAGCGGGCGCTATACTTGGCTTCGGTATAAAAGGTGGCAGAAAGGCCGGCGAAAAGTTTATCAACAGTGTAAAACTCGCAAGCCATCTTGCTAATATACTCGACAGCAAGACACTGGTTATACACCCGGCAAGCACGACTCATCAGCAGTTAAGCGAAGCCGAACAGATTGCAGCCGGCGTAAGTCCGGACTTTGTTCGGGTATCGGTCGGAACTGAACATATTGACGATATTATTGCGGATTTTGATAACGCTTTGAAAAAAGCTCAAAATTAAGGATTAAATATATGTGGGATTATAATAAAAAAGTTATGGAATATTTCCTTCATCCTAGGAACGCCGGCGAGATTGAAAATCCCGACGGCGTCGGAGAAGAAGGCTCTCTTGCCTGCGGTGATATGCTGAAACTGACTTTTAAACTTGGCAAAGACAGAAGAATTGCCGATGTGAAGTTTAAAACCTTCGGCTGCGCAAGCGCAATCGCTTCAGCCTCGATAATGACTGAAATGGTAAAAGGCCTTACCATTGAAGAGGCTGAAAAGATTACTAATAAGGATATAGTCGACAAACTTGGCGGCCTGCCGGAACAGAAAATGCACTGCTCGGTTATGGGTATGGAAGCTCTTCAGGCTGCAATCGCAAATTATCGCACCGGCAAAGGCAAACCGACCAAAAAAGCCGAAGGCAAAATCGTCTGTACCTGTTTTGGCGTTACGGACAAGGAAATTGAAAAAGTTATTATTGAAAATGACATTGATACGGTTGAGCAGGTTACGAATTACTGCAAGGCCGGCGGCGGCTGCGGCTCCTGCAGAGGCGAAATCCAGCAGATAATAGACAAAATCCGAGGCAAAAAAGAAAAAAGCGCCGAAGTACACACTCATCCGAAAAAATTGACGAATTTGCAGAAAATTCAGCTCATTCAGCGGACGATAAGCGAACAGGTTCGCCCGCTCTTGAAAGCTCACGGCGGCGATATAGACCTTATTGACGTTGAGGGAAATAAGGTTATTGTTGCTTTTCGCGGTATGTGTTCACAGTGCCCGACGGCTGAATTTACTATGAAGGACGTTGTAGAAGCCAGATTACGCGAATTTGTTACCAGCGATATTATTGTTGAAGAGCAAAGCGAATAAGGACAGACAAATGGCAAAGGTGATATATTTCGACAATAATGCTACCACACAAGTAGCTCCTGAAGTTCTCGATGCGATGCTGCCTTTTTTAAAGGACCTTTATGGTAATCCATCGAGTATGCATACATTTGGCGGTCAGGTCGAAAAGTATATCAGACAAAGCAGAGAATCGATTGCCGGACTGCTCGGCTGCGACAGTTCGGAAATAGTTTTTACAGGCTGCGGCACCGAAAGCGATAACGCCGCCATAAAAGGCGTCCTTGCTGCGATGCCGGAAAAAAGAAAAATCATTACTACTCGCGTCGAACATCCTGCCGTCCTTACGACCTGCCGCGAGATACAGGCGCAGGGTTATAAAATGATAGAGCTGGGCGTTGATAAATATGGACAAATCAATCTTGGTGAGCTTGAAGCTGAAGTCGATGACGATACTGCACTTGTAACTATAATGTATGCCAATAACGAAACAGGCGTTATTTTCCCAATCGATAAAATCGCTGAAATCGTCAAGGCAAAGGACGTTGTTTTTCATACTGATGCCGTTCAGGCCGTCGGGAAAATCCCCTTGAATCTCAATAAGAGCAATATCGATTTACTTAGTCTCTCCGGCCACAAGCTCCATGCTCCCAAAGGCGTTGGCGTTCTGTATATCAAAAAAGGTACAAGGATTTCTCCGTTTATCGTCGGCGGCCATCAGGAAAAAAGCAGACGGGCAGGCACTGAAAATGTCGCCGGTATTGTTGCTCTCGGCAAAGCAGCCGAACTTGCCGCTAAATCAATACAGCAGGAAAACACAAAGGTCAAAAAACTTCGCGATAAGCTCGAAAGCACAATTCTGAAAACCTGCACCGGCGCAATGCTCAATGGCGACAAAATTAATCGTCTGCCAAATACCACTAATATCAGTTTTGAGTTTATTGAAGGCGAAGCGATTTTGCTTTTGCTTGACCAGTTCGGAATTTGTGCCAGCAGCGGTTCTGCCTGCACTTCCGGCTCATTGGAGCCAAGCCATGTTATGCGGGCTATGGGTGTTCCGTTTACAGCGGCGCACGGTTCGATAAGATTCAGCCTGAGCATATACAATACCGAAGATGAAGTGGATTTTGTGATTGAAAAAATGCCGCAGGTTGTAAATCGCCTGCGGGAACTCAGCCCATTTGTTAATGAACGCTGATTGAATTGTTCTATGAAATCGAGCATAACAATTTCTCTTGTCGAATCCTTAAAGGGGGCATGGGTCTTTCAGAATAATCTTCCAGTAAACATTCCCCTGGCAAAGCAAATCGGCTTCGACGCCGTCGAGCTTTTTCCTGCCTCTGCGGACGATATTGACGCCAAACTTTTACGACATCTCCTTGACGATAATCAGATAAATCTCTCGGCCCTGGCGACAGGTGCCGGAAAGGCACTGCATAATCTTACTTTAACGAGTCCAGATAAGACTATCCGCACAAAGGCGATTGATTTTATCAAGAGTATAATTGATTTTGGCTCGCCTTTTAAAGCCCCAGCGATAATAGGTTCGATGCAGGGCAGTATCGGCCAAAGCAACAGACAAAAAACCATCGCTCAGTTTGCCGAAACTCTTAACGAATTAGGCCGATATGCCAAGCAGAGAAATGTTGTTCTTCTTTTTGAGCCTTTGAATCACCACAGCACCGATGTGGCAAATACTCTTGCGGATGGTATGGAAATTATAAAAAACTCCGGTTCGGATAATGTAAAACTTCTCGCCGATTTTTTTCATATGGATACCGAGGAGAAAAATATTGCCGAAAGTATAAAACAGGCCGCTGAATTTATCGGCTATGTACATTTTGTCGATAGCGACCGAAAACCGGCAGGGATGGGACATATTGATTTAAAAGCCGCCGTAGATGCTTTAAAGCACATCGGCTACGATGGTTTCTTGTCTGCCGAGGCCTCGCCCTGGCCAGATTCGCAAATCGCCGCCGAGCAGACAATAAAAATTTTCAAATCTTTATGTGCGTAGTCGGAGTGTGGTTGAGGATTAAAATATTTTCTTGTAAATATGACAGTAGGGCGTTTTGCCGGTCTTCTCATAATAATCCTGATGGTATTGTTCAGCAGGCCAGAATGCCCCTGCCGGCTTAACCTCAGTTTTCACGTCATATCCTTTTTCTTTCAAAATCCGCACTAATTTTTCAGCGGTTTTCTTTTGCTCGTCATCAAGATAATAAATTCCGCTGCGGTATTGCGTCCCGACATCAGGCCCTTGCCTGTTTAGCTGTGTAAAATCGTGTATTTCAAAAAACAGCTTTGTCAAATTTTCATAATTTGTTTTCGCAGAGTTATAAACAACCTCGACGGCTTCGGCGTGTCCTGTTTTGCCTGTGCAGACTTGTTCATAAGTTGGTTTTTCCGTTTTTCCTCCTGTATATCCCGATGTTACGGATATTACGCCCGGTGCTTTTTTGAAATAGTATTCAACTCCCCAAAAGCACCCGCCGGCAAAAATTGCCTGCTGCCCATCCGGCACAAAATCCATCGAAATTGAATTGATGCAGAATCTTGTATTTTTTTCAGTATAATCTTCGCCTTTAAAAACGTGTCCCAGATGTGCTCCGCAGTTTGCGCATATATTTTCCGTCCGCACGCCGTCGGTGTCGCGCTGCGATATTACTGCACCCGGTATCTGGTCATCGAAGCTCGGCCAGCCGCAATCGGATTTGAATTTAGCGTTTGATTCGAAAAGCGCAAAGCCACATCTCTTGCAAAGATACAGCCCTTTTTCGAAAAAGTTATTATATTCACCGCTGAAGGGCAGTTCGGTACCTTTATGGACAATTACCTGTTCTTCTTTTGGAGTAAGTTTTCTGTACATATTATTTTCCCCGTTTATTTTCGGCGGATTTTTCGTAGTGGGGACAGGCGTTTTCTTCGAGCAGCCTGTTATCAAAATGCCTGCTGCCGTAATGAAGCACAAAACTATCAAAAACCTTAATCGCATCATATTTACCCCGCCTTGTTCTTATATACTGCCAACAGGCGATATTTGTTTGCGCAAAAAAATAATCGCCCGGCCTATTTTTGCGGAAATTCGTCTTTCTGCAGTTTCTCAAGGTCAGGTTTTTGCGAAGCTATCTTCATAGATTCTTCGTAAAGAGCTTTAAGGTCGCCAAGGTCAATTGATGAGCCCTCGCGTATGAATATTGGTATCTTGTAAACAGGGGCATCTACAGTGATAGTTTGACCGCCGGTGTAGATTTTCGTTTTATCCCATGCATCAATCCATTTTTCGCCCTCAGGCAGATATAAAGTATGTTGCGTTTTTCCTTTTTCCCAGATAGCCGATACAAGGATATCCGGCCCGTACATATATGTCTGCCAATCGCTCCAGGCGTTCTTTTGATTGGGATAGGTCAAAAACAGCGGCCTTGCCATTGGCATGCCATTTCTTCTTGCTTCTTTTGCAAGACTGTATGAATAGTCGGCAAGTTTTTCGTGAATTTTCGAATAGAGCCTCCAGATAGCGATGAGCTGCGTATCATATTTTGGTTCTTCTATAAGGTCCCACATCCCTTTATTTTCCATCGGCCCCACTTCCATTATCGGGCAAAAACAGCTGAACCCCAGCCACCTTGCCGTTACTTCGTGGTCGCTGATTTTAGTATATCCGCCTGTATCCGACCCCCATATAGGGAATCCTATTATAGCCGACCTCTGCAGAGCTATAATCGCGGCACGAAGCGCTTCCGGTACTGCTTTTTTATCTTTTCTGCCTGCCCCGATATCGCCGCCCCAGGGTGTGCCGTAACGCGAGCTTTTTGAATAACCCGCCCGCGGCATTGCTACGAAATCGCTGCCGCACATCTTCTTGCAGATATCATAAGTAGCCTTTGTATATAGGACAGGGTATTCATTGCGATATTCCCTTAAGGTTTTACCGTTGTAAGCCTTATTTTTGTAATCGTATGGCGTGAATTCCTCGGCACGGTCAAGTTTGAATCCCCTGACGCCCTGATTGAGAACTTTCGCGGGGCCTTTTTCCTGCCACCACTCCACAGCCGCAGGATTTGTAAAATCTATATGAACGCGAAACAGGTTGCCGCGCATCATATTCTGTCCTTTAAGGTCATAACCTTTTTCGACAGCCTCTTTTGCCATATCTCCCATAACCCAGGGAGCTATCCACAGCACAAAGCGGATATCTTTACTGTCCAGCCATTTAATCATTTCCGTCGCGTTTGGAAGCCGCTTCGGGTCCCATTCGAAATCGTCGTATCCGTCCGGCCCGATTGCCCATGGCCTGTCGACCCAGTATACACTCATCGGGATATCGAAAGCTTTCATCATAAGTATATCTTCGACTACTTCGCTGTTATATGGAGCGGTAACTTTCGTGCCGTCATAATAAGTTTCCCTGTTGGTATGGTCATCTCTCCATCTCCACGTCCCAAAAGTCCATTTCGGCGGTAATATCGTCGGCCCAACGTTGAGCGAATGTGTCTTCACAAGTTCAGCGGGCCCTTTGGCGGTGTTGAGTATCATGAAAACTTCCGGCCCTTCGTATGTGATTTTGATAAGGTTGGGCTCTGTCTTGCAGAAATCATAAGTACCCGGCCATGTCCCTTCGACAAACAAGCTGTAATTTCGTGATGATATATAAAAGGGACAATAAAGTGAAACAGTCGGCTTGACTAACATTGTGACAGTTTGGCCCCGCAAATCCATAGCGGCTGTTATCCCAGGTTCCCACCCAAGTACCTGATTTCCGTCGACAACCCGTTCCATAAGGCCTGTGAAATATTCATTTGCGTCGGCTTCCACCGAAAATCCCCATTGGACTACATCTTTGTAACCGGCCGCTTTCAATTCAATATTATATAAATCATGATCACGGTATAAATTCCTATCACGGTATAAATTCTTTTCATTGATAAAACTGATGGTTATTTTTTTCCCTCCGTCGAAAGACCATTCCGCGGTCAAATCTTTGTTGGCTTTGCGCATAGTTGCCGGCATATCTTTCAGGTAGACTTTTCCCTGTTTGGTCTCTAAAAATACGGGTGATTTTTCAGAACCTATTACCAGCGGTTGTTTGAGATGTGGTGAGGTTACGATAAATGAACCGTTCTTATATTCGACACCTCCAAAAATGCTGTTTGTGAAAAGTATGATTACACTGAAAAAAAGTATGGTTCGTTTCATTTTCTTGTCCCTTTCAAATTTGCCGTTGAACCCTTTTAATATAGATTTGGGTATTTGTAAAGCAAAAAGTCGGCTTATCCAACCTTGACAAGACTATCTCGCACAATAGAATGATTCCTTATGGAATCAAAAGTTATTGTGTATGCTTTTATTTATTTGGCCTGCTCATCCTGTTTGTCGGCTCAAGATGGTCAAATAAAGGCCGAGTACCTGCGTTGTGAATATAAAATAAATCCCCTGGGTGTAGACCGGAGAAAACCTCGATTAAGCTGGATAGTTTCCTCCCCTCAGCGCGGCAGTAAGCAAACCGCTTACCAGATACGCGTTGCTTCCAATCTTCAAAAACTTGATGCCAACCAGGCTGACCTTTGGGACTCAAAAAAAATCGAAAGCAGCGAAACTGCCTGTGTCGTATATGAAGGAAAATCTTTGAAATCGCAAACCCAGTGTTTCTGGAAAGTCCGCATCTGGGATGAGAATGGAAATATCTCCGCCTTCTCGCCGCCTGCCCTCTGGTCTATGGGATTATTGAAAAAAAGCGACTTCAAAGCCCAATGGATAGGTATGGATAATCGTCCCCAAAACATTTATGAGCGGCACATCGACACCCAGCCCGAAACTTTTAACGATTGCAATTGGGTTTGTTTGCCCGATTCGAAAGCATCTGGAAAATATCTTTTCAAAAAGACTATACAAATCGATGAACTTACGCAATTCAAAGTCGCTAAAATTCGCCTCGCTGTTGACGGCAAAGCCATTGTTCTGGTTAATAATCAAAAAGTATCCCAAGTCGAAGGCTTTCAGCCTGTGCATTCTATTAATATTCTTAAAAGGCTTGTCGATGGAAACAATGTGATAGCAATCGAAGCCGAAAGCACAAAGCCGCTTTGCATAATCGGCAAAGTCATTTTTGAATCCCAGAGCAAACCAGCTATTATTATCCCAATCGATTCAGCATGGACAACCGTTAAAACACGGCTTATTCCTTATGGCTCAAAGCCTTGGGGAAAGTTCGACAACAAACAATGGATTCTTCCTCCGTCCGCTTATCTGCGAAATGATTTTAAGATAACTAAACCCGTCAAACATGCGACAGTTTACGCATCGGCCCTCGGCCTGTATCAGTTATATCTCAACGGCTCGCCGGTAGGGCAGGATTTTTTTACTCCCGGCTGGACAGATTATAACAAGCGGGTTTACTACAATACTTATGATGTTACTCAATTGCTGCACCAGGGCGGCAACGCTATCGGTGCTATTCTTGCCGACGGCTGGTATGCGGGGTATCTGGGCTGGAGCAGGGACAGAAATCATTATGGAAAAAATCCTCGCCTGTTTGCCCAGCTATGCGTTGAATATACCGATGGAACTTCGCAAACCTTTGCCACCGGTCCCGACTGGAAAGCCTCACTCGGCCCAATTTTGTTGGCTGATATCCTCGAAGGCCAGACTTACGATGCCCGAAAGGAATTCCCCGGCTGGTCGGAGCCGAATTTTACATCTGATAGCTGGCATAAAGTCGATGTAACAAAATCAATCCCTGCTATTTTGCAGGCTTATCCCGGCATAACTATCCAAAAATTTCAGGAGATTAAACCTCTCTCTGTCAACCAGCCCCGCAAAGGCGTCTATGTTTATAATATGGGTACGAATTTCGCGGGCATCGTCCGATTGAAAGTAACCGATGCCAACCCTGGCGATACAATTACGCTGCGTTTTGCTGAACGCCTCAATCCAGATGGCACTGCCTACACTGAAAATCTTCGCAACGCCCGCGTTACAGATATTTATATCTGCAAAGGAAAGGAAACCGAAGTTTTCCAGCCCCAGTTTACTTATCACGGTTTTCAATACGTCGAAATTACCGGCCTGCCCGGCAAACCTGACCTCGAAACAATCACCGGCATCGAATTAACCTCTCAAACTCCTGTTGCAGGTTCGTTCGAATGCAGCGATAAAGTCGCCAACCGGCTCTATCGAAATATTTGCCAGACTCAGCGGGCAAATTTTTTCGATGTTCCGACCGACTGTCCCCAGCGTGACGAGCGAATGGGCTGGACCGGCGATGCTCAGGTCTACGTTCGTACTGCCTGTATGAATTCCGATGTCCAGACCTTTTTCACAAAATGGCTTACCGATTTGTGCGACTCTCAGCGTAAAGACGGTCAATTCCCTAAAGTCGCTCCGTTCAAATTGGCATCCTCTGACGCCGGTCCGGCATGGGCGGATGCAGGTGTTATATGTCCCTGGACAATATATTCCGTTTATGGCGACAAACAGCTTTTAGAGCAGTCTTATCCGTCGATGAAAAAATTTATCGAATTTTGTAAAAACCGCAGCACGAAACAAATGCTCCCGCCCCAAAAGTATTTCTGTTATGGCGACCATCTTAACCTTGACGCCGAAACCTCTAAGGACGTTATCTATACCGCTTATTTTGCGCACAGCACAAAGCTGACCGCTCAGGCCGCCAAAGCCCTCGGCAAAACCGCCGAGGCTAAAGAGTTTGAAACATTATTTGAAAAAATTAAAACATCGTTTAATAAAGCGTATGTTAACTCCAATGGCAAAATCGAAAGCGACACTCAAACCGCCTATGCCATTGCGATTGCTTTTGATTTGCTCGATGAACCGGTTCGAACAAAGGCCGCCGCCCATCTCGTTGAAAAAATCAAAGAACGCGATTGGCATTTATCCACCGGTTTTGTCGGCACAAAGGATTTAATGCTCGCCCTTGCAAAAGCAGGCCGAAATGACGTTGCCTATAAGCTCTTTCACAGCGACACATATCCATCGTGGGGCTTTTCGATTAAAAATGGCGCCACAAGTATCTGGGAACGCTGGGACGGCTGGACCCCGGAAAAAGGTTTCCAGGTCGCCAGGATGAATTCCTTTGCTCATTATGCTTTTGGCAGCGTTGGACAGTGGATGTTTGAAAACATTGGCGGAATTAAATCCGACGGCCCCGGCTTCAGGAAAATAATAATTAATCCCCAACCTGGCGGCAAATTAACCTGGGCAAAAACTTCTTATAATTCTATCTATGGCCTAATTGTTTCCGATTGGAAAGTTGACAGGAAAACTTTCAAATTGAACGTATCGATTCCGGCAAATACAACTGCGACTGTTTATATCCCTGCCGAAAATGAAAAAGATGTTTCCGCCGATAGCGCAGAATTTCTCAAAAAAGAGGGGGGGTATATTTTATATGAAGTCCAGCCCGGCAGTTACGAATTTACTGTAAATCGTAATTAAAAATCATTTCTTTGTATTTTCATCTCGGGGCTTTTGCTCTGTGGCCAATACAATGTCGAGATTCTTTCTTGCGTCTCTGCTTTGGGGGTCTATTTGAAGGGCCCGATTAAATTGAGCGATGGCCTGGTCGGTTCTTCCCGCGTAGTAGAGAACAACTCCAAGAACGTTGACAGCATCGGCACAGTCAGGTTTTATTCTGACAGATTCGCTGCCGTGGTAAATTGCCTCTTCGAATCTCTTTTGCCGAAGTAACGCCTGAGCAATGTCCATATGTACTTTCCAGTTATTGTCGGTTACTTTTAACGCGTGCTGATAGAGTATTTCGCTGTCTTTCCAATATTGGGTCTGAAGATGCGCAAGTACAGCCAATACGGATAAAACTATCAGAGCCGATGTCCCAAGCACAGCCCTGCGATACGGCAATTTTGCCAGCAGTTCCGGCAAGCCCCATGCGATTATAATAAATAAACCTATCAGAGGGATATAACTGTATCGGTCTGCCATGGCCTGGATACCGACCTGTACAATGCCAATCACTGGCACAAGTGTCCCAAGATACCACAACCAGCCGGTAACAAGGTATTGGCGTTTCTTGGCAAATCGAAGCACAAGAACAGTTATGGCCAGCAGAAGAACCGCTGATATTGCAGCGTAAACGAAAGATACATTTTGGCCCGGATGCAGATAAAAATACGACAGGCGTACAGGACAAATCATTTTGATAATGTACTGCAGATAGCTAATTGATGCATTGGCGATGCGAACCAAAAAACCGTAATCCTTTGTTATCCGCATTGTTCCGGTTTCTTTCTGGATAATGAAAGTAGCTGCCGATGCTGCCAGTGCCATCGCAAACAGCGGAATCTTCTCAATGAGCAAATATAACAATGAATGTTTTTTACCGAGTCTATTCAATGGCCAATAATCCAGAAGCAAAAGCACGAAAGGCAGCGTAACCAGCATAGGTTTTGACATAAGACCAAGAGCAAAAAATACGACTACCAGCAAATAAGCGATAATCTTGGGCTGTTTGACATACCGCAAGTATGCCCACATCGTCAAAATCCAGAAAAAAGTGCTCAAAACATCTTTTCTTTCTGAAACCCACGCAATGGATTCGACGTGCAGCGGATGAAGGGCAAACAGAGCCGCTACAAACGCGCTTTGCCACAGAGTTTTTGTCATTTGCTTTAGAACGAGAAATAGAAGCAGAGTATTAGCGATGTGAAAAATCAGATTGGTAATATGATGGCCGCCGGCGTTATTACCAAAGAGCTGCCAGTCGAGCATATGTGAAAGCCAGGTCAGCGGGTGCCAGTTACTTGCGTAACCGGCGGTAAATGCCCATTTGATGGCCTTAAGGGTAATGCCTTGTTGGACATTTGGATTGTTGGAGACGTAGTCGGGGTCATCTAAATCAATGAATTCAAATCTGTATACCTGATAAAAAACAGCCAGAGCCGCCAGTGTCAGCGCTATGCAAATCAGGAGCGACCAGTTTTTGTTTTCGTTTTTACCCATTTAACTATGACATTATAGCGGTCTTGTATCGAGGCGGGTAGCTAAAAAATGGAGGCGATGGGATTAGAATTTTAATCTTACTTAAAGTTTTTTTGAATTTTTTTAAAATTTTGTTAACATATAGTCAACTTTCGCGTCATAATTACTGAGACTTAATATGTATAGTATAACCGTTCATGCCAAAGGAGAAAAACCAATGAGGTATGGAATACGAAAGCTTCGTAATATTGTTATTTTTACGACCCTGGTGTTTTTTGTTATAGTTTTCGCCCCCTACAGGTTCGCACGAGCTGGGGATCTGGCGGAATTTGAAAAGAGAATGACCAAATTTACGCTGGCCAACGGCCTGCAATTTCTCGTCTTTGAGCGGCACGAAGCGCCGGTAGTATCTTTCCATACCTATGCGGATGTCGGCTCGGTTGATGATGCCAAAGGACAGACAGGTATGGCGCATCTGTTTGAACATATGGCTTTTAAAGGAACTACGACCATCGGCACGAAGGACTATAAGGCAGAGGCCCGCGCAATGGCAAAAGTCGATGAAACGTTTGAAGCTATTAAAACGGAACGCAGCAAAATTCAGCCGGACAAAAAACGCCTCGAGCAGTTGAATAAGCAATTCAAGCAGCAGGAGCAGGAAGCTGGAAAATATATAATTCCAGATCAGTATGAAGAAATTATCACTCGCGAAGGCGGCAAACGTTTCAATGCATACACCGATAATGACGCAACGCAATACATTGTCAGTCTTCCATCGAACAAAGTGGAACTCTGGATGTCGATGGAATCGGACAGATTTTTAAATCCCGTTCTGCGTGAATTTTATAAAGAAAGAGACGTAGTGATGGAAGAGCGGCGCATGAATGAAAACAAACCTATGGGCCGCTTGTTCGAGGAATTTCTGGCAATCGTATACAAAGCGCATCCTTACGGAAATCCTGTTTTAGGATGGATGAGCGACATCGAGAATATTTCTCGGCCACAGGCTTATGCCTTTTTCAAAAAATATTATTCACCGGTCAATCAGACCATCGTGATTGTCGGCGATGTCAATCCGCAGGAAATTAAAAAGCTTGCCGAAAAATATTTCAGCCGCATTCCCGGCGGAACAAAACCGCCGCCAATTGAAACGGTTGAACCGCCCCAGTTGGGCAGCCGCCGCGTGACGATAGAAGATGCCGCCCAGCCGATGCTTATGATTGGTTATCACAGACCTAATGTAAATCATCCTGATAACGCTGTCTTTAACGCAATCTCGCAAATTGTCGGCGCCGGAAGAACTTGCCGATTATATGAAAGTCTCGTCAAGGAAAAGAAAATTGCCATCGACATTTGGGCTGGTTCGGACAGAAGTAAATATCCTTCTCTGTTTGTATTTGGAGCCGAACTCGCTAAAGGCCATACTCCAGACGAGTGCGAAAAAGCGATTAATGACGAGATTGAGAAAATCAAAAACCAGCAGGTTTCCGCCGAAGATTTGCAAAAAGCAAAGGCGCTCAGCAGGGCGGATTTGCTGCATCAGCTTGATGCCAATCATGGCCTGGCCGCTGAATTGGCTTTTTATGAAGTCGTAACAGGAGACTGGCACAACCTTTTTGCTCAGCTTGATAAAATTAATCTGGTTACCGCCGCCGATGTCCAGCGGGTGGCAAAAGAATATTTCGTAACCAAAAATCAAACAGTCGGCGAAATTAAAACAACTGCTTCAAACTGATTTTTTCAGGAGCAAAAAAATGAAACTTAAATATTTCTTCATTCTAACCGGCTTTCTATGGTTCTTCGCCGCCCAGCAGGTATCGCTGGCAGGGCAGTTAAAAAGTCCAAAACTGCGAGATATCGAAATTCCTGCAATTCAGCGGGTAACGCTGGACAATGGAATGCAGTTGTTTGTGGTCGAAGACCGCCAACTGCCGGTGATTAAAATCCAGGCTATGATTCGGACAGGTTCGATTTATGACCCCGCTGATAAAATCGGTCTGGCCTCTGTTACTGCAAAGGTTATACGCACCGGCGGAACAGTATCCAAAACCGGCGACGAAATTGACCGCCTGCTCGAAAATGCCGCCGCCGCTGTCGAAACAAGGATTGAACAAAATTGCGGCTATGCCGATTTATGGTCGATTAAGGAAAATTTCGATATCGTCCTGCCGGTTCTGGCTGATGTGCTGATGAATCCTGTTTTTCGCAAGGACAAAATCGAACTGGCAAAGATAGAACTTCGCACCCAAATCGCTCAGCGTAACGATGAGTTATATACAATCGGTTCACGCGAGTTTAAAAAACTTATTTATGGCCCCAACAGCGTCTGGGCTCGGCAAACCGAATACGACACTATCGATGCCATCAGCAGGGACGATTTAATTGCCTTTCATAAAAAATTCTATCACCCCAATAATGTAATGCTCAGTGTTTGCGGAGATTTTAACACCGTAGAGATGATTAAAAAAATACAAGCGGCTTTCAAAGACTGGCCCAAAGCCGATGTGCAGTTCACCGATGTTCCGAAGGTGCAGTATGATTACCGCCAGTCTGTTAATCTGATTCGCAAGAAGGACATCAATCAATCGGCCGTTTATATGGGACATATCGATGGGCTGATGAGCGACCCGGATTATTTTGCGCTTGTTGTGATGAACAAGATTCTCGGTGATGGGTTCACGAGCAGATTGTTTAAAAATGTCCGTTCACGGCAGGGCCTGGCATATAATGTTTTCGGCGCATATAGAGCCGACTATGACCATCCGGGTCTCTTTTTTGTCGGCTGCCAGACTAAATCGTCTGCCACAGTACTGGCTATTCGTGCTATGACTCAGCAAGTTAAGAGTATGACCGAAGGTGAGGTTACGGATGAAGAACTGGCTATAGCCAAAGAAAGCTATCTCAATTCGTATGTATTTAATTTCGATACAAAAAGCAAGGTCGTTAATCGTCTGATAACTTACGAGTATTTTGGTTATCCTGCCGATTTTCTCCAGAAAACCATAGAGAACATCGGGAAAGTATCCAAAAAAGATGTTCTGCGGGTTGCCAAAAAACATCTCAGGCCCGACAAGATGCAAATCCTTGCTGTTGGCCGGCCGCAGGATTTCAACGAACCTTTATCGGTATTAGGACCGGTGCGTGAAATTGACATTGATATTCCTGCTCCGAAAGGGAAATAGCTTACTCATTTGTAGTTGGTTCAATGTCCGGCTCGGTAGGTTCAGCCTCATACTGGCTGAATCAGCGGCCGTAAGTTGTGTAATGTGACATTTTATTCAGCTTCTTTGGATTTGATGAGGCCGTAGAGTTCTTCGGCAGAAGAGGAGTTTTGCAATTTGTTTCTGAAGTTCTCATCCAGCATTAATCTGCTAATCCGAGCAAGTGCCTGGATGTGCGGGCCGGTCTTGTCAATCGGCGAGGCAAGCAATACAACTATGTGAACAGGTTTTGAATCAATGCTCTGAAAATCGATGCCTTGGCGTGAAACGCCTATCGTCATCACAAGTTCTTTAACGCCTTTGCATTTGCCGTGAGGAATTGCGATGCTGGAGCCGATGCCGGTACTTCTTGTGGCTTCCCTGGTTAATACAGCCTGCAATACCTCGTCCTTATTGGAAAGCAGATGGTTAGCGTCGAGAAGGTTGACAAGCTCTTCTATTACGGAGTGTTTGTCTTTGCCGTCGAGCGGGACCTTTATGCAAGTGGGCTGAATAATCTGAGTCAATATCATATTAAAAATCTCATTCTATCGAAAATTATACAAAGAAAGGTTTTTAAAAAGCAATAGGATAAAGAATTCTATAAGTTTTTGGGAAAAAAGCAAACACTTTAATTATTCATGGCGGTTTTATATATAACTATCTATGATTAAAGCAGTTATAATATCAGCATGCAGTCGCCATAGGAATAAAAGCGGTATTTCTGGTCTACGGCATGTTGGTAAGCTGCGAGGATTTTGTCCAGACCGGCGAATGCCCCCACCAGGGCAAGCAGGGTCGATTTGGGCAGATGGAAGTTGGTAATCATCGCATCAGTGATTTTGAATTCGAAGCCTGGGGTGATAAATAGACTGGTTTGTCCTTTTGAAGCAAATACCTTTCTGTCCTGCGCGGCAATGGCGACGGTTTCGAGAGTTCTGACGGTAGTTGTGCCGACGGCGAAGATTTTTCCGCCGCGGCTGATTGTTTCATTTATGATGTCGGCGTTTTGTGCGTCGATGGAATACTGCTCGCTGTGGATTTGGTGCTCTTCGAGCGTTTCGGTTTTGACTGGCAGGAAAGTGCCCTGGCCGACGTGCAGAGTGATTTGAGCGATTGAGATACCTTTTGCTTTGATTTGTTCGAGGAGCTGGGGCGTGAAATGCAGGCCTGCGGTCGGGGCGGCGATGGCGCCGTTCTGCTGCGCATAAACGGTTTGATAGCGGCTCTTATCAAGCTGATGCTCGGAGGCGGGGTCGGCTCTTTTGATGTACGGTGGCAGAGGGGCGAAACCAATATCGTCCAAAATCTTTTCGGCTGCAAAAGGGCTGTCTGGTTTGATGAGCCATTGGCCGGCAGAAAGCTTTGTGTCAATAACTGCAGTACAAAATTGCTTTTTGCCCCTATCAAGCAGATATAAACTTTCGCCTTGTTTTAAACGGGAGGAGTTTTTGAGCAATACCTTCCATTTACTATCCTGTTCGAGGAGAAATAGGCCTTCAATTTTTGCTCCGGTTTTCTTCTGGGCGAAGAACCTTGCGGGTATAACCTTCGTATTATTAATAACAAGACAGTCATTAGGTTGTAAGAAGCGGCAGATATCGGAAAATTTGCCGTCGTCAAGGGTATTGGCAGAACGGTTAAGGATGAGCATTCTGCTCTCGGAGCGATTATGGGGCGGTTTTTGGGCGATGAGTTCGGTCGGCAAGTAGTAATTGAGTTCTTCTATGTTCATAAGGATAGATTATCAGACCTTTTAAAAAATGACAAAAAAATTATACGGTTTATATTCGATAAAAAGCGTTTTTTTTGTTGGTTGATTTCTTGGGAGGAAACCGCGGGCAATTAAATCCGATAGAAAGAACAGTGAAAAAGGCAGCCCGCGGGGGGCGAATGAATTACAAGGCACAGAGAGATGGATATGGAAAAGAACTATGAACAACTGGCAAGTACTATTGCGATGCTTGGCAGGAGCGAAATAGAGGAGAAAATCAGGAACTTCAAAGGCGGCTTCAAATTTGACTTTACCGAGGAGTATCTGAATAGCTTAACAGTTGAGCGGCTGCGGCACATTCTTTTTGCTGCTCTGACGGCGAAATTCAGGAAGAAGAGCAACTAAGTAATAACCCCAAATTTACTTGCGTAAAGTTCCCTGCCGGATAAAATTATCCCCATTATGGACCATCAAACATTATCAATATCTCTTTTTATTATAGCGTATATCCTGTTTATTCTTCTGCCCGCCAAAAGAACGGCAGTTGCTGTTATAGCGAGTCTGCTGGTGATTATTACCGGGATTATGACGCTCAAGCAGGCGTTTTTTTCTATAAACTGGAACGTGATGGGTATATTCGTCGGCACTTTGGCGGTGGCGGATATATTTATGGAAAGCAGGGCGCCGGCATGGCTTGCAGAAGTTATCGTCAATAAAGCCAGAAACACAACGTGGTCAATCCTTTTTATCTGTATGCTGACAGGATTCATCTCGGCATTTGTGGAAAATGTGGCGACAGTACTGATTGTTGCGCCGATAGCATTTGCGCTGGCAAAAAAGCTGCAGATTAATCCTGTCAATATGATGATAGCAATTGTCATATCGAGTAATCTTCAGGGGACGGCGACGTTAATCGGCGATCCGCCAAGTATGCTTTTGGGCGGATTTGCAAAGATGACATTCTGGGATTTCTTTTTTTATAAGGGCAGGCCAAGCATATTTTTCGCAGTTGAAATTGGTGCGGCAGCTTCACTTTTCGTGCTTTATTTTATTTTCAGGAAACACCGCGAAAAGGTTGAAATTATAGCAGTAGAAAAGGTAAAATCATGGATGCCGTCGATTTTGCTGATTGTTTTAATAATCGCTCTGGCAGCATCGAGCTTCTTTGACACCGGATTTTCATATATGGCCGGGATAATATGTATGGTCTTTGGGGCAATTTCTCTGCTGTGGCAAAAATTTGTGAACAAGACTTCTGTTATAGCAGGGGTAAAGTCTCTCGACTGGGACACAACTTTGTTTCTGATGGGCATTTTTATACTGGTCGGCGGCATTACGGCGACAGGCTGGATTGAGACTATCGCAGAGTTTTTATCAAAGCTGGTTGGGCAGAATATATTTTTAGGTTATACGTTAATAGTTTTTGTCTCTGTGTTTGTATCGGCATTTGTTGATAATGTTCCGTTTTTGGCGGCGATGCTGCCGGTGGCGATTTCAATGGCCGCAAAACTTAATATGGAGCCATCGTTGTTTCTTTTCGGACTGCTAATCGGTGCGAGCTTAGGCGGCAATATCACGCCGATAGGGGCATCAGCAAATATCGTAGGCTGCGGGATACTCAAAAAAGAGGGCTATCACGTAAAGTTTATGGACTTTGTAAAAATCGGGCTGCCGTTTACGCTTGCCGCTGTTGGAGCGTCATATATATTTGTGTGGTTTATTTGGGGCAGATAGGAATTTGCGCAATAAAAAAGGCTCAGGAAGACCTGAGCCTGCTGAAGCAAAACCCTTTTGTAATTAATATAGAACTATTGGGTTATAAAATAAATAGTTCACTTCAGCGAAACCAAAACCATATATAAGAAAAAAAAGAGCATTAATCTATAAGTTATTATAGAAGAAAGCCGAGGTTTTGACAAGGGTTTTTTGACATTTTTTTAAAATTTTTTTAACTCTTTATTAATAAAGCACTTATAATCACTTTTAGGGTAAATATTTACGGATGGGGCAAACGGTTGGCAGGCTGAAAAAGTTATTGCCGGAAAGAACAAAGGTTTGTATTATTCTATACTTACTTAACTTATAAAGTTAGGAGTACCAACAGTGCCAGGAAGCCTTGTTTGAGGTTTTGTGGTTTGTACTGCTGTTGGGGATTGTGGAACTTAAAGAGGCATTCGAGGAGGCCGGGATACTGAAGGCTATATTGAAATTGTATTAAGAAATAGTCAATAGTCACAGGAACCGCCCCCCGCAGTTTTGCCCGCGGCAAAACTAAGCGCGGGGAGGAACGATGGCGGGGGAATTTGAATTTTTAATTATGAATCACGGTGTCGGACCACTTTAATTTTCACTAATTAATGCATGTTGTTTTTATAATAATTTCTCACGACCTCTAGGCTCAAAAGTATAGCCATGAACCTTATTATCTTTTTCATCTCGCATATGAATTAGGTACATATTGGGATCATTTAAGAGTGTTATGTTGTGGATACTCAACAATTTTACAATTTTATTCATCCAATCAATAATTTGTTTTTCATACCAAGAATAGTCTGTTTTGACGCCGAATGGGTTTTCTGCATGGAGAATCTTTCCACATTTTTCATAAACCTTAACAAAGTCACTTTCTGTCAAAAAACCTGATTCAATATTGATTAGTTCACTCTTGATTTTTGGATTAGAAGAAGGCACCTCCATAACAGGCTTTGGATAAAAGTTCGGGTTGATTTTATGTAAATTTTTGAGGATTCGTCCTCCATGCCAATGAGCATGAAAGTCTTTATGGTATTTGCTGAACTCTTCTTTATTTACTACCATTGAGCCTAGCGCGATTAATTCCAGTATTTTTCGCACTTGCAAACAAATACTTTCAAGATTTGTGATATTAAACGCCGTAGTGTATTTCCTGCTTATAATTCCTCTGATGACCAAGTCTCTTTTTTTTATTTCTTCCATTATTGAACAGTAGGAAGCTATGTCACTTTCTGCTGTCATAAACCTAACGCCTTAAAAATAAGAATAAGTTACGGGTAAATAATTCTAAAACTCTTCAAAAAACTCCCTCTTTCCACAAAAACAGATTGTATTACTAACCCTACTTTACCTGCGGCCGCTCCTTTGCTTCTAGTAGGGCGCATATTTTTAGCAAATACCTTTGGGCTTAGTTCGTAGAGGTCATAAACATTATCTTCAGTTTCGAATGCACCTATCACTGCATCAAGTCTTTTCAACATAAGATATGAAACACCTATACATTTTGTGTACTTCTTTGAGCATTTTATTGCGACTCGTCTATTGTTAATAAAACATTCGTTACTGATTAGACTTATAGGTTTTGTGCCAAGTTTTTTCATAATCTTGACTGAGGTTTCTCTGCCATAACGATTGGCGGCAGCACCACTTTCTCTATCCTGAGGCATTATATATTCCTGTTAATCTTTTTTTAAAATAGGCGACTGTCCCTAGTTATTCCTAGTTATTCCATTTCGTATCGGTGCTTTTTCTTGTTTTTTCAACCATAATAATTTACTAGTTCCACAAATTCTTCATTCATTCTGTAAATTGGGGCATTTTTAATAGTTACATCTAATAGATAGCCTTGGTTTTCAAGTATGTCAATTTTACTTCTTAAACTCTTATGATCGTCTTCATAATATATGAAACGAGGTTTCTCGGAACCACCTAACAAGACTCTTTTATTTGGTAAAACAAAAAATTCTCGGATAAATTTATTTTCTTCTACAGAGAGATCTTTTTTTAACTCGGCAATAAGTTCAGGCATCTGTTTTTTTATTTTGAGGAACTCAGTTTTACGCCTTCTCTCAAAGTCCCCCCTTCTTCGCTGATCAGTAAACTTTTCAGCAAAATAAGTTCCTGCTGCTCCAGTAGCGGTGCCGATTAAAAAACCTATAATGGATGATACTATATCAAACTGTACCATTTTGAATCTCCTTGTTTGTTATATTTTGATAAATTCTACCCTTAAAAAGATGGTTTAGCAAAGGGGAAATTTAGGGTATAGGGGGTAGGGTTTAGGGGATATTTTCCGCCTCGGTTAGTAATTCAAATCCGTGCCGTCCGTGTAATCCGTGGCTAAGTTCTCGTCATTTCTTGTCCCCTTTTCCCCGCCTCAGTTAGTAGTTCAAATCCGTGAAAATTTATCCGCAAAAGCTGATAACTGATAACCGAGTTTCCGATAACTGGCCTCCACATAAGCAAATTTGCGCAGGAAAAAACCTGCGCGCTTCAAAAAAAATAAAAAAATTATTTCCTTATTTCAACAGCACTTGCGAATACCCGACATTTTTTTCTTGATCATTTTTCGACAAAAACGCGCAGGTTCTTCATATCTATGGAGGGAGACCTCCATAGATATGAACCCCCGCGTCGGAGCCACAGCGGAGACCCCGACGCATCGGGGATTAGTTTTGCACGTCGCAAAACTGCGGGGGTCAGGTTTCACCCTTCACGAAAGGAATTTATATGCAAAAATCTTATTTACCATTTTATTATCCGTCGTTCATCGAAAAAATCGTTTTGTTTTTTCTCCTTCGTCATCGAAAGAAAAAGTACGGCAAGGCCTTCAGGCGCATAAAGCTGATGACGACCGATGACATTGACAAAAAGTACCGCTATGCCCTCGTTGACCCTGACGATTACCGCAAATTATCCGAATATCCTTGGCAATATGTTCGAAACAAAAGCGGCAATTATTATGGAGCCCGTATCGAAGGCGGAAAAATCGTATATATGCACAGGCAGATTATGAATGCACCTGCCGGTAAGATTATTGACCACAAGGACCGCAACGGCCTGAACAACACAAAGTCTAACCTGAGATTGGCGACAATCGCTGAAAATAACAGAAATAGAAAGCGATTAAAGGGCGCCTCGAAATACAGGGGTGTTAGCAGAATTAAAAATCGTAATAAATGGCGGGCGTCTATAACTTATAACTACCGGCGCATACATTTGGGGCATTTCGATAATGAGGAAGATGCCGCAAGGGCCTATGACGCCGCCGCCCAAATTTACCATAAGGAATTCGCCGTTTTAAATTTTCCTGACAAAAAAATTCAGGTTAAAAAGAACCAAAAAGCAAAATTCTGCGTACTTGACGGTATAATTCTGGTTTATATAATCATTTATCTGTATATTTTTACGAGAATTAACGGAGTTAATATGATAAAGATAAAAGAGTTGCGGAAAAATTTCGGGCCGATAGTTGCGGTTGACGGCGTCTCGTTCGAGGTTGAAAAGGGGCAGGTGCTCGGATTTCTGGGGCCTAACGGGGCCGGCAAAAGCACAGTGATGAGAATGCTCGCGTGCTTTTTGCGGCCTGACAGCGGAACGGCATCGGTTTGCGGATTCGATATTATCAAGAACCCGATGAAGGTCAGGCAAAATATCGGATACCTTGCTGAGAATGTGCCGGCGTACAGCGATATGACGGCAGGGGCGTTTTTGAATTTCATCTGCGATGCGAGAGGACTCCAAGGCAAGAAACGGAAAGAGGCGCTCGATAAGACAGTTGCGATGTGTCATATCGAATCGGTTTATCATCAGACAATCGAGACGCTTTCGAAAGGTTATAAAAGAAGGGTCGGTCTTGCGCAGGCGATGATTCACGACCCGCAGGTTTTGATACTCGATGAGCCGACGGATGGACTTGACCCCAACCAGAAACACGAGGTAAGGGGACTTATCGAAAAGATGGCAAAGGAAAAATGCATAGTCATTTCAACGCATATACTCGAAGAGGTTGAAGCGATATGCGGCAGGGCGATAGTAATAGCGCGGGGGAAAATTTTGGTGGATTCAACGCCTGACAAGCTAAAGACGGAATATAAATGCTCGCTCGAGGAGGTATTCAGGAAAATCACATCACACAAAGTTGCTTGAAATCATAACGGAGATAGAAATGAAAGGTTTTTTGGCAGTATTTAAAAGAGAGTTCAGGTCGTATTTCGCGACGCCTTTGGCGTATGTGTTCCTGATGGTTTTTTTGTTCTTTTCGGGATACCTGACGTTTAAGGAGGGGTTTTTCGAGGTGCGGCAGGCGGATATGGCGGCGTTTTTTGTGAATATACCGCTATTGTTTGTATTTCTTGTGCCGGCGGCAGCTATGAGGCTCTGGGCCGAAGAAAAGAAGACCGGCTCTATCGAGTTATTATTTACGCTGCCGATTACGGTTACGCAGGCGGTGCTGGGGAAATTCCTGGCGGCGTGGCTGTTCCTTATCGTGGCGATAGGGCTGACATTTCCGATGGCGATAACAGTTTGCTACCTGGGCAAGCCGGATATTGGATTGATGGCGGCAGGGTATCTGGCGACGATTCTTATAGCGGGAGGATTTCTGGCGGTAGGGTGCTTTTTCTCGGCGGTCAGCAATAATCAGGTGATAAGCTTTGTGCTGTCGGTAGTGGCGTGCGGGGTGCTGGTTTTTGCGGGGATGCCGACGACGATGAATTATCTTTCAAGCTTCTTGCCGGCAGGGGCGGTTAACGCAGTGAGTATTATGAGCTTTCAGGAGCATTTCGAGTCCATAGGAAAAGGGGTGCTGGAATTCAAGGATATATCCTATTTTGTCATTCTTATCGCAGGGTGGGTGGCGGCCTGCGGTGTAGTTCTGGATGAAAGGAAGGCGGGATGATGAACAGGACAGTACGGGCAATCGTCGCAGTTGTGTTTATTCTGGTGATAACGTTCAGTCTAATCAGTATCTGCCAAAATGTAAACAAGAGCTGGAAGGTCGATATAACCGAACAAAGGATTTACAGCCTTTCAAACGGGACCAAGGAGATATTGGGCAAACTTAATCAGCCGATAACGATGAAACTTTATTATTCGAGTACGGCGGCAATTAAAGGCCCCGACCAGATTCGATATTTCAATAATTATTATAAATTTGTCAGGTCGCTGCTGGATGAATATGTCTCGGCGTCAAACGGGATGGTTAAACTTGAGGTAATCGACCCGAGGCCCTATTCGGACGACGAAGTTGCGGCGATGAGATACGGGCTGAAAAAATTTCCGATAACACAGGAAGAAAATTTCTTCTTCGGTCTTGTCGTTCAAACACAATTCGGAGTTGAGAAAAATATACCGTTCTTTTCGCCAAGCCGACAGAATTTTGTCGAATACGATATAAGCTATCTGGTTGATACAGCTATAACGCGGCAGAAGAAACGCATCGGCATATTAAGCTCACTGAATATGATTGGCGACGAGGTCAGTCCATATATGGCGAGGATGATGCAATTGCAGGGACAGCAGCCTAAGGGGCCGTGGAATATAGTTCAGCAGTTCAGGCAGCAATACGAGGTGAAGGGCATACCGCAAGATGTTAATAAGATAGAAGATGTCGATATTCTGCTGGTTGTTCATCCGAAAGATTTTTCACAGCAGACACTTTTCGCAATCGACCAGTTTTCGGTCAGCGGCGGAAGAACGATAGTCTGTATCGACCCGTTTTGCGTGGCTGACCAGCCGAAACAGCCGCCAATGCAAATGCAGACGGAACATAATCCATCGTCGAACCTCGAAAAGCTGATGGTCAACTGGGGGCTGGAGATGCCGAAGGATACATTCGCCGGCGACAGGAGCCTTGCCCTGGAAGGCGCTTTGAGGGCAGGAGAGAGGCCGCAGATGATTATCGGTTTTCTTGAGACCAAAGCGGAGTGCTTTAATAAGAATACGCCGATGACATCGGAGCTTAACCAGGTCAGGTTCCTTTACAGCGGCGTTTTGAAACAAATGCAGATGAGCGATGAAGACAAGAAACTAATCGAAAGAACGCCTCTGGTTTCAACGACATCGAAAGGAAACGGCTGGACGGTCGATAACCAGCTTGAACTTATGTCGCCGGATGTGGGAGGCCTGATGAAGAAGTTTGTCGACGGGACTGAGCCGGCGGCGATGGCTTATCTGGTTACAGGAAAGTTTAAAAGCGCTTTTCCGAACGGTATTGATATTGAAGTCAATGCGCCAACAGATGCCAACGACCCCAATGCACCAAAAAAAGTCAAAAAACATATCGAATCGCTGACAGCAGCAAAGGAAAACTGCGCAGTTGCCGTTTTTGCAGATGCTGATTTCTTCAGCGATATGGTTGCCTACAGCCAGACGATTTTCGGGACGATGGTTGTAGGCGACGGCGCAAATCTGCTGCTCAATGCGATAGATGATTTTTGCGGGTCAAGCGAATTGATTTCCATCAGGTCACGCGGCAACTTCAAACGGCCTTTTGTTGTCGTAGATAAGATTGAAACCGAGGCTGAGGCCCAGACGGCACAGGAAGAAGCGAAAATCAACGCTGTAATAACCGGGTTTGAAAACGAACTGAACACAATTCTCGGCTCTGCAAAACAGGGGCAGGAAGAAGTTGTCGGAAGCTCCATACTGGCGAAGAAAAAAGAGCTGGAATTGAAGATTCTCGAGGCGAGAAAACAGCTTAAACAGATAAGAAGGATAAGGCTGCAGCGCATCGAAAGTCTTGG
>Ga0209593_10000010_pt1 | contig 164820 bp, 136 predicted proteins | sample PPLLaktember2015_3_FD_187260 | JGI IMG/M metagenome (GOLD analysis project Ga0209593, IMG submission 187260) | Freshwater sediment microbial communities from Prairie Pothole Lake near Jamestown, North Dakota, USA - PPLs Lake P7 Core (6) Depth... | ecosystem: Environmental > Aquatic >...
GCTGCTGTTCTTTGTATCAGGCTGCGGGGTCAATTCATCTTATAAATCGGCTGCGAATAGTTATTTTCTAAATCCGGATAAAGACTTGAGTGCTGTCGGCAGAGTTGTTCTGGTTGAATTGGTCAACGATTCGGCTTATCCTCAAATCTCCGCCGATACAACTGATGCACTTTACGAAGCTATGCAGAAAAAACAGCTTTTCGGACTAACGCTTATCCGTCAAAGCGATCCAGCCTGTCGAAATTTACAGTTGGGTATGAACACAGCATACACATTTGAGCAATTATCCGCAATACGAAGAACTTTAAAATGTGATGCCATATTAAGAGGCACTATTACCAGATACCAGCCTTTTCCGCATATGGTTATCGGCCTTCGATTGGATCTTGTAGACTTGGCTGAAGGGCAGTTGTTGTGGGCTTTTGAGGAAATTTGGGATACCGCCGATAAAAACACCCAGGATAGAATAAAAGACTATTATAGTCATCATATTTTACCGGGTTCTGAAAGTCTGGAGGTAGGATTAGGGACAGTTAGTTCGATAAAATTCATCAAATTTGTGGCTTTTGAGACAGCTGAGACTTTACAACCCAAAAGGTAGTGGCTTGAATAAACCTGATTTTGTCGGTATAAATGAGTACTAACTTTAGAAAAAAATGAAAAATTTTTAAAAAAGTTGTTAAGTTTTGGCAAAAATATGCGAAAAGGATAATGGTTGATACGGAAAAGGTACTAAAGAAATGATAGAAAAAATAGAAAATAACCAGGTTCCTGATATTTTGAAAGAGTTATCTTCCAAACCATCTGAGTCGTCTAAGGGCTCCTCAAATAACCTAACAGATGCTTCGCTGCAGATTAGCAATAATGCTTTGATTGAACAGGCAAAGCAGGTTCCGACAGAAGATGCCAATAAGGTCCAGCAGGCACGCCAGCTTCTATTATCCGGCAAGCTCGACACCCCTGAAAACATTCGCGCAGCCGCAGAATCAATAGTAAAGTTTGGCGTATAAAAGTCAGTCAAAAGGTATTACGCGCAATAATCGAGAAATAATCCTATCGGAAGGTCATTTCCAGTCTCTATACCGGCATTGAAAGTTCTGACTGGGTTGAAGTATTCGGAGTTCTCTTCTGGCTGGTTGTTTGGCCGCTTTGCAGACAACGGTTGGTCGCCTGTTTGGCCAAAAGGAATTGAACTAATAACTCTGCATGAAACTCTCTTTATCACTTCTTCACTTCCCAACTTAGTTTAAGACCTTCAAAAGCCCTTAGCTATTGTCCTGTTTTTTCTCGAGCATATCCCTTAACTGTTTGTTTTCTCTGCGAGTTGCTTCAAGATCAAAAACTTGATATTTGATACATACTCTCAGATAATCAAGCGATTCTTGTAAAACGTCAACGTCCTTGCGGAGTTTGCCGTAGTTGTCACATGCCTGCTTGGCCAGATCGGCCAATTTTTGATGTTGTAAAGTTCCTGTTGCGTCAAACTCTTTAATTAGTTCGTTCAATTTATCTTCTATTTTTAGTTCTTTTGCCACCGGCATTCTCCATATTTATCTCTACATTGCCTATTTTAACAAATTTGGGCTAAAAAATCAAGTAAAATCACGCCTATGAAGATATAAGATGATTTATTGCAATAACTTATGATGTCATAGAATAAGATTTTAAAAGTGGTATCGTTGATTGTCAAATTTCTCGACAACGTAGTTGATTTTTTGGGGTATTTTTGCGATGAAATGGCCGTTATCAGCGTGTTAACCGCTATTTTTGCTTTTTGGTACGGCATTTGCCTTTAAATAATCAGCAGTGATATTATCTTGAGTTAGGAGCAGTTCTAAATGCGCAAAAAGGCGATATGAAGATTATTGCAAAATGCCCTAATTGCGGTAACAGCTGGATGCTTGATGTCGAAGCCGCGGACAGAAGAGTAACATGCCGGATATGCAGCAAGCTGTTCAAAATCCCCAAATTGGACGAGGTGTCAAAAGCGCTTAAAATAATAAAACAGGCAAAGGGTACGATTTATGTGGACGAGAAAGGGGAAACCTACGGCTGATATTTTCAGACTGACAGGGCGACCTCTGGAGATTTCTTTTTTGATGCCTTTTGTTTCAGAATTTCGACAAAGCGTTTGACCATTTCTACAGCAGGCCAGGTGCGTTGGGCACGCTCAAGATTATCCTGTGCCCAGGCAAATGACAGAGGAAGCATTACCGCCTCAACATCTGTCTGTTCAAGTTCTCCTGCCAATTGGCCAAGTGCCTCAAGAACACTGACCGGCATTGTTGCCACATTCGGCCTGCATTTATGGTCCTTTTGACACGAATCTGATGAACCAGTGACTATGTGCTCACGGCAGGCAAGTGGTCTTTGTTCGTATAACATACATAAGTTTTCTGACAGAAGCGGGCAGGCCTGTTTAAGCTCGCAATACCATTTGTTTATCTGACTTATCCGGGGATTCCCGTTTTTCGAAAAACCCTCTAAATAAGCTGTTCGCTGCGTCTTATCAAGGATTCTCTTTGCGGTATTAATGCAGGAACACAAAATCCGATTGCTAAAATCAATCGGCATCGCCAGCAGTTCTTCTCTGAGCCGAAAAACCTCTGGAACCGACAGAGGAATCAAAGAACTGCAGCAGGCACTGCAGCCTTTACAGCAGGGAACAGACTGCCCGTTTTCCCTGAGACCGGCCAAAAATGCAATGGCCAGTTTAGTAGAAAGTTTTCGGGCCAGCGGAACTATATCTGCTAACGTTGCTTTTTCATTTGCAACGTTGATATGAAAAGGCACTATTTTACCTGCGATGTTAAGTTCGAAATCGATAAGTTCTGTATCACAGGAATTACCGTTGTCCGGCTGCCGGAGCGTATCCAAAACCGTTATTGTTGAATTCTCAATCATAATCACTATCAGCCTGCTGTTTATGTCTCTTTAAGGTTTTTCCGACTCAATCTTCAAATTATCGTTCGCATCATTTTTGATTTCGGATATTTTTTCGACTGATTTTTCAGGTTGGTCAATATTGAGAGTCTTTTCGATTCTTGTCATTTTTTTGGAAAGTTCCGTCAGTTTGCGGTCAATCGAAACCAGTTTTTTAGAGATATCTTTGACATCGGTGCTAATGCCGGCAAAGTTTCTTTCATTCATATACATCATACGGTCCATCATGCGTTCATAGGCGTTTATAACTCTGCCCAGGTCGTTTTGGTATTCCGGCAGGGTGATTTCCGGCTCGATTTCGTATTTTTTCTCGCTGCCATGAATCGAATCGGAAAACGCAATCACAAGAAGACAAATGATTAAGACTATGCTGAAAGCCAATAAATTATTATGCTTACTCATTGGATATCTCCTTTATTCTCCATCTAAATAAATATCGAATTTTTAGGAGAATAATCTGTATAATATGTTACTTAAATCGCCAGTTTTTGGCTGTGGGATAATTTCGGAAAGTACCTGATTTTTGAATTATTTCAGAATTGCCAAAAAAGCGGAGCAAGTCCCTATTAAGCTTATGATTGTATTTGCCCGGTGATTGATGTAGATATATTTATACTATTCCCATAGTGATAGCACGTTTTACTAAATCAGCTGCGGTTTTGCTGCCAAGTTTATGCATAAGTCTATTGCGGTGGTATTCAATTGTTCTTTCGGTTCTGCAGATTCTTTGTGATATTTCTTTATTAGTATTGCCGGCAACAATCAAATTCAGAATTTCGGCTTCACGTTTGGTTAACGACTTGTTGAGCCTAATGTTAAGCAGGGTATTTTCCAGAAGTTCATCCGCTTCCGGCTGCTCTGCTGTTTGAAAAGGTCGGGGATTGCTTTTGGGAAGATGAGGATTCTTCGCAGTAGATATGATACTTTCTTTCTCTAATAATTCTGAGTTGTTGGCCATTATTGAGCCTGATTAAATGCTATTTTGCAGCAAAAAAGCGGCAAACGCTATTTCTGCAATAGTAATTCTCGAAAATAAGGGGCCGAACTTAAGGGTTTTTAATGGAAAATTGTGAAAAAATCACAAATTTGTCAGGAAATCCTAAAGTATTTACAAAATCCAACGAAAAAGAAACAGGGACGTATTGTTGTTTGGAACAAACGTAACCCAAAGTTTGCTGAAATAGCGAGAAAACGGCTTCTGGATGGTTTAATAAATGGCAGCATCTCAAACAGATATCAAGTCACAGACGATAGAATTGGCAACAAAGGCTTTTGGGGCTTTTTGTCAGGACATTTCCGGTATGTTCAAAGTGAATATGAAGTGCAGTCAAAAGGAACTGTGCACTGAGACGGCTAAAGGACTTGCCAAAAGATTTGAAAAGCTGGCCGCCGTCAATTTCATAAAAACTAAAGGCATTTTAGATGGGATTTTCCCTGTAGTGTTTGACCGGGGGGGTCTATTTACACTGGCCGGTACCATCGTAATGCTGCCAAAACAAAAAATCCTTGATAATAGAAAACTTGGCTCAGCCGAAGATGCCCAGGGCATGGCTGATGCCATAAGGGAATCCGGTAATCTTCTCGTCGGTACGTGGGATAGAATATTCCGCGAAGAAATGGAAAGTCATGGCCGTTTCGTACAAACAAATACATTTATCGGAGACCCCTGGGATAACCCGAAGGGAAAGATAGGTCTGTCTGATGATGAAGAATTTTCGTTCATTCCTTATGAAATAACAATTGACGATTATCCGGCTTTCAATTGCGGTGTTATTCTGCCGGAATCAATCTTTAGTAAAACAGATGCACCAAATGCTGAAACACCAGCTCCTGCGGATGAAAAAACTCAGGAAAAACCACAGGAAGAAGCAAAAGCCGAAGAAACTACCAAAGTCGAAGCTGGTCCAGAAAAAGCACCAGAGCCAACGGACGGCAAAGAACCGGCCGCAGGGCCTGTTTCAGAAACTATACAAAAAATGGTGAAATCGTCGACAAATTTGTCCGATAGAACCGCCGGTCTGATATCTTTGTCGATGTGTGCAAAAGATATTATGCAAAAAGAGGTTCTTTGGGGCAATGCCGATGATACTGTCCAGCAGGCTCTGACAAAAATGCAGCAGGCTGATGTCGGCTATATAATGGTAGGCAGCAACGGACAAATCGATGGTATAGTCTCAACATTTGATTTAGCTTCCGCTCTCAGCGTGTATCTAAAGCCTATGTTCGCCAAATGGCGCAGACCGACAGATGATGCTACACTTCAAATCAGAATCAAATGGATAATGACAAGACCCGTCCGCACTATAAAGCCGGACACTTCACTTGCAGCAATAATAGAAAGTATGTGCCAATCTAATTTACGTTGCCTGCCGGTAGTCGAGAAGGGCGGCAAGGTGATTGGCATGATAACGGTATTCGATGTTTTTAAAGCGATGCTGGACACTACTGAGTCCGGCATTTCTACCACAGGCAAAACACCACAGGCGCCATTATTGATATAATAGTTATATCAGATATTAAATATCTCTTTTGAATCATTGTTCTTATGTATTTGCTCTGGAAAATTCACCTGATATAAATCTAAATTAACACTTATCAGCGTCAAATCTGGTACTTTCCGAAATGCATTACTGTCTTAAAAATGCCGAATTAAATGATAACGTAAAATTGATGTAACTTGAGATACTATCTAAACATAAAGAAGGAATGCTATGGAAACTAATAATAGACTCATGGAACTCATCGGGCAATTATCAGAGGCATCGGAATCATCAGTGTCGACTGCTGACGAACTAAGCAAAACAGAAGCACAAAAAGCTGATACTGAAAATACTGTTTCGCTGATATTGGACTTTATCGCTGAATCCGAAGCGCAACTCAAATCTGCAGGAGATGGATTGCATAAACTTGAGGTAAAGCCGGATGAGATAGAGGTACTTAATCAGATGTTTCACGCGTTTCATACGATAAAAGGTATGGCGTGGTTTCTTAACCTGACTGACATAGGGTCGCTGGCACATTCAGCCGAAAATTTGCTTGGTCTTACTCTTAAGGGTGAGTTGATATTGGGCGGCAACAATATCCAAGCTGTCTCTGCATCAATCGATATGCTGGAAATTATGATCGTTAATCTGAAAAAGTCGATAGAACCAAGCAAACTATCGTCTCACAAGGCCGATTCGAGCGATGAGAAGAACAGTGCTGCGATGTTCATAGCAAAGACAATTATGACAACTAATGTAATTAGTGTTAAAAGGCAAACTGAAATATATGAAGCCATAAGAACATTGTCAGAACACAACATTACCGGTCTGCCTGTTGTTAACGACGACATGAGCATTGCAGGTATTATCACGGAAAAAGACGTACTGAATCTGTTATATGACGTAAAGAGCAAACGGGGCAAGGTTGAGGACTTTATGACAAAAGGTGTCGTTAGTTTTAACGAGGATGACAGCCTGATCGATATTACCGAGTGTCTTATAAAAAACAGTTTTCGAAGAGTTCCAATAATAACAGAGGGGAAACTGGTGGGCATTATCAGCAGAAAAGACATCATTGAATATATATTAAAGCTGAGAAACAAAGATAAAGCCTGCCAGGCAGAAAGTCACTGAAAGAACGAAAATCCTTATGGATAAGAGAACTATAACAGTTCTGCTGGTAGAGGACAACGAAGGCGACATTCTGCTGGCCAGGAGGATGCTGGCAAATTATTCTCAGTTAGTTGAATGTGTTGTGGAATCAGTACAAAGCCTGTCAGAGGCTGTTAAATATCTTAGCAGTGACAAAAAATGCGATGTTATATTGCTTGATATGGGACTTCCTGACAGCAGCGGCATTGAGACAGTTCAAAGGGTCAGACAAGCCAATCAATATATACCTATCGTGGTGTTAACCGGATTTGATGACGAAGAAACAGGGCTTTTGACAATAAAAAATGGTGCGACGGATTATCTGGTTAAGGACAGGCTGTCAAAGGACATATTGATTCGGACTCTTAACTTTGCACTCGAGCGCAAGCATGCAGAAGAAGAGGTAAGAAATACAAAGACAATGCTGGAAAATATTACTCGGGGAATTTCAGAAGAAATAATGCTTCTGGATAAAGACCTTAAAATTTTATGGGCCAATCATAGTTTGCTTACGCAAACGAGTAATAAACCGGAAAATATTTCAGGGAAATACTGTTATCAAGTGACCCACAATCAGGAATTTCCCTGTTGTCCTCCGCAGGACCCTTGTCCCGTCGCTGAGCTTCGAAAAACAGGATGCCAGGTCAATATGGAACACATCCATTTCGATAAAGATGGAAATAAGAGGTTTGTTGATGTTAGTGTCTATCCGGTTAAAGACGAAAAAGGAGAAATTGTCCAATTTATACATTTAAGTCGCGACATTACCGAACGCAGGAAAGCGGAAGAGTCGCTGCGATTCCAAAAAATGCTGCTGGAGTCTCAAAACGAGGCATCGATGGATGGCATTCTGAACGTGGACGCCAATGGCAAGATAATCTGGTTCAATCGCCGATTTGTAGAAATGTGGCAAATTCCGCAAGAGGAGATACAATCAGGCTCTGACGATGCCGTGATCAGGTATATTCTGGACGAGATTGTCGACCCCGATACTTTCGTAGTAAAGATCAGAGAATTATATACGAATCGGGATGTCAGAAGCAAGGATGAAATTTGTCTAAAGGACGGAAGAGTTTTCGAACGTTACAGTTCGCCGGTAATAGGTGAAGGCAAATATTTGGGCCGAATCTGGGTATTCCATGATTTTACCAATCGCAAGCGGGCGGAAGAGTCGTTGCGACGTGAACGTAACAAAGCCCAGAACTACCTTGATGTCGCCGGTGTAATAATGCTCGTTCTTAACGATGACCTCACAGTTCATCGAATAAACAATAAAGGCTGCGAGATTTTGGGATTTACAGAGAAGGAAATTTTTGAGAAAAACTGGTGCGATAATTTCGTGCCGCCGGAATGCAGAAAAGAAGTAAGCGAGATGCTTAAGGGACTGATAAACGGCGAAATAGGCAAATACGAATATCACGAAAACCCGGTCTTAACCCAAACCGGCCGGCAACGGCTAATAGCATGGCATAACTCCGTATTGCGAGACGAAATCGGACGAATCAAGTCGATATTGAGTTCCGGTGAGGACATAACTGAGCGTAAAGAAGCTGAAGATGTGATTAAAAAGGCCTATAATGATTTAGAAAAAGCTAATGCCAATCTGAAGAATATGCAGGCTCAAATCATCCAGAACGAAAAGCTTGCTTCAATCGGCCAGCTTGCTGCCGGCATCGCTCATGAAATGAATACTCCCGTAGGATTTACCGCCAGCAATTTCGAGACCCTCGCAACATATTTCAGCAAGTTCAAGACTTTGCTCGATATGTATAACAAATTAGCCGGCGAAATGCCGAATATCGACAAAAACAAAATTATAGCAAGAACGGCAGAGATAGAAAAGACCGCCGACGATATGAAAATGGGCTTCATCCTTGAAGATATTAACGCATTATTCGAAGAATCTAAAGAAGGACTTCAACGCGTCACTACAATCATACAAAACCTCAGAGATTTCTCGAGAGTCGACAAAATAGACTCATATGATGAATTTGACATTAGACGCGGTATGGAGGCAACTCTGGCTGTGGCGAGGAACACGATTAAATATAATGCGAATGTAACAATCGAATCTGCCGATATACCGCATGCAATTTGCAACGCAAGTCAGATAAATCAGGTGTTCCTGAACATTCTTGTCAATGCTGCCCAGGCGATTGAGTCCCAGCAAAAGGGGAGGATGGGCAATATCAAAATTAGAATCTATCCGTCAGACCCACACGTTGTATGCGAGATAGAAGACGATGGTCCGGGTATTCCGCAGGAATATCTAAAGAGAGTATTTGAACCCTTCTTTACAACCAAACCTGCGGGCAAGGGAACCGGGCTTGGTCTTGCCGTTTCTTATGATATTATCGTAAACAAGCATAAAGGCGTCATCCTTATTGACAGCCAAGTCGGCAGGGGGGCTAAATTCACAATTAAACTTCCGATAAGCAGGAAAACTCCGGATTCTGGAAAGGAGATAGAAAGCAATGGACAGGAAAACCATATTATTTGTGGACGATGAGGTAAAGGTACTTAACTCCCTGAGAAGGGGCCTTATCGATGAGCCGTATGAGACTCTTTTTGCTGACAGCGGGGCAAAGGCTCTTGAAATTCTCGCGCAGAAAGAGGTTCATATACTTGTAACTGATATGCGAATGCCCGAGATGTCCGGCCTTGAGCTTCTCAAAATCGTCAGAGAAAAATACCCCCGCATCATAAGGATAGTTCTTTCGGGATATACGCAAATAACCACTCTGCTGACAGCGATCAACCAGGGGGAAATTTATAAGTATATCACCAAACCATGGCAGATGGAGGAAGAATTCAAGCCGGCTATCCGTCAGGCAATAGAGTATTATAACGAACGTGAAGCAACTGCTCAGAAAGTTTAGTAGAAAAGTAAATGGCTCTTCTTAAGCCAAGCTTTCCTTGGCTTATCGACTTCCTAATCTTCGTACATCCAATCCCATCTTGCAGGGATTTTGCTTCTTTGAATTTCTCTCGCCAATTGGCGGGTTTCTTTTATCAACTCGTACTCATAGACATATCTTCTTTCGTAGTTGTCAAATTTGGAAAAGTCAATGTGTATGGCGGAAGAAGGATAAAAATCCACTATGCAATAATACGTTTTTAAGCGAGGTATATATTTATAATCACACTGCATAACAATGCCGCGAATATCTTCCTTGAGCATTTTATATCTTACGACATCTCCGTTTTGAAATTTTGGAGCAGGACAAGCGTCTGTCGGTCTGCAAAGTTCTTCTCCGAATCCGGGCAGAGCGGCAGGGTCGCCGAGCTTTATTTTCGCACATCCGACCATAGGTAATACCGCCAGGAGCAGTGTCAATAGTAAAAACTGTTTACCCATTTTTATATCCTCCTTTGCGCAAATAAAAAAGCCAGCGAACGGACAATTATCCATCCCTGGCAAATTTAATCTAAATAACCGGAGAATAAATATACCAAATTTGGTGATTATTGTCAAATTGTTATTTTATTTGTATGGAGTATGTATGCTGGAGATATTTTAGTGTTTGGGTGTGGTATTAGATTGGTTTGAGAGTTTTTGGAGCCGTCCATTAAGCAGTTTCACAGCTTCAGCATTACGATTTTGGAGAGCCTCGAAACGCTGCGTAATATTGGCTAACTGGTCTTGCAGTTTTTTTATCTCTGCTTTTGAGTTGTTCAGGTCGCTCTGGCTTCGCTGGAGTTCGTTGTTGGATATCATTGCATTTGCCTTAACTTTGGCAACTTCGGCTTCGGAGTCAGCCAGCTTCTTTTCGAGAGGTTTAATTTCAGCGACTTTTTCAGCCAGATTCTCACGGCTGCTGTAAAAACTAAAGCAAATGAAAGATAATATTATAACAAGTATCACCAGGCAGGCGGTAATGCCTTGCCAAATGAGTTTGACCTTGACCTGGTCGGTTATAATACCCAAAAGCAGGTCGCTGTTGCGGACTATTTGGTTTAGACCTGATTTTTTTCCATCTTTTTTAGCACTTTTGATAATCTTTGGGGATTCTGCGGCTGTTTCAGGTGTCAGCGAGCCAAGAATCGAATCTTCAAGTGATAAAACCTGCTGCAATTCCTGTAAAATCGTATTGTCAGTATCTTTTTTCATAGTTAATTCCCCGCCCAGGTGACTGTAAGAGTTTGTGTAGCAGTGTATAGACCGGAATCAGCTACATTATCCGCAATATTGCTTGCTCTGACCCAAAGTGTTACTGCTACATCATTGTCGCCGGGCCTATAAGTTATGGCTGCCGGAGTCGTAAGGAAAGTTTCGTAACTTTCATAGGATGTATTGCTTCCACCGGTTTCGCTGGAGCCATCACCGTCAAATTCCAGCTTGTATTCTGTAACAAGAGTATCGGTTGCATTATGCAGTTGAGCATCCGGGCCATTTTCGGCGGTGATTTCAGCTTCCATTACAGTTCCATTTACATCCAAAATAATAGTAGCGCTGCCTTCGCGTATATCAGTCTGACTGGAAATACTCGTCAGCGAAATCGGACCAAAACTGGAGGAACGCCACAGATATTGAGCGCATATAACTGTCGGCAAACAGGTCAATGCCAATATAGCAATAATAATATGGCGGCTTATCGATTTCATTTGCCTGTAACTCCATATGAAGCTTTATTTTCAACATCGAGCAGAAGAATTGCCTCCTGCAATATTTGACGCTCCTGCTCTACATTTAGCGGATTATCAAGATAAGACAAAGCTGTATTATTGATGTCGTGTGAGGTATTGTCCGGCTGCCTTTGATTGTCAAGCAGATTGACGACCTCGTTTAGCGACTTGATTTCTTCATTTGTATTCCGCATTTTTTTGTTATTCTCCTGCCTTGTATTAAATGTAGCGGTACGCAAATTTCCAATTTCGTTGACTTCATTAATCAGCTTGTTGCTATTGGAAGCAGTGGCATTTTCTCCTTCCCTTATTAGTTGCGGGGTGATAAAAATCATCACTTCTTTTTTAGTCGTGCTGTCCTGTTTGCTTTTGAAAATACCGCCGGCAACAGGAATGTCGCTGAGCAGGGGAACTCGCTTATGATTAGTAGAGTCCTGAGTCTCAATAAGCCCGCCTATGACAATCGCATCGCCTTCTTTTACCCTGACACAGGTATCGGCCTTTCGGCGCCTGATTACCGGCAGGTCGCCGCTTGAGTTATTGCTGCCTGATGAATTTCGTCTTGAAGCCACATCGCTGACTTCGGTAAGGACATCAACCGTAATATCATCGTTATCGCCTATATACGGCGTTATTTCCATCATGACACCGGATTTGATTACCTGAAGGTCTGTGCGGAAAGACGAACCATTAAGGTCTGTAATTATCGTAAAATATTCATCCAGTGATATATCTATAGTAGCTTTTTGACCGTTAAGAGTGGCTACTCTGGGACGCGACCTTATACTGGCCTTTTTTTCCGCAACCAGTGCACGAAGAGTCGCGCTCAAACCGGTTAAATGGCTTGCCGCAATACTTGCGTAACTTCCAAATCCTGTAAACCCTGCTGCCCCTTCTGTCATGCTGAACGAAGTATGCGGACTTGAAAATGTCCAATCTATTCCTAATTCATCACTGGTGGTTTCCCAGAGGTCCACAACAAGCACCTCCAGCATAATCTGCTCTCTTGGAAGATCCAGCTTCTCAATCATTTCCATTATATTTTTTGCAATTTCCGGTTCCGCATAGATGAAGACTTCATTTTCTCTTTCTCCGCTGGTTACAAATTGCTGAATAGGTTTTGGCAGAGAAGAGCGAAGATGTTTCGCTGTTATGTATTTCAGGTAGTAACGGGTGCTTGTTGCGATTGACATTGTAGTCGGGCAGGTTGTATCGCCGCAGACGATAAGGTAGAAATTCTTGCTTTTTTTATAAATGAAAAGGCCCTGACCCGCAACCAACTCTCTAAGACACTCATCTAACAGTCTGCCTTTGCCGGCGTCAAGCGAAACGAGGGGGTCGGGTACGTGCGGACAAGTACTTATAGTAACGCCGCTTTCTATGGATATATCACGAAGAATCTGGCTCAGCGGCACATCAACCCACACGTTTTTAACCAATATATCTTCATTAGCGCCTGCAGGGCCGGCGTTAGCATTATCAGCTACAGCAGAATAGCTGAATATACCGAGCAGCAGTGCCGCAAATATTGCTGCTGCTGTTTTATATTGGTTTTGTCTGGTTGTTAACAATATCATAGCCGTTTTTATTTATCCGTTATAACGCGGGCGTTTTTATCTATCACAATAGAAACAGGGATTTTATATGGTTCAGCATCATTTTGACCCTGACTGTCTAATCCCGACAGTTCTGTTTCGACAATAATCGTCCAATTATATGTTCCCGGGCTGGCGTCGGACGGTACTTTTACTTTATAAGAGATTGAAGACTGGCTGTTTGGGGCGATAGTAATATCTGTCGTCTTCAATTCAACCCAATCGCTGCCTGGCCCATTGCCTTCAACTCGGCAATCAGCAGCGACAGTATTCAGGCCCTGATTGGTAACCCCAATTGTATCTGCTGTAAGGCGTCCGGGATTTAATTTCAATTTGAGCTGTTGCGGTTCAAACGTCAACTGCGATTTGCTGTCTTTTATAAAATTCTTAACCCATACATCTGCCAAATCCGGGCTTATTGTAAATTCCGCATCCTTGGTTATTTTACGTTTATACTTTGCGTCGGAAGTGAAAAATATGCGGAGTTTATATTGGCCGGCCGGCAATGGTTCTGCCATTATGCCGGTAAACCAGCGGCTGTCGCCGGGTAAAACCTGTCTGCGGCTTGCATGCAGCGGAATTGCCGCTATTCTGCGCCAGTCCTCTGAATAAACATAGGCTTTTCCTCTTGCTAAAATGGCTGCCAATCCATCATTTTTCAGTTTTGTCTCAACTTTTAATGACCGCTTTTGTTTGATTTTATTAAGAACCGAAACTGGTGCATTTTTATCAATTTCGGTTGTGTCAAACTCCGGCAGGGTAATATTTACGTCAGTAATATTGCCGCGTTCGCTGTAGCTTCTTCGAGCCACATGAATAAATATACCGGAAGCCGTTCTCAGCTTAACCTGTACTCCTTTTTCGCCCTTTTGGAGTTCGCCCAGTTCAACCATAGCGGCTGCCCAGTAATCGCCATCGGCATCTATCGGCGCTGTTACAGTTGCCTTTACTTCTCTGGATTCGCCGGGCTGAAGTACAAATGCATTCGCGTCCAGGCTGATCCAATCTACAGCGGTTCTGGGGTGTTTATATTCCGGCCCAAAGGAAAGCTGCCCTGTGTCGGAAACCATGAAATCAAGCACATTTATTTTTATTGGACAGGGGCGGGGGCTGGAACCTCTTTTATTATTTGATACAGTGATAGAAAAAGTAGCTTTTTTACCCGGCTTGACCTCAACTGTTTGCTGCAGGGGGCTTACAGCCATTCCAGCAAAACAAACTCCCTCTAAAACAAACAAGAACAGGGCTATCAACCCTGCTCCTCTGCAACAAATTTGTGATATCCTTCTCATAATTTTACTCCTTTAACTTGTAGATAAATTATTGCTTAATAAATTCTCATCTCCTAATCAGGTTAAGCATAGTCTTGATTAGTCATCACTGACCCAGGCGGCGGTAATTGTTTGTGTTGCGGTATAACTGCCGGAGTCTGAAACCTCGTCAGTATCGTTTGTTGCTTCTACGGACAATGTAACCTCAACGTTACCGTCGGTATTGACATGGGTTATATCTAAAGCCGTCGCCAGGAAAAGGTTATGAAGTGCATAGACATCTGAACCACTGGCGGTTACCGCATCAGAGTCGGCGCCGGTATCAGGGTCTCCATCGCCATCGGTTGCTATCTTATACTTTGTTACAAGTACATCAGTGCCGTCGTCTAATTGTGCATCTGCATCATTATCAGCGCTAAGTTCTACATTACAGTTAGTCCATAACGTGTACGCTGAAGTGCCTTCCGGGTTATCAGCCTGCGCGGTAATCGGAGCTTCTCCGGATTGTGCATCCAGGTCAATAGCGTCGAAAGCAGCTCCTTCCCATTCTATAATCGAGTCCACGGTTACAGATATGGCGCACGTAGCTGAATCATCCCCTGGGTCGTCAGCAAACGCCGGCTTAGGGTTATAGCTGATGACCATAACACAAATCACAGTTAGCAATAAAAGCATTGTCTTTTTCATAATTTTGTCCTCATAATCGAATATCATTTTTACATTTTTGTTAAAGAACAAACGACAACATTAGTCATGGTGTTTAACTCGACTGAATTCACTTATTTTTTTTAACACGTTGAATTAGCAGAAGTTGCCTTATTAATTTTTTCGTCAAATATTAACGATGAAGTAATTTCGGAAAGTACCTGATTATTTCATTATTTATACCGATTTAAAAAAGGACGGGTGATATTAACCCCTTGCCCGCCTGAGTTTATAGGCTGAAAATAAGACTAAATCCGACGAGCTTTCAATTTACCCAATCTTATTTGACTGCCGACCCAAACGAAACTTTGCTGCATAGGTTATCGGTCCTGTCCATCGATGCGCCCTATTTATAGGGTGTGCTAACTCTCTAAGTCCGAATAAATTTATTTATTTTCAGAATTTACCCATTTAAAAACATAACAAATAAATTGCCTATATTACCATTTTAGACCTTAAAATTATTGACTTTTATGGCCTGATTTTGATAGAATAATTACATAATGAGCAGCAGTAAAATTAATATTATATCGTTAATGTCGTGTATTTTGTGTAGTGCAGTATTGCCGGTTTTAGCTGTTCCGCCGCCCACATCTGCCACGTGTAGAATTACATGTACCGTCTCGGAAATTGTGGAATGGTCGCAAACATCCTTTCCGGAAATTGATTTGGGCGAACTTACCACCAAAAATAAGCAAGCCTCCGGCCAAGCAGAACTTACGCTATATACCAATGGCGATGTAACCATCATAGCTGATAACAGTAATAGTGCAGAACTGTCTTCTGGACCACACACTCTCCTGACCGAATACATGTTGAGATATGACGGCTCAGGGATAAATCAAACTGGCGGCAGGCCGACTGAATGGTGTTCGTTTGACACCTTTCTTAAGGAAGGGGCAGACATAACACATGTTCCTGCCGATGGGGCTGTTGAGGTAATTTTGTCAGTCAAAGCTTCAATAAAAGAAATACGTCCTGAGAATTCAGGCCGATACGATGCTATCCAGACTCTTACGGTTTGCTGGAAGTCATAGACGAATTTTTCGGCATCTCTTTCGTTTCTTCAGTTTTAATATAGCCGGTAAGCTTTTGAGCGAATTTTCTAATTTTAGATATTGACTCCTCTGTTTTCAGGCTGGATTTTTTTACAGGTCTGCGATAAACAGTTTCTGTCTGGCCCGACTTGAAATTGTCCATAGCTGCATTTGGATTAATTATACTTTTAAGAGTATTTATCTGCTTCTGGAGCTCTTTTATTTTGATTTGTTCTTTGGCAATCGCATTATCGGCTTCCACTTTGATTCTTACCATTGTTATCCCCAGCTGGGCCTTGATTTTTTCCGTCTCTTCTGCGTAAGCCTTTGATTTTTGGGCAGATTCCGCCTTAAGAGTCTCAATAATCCCAATATATGCTTTTTCCTTTTCGTCCGCTCTTGTTTTTTCTCTGAGTATCGCTTCTTGCGTCTCTGCCTGCAGCTTTGATAATCTTTCTTTAAACTCAGCCCTGACATTAGCAGTCGATTCTTCAGCATTCGCTTTTGCTTTGCTGACAGCCTCGTCTGCCTGTGCTTTTATTTGAGCAACGGTCTCCTGAATTCTGGTTTTAAGAGCAAATAAGGTTTCTTCAGCTTTTTCCTGTTCTTGTTCTATCAGTCTTTTAGTCTCTGTCCGGGCGATAGCCTTGGCTTTGTCTATTGCTTCCTGAGCCTCTAATCTTACGCGGGATATCGCGGCTGAGGACTCAGATTTAAACCGTGATATTTTCTCTTCTTCTGCTGCCTTGACTTGGGCAATCTTGCTGGTCAAGTCCTCAGTCCTTAGCTTTTCTTTGTTTAGATTCTCCTGGGCCAGAACTTTGGCCTTGGCCTCTGATTCCGCTAAAGCCTCTACGCTGGCAATATGTTGCAATAGGGTGGCAAGTTTCTTATCTGTTTCAGCCTTGATTCTGGCAATAGTTTCCTCTGACTCAGATTTCATTTTTGATATCTCCTTTTCATAAATCTTTGATTTCGCATCAGCTTCTGCTTTAAGAGCGGATATGACATCCTGAGCTTTTGTCTGTTCTTGTGCTATCAATCTTTTAGCTTGTGTCTGGGCGAGGGCACTGGCTTTATCTATCGCTTCCTGAGCCTCTAATCTTATATGGGATATCTGGGCTGAAGACTCAGATTTAAGCTGAAATATTTTCTCCTGGGTTTCGGCCTTGACTTGGGCAATGTTGCCGGTCAATTCATCAGCTCGTAATTTCTCTTTGTTCAGATACTCTTGAACCTGGGTTTTGGCTTTGGCTTCTGATGCCGCTAAAGCCTCTGCTCTGGCGGTTTGCTGTAATTGAGCGGCAAGTTTCTCATCCGCTTCAGTCTTAATATTAGCAATGGTCTCTTGCGATTCAGACTTAATTTTAGATATTGATTTTTCAGTCTCTGCCTTGATTTGAGATATCCGTTCCTCGTAATTCTTTTCTTTCTCGGCGTATTCAGCTTTAATGCTGTCGATAGCAGCCTGAGCTTGTGCCCGGGCGATTGTTCTGACTTTACTTATTGCTTCCTGAGCCTCTAATCTTACACGGGATATCTCGGTGGAAGACTCGGATTTAAGCTGAAATATTTTCTCCTGGGCTTCTGCTTTGACTTGAGCAATGTTGCCGGTCAATTCATCAGCTCTTAGTTTCTCTTTATTTAAAAGCTCCTGGGCATGAGTTTTAGCTTTGGCTTCTGATGCAGCTAAAGCCTCTGCTCTGACGGTTTGCTGTAATTGAGCGGCAAGTTTCTCATCCGCTTCAGCTTTGATCTGAGCAATAGTTTCATGAACCTTAGTTTTAAGGGCAGATATGATCTCCTGGGCCTTTGTTTGCTGCTGTGCGAGCGAACTTTTAGCTTGGGCCTCAATTTGACGTATCTGCTGCTCGTAATTTTTTTCTTTCTCGGTATATTCAGTTTTGATGCTGTCGATGGCGGTCTGAGTTTCTGTGCGGGTTATTGCCCTTTCTTTACTTATCATTTCCTGAGCCTCTAATCTGATACGGGACATCTCAGTGGAAGACTCAGATTTAAGCTGAGATATTTTCTCCTGGGCTTCTGCTTTGACTTGGGCAATGTTGCCGGTCAATTCCTCAGTTCTCAGCTTTTCTTTGTTAAGATACTCTTGGGCCAGAACTTTGGTGTTGGCCTCTGATGCTGCCAAAGCCTCTGCTCTGGCGGTCTGCTGTAATTGAGCGGCAAGTTTCTCGTTTGCTTCAGTCTTAATATTAGCAACGGTCTCCTGCAACTCAGATTTAATTTTTGATATTAATTTTTCAGACTCCGCTTTGATTTTTGCTATCTCTTCCTCATAAATCTGTGATTTTGTATCATTTTCTATTTTAAGAGCAGATATGGTCTGCCGGCTTTCCAATTCAATTTGAGAAATCCGCTGCTTATAACTTTTTTCTTTCTCAGCGTATTCAGTTTTAATGCTGTCGATAGCCGTTTGAGCTTCTGCCTTGACTTGGGCAATCTTGGCGGTCAATTCTTCAGCTTTCAGCTTCTCTTTGTTCAGATACTCTTGAGCCTGAGTTTTGGCTTTAGCTTCTAATGCCGCTAAAGCCTCTGCTCTTACGGTCTTTTGTATTTGAGCGGCAAGTTTCTCTTCTGTCTCTGCTTCTGATTTGATTTGTATAGCAATTTTTTGTGTCTCTGCCCTGATTTTCGCTATCTCTTCTTCGTAAGTCTGTAATTTTGTATCATTTTCTGTTTTAAGAGCAGATATTATCTCCTGGGCCTTTGTTTGCTGCTGTGCGAGCGAACTTTTGGCTTGGGCCTCAATTTGACGTATCTGCTGCTCGTAATTTTTTTCTTTCTCGGTATATTCAGTTTTGATGCTGTCGATGGCGGTCCGAGTTTCTGTGCGGGCTATTGTCCTTTCTTTACTTATCATTTCCTGAGCCTCTAATCTGATACGGGATATCTCGGTGGAAGACTCAGATTTAAGCTGAGATATTTTCTCCTGGGCTTCTGCCTTGGCTTGGGCAATCTTGCCGGTCAATTCATCAGCTCTTAGTTTCTCTTTATTTAAAAGCTCCTGAGCCTGAGTTTTGGCTTTGGCTTCTGATGCTGCTAAAGCCTCTGCTTTTACGGTCTTTTGTATTTGGGCGGCAAGTTTCTCTTCTGTCTCTGCTTCTGATTTGATTTGTATAGCAATTTTTTGTAACTTTGCCTTGATTCTCGCTATCTCTTCCTCATAAGCCTGTGATTTTGTATCATTTTCTATTTTAAGAGTAGTTATTGTATCTTCAGCCTCTGCCTCGATTTGAGATATTCGTTCCTCGTAATTCTTTTCTTTCTCGGCATATTCAGCTTTAATGCTGTCGAGAGCTGCATGAGCTTCTGCACAGACGATTGCTCTCTCTTTGTCTATCGCTTCCTGAGCTTCTAATCTTACACGGGATAGCTCGGCTGAAGACTCAGATTTGAGTTGAGATATTTTCCCTTGGGCTTCTGATTTGATTTCCGATATGATTTGGCTGTACAGGTTTCTTTTTTCGTCAGCCTTGGACTTGATTTTGGCGATAATCTTTTTAGCATCGGCATTAACGTTAGCGAATTGCGAATTTTGAGTCTTTTTTTCAGTTTCAGGTATGGCATCGGCTTTAGCGATTGCTTTTGTAAGTATCTTTGCAATGTGCGGCTTGATATTAAATAGAGCCATAACTGTCTTTCAAGAGATTATCCGCTTTTGGCTGAAAAACTTCCATTTTCCTTCCAAAATGCGGTAAAGATTTATCCAGAATTCCGGCCATAACTTATGATTAAGCTTTAATAGAACCAAAGCAGCGACATATCTATATTTCGGCATTTTTAGTGCAAAGACTGGAAGTTTTTCAGGACGTGGCCTGATGGTAAGCAGTGGGGGTTTTTATGCCTCGGCGGCTTGAAGTTGGGACTGCTGAATGGACTGATTTTGCTCGCCTGGCTTGAAAGGCAGAGGCTGGGCGAACTGAATCGCGATTTTTTTCATAAAGGAATTACAATGCTCTATCCTGCGGATAAAGCCGCTGCGTATATAGTTTTCCATATTGAACGAGTTGTCCTGTCCATAACGCGGCACGCTGAATCTTGTGGTTATGTATTGACCTTCGTGAGGACAAGTGTTGCTATAACAGGTAAAAGCCGCTCCGCTGCTCGAAAGGTCTACTATTTGGCCTTGTGACAAGACATCGTTAAAATCCTCGGCAAACCAGATAGGCCAGTGATAACTTAGTCGTTTTTCTCTCCGTCGTTCAATTGTCTGTTTATTCATCTTTGGTTCCATTTTCGTTTGATATTTGGGCAATCGTCAAAAGATAAATACGGGTTAACAAAATCATTTGTAAAATTTGCCGATTTTTTCAGATGAGCGGATAACGTTCAAAAAACATACTTTTTTAGCAATGGAAAATAGTGGTACGAAAAAATATAGAAAACCTATGTCCTATAATGCTGGAAATTTATGTGCTGCAAAGGTTAGTTTGTCTTGATTTTACTTGACCCGGCGACTTGTTTTTGGTATATATTTAATAGCTGGGTTTAGCGCAGATGCAAAAAAAATTTAAAGAGCAAAACTCCAGCGGGGAGCCAGACGGTCTGGCTCCCTTTCTATATATTTTTATAGCTTGCTAACCATTTCAGCGAACATATTTCCCCTCTGCACGAAATTAACAAACATATCATAACTTGCGCAGGCAGGACTCATTAAAACTACATCGCCGGAGGTTGAAATTTCCTCTGCCTTGTTTACCGCCTCGGCGAGCGAGCCGGCCCGATAAATCGGCGGCACTTTGCCGGTCTTTTTTACGGATTGCTCAATTTTATCGGCTGTTTGTCCTATTAGAATCAACGCCTTGAGTTTGCCTGAAATTGCCTGGGCCATTTTGTCAAAATCAAGACCTTTATCGTAGCCGCCGGCTATGAGGACTTTTGGCTCACTAAAAGCTTCAACCCCGACAACCGTACTTTCCGGAGTGGTAGCTATCGAATCATTATAATATCTTACGCCATTGACAGTGCCGACGAGCTCAAGTCGATGCGGCAGAGAAACGAAACTGCCGACAGACTCTATTAACTGCTCATCAGTCAGGCCGAAATGATGGGCGATTGTTACCGCCGCTGCGAGATTTTCCCTGTTTGCCTTGCCGGGCAGCTTTAAAACGGCTGTCAATCTGCTGTCGAGCTTTTCCCTATCAAATAAATAACATTTGCGGCCTGTCTTTTTATATTTTTCGTACCATTCAAGACATTTATCGTCGTAAACATTTAAGACAGCGACATCGCCGGCTTTTTGAAAGCGGAAAATGTTTTCTTTGGCGTTACAGTAATTTTCCATCGTTTTGTGTCTGTCGAGGTGGTTTGGAGCGATATTCGTAATGCAGCCGATATAAGGCGATTTTTTTATGCGGGCAAGCTGCTCAAGCTGAAAGCTCGATATTTCAAGAACGACAATATCGTCCTTTTTAATCTGCTCGAGAGTTTCAAGCAGCGGACGATTGCCGATATTGCCGCTTAGGAAGACCTGGCCGGATTTTATATTTTTGAGCAGATGTGCCGTCAGCGCGGTAGTTGTACTTTTGCCGTTCGAGCCTGTGATTGCGACTATTTTTGCAGGACATAACCGGAAGAATATTTCCATCTGGGATGTTATAAGTTTATTTTTTTCTTTAGCGGCTTTAATATATTGATTTGCCTCGTCCACTGCGGGATTGACGATAATTACATCTGAATTTGTAAAATCGGATATTTGATGGCCGCCGATGTGAAACTCAATATTTTTGAAACTTTCAAGCTCTTTTATCGAACCGGCAAGTTTTTTCTCGTCGCCTTTATCGGTTACAATAACTTTTTTGGCATATCGTGCGGCAAATTTCGCGGTATCTACACCGCCGCCGAACACGCCAAGCCCCATTACGACAACAGATTTGCCTTTGAGAAAATCGACATTCATTATCTTTGCTGCGCTGCCTGCGCAAGCTCAATCTTAGCGTCAATTACAGCCTGTTCGATGCACTTTTCCCAGTTATCGCCGAACTGCTGTATATATTTTTCATTTTCATAAGCGTAAATTATAGACCTTGATGCGCTGATAAGTGCGCCTGAACCATCCGGTTTGCAGAATCGTACACAATCATCGGCTGTTGCGCCCTGCGAGCCGAAACCCGGCACAAGGAACCATATATTTTTATATTTTTCACGAAGAGCAGTGGTCTGCTCGCCGCTCGTTCCGCCGACGACCATACCGACATTGCTGAAGCCGCTGTTGCTGATTCGCTGTTTTTGATTTGCGATTTGGGCTACTACTTCGGCGAGTTTTTCATACATTTTTACTCCCTCTGAATCGGCGAAATCCTGAATAACTGCCGCCGAAGGATTGCTCGCGCGAACCCAGACGAAAACTCCTTTGCCCTGTTTGTTGGCTATATCGGCGAACGGCAAAATGCCGTCGGTTCCGGCAAAGCCGTTGATTGTTATCGCGTCAGGTGCCAGAACATCGTCAAGCCCGGCAAGTTCGGGATTCTGCAGGTGAGCCATTGCATAATTTTCTGCGGTATGTCCGATATCGCCGCGTTTTACATCGCCGATGGTTTCGAGCTCAAGTTCCTGTGCTTCGCCAATGAGCGAATAATAACATTCGATGCCTTCCCATAAATATTTTTCGAAAAACGCAATGTTTATTTTCACTGCCGGCACGATCGGAGCGACAATCTTCAATACCTTTGTACTGAATTCAAATATCGCGTCAATCGCCGAGGTAGCACTATTTTCATCGTCCATACCTTTTTTCTTGCGTATAGCGGCTGGTAATTTACTGTAAACGGGGTCGAGACCTGCTATCAATGGAGTTTTCTTAGACTTGACAGCTTTATAGAGCCGGTCTCCAAAATGACTTGCCATCGTAATCCTTTCAGATAAGATAATGTCCTGTTTTTTGTTTATTTTTTTGAATTAAGACACTATAAACATAAAAATCTCTTTGGCAAGGAAGTAATGGAAAATTATTACAATTATGAAGAAATAAGGAAAATCTTTAAAAATCCAAAAGTGAAAACCGCCAGCGTTCTTTCGGCCGGTTTGGCAGTTTTTTTGTTTATACTATGGTTTGTCGGTCTTTTCGGTACTCCCGGCAACTACAGGCCGGTTAAATTTGTTTTCGATGGCCAGGTAAGCCAGTATCTTACTAATTACATCTTGCCGGAACTGTATAACAAATCGCAATATGACCAGCCGTTCGATATTGTTTTTTCCCAGCAGGGCATTAATGATATTATCGCACGACAGATAGACCCTAATAGTCTGCGGCAGTCTAATTTGTCGGATTTAAGCGTTGCTTTTAAACGGAACAGAGTATTGCTGACAGGCAAAACGACTTATCACGGGTTTAATTTTATTGTAACAATTGTCTTAAAACCATATATAAATAAAAAAGGATATTTATTTTTTAGAGCATCAAAAGTCCAGGTGGGCCAAAGCCGTATTCCATTTGCTGCCGAAGCCGTAAAAAGAAAAATTCTTTACGGGCTTGCCGGTCTTTCAAATGATGCGGACACGGTAAATTTTGTCGGAATACTGTTTAACAGCGGCCAAATGGAACCGGTATTTTCATTTAACAATCGAAACCTTCGTATCGCAAAGATAACAGTCCGAAAAGAAAAACTGACAATTCAATTTAAGCCTGAACAAGATGGATGAAATTAATAAAAAATCTGCCGCTCAATTTGAGTATGTCGGAAACGCTTTACTTGCAAGGGCGCCGGCAAAAGTAAATCTTTCTCTTCTGGTTAAGGATAAGAGGCGCGATGGTTACCACAATATAGAAACCCTGATGGCAAAGGTTACACTTTACGATGAATTGCTTTTTGAAATCGCCAAAGAGGAAGGAATTGAACTTGTATGTAACGGCCTTTGGTCTCCCCCCGGCCGGGACAATCTTGTTTATAAGGCATGTCGGTTATTTTACGATTCTATTAAGACAGAACCTCGCATTAAGCTGACCCTTACCAAAAACATCCCGGCTGGTTCAGGTCTTGGCGGGGCAAGCAGCGATGCCGCAACGGTTCTTTTGGCCCTGAACAAACTGCACAATCAGTCACTAAATAATAATGAACTCCATAAACTTGCCGAAAAACTTGGCAGCGATGTATCATTTTTTTTGAATGGACCGATGGCTATTTGCAGTGGCAGGGGAGAGAAGGTGGAAAGGATAGATAAAACGTTCCCCTTTACGACAATTCTTGTTCTATCAGAGATAAATGTTTCTACTAAAAGGGTTTATGAGAATTTTAAGGCAGATTTGAAACTTTTCAACTCACTTCACCAACAAATCAAAAGCTGCATTTCCAAAGGCAGGATTGATTTAATACAAAAAATGTGCGCGAATATGCTTGCCAAAACCTGTTTTGAGTTGGATAATAGATTAGCTCTATTACAGGTAAGAATTCAAGAGATTACAAAACTGTCAGTCTCACTTAGCGGCAGCGGTTCAGCGTTGTTTGTGGTTCTTGGCGCCGGACAGTACGGTGAGGCGGAAATATTACAGCGCGAAATTACAAATTTGCGTGATTGCAATTGTATTATAGTTTTCGACAACGAATGGTAGTTTTGTGAGGCGCCTGTTATGGAGATTACTGAAGTTAGAGTAAAGTTGATTGCTAACAAAGACGAGAGGCTCAAGGCATTTTGTTCGATGACCCTTGATAATGACTTTGTCATTCGCGACATCAAGGTTATCATGGGCACCAATGGCTATTTTGTTGCTATGCCTTCGAGGAAAATGAGTGACCACTGCCCTAAGTGTGGCGGCAAAAATCATCTCAGGGCAAGATTCTGCAATAATTGCGGTGCATCATTGGGTGAAGACAGGGCGAAAAAAGATTTTAAAGGCAGAATGAAATTACACGCCGATATAGCTCATCCAATTAATGCTCTGTGCAGACAGACGATTCAGGAAAAAATCGTCAAGGCTTTCGAAGAGGAACTCGAAAAGTCCCAGCAGCCTGGTTACAAGCCTGTAGAGTTTGATGAGCCGGATGATGATGTTCCTGATGATGTAGCCGAACATTCATAAGTCTGAATAGTTAATATTGGTTGATGCAGTAAAAACCTTTCTGTTTGAACTAGGGGGGGGCAAAAGGGTACAGTTTCCCTTTATATGACGGCTATCAAGTTTTGCGCCTTTGAACAGAATAATTATAAAATATGCAGCAGGGGAGAAAGTAAAATCTTTTAGATTTCTACAATAAGTTCTTCGAGTAATTTATCTATTGTGGCGTCGAGTTTTTCATCGAGCTGATATTTACCCAGACAAATCTGTCTGCGAACGGTGGAAATCTTTTCCAATCTTACTTCAGGCAGTTTGGCTACTTTTTCAAGTAATTGGCCTAAAGGTGTTTCTGCACCTGCCTGAAGGAGTTCTTCGGTTCGCAGGTCATCTGTAGAGCTTAATTTTTCTATTCTTTTACAGAGCGATGGCATCTGTTTACTCTGTTTCCGAATTTTCATCTGTTCCATTGCAGTAAACCTTTCTTGTACGTTCCTCAGCCCGAAAAATAATCCATTTTTTCAGCTAAGAGGAAGGTTCGCAGGTCCTAATCCTGCCGAGCCCCTATATATTGTGCTCCCGCTATTCCCTTGCGGCTCTTAATATTAACTTCTAATACTGATATCGTCTGTATGAAAACAAAAACTTTAATAAAGATTTGAACTTTTTTATAGATGTCGGAAATGTGTTTTTAAGCTTTAAATCTGCGTTTTCAGCCTTATTAACGCATTTTTCCAAGGCTGTTTATTTTAAGGTCCGCAGTATCGGCTTTTGTGTTTTAATGTACTTGGCGGCATACCATATATAGTGTAGTGATGGTCTCGAAAAAGATTAGCTGAAAGCGAATAGTTGAATTTGTTTGGTAAAAAAAGGGTTTAAATAGCTTGACAAACTCATTTTAGCGATTATTTTAGTACGTTCCTTGTGGAAGTAAATTTTCGGGGCCGTAGCTCAATTGGCTAGAGCATCGGACTGTCGATCCGAAGGTTGAGGGTTCGAGCCCCTTCGGCCTCGTTAGTTAAGTTATGAGCTGATAAGCAGTTATGCTTTTCGGCTCTTTTTATTTATATTCCTCCGTCTTGTGCCGGACAATTTGGCCTTCAATCATATAAATAGCATCCTCTGCGATATTGGTGGCGTGGTCAGCTATTCGCTCTAAATGACGAGAAGCAGAAAGTAAATGAATTAGTGATGGTATCTGTTCCGGATTTTTCACAATAGCATCCTGAATTTTTAAATACATCTGACGGTTCATCGCATCAATCGTATCATCACTTAAACAAACCTTTTGGGCAAGTTTAACATCAAGATTGACTAAAGCATCGAGGCTTTTTTTAAGCATAGTCTGTGCATGATGAGCCATCTTAACGAGGTCGAGTGAAATATTTACTTTGGGCTGACCTGCAAGGAAAACAGCTCTTTCTGCGATATTTACTGCTAAATCGCCTATACGCTCAAGGTCGTTGTTTATCTTCAGGACAGCAACGATAAAACGCAGGTCAACAGCTACGGGCTGATGCAGGGCAAGAATTTTCAGGCAGTCCTCTTCTATCTCGACTTCTGTGTTGTCGATATCGATATCATTGTCTATTATTTTTTGGGCCAGTACGGTATCGCGATTCTCAATGGACAACGTGGCTTCTCTTACGGAAGTTTCCACTATCGCCCCCAAAGCCAGCAGTTTCTTTTTTAAGTTTTCTATTTCTCTTTGCAGATGTTTTGCCATTTTCAGTACCTTCTCAATTTAATATTTATTGTCATAGGAAGACGATAAAACACATTTGATTTTACCATCACTCAAAGCTATTTTCCCCTCTTTATTAGCAACAAGATTTGCCTCGGAATAACTAAAGGAAGACGGCAGTTCATTAATCAGCTCTATACGATTCCAGGGCAGAATTCTTACCCCTTTGGTGCCGATTCTGACGTCCTTGGCACTATTAACATTTTTGCCGAAGTGATACGTTCGGCAGTCCAATCGGATGTAAGACTGGTTAGATTCAAGAACCTCCCCAATAAGTAAATGATTGTGAGCTTCAGGGTAGTTTTTTACCGTACGGATTTTCCAGATTTTCTTTTCTTTTTGTTCAGCCATTTTATCCAAACCTTCCTGTTATATAATCCTCTGTTTGTTTATTGGACGGATTGCTGAATATTTTTGAGGTCAGGCCGTATTCTATCAGTTCGCCGAGACAGAAAAAGGCTGTTCTGTCGCTGACGCGTGCGGCCTGCTGCATATTATGTGTAACTATTACAATTGTGTAAGATTTTTGAAGCTTAGTCATGAGGTCCTCTATTTTGCCTGTGGCTAATGGGTCGAGCGCCGAACATGGTTCGTCCATCAATATAATACGAGGTTGTGTAGACAAGGCACGAGCAATGCAAAGACGCTGCTGCTGACCGCCCGATAGTGCCAAAGCCGACTTTTTCAGGTCATCCTTGACTTCATCCCAAATGGCCGCGGATTTAAGACTTCTTTCAACAATTTCTTCCAATGCGGACTGTTTTCTTATACCCTGCAGTTTTGGGCCATACGCGACATTATCAAAGATGCTCTTGGGAAATGGATTAGGTTTTTGAAAAACCATACCTATATGCTGACGAAGACTGACAAGATTAATCTTTTTGTCGTAAATGTCCTGGTTATATACCGTTAATTTTCCTTCGCTGTGGGTATGCGGAATAAGGTCATTCATTCGGTTGATGCTTCTGATAAAAGTGCTTTTACCACAGCCGCTCGGCCCGATTATAGCGGTTACGCAGCGGGGATATATATTCATAGTTATATTCTTCACACCTGCTTTATCGCCATAATAAAAGCTGAAATCTTCAGCGATGATTTCAGCAGCAAGCTCGTTATCGGCACAAGAAACAGGTTTCGATAGATTTTCTATTCCTGAAATTTTTATCGTTTGTTTGTTATCCATTTTATTCATTTCTTGAATCGATTCCTGCATTTTTTTAATGTCCATGAAGTTTTTTGAAAAGGCGCGAGCGTAAAATAATTGCCGAAGTGTTCAGACAAAGAACTAATATTACCAGTGTAGCAACCATTCCGTATTGATTATGCGGCACCATCATAGCAAGACGGTCGCCGACGGCCATATCATAACTGCCATAAGAAAGAGTTCTGGTAGAATGAAAGATTGATGACGGAACAGGCCCAAGCGCAACAGCTCCGGTGAATAGAATAGGAGCAGTTTCTCCGGCCACGCGGCTAAGACTTAGTATTACTCCTGTAAGAATACCGGGCATCGCAGCCGGCAATGTTACGGAAATAAAGGTTTTAAAATTGCTCGCTCCCATGGCGAGTGAAGCTTCTTTGTAGGTCAGGGGCACTGCCTTGATTGCTTCTTCGCTGGCGCGAATCATCACGGGAAGTGTCAATATGCTCAATGTCAAAGAGGCCGTGAGAATACAGGGTTTCGAAGGGAGTCCTAAAAACGGCAGGAGAAACAGCACGAAAAATGCCAAACCAAAAAGCCCGAAAATAATGCTTGGTACTCCCGCCAGAGAATTTATGCACATCCGAATTATTCTAACTACAACGTTGTCAGTGGTGCATTCAGTCAGATATGCGGCTGATATAATGCCGAGCGGTATTACAAAAACCATACTTAAAAGCGTCAATAACAATGTACCGAGAATTTCCGGGCCGATGCCACCGAAGTAATGACCGGGTGTGCTGTTGTCGATAAAATACTGCCAGTAAAATCGCCATTGGGGTTTAAGAATTTTTTCGAGATTATCTTTTATGTAGCCAAAGAGCGGTTCAATTTCTGTACCGGCAAATTCTTTCGCACGTTCTGTTCTGATTTTTACAAGAGGCTGGCCCGGCTTTTGTGCAACCCATTCTTCTTTCCACAGGAGATTATCCATTAACTTTTCCGCTAAATCCCAGCGGGTTGCGCCGAATTGATTCATAGCGGTGGCAGGCAAAGCTTTGCCAGGGCGAGGTCCTAAAAGTTGTGTCAGCAAATCTTCCAGTTCTCCGACAGCCTTAACGTACTCGTAATGTTTGGCCAGGTCGATTTTTTCTACTGCCGTTTTAAAATCAATTGCCATTTTGAAAAAAGCCTCAGCAGAAGTCCCTTTGAATCGCGGGTCATCGGCATATTGCATCACAAAATTCAGGCATTCGGCGATTTGAGATTTATCTTCACTCGCGAAAGCGGTATCAAGCCTGTCGCGAATATCTTTGCTCAAAGAGCGTATCTCGGTGTATTGCTGCGGCCCAAGCCCTTTGTAGCGAAGCTGCAGTCCGAAATCTCTATATATCGCTCTTGCCTGGTCGGTGAGAGATTCGGTATCTACGCCGCGTTTAAATTTTTCGATAGTATCGTAGATAGCCTGTCTTATCGAAGCAGTTTGAGTGATTTGTGCCGCAAGCTGAGTTTCGCTGCCGCGGTTATGAATCGATGATTCCATCTTTCGAAATTCAATAGTGTCCTTGAAAACAATCGCACTTGTCCCCTTTGAAAGTATTGGTCCGAGTATTATTATCAGCAGAACAATGATAATAAATACCGTTATCCAGGTTATGGCTGTAAATATTTTATCCAGAATACAGCGTACAATAATTTTCATTTACGTATCCCCGATTTTTTTGCCGCCTGTGTTAGAAAATACTCGCTGAACAGATTAAGACACAGGGTCATAATCAGCAGAAACAATCCTATGGTGAAAAGCGACCTATAATGGTCGGAACCTTTTGCGGTTTCACCCATATCGCCGGCAATAGTGGCTGTCATTGTGCGGATAGATTGAGATAAATCCCACCACGGATGCGGAATCTGACTGGCATTACCGGAAGCCATCCAAACAACCATAGTTTCACCTACAGCCCTCATCATTCCGAGAATAATCGCAGCGATAATACCGCTATGAGCGGCGGGGATGACCACTTTAAAAATCGTTTCCATTCGTGTGGCGCCGAGACCATAAGAAGCCTCTCTGAGTTCTCTGCCTACAGCGGATATGGAATCCTGCGCGACACTTACTATCGTAGGAAGTGCCATTACTGCCAGTACAATTCCGGCATTTAGAGCGTTTACACCGGTGTTAAAACCAGCTTTATTCTGCATCCATGGCGCCAGAACCATAACAGCGAAAAAACCATAAGCCACGGACGGTATCGCAGCAAGAAGCTCTATCACTGGTTTTACAATGTTCTGAACCCTGAAAGAGACAATATCACTGAGAAAAACAGCAGCCAGTATGCCTGTTGGAACTGCAAAAACCATTGCTGTGATAGTTACATAAAATGAACCCGCCACTAAAGCTAAAGCTCCGAATTGAGGTTTTTCAGCCTGTGGATACCATCCGGTATTTGTCAGAAATTCGGTCAAACTGAATTTCTGCAGGAAAGGCAGCGACTCCTTTATGATAAAAAAGAAAATGAGAAGAACCGATAACACGGATGTGCAGGTTATAAGAAAAAGGATTGACCGGCCGATATAAAGACTCAGAAAATTTCCAAGACCTTGTCCGTAACTAAGAACCAACGGCTGATGTCTGACATCAGCCGTTGGGGATAAAACCTGATTTATTTGGCTATCATTCATTTATCACAACTATTAGTAATGTGTCACTGGAACAAATCCTTTGGCAGTGATAATTTCCTGCCCCTTCTCGCTTAGATAGAAAGTGCAGAAGTTATAACTCAGTGAACCGAGTTCAGGGAAACCATTTGTGAACAAAAACAATGGTCTTGATAATGAATATGTACCGTTGCCGATAGTTTCTTTAGACGGCATAATACCATTTACTTTCAGACCTTTTACTTCTGCATCGAGGAATCCTACGCCCACATATCCGATTGCCCCCGGCGTTGTTTTTACGCGGGCATGTACCTGCGGATTGGAACTGACATATTCGACACTTGCGTTCATTTTTACTTTTTTCATTATAAAATGGTCGAATGTTTCATAAGTTCCCGAAGAAGTGTCTCTGCTGACAACAACGATAGGCATATCAGGACCGCCCAGCTCTTTCCAGTTTTTAATTTTGCCGATATATATATCGTGAAGCTGCTGGGTGCTGAGATCTGTAATCGGATTTGAAGGATGGACGATTATACAGATGCCGTCCATTGCTATTGTATGAGCAACCGGCATTACGCCTTTATCGACGGCTGCCGTGAATTCTTCGAGTTTCATAAAACGGCTCATTATCGCGATGTCGCAGCGTTTGTCGATAAGAGCTGCCGCGCCGTTGCCGCTTCCATTTTTGGTCACTGTAATTTTAATGTCGGGGTATGTCTTGTTAAAAGCCTCTGTGAATGCATCAGCGATAGGTCCAACCGTTGTTGAACCTTCGATTTGCAGGGCTTTATCGGCAGCGACCAGCTTTGTAACCGATACCAGCGACAACATTATTAATCCGCATACAATCAGTTTTTTCATATTTTAGTCTCCTTTTTTACTTATACTATACGTTTACTTATACTATACATTTCAAGTGTTAGGATTTTGTTAAGACAATATTAATATTTTGTTAAATATTCCTACCATGTAAATAATAAAGTGTATCTGAAAAAGGCGGCAGTGTTGTTTCTGGGGGATTTGTAGTAATTGCCCGGGAAAAATAGTTCGCCTTCGACCCTGTGCTCTATATTTTTTGCCATCTTATATGAAAGCATAGTTTTCGCCAGATGTCCTCTTAATCTGCCGTCGTCATTTAAGCCGCCTGTGCCTGCTTTAGTAGTGTTCTTGTCGGCAAAGAGAAGTGCATAGCCGGCCTTAATTGACAATTTCTCGGTAAGGTTAGTCGCCCAGTCTGTATAAATCCTGTGCAAATTTGAGCTTTCATACGCTCTGCCGTCGATGGTGTCGATATTGCCCTGATACAAACTGCTCCAGGAATCGATTCGTGCCCAGCCTTTATCGAAATATTTGTCCTGGTCTTTGTTTCCGGAAAGATATTCGTAGCCCAGATATATCTTGGTTTTTCTTTCATCGTTGAAATTGTAAATCAACTGGTCATTCGTTCCGAAAGAGTGGAGGTCTTTGCCGTTTTTGTGGCCGAACTGCGGGGCAAATTCAGCGTTGTATCCCCAATTGTCGTTTAATTTGCCGTAGAATCTCATGCCCGGCGTATATATTTCGCCTTCAGAGCCCTTTGATGTGACCCGATGAGTATCATGCTTATATAGTAAATACAGGTCAAAGCCGGAATCCTTCGAAGTTTTCTTGTTAAAGTAAAAAATGCCGCCTTGCTCGTCCTGCTCGGAAAGGTCGATATCCCTGTCATTTATTGGCTTTAGCCATTTTGCGCTGTCGCCGTGATTATTTATCAATATGACATCTGCTGTGGCGTCCCAGTTTTTTATGTTATATGTAAATCTCAGAGCATCAAAGAAGCCCGATCTGCTGCCGTCCAGCGGTGTGCCGTCAGAAACAAGCCAACCGGTGCCGAGTACTATGTCCTGCCTGCCGGCAACTATTGTGAGCGGCTGTCCAAAAGCGTTTCTCCAGGTAAAGTTGAATTTATCGAGCAGGCCTTCATGATATGCCCAGTGGAGCGGCTCAGCTTTTGCTTCAATATAATATCTTGGTTCTGTTACAAGCCGAACGTTAAAATCTAGGTCGTTCGTTATATGTGCCGTTGCCTGCAATCTCGCTCGAAGACGCACCTGGCTTCTGTCATGCCCGACGGCTTTATTATCGAGCTTGCGATTGTTATCATACATATACCGAAAACGTAAATCTCCGCTAAGGTCAAGCCAGTCGGTTGGATGTTTAAAGTCATATTTAGGTTTGTTAGCGTCGGATACAGACGGCGAATCCGCCTTTAAAGTTTGGCAAAAACTTGCCACTACAATGCACTGCAAAAATGCATAAATAATCCCTTTTTTCATTATAACCTCCTAATTAAAAAAGCATCCGGCCTTTTGCTCTGCAGGCCAATCCTGAAAAGCAATTTTGTGAGGAAACTACCTTGAAATTGTTAGAGAAATGTTTAATGACAGTTAAATTTTGGTTAATTGTTATATTTTGGTTAAGATTCAGATAAATAACAATAAAATAGCAGGTGCATCCTTATCGGATGCACCCGCTCATCTTCCTTTTCCTGCTGGAGGTTATCGCAGGCTTATCTTTTCCTGTTGTCGGCCTGGCTTACCAGTTTTGTGCCAAGGTCGCAAAATCTACAAAATCAACTCTGCTGCTGTGATTATAGTCCATTCCTTCACACCACGATGGTGATGAGCAGGTTTCGAGCCAATGATTTGCAAATACCATCAGAAGAGTATTTCGGTACATAGTCAGATCGTCTGAAGTGACGAAACCATCGCCGTTAATATCTCCCTGTGCCCAGCTTTTGCCGTAGCTTGTGCTGATATTGGCAAGTATGATGTCTCTGTCGTCGGCATCGATTGAGCTGTCGAGATTGACATCGCCGTAATTAGTTCCGAGAATGTCCATCACAACTATATCAATATCCTGACCATCAACAATTAAATCGCCATTCATATCGCAACTGAGGTCCATCCAGGCGGCATCATCAAGGTCATTCCAGTCCAGCACATTGGAACGTACATTTGGATTGGTTGGTGGGGTCTGACCGAGAGCAGCAGCTTTTATTCCGCCACTAAGCACTTTATACATCCAATCGATATCCTTTGCATTGATGGTACCATCGGCCGCTACAGGATTTGCACCTGGGGTAACTTTCTTATCATTAGTATCGACCGCGTTAACATCGGCACCAGCAAGGTCTGCTTTCGACCAGCCTGAATTTGGCTCATAAGCTATGCCTGTTGCAAGGACGGTACCGAAGTAATTTCCACTGCCGCCGGTAGCGGCATCAGCTATGTCGACCTTGGCGAAACCTTCACTGCGGTCAAGCAGTTTTGTAACAGGGTCGATTGCAAGACCATCGGCAAAATACCTTACATCTTTAGCAACGAAATTTCCATCACCGTCGAAGTCGCCGATAATTTCAGGAACGATATAATCGCCTGTTTGGCCGCCATAATAACCGCCGTGGTTTACACTTGCTTCAAATGCTCGCGGATTTTTAACTGCTTCAACCAGTTTGGCTATATCATTCATATCTCGTTTATGTTTGTTTACGCCTGTGTAATTGAAATCGCCGGCAATCTTGTTTCGTTCTGACAGTGTAACACCGGCATTAACAGCATTACCGCCATTATCGATGTATGACGATGTCCTGCCGTCGCTATAAGTTGCTCCGCCTGTGAGAGTCGTTCTGCTCGGCGCCATACCGGATTCTTTGATGGAACCATACGCGGGAATCGGCGTAGTTGTAAGTTCATGAGCACTTCCTCTGATGAAATCCTGCAAAGTCTGATTAAGTTTTGCATTAGGTCCAAAAGAAGTCGGGTTGAGAGGACTTGGCATTTTATCAATAGATGCCACAAGAAAGTAATTATAAGCCATATACTCGCCGGGCATGTTATAATTTAAACTCAGTCCGTTCGAATCAACAAAGTCGGCGATACTTTCGGTTATATTTCTTATATAATCTGCCGCGTGCTGGTTTGCCATAGCGTAGGTTGCGTTGGGTTCAGGGCTTCCAACGGTTGCAAATGTTTCATTGCCGCCGATTCGCCAGCCGCTGTTGGGATCGCCGTTGTCAAGAATATTGTCAAGTGTTGGGCGGATATAAATCGAACCGTCGATATTTTTAACACTGCATACTTCGTATTTTCCGCCGTAAACATCGCCGCGAGCTCTGCTTGAGCCGCAAAGGCCTGTATAACCAATACCAAGTCTTCTGTATTCTACAGCCTTTTCCAGTACGCCTGAGCCGCCGCAGTTATCATATTTATGATTTTTCCCGAGCTTGGTATCAGCTTCAACATCAAATTTGACGCCGACGTTGTCGCCTCTTGCCCAACTTGGGTCGACTCCCAGTGTGTTCATTGCACCATTTCGTGTGCCGGAGCCGGCATCGCGAGTGGATACAGCCAGGTTTTCGCCGTTAGGCATACGGCCGGTAACGTTGAGATATTGCAATTGCTCTGCTGATATGTTTCCTGACGGAAGCCCAACGCCCTGATTGGCGATAATCGCAATGGGAACCCAGGCTATTTCTGTATCGAATACAGTTTGAGCATTCGGGGAAGTCGTATTTGTATTAAGGCCGCCAAGATTTTTTAATTTATTGCTCTGTGTGGTATCCCAGCATTTAAGAGGATTACTACCATAACCTGCCTGTGTTGGTTTTTTATCCCATTGAGCGTTTGCATCTGCTCCGGTATAAACAAACCACGTTGTCGGAACGTCCATAACAGCAATGTCGATATTACAGGGGTCGACAGGACAACCTCCCGGCTGACAAGAGTCTGCGATTCCAGGCTGAAGAACACCCAATTGTGCCCACATAACACGATTAATATAGCCGTAATCTGCAGGGACTGTTAAGTCGGTGAAAAGTTCAGGATTTGTATTATGCCAGTTTACAAGGTCTGACAAACCATTGCCTGAACCGACTCCGCGATAAGCCACCGACCAATACGATGACCAGCCCGAAGTTGTATATGTTGTTGCTAATTGGTCAACATAAGGCGGGTAGTCAAAGAAACCGGAATTACCGTCTCCATCGGCATCGATATAGTCATTTGTCGAAGCCGGTGCAGTGAAGAAATCTACGAAAAGCGTCGCGCCGCTGATGTTCACCTGATGCTGCTGAGCATAAAGAGAACCTGTCAGTCCTCCGATCAATAATAACAATACCATAAACTTGTCCAAACTCATCTTCATCATCTCAAGCTCCTTTCCATAAAATAATTCTAAATTTACTGCACAACATTTACCTTTTAATATATATTTATTACTTCACATCATTTATGCCGGTTATGCTGTAGAACTTGTTGCCCCATTCGCGTTTTTCTATAGTTTCAAGGACGGTTTTTCTGGCAACATGTCCGTCAACATAAATAAAATTGGCACAGCCTCCGAATTCTGTTGTTACGCCGGGACCGGAATGATGTCTTCCAATAGCGTTAATCGGATGGCCTGCGCCGCCGTCAAGAAGGTCTGAAGCCTGTTCAACTTCTTTGAGCGGCCTTAAACCAAAATTACTTATTGCTGCATTGTCGCCATAAACATAATATGGGGCACCTGGTGGCGCTTTATAAACGGCATTACCTTTGTATCCTGTGCCGACATGCGAGAACGCCAGAATAGGACGATGGCTCTTGCTTAAAATACCACTGCCTTGCTGAACGCCGATAGCCTTCCAGTTGTTGTTAAATTCAGTCGCAAGGATGAGCGAAGATGGATTCCTAAGTTCATCGATGCGTACAAAACGGTTTACTCTTTGGCCTCCGGACATCGCGTAAGTAAACTTGTTGCGTGGAATAATCGCAGCGTTTGCAGTAATCGATATTCGCGGGGCCTGTTTATCTGTAAGATTATTTGCACTTATCTGGCCGTTCTGATCCTGCTGACCTTTTTCCCAATCTTCGCTTTTTGAACCTGGGTTGGTCCGCGGCGCACCGCCGAATTTCATAGAGGGACAAGTGAATACTTTGGCATCACATTTTCCGGAATAAAATAGATACCACGACCAGTGAAGATAACCATACGGATGGCTTGGGTCCTGATTCTCAATACTGTAGCCGCCATCTGGAGTTGAAGGATACAAATAAGAAGCCGGAAAATACTGGAATTCTGCCACATAGGCAAGTATTCCTATGCTGAGACCTCGCATATGTGCAGCACAGATAACCCCCTGAGCCGTCCTTTTTGCTTTGTTCAAAGCGGGCATTAATACGGCCAGCAGCATCGCTATAACAGAAATAACCACAAGCAGCTCCACGAGAGTAAATGCCTTATGATTGGTTTTTTCCTGTTTTTTCCTTAATTTAGAATCCATTCGTTTACCTCCAAAAATAATGTTTTTGCAACTTACTTTTGTGATAAATTGTAAACAGGAGTGTTTAGGAATGGATTAGAGTGATGTTAGAATTTGAATAAATTAGGATATTTCAGGCTATTGGCAGATGAATTATGAAGCTGCTGCCGTTGCCGGGTGAACTTTCAACGGTAACGTATCCGCCGTGAACGCCTGATATATGCTTTACAATAGCAAGCCCCAGCCCCGTGCCGCCCAGTTTCCTGCTGCGGGCTTTATCGGCGACGTAAAATCGCTCGAATATGCGCGGAAGATGCTGCCTTTCTATTCCGCAGCCCTGGTCGATAACCTTAATGACAACCTCATTGGGCGTTTTTTGAGCATTTACTATTACGGTGCTGTTTTCCGGGCTGTATTTGACGGCGTTGTCAACAAGATTGATAACGGCTTGTTCTATCAGCGCGGAATTTATCTTTGCCGTTATTTCTTCACTGCAGACAAGTTCAACAGTTATGTTTTTTTGTTCCGCTTTGACTTTCGACAGTTCGATGGCAGAGGCAAGGACAGGCTTTAAATGATGCTCCTCGAAGGACAATTTTCTTTTCTCGTCATCTTCTTCGAGCCGTGAGAGAGCCAAAAGGTCATCGATTATGGCATCGAGCCTTTCGGAGTGTTTGGCGATAATATTCAGAAAACGCTGAATTTGCACAGGGTCTTTCACCACTCCCTCAAGCAGCGTTTCGACAAATCCTTTGATTGATGTGATGGGAGTCTTAAGCTCGTGCGAAACGTTGGCAACAAAATCGCGTCTGACTTCTTCAAGCTGGCGGATTCTCGTGATGTCATGCAAAACAATTACAGCCCCTGTTTTTTGTTCTTTACTGTCAGTAAGAGCAGTCCCATGCAGACGTAAAAAATGGCCGCCGTTATTTGTCAGGGAAATATCAGTTTCAGCGGGCTGTTTTTCAGTAAGAGTATTTTTTACAAATTCAATGAATTCAGGATTACGAACAATCTCTTCGACATTTTTGCCGTGTGCGCCGGCCTTGTCAATTTTGAGGAGTTCCGCAGCGGCATTGTTGATGCTGACAATATGCCCTTCATAGTCAACAGCCAGAACTCCTTCAATCATACTTGAAAGGATCGCCTGCGTCTCATTTTTGTCCCTGGTTATTGTGTCGATTCTGCCGGCCAGTTGATGAGCCATTTCGTTCAGTGTTTTCGCGAGGTCTGCCAGTTCAGTTGTATCCGGAATGGATAACCTGTGGTCAAAATCGCCTGATGCAAATTTTCTGGCTGTTTCTGTCATTTGTTCTATGGGACGAGTAAGTCTCTTGGCGACAGCCCAGCTTATCGCCGCAGCGCAGGCCGCTATGACTATGCCTGTCCACAGGATTTTTTTATGAAGATTCGCCAGTTCATTATCTATCGTGGTTATAGGCACGGAGGTTCTAATCACGGCAGTGATTTTACCGTCCTGCCGTATGGGAATTGCCAGATACATCATATTTTTACCGACGGTGCTGCTGAACCTGACCGCCATACCCGAACTTTGTGTCATCGCTGCTTTTAATTCGGGTCTGTCGCTGTGGTCTGTCATTGCGGACGGATTTTCATCGGAATCGCCGATTACCCGGCCATCCGGCAGAATAATGGTAATACGGGATGCGCCTGCTGCACCGAGAGATTTGCAAACCTTGTCAATTTCGGAAAAGCTGCCGGATTTTATCATAGGCTCGATTTGATATTTGATAATCTGTGCCCGTATATTAAGGTCGCTTGCAATTTGGTTATAATAAAATGTGCGGAAAAAATGCGATGTATATAGTAGGACAGCCAAAAGTACAGCAGCGATAATAGTCAAAAAGACAGGGTAAAGCTGCCAGATTAATCTTTTTTTGCCCATATTAGTCCTTGAATTTGTAGCCTATGCCTCGTACGGTTTCTATATATTTGCCGCAAGGCCCAAGTTTTTTCCGCAGCGATACAATCTGGACATCTATGGCCCGGTCGGTAACAAGGTAATCTTGACCGCGAATAGAATCAACAATCTGGTATCGTGTAAAGACCATCCCCGGCCGTTTCGCCAAGGTATATAAAATGCTGAATTCCGTAAAAGTAAGCTCCACAGGTTTATTTTTAATCAGGACTTCATGACGTGCAGAGTCTATGATTAATTCGTGGATTTTGACAGGCGTCTTTTCCAAATCACGAACAAGATTTTTCTGCAAAATTCGTCTAACTCTTGCAATCAATACTTTTGGGCTGAATGGTTTGGTGATATAATCCTGAGCTCCCAGTTCCAAACCTGTTACAATGTCGGTTTCCTCGCTTTTGGCTGTGAGCATTATTATAGGAATACTTTCTGTTTTGGAATCGCTTTTCAGCTTTTTACAGACTTCAAGCCCATCGATGCCGGGAAGCATAAGGTCTAAAATAATCAAGGCAGGTAATTTTGCCCGCGCTTTTGTGAGAGCTTCTTCACCGGAAATTGCAGTATCGATTTTGTAGCCGTTTTTTTCAAGATTGAACCGCAGCAATTCAAGTACATCTTCCTCGTCATCCACGATTAGAATATTTTCTTTTGCCATAAAAGACCTCTATCTTATATTATTTCTAACTCAAATATTATTATATCTGTGTTAGTATACCATTAATATTATATTATGATTTTGTTAATTTTTCAGGTTTTAATGTATCGAAATAGACGTTGTGAGTCAACAATACATTATCCGATATAAAAAAGTGGTGTCAAAAAAGTGTCAATTGCCACTGTATAACCGCTTGTCAGCCACTTGTATATTCACTTGTCAATAACTTGTAATCCTCATTTTGACCCAAAAAACGCATTGTAACCTATTGTAAAAACTGAGATTATGGAGCGAATATTGGACTGTCGATCCGAAGGTTGAGGGTTCGAGCCCCTTCGGCCTCGTTTAAAAATCTGCTGTTGTCAAATGATGACAGCAGATTAATTTTTATGTTTTTAGTCCAACTATTTGCTTCTAAAAATCAGCCATTTGGTATCAATATTTTTCCATAATTCCCCTTGACTTTTATACCATTATTTAGTAAATTGTTAAAAGATTAACGCTGTCAAATAATTAACGAGTTAATGATAAGGAATTGGGTTTATGACCCCTGAAAAGACGATTGAACGGATGAGTATATATAGACGAACGGTCAGTAATTTGCTGAATAGCGGCAAAAAACAGGCTTTTTCGCACGAAATCGCCAAACTGGCGGGCGTAAAAAGCTCTCAAATTCGGCATGATTTTATGTTCATCGGAACCAATGGAAGGGCCAATGCCGGCTATGATCTGCAGGAGTTAATGGGTCATATTGAAGATTTTTTGACCGGCGGCAAATCGGACAATTTCTGTATCGTTGGGGTCGGGAATCTTGGCAGGGCTGTTTTGGCGTTTTTTCAGGCAAGGCATAAAAATATCGTGATTAAAGCGGCGTTCGATAAAGACCCCTCGCTGAAGGATAGAGTCATTCAAGGCTGCAGGTGCTACTCGATGGAAGATGCCAATGAAATAATCAAAAATGAAAATATCGAGGTCGGCATTATCGCAGTCCCGGCAGAGCAGGCCCAGGCGGTTGCTCAAATTCTCGTTGAGGCCGGCGTTAAGAGCATAGTTAATTTTGCGCCTGTACCTTTAAAGGTCAGGCAGGGAATATTTGTCGAGAATGTCGATTTGACAATGTATCTCGAAAAAGCAGCATTTTTTACAAGGAATATCAGTTAAGTAACGGAGATTTTAAGTGACGACAGTAAAAACAATTTTAGAAAAATATCCGAACGCAAAAAGGGAAAGCCTTATTCCCATTCTGCAGGATATTCAGGAAGCGCGCGGGTATCTGTCCCGCGAAGTGGTTAACCAGGTTGCCCGGCACATTGACCTGCCGCCGGCGAAGATTTACGGTGTGGCCACCTTTTACAACCAATTTCGCTTTCAGCCGCTGGGAAAGTATCACGTTATGATTTGCCGCGGTACCGCCTGCCATGTCAAAGGGTCCAAGAAAGCCCTCGATATGGTGGTTAAGGCCCTGGGTATCCAGCCGGGTCAAACCTCGCGAGACGGTTTATTCAGCCTCGGCGTTGTGGCTTGTATGGGCGCCTGCGGTTTGGCACCGGTAGTAAATATCAACGGTGAATTCTATGCGAAAGTTACTCCCAAGAAATTATCCGGCATCATTGCCGAAATCAAAGAGAAAGAACTGGCCAATGCAAAAAACTGAAAATAATATAAAAAAAACAGGTACATATCAGTGCTGGCCTGACGCCCAGCGACCTTGTGAAGAATTGATAGCCAAACTTCAGGGCGGGCCGTTTAAAGGTGCGCTGGCAAAAGGCAGGGAAGTGCTCGACGAACTGGTCGATACTCTGCGTCGGGATAAACTGACTAAACCGGCGGTGTTTGTCGGAGCCGGAACCTGCGGTCTGGGCGCAGGAGCTGGAAAAACCCTCGATGCTGTCCGCAAATATTGCAAGACGAAAAATATCGACGCTGATATTGTGGAAGTGGGCTGCATCGGATTCTGTTCGGAAGAGCCGATTGTTGATATCAAATTGCCGGGCAGAGCGAGAGTAAGTTTTGGAAACGTACTTGCCGAGGATGTACCTGGACTGTTTGACGAGGCCCTGGTTGGCAAGTTTGCCTCGGACCATTTGCTCGGGCAGTTTCGCAGCAATAGCGACCAGGCATGGCAGGGTATCCAGTATCTTGATGAACATCCGTTTATGAAACTTCAGCGGCGCGTTGTGCTCGCAAGCAGCGGAATCATCGACCCGACAAATATCGACGAATATATCGCTCGCGGCGGATATTCCGCTATGGCTTTGACTCTAAAAAACAAAACCTCGCAGGAATTATGCGACTTGGTCGAGTCCAGCGGGCTGCGCGGACGCGGCGGCGGCGGTTTTCCCACAGGAAAAAAATGGAAATTTGCCCTTGGTGCGATAGCCAATCAGAAATATCTGGTTTGCAATGCCGACGAAGGCGACCCGGGCGCTTTTATGGACAGGGCGGTCGGGGAAAGTGACCCGCATCGGCTGATTGAAGGTATGATAATCGCTGCCTACGGCATCGGCGCGACCAAGGCTTACATTTATATTCGTGCCGAGTATCCGCTGGCCGTGCAGCGTCTCCAGAATGCAATCAAACAGGCCTATGCATACGGTCTGCTGGGGCACAATATTCTCGATAGCGGCAACGACCTCGATATTACTATCAAGATGGGTGCCGGTGCTTTTGTCTGCGGAGAAGAGACTGCTCTTCTGCACAGTATCGAAGGCAAACGCGGGATGCCTCGTCCTCGTCCGCCGTTTCCGGCGATTTCGGGACTGTTCGGCAAGCCGACCGTTATTAACAACGTCGAGACGCTGGCGAATCTGCCGATGATTATCGAACGCGGGGCCGAGTGGTTCAGCGCTATGGGAACAAAGACCAGCAAAGGAACTAAGGTATTTGCCCTATCCGGTATGGTCAAACGCACCGGGCTGGTAGAAGTTCCGATGGGAACTACCATCAAGCAGGTGGTCTATGATGTCGGCGGCGGAATTCCAAATCGCAAACGCTGCAAAGCTGTACAAATCGGCGGGCCATCCGGCGGCTGCATTCCCGAACATAAGCTGGATATAGAAATTGATTACGAGACAATCAAGACAGTCGGAGCGATTATGGGTTCCGGCGGATTGGTTGTTCTCGATGAAAATACTTGTATGGTTGACCTTGCTAAATTCTTTATGGAATTTATACAGGCTGAAAGCTGCGGGAAATGCATTCCCTGCCGCGAAGGAACCAAGCGAATGCTCGAGATTCTCGAAGCAATCACCCGTCCTCGCCGCAAGGAGGATGATACCGATGCACTAATGAGATTTCAGGGTGTGATACAATTGCGTCAATTGGCCGAAACAATTAAAGCCACGTCTTTATGCGGCCTGGGACAGACGGCACCAAATCCTGTGCTGAGCACCCTCAATTGGTTCCGCGAAGAATATGAAGCACATGTTTTTGACCGCCAGTGTCCTGCCGGGGCGTGTAAAGAATTAGTTGGAGCACCTTGTCAGAACGGCTGTCCGGTTGGCACCGAAGTTTGGCGTTATGTTGCCCATATATCCCGCGGCGAGTACACTGAGGCTTATCGGGTTATTCGCGCGGCAAATCCGCTGCCGTCTGTTTGTGCCCGCGTATGTCATCATCCCTGTGAGAATATCTGCCGAGCGGGAGTTACCGGCGGTGAGCCGATTGCGGTTCGAGCCCTTAAACGATTCGTTGTGGAACGGGTAGAGCCGGGCAAATGGAAAGATATAGTCAAACCGGCCGACAGCGGTTCTGCGAAAATCGCTATTATCGGCGCCGGCCCAACAGGTCTTAGCGCGGCGAACGCTCTGGCAATCGCCGGACATAAAGTGACGATTTTCGAACGGGAAGCCAAGGCTGGCGGTATGCTTGTCGGTGCAATTCCGGCCTATCGTCTACCGCGAGAGCTTTTGCAGAAGGAAATTGACGCTCTGCTGAATCCCAATATCGAAATAAAATACAACGCCGCGCTTGGCCGCGACATTACCATCGACGGGTTATTGGCCGAAGGTTATAAAGCGGTCTTTCTGGCGATGGGTTCTCATCAAAGCCTTAAACTGGACCTGCCGGACGAAAATGTCGAAGGCGTAATCCCCGGCATACAGTTCCTCAAGGCCTACAATTTACAGAACAAGGCTCTGGTAAAAGGCCGAGTTGGAATTATCGGAGGGGGAAATTCGGCTATGGATGCCGCCCGTGTCGCGTTTCGTCAGAAAGGGGTAAAAGACGTTACGATGTTTTATCGACGAACCCGTAATGAAATGCCCGCCTACGCCGAGGAAATCGAAGCCGGCCTTGAAGAAGGCATCAAGATTGAACCGCTGGTTACGCCGGTAGCAATAGTCTCGAAAAATGGTAAGCTGACCGGGATGCGGTTTATTCGCAATGAACTGGGACAACCCGACGCAAGCGGACGACGCAGTCCTGTTGCAATTGCCGGTTCGGAGTTCGATGTAGAATTAGACACTCTGATAGTAGCGATTAGCGAACAGCCTGATACGCAGGGTATTGAAAACCTGAAACTGACTAAATGGAACACTGTGTCGATTAATGAAGAAACCTTAGCTGCCAGCCGGAAGGGAGTCTTCGCTGCCGGTGATGTGGTTACAGGTCCGGCAACCGTAATCGCGGCTTTGGCGGCCGGCAAAAAAGCGGCCGTTATGATTGACCGTTTCGTCCGCGGGCGAATTATGAAAGTTCTGCCAAAACTGCGGCTGCCATCGGTTTATATCGAGCCGGTGCAAATGGACGAGGAAGAATCGATGGAAACCAAACGTGTTGTACCGCCGCATCTGGATATCGAATGCCGCTGCGGCAACTTTCATGAGGTCGAACTTGGCATTACCGAAGAACAGGCCATCTGCGAAGCGCGGCGATGTCTGCGTTGTGATTTGGAGTTTACGCAGCCTGAATAATTACTCTATAAGTAGAATGAGGTCTTAAAAATGTTTAATATAGAAATTGACAATCGAGTCGTACAAGCGAACGAAGGCGAAACTATCCTGGCGGTCTGCAAGCGTGAAGGCATTCGGATTCCTACCCTGTGCTTTATCGAGGGGCTGGCTCCGAGCGGCGCCTGTCGGATGTGTATCGTTGAAGTGGAAGGATATCCCGGTCTGATTCCGGCCTGTTCTTATCCGGTTGTCGAGGGTATGAAAATAAAAACCTCAACGCCGAAAGTTCTCAATGCCCGCAGGACTATTGTCGAACTGCTTTTGAGCGACCATCCCGACGATTGTCTCTATTGTCTGCGTAACGGACAGTGCGAACTGCAGAAGCTCGCCAGCGATATGGACGTCAAGCGTCTTTCCTACAGCAAAGTGAAAACCAAACGTCGCGCCGATGTATCGAGCCCGTCGATTGTGCGCGACCCCGAAAAGTGTATTCTTTGCGGCAAGTGTGTCCGTGTATGCGAAGAAATTCAGGGCGTTTCGGCGATTGATTTCATCGGCCGCGGCTGCAAGGCTTATATAGGAACCGCTTTCGACAGCGGATTGAATGTTTCGAGCTGCATCAATTGCGGTCAGTGTATTATGGTTTGTCCGACCGGTGCTCTGTCTGAACGGTCGTATGTCGATGAAGTTGCTGCCGCACTGGCTGACCCCGACAAGTTTGTCGTCGTCCAGCACGCACCGTCGATTTCTGTAACTCTGGCCGAGGAATTCGGCGTCAAAGCCGGTAAAGATGTTGACGGCCAGATGGTTGCCGCTTTGCGAAGACTGGGTTTCAAACGTGTATTCGATACTGCTTTTTCCGCAGACCTGACCATAATGGAAGAAGGCTCCGAACTCGTTCACCGAATCAAGACAGGCGGGAAACTGCCGATGATGACGAGTTGTTCGCCGGGATGGATAAAATTTGTCGAGCAGTTTTATCCCGATATGATTGAAAATGTTTCGACCTGCAAGAGTCCGCAGCAAATGATGGGCGCATTGATAAAGAGTTTTTTTGCTCAGCGGGAAGGGCTGGAGCCGAGCAAAATTGTGAGCGTTTCTATTATGCCCTGCACAGCCAAGAAATTTGAGTGCCAGCGTCCCGAAATGGCGGTCAATTATATTCCCGATGTGGATTATGTACTCACCACCCGTGAATTAGCCCAGCTATTCCGCCGATACGGTTTGGAACTTGGCGCGATGACGCCGGATACAGCAGATACGCCGTTCGGCGAACGAACCAGTGCCGGTAAAATTTTCGGCGCAACCGGCGGCGTTATGGAAGCGGCAATTCGAACTGCCTATTTTCTGCTGACCGGACAGGAATATCCGGAAGAGAAAATTCCCGCTATCCGCGGCCTGAAAGGACATAAGGAAGTCAAACTTAAAATCGGCGAGCTGGAAATCGGAGCAGCAGTGGTGAGCGGACTTGGCAATGCACGTAAACTGCTTGATGAAATTAAAGCAGGCAGAAACGATATTCACTTTATCGAAGTTATGACTTGTCCGGGCGGATGTATTTCCGGCGGCGGTCAGCCGATTGGCACCGATACCGAAGCTGTAAAGGCACGTTTGCAGGCTCTCTATATGATTGACCGGGACGACAGGGTTAGGGCCAGCCATCACAACGAATCTATTAAGCGGCTGTACCGTGAATTTCTGGGCGAGCCTCTCGGCAAAGTGAGTCATCACCTGCTGCATACGCATTATAAAAAACGCGATATTATGGCGGAATACTAATAATTAGGAGCGACTATGACTGTATTAAAAAAAATTCTCGTTGTCGATGACGACCCTGACATTCTCGAACAGGTGGAGCTTATTCTCAAGGCCAATGGCTACGATGTGACGCCGGTGGACTCTGCCGCCAATGCCGAAGAGTTTTTGATTTCCACTCAGCCTGACCTGGCGATTGTGGACCTTATGATGGAACAGATGGATTCCGGATTTGTCTTATGCCATCAAATCAAAAAATTGTATCCGAATGTGCCCATAATTATGGTGACGGCGGTTCGTTCCTCAACCGGACTGGATTTCGATGCCAAGACGCCGGAAGCAAAATCCTGGCTCAAGGCGGATTGTATTCTCGATAAGCCTGTAAGAGCCGAAGAGTTATTGAACACCGTACGAAGACTGCTTAAGGCTTGAGAGCGAGTTATAAAAAAGGTGATTTTAAATGAGAGACAGCAATAATAAACCGCTGGTAACGACGCTCGGCGAGCGATGCCGGATATGCTATACCTGTGTAAGAGAGTGTCCTGCCAAGGCAATCAGGATTGCGAACGGACAGGCTGAAGTTATTGCGGAAAGATGCATCGGATGCGGGAATTGCGTTCGTGTATGCAGCCAGAAAGCCAAGCAGATTCTGGATTCAAAACAGAAGGTTTACGAACTGTTAAAATCGAACAGCAAAACAGCGGCGATACTGGCGCCAAGTTTTCCGGCTGAATTTTCCGAAATCGGCTGGGAGAGACTCGTTGGTATGGTTCGCGAGCTTGGTTTTGATTATGTCAATGAGGTAGGTTTCGGAGCGGACCTGATTGCGGACAGGTATCATAAACTGCTGGATAGAAATGAGTCGAACTGCAAATATATCGCTACGAGCTGTCCTGCGATTATAGCGTATGTTGAGAAATATCATCCTGATTTAGTTAAAAACCTTGCGCCAATAGTTTCGCCTATGGTTGCGACGGCAAAAATTCTTCACAAGATATATAATAATGATTTAAGGATTGTTTTCATCGGGCCGTGCATTGCCAAAAAGGGCGAAATCACGAGCGTTAATATGGACAGTGAGGTAGATGCAAGCCTGACGTTTATTGAACTTCGGGAGATGCTCGAAGCGGAGTCGATAAGTCCTGATAAGGTTGATAATAGTAATTTTGACGAACCTTCAGCCGGTGTCGGGGCGATATTTCCGATAAGCGGGGGGCTGTTTCAGTCTGCCGGAATAGAAGAAGACCTGATTGACGGCGATATTGTCGCGGTCGAAGGCGGAAGCAGTTTTGTCGAAGCTTTTAAGGAATTTGAAAGCGGAGATATGAATGTTCAGCTTCTGGAAGTTCTTGCATGCAGCGGCTGTATAATGGGGCCGGGCATTTCGAACAAGAAGCCATTGTTTAGCAGGCGGGCGTCTGTCAGCGGCTATGTTCGTGAAAAAATGAAAAATTTTGACAAGGCAAAATGGGATAAAAATATAAAACGGTTCGAGAGTCTCGACCTTTCGAGAAAATTTGCCGCTTATGACCAGCGAATTAAAGTAACGCAGGAAAACGAACTCGAACAGATTTTGAGACGGATGGGCAAAAACACGGCTGCCGACGAGCTTAATTGCGGAGCCTGCGGCTACAATACCTGTCGGGAACACGCGCTGGCGATATGGAAAGGACTTGCCGAGAGCGAAATGTGCCTGCCTTACACGATTGAGCAGCTTCACAAGACTATCGACGATTTGGCAAGTTCGAATAATCAGCTTGCCAACACGCAGGAGGTGCTGATGCAGTCTGAAAAGCTGGCGAGTATGGGACAGCTTGCCGCCGGCGTTGCCCACGAAATAAATAATCCGCTCGGCGTAGTCCTGATGTATGCGCATCTGCTGCTGGAGAAATGTCAGAATGATATAACGCTGAAGGACGATTTGCGTTTGATTGCCGAACAGGCGGACAGGTGCAAGAAAATTGTCGGCAGCCTGCTGAATTTTGCCAGGAAAAACAAAGCAATTGTGCAGCCGACGGATATTTACGATATTGTCGAAAAGTCAATACAGGCGGTGCCTAACGAAAAGGGCGTCGAAATAATGATTGAAAGCACGCTTAAGGACAGGATTGCCGAAATTGACGGTGACCAGATGAGCCAGGTTTTCAGCAACTTTATAGCCAATGCGATTGTCGCGACGGACAAGACAGGGCTGATAACAATAATGCTCGACGGCGACGATAAAAAACTGAATATAAAAGTAATCGATACAGGTATAGGTATCGCAAAGGAAAATATTTCCAAGATATTCGAGCCTTTCTTTACGACCAAACAAATTGGCGACGGTACGGGCCTGGGACTGGCGGTAGCCTACGGCATAGTCAAGATGCACAGGGGCGATATAAAAGTCGAATCGAATGCTGACGCAAAGAAAGGGCCGACGGGGACAACCTTTACGGTTATTTTGCCGAGAAGGCAAACAAATGGTTTTCAATAACAGGCTTTTAGGGAATTAATTGTGGAAGAATTATTTAAAGTTCTTGTTGTCGATGACGAAGCCGGGATGCGGTCTGGAGTGGCCAGGGTTTTGAATGATTACAGCATTCATCTGCCGGAGACAGACTCCGATGTGAATTTTGAGATAATCGAGGCCGAGACCGCTGAAAACGGCCTTGAAATCATCGAAAAACAAAATCCGGATATTTTGTTTCTCGACCAGAAACTGCCCGGGATGAGCGGCCTTGAACTTTTAGGCAAAATCGCAGAAAAGAAAATCGATATATTGACTGTGATGATTACGGCTTACGCATCGCTGGAGGCAGCGGTTGAGGCCACTAAAAACGGCGCGTATGATTTTCTTCCCAAGCCGTTTTCTCCAGCTGAGCTCAAGAATTTGATTCGCAAAGCGGCAGGCAGAATTCTTTACAAGCGCCAGGCGAAAGACCTTGCGGAAGAAAGGAAAAGGGTCCGTTTCCAGTTTATTTCGATTCTTGCACACGAGCTTAAGTCGCCGCTTGCTGCGATACAGGGTTATTTGAATATTGTTAATGACAGGGTTTTAGGCAGCGAGATTGACGCCTATGAAAATGTGATTAACAGGAGCCTGGTTCGGCTTGAAGGGATGAAGAAACTGATATTTGACCTGCTGGATATGACAAGAATCGAGTCGGAACAGAGGAAACGGGAATTGACAGATATTAATCTCAATGAACTTGCCAAAAGGGCGGTTGAAATGTGTATGTTGGCCGCAAAAGAAAGGAACATTACCATTAATCTGGACGTTCGCGGCGATGTTGTGATGAAAGGCGATGTCTTCGAAATCGAGATTATACTGAATAACCTGATATCGAACGCAGTTAAATACAATAAGGATAATGGAAAAGCTGATATTAACATCAGCGAAAATGAACAATGGATTGTTATTAATGTCAGCGATACGGGTATCGGCATGAAAGAAGACGAGATGAAAAAACTGTTTAAGGATTTTGTCAGGATAAAGAACGAAAAGACAAGAAATATTCTCGGAAGCGGTCTTGGCCTTTCAACCGTTGAAAAGCTTGCGCAATTGTATAACGGAAAAGTAACTGTTAAGAGCGAGTTCGGCAAAGGCAGTAGTTTTACAGTTGAGCTTTTGAAAAATTCGCTGCCGGTTTTGAAAGAATAAAGTGAATCACGGACAAATAATATCCTGGTTGAAACAAAACGAACCTGCCGAGCTTGAAAAGCTGTGGTCTCTTGCCGACAAAATTAGAAGAGATAATGTTGGCGGGCAGATTCACTTGAGAGGCTTGATTGAGTTTTCCAACATTTGCAGCAGAAAATGTCTGTATTGCGGTATAAACGCAGCCAACAGTAAATTATCTCGATACCAGATGACCAAAGAAGAGATACTGGAATGTGCCCAAACTGCCTGCAAACTGGAGTATGGAACGGTTGTTTTGCAGAGCGGCGAAAATAAAAGACTGGATATCAACTTCCTGGCAGAGACAATAAAAGAAATCAAGAAAACAACCGGCCTTGCGGTTACTTTAAGCGTCGGTGAATGGGACAGGGAGGTTTACAGGCTGTGGAAACAAGCCGGAGCCGACAGGTTTCTTCTGAGATTTGAGACAAGCGACGATGAATTATACAGAAGACTTCATCCAGACAGTAAAAAAGGAGTCGCGGAAAGATTTGAAAATTTGGAAATCCTTAAAGAGCTTGGCTACGAAGTCGGCAGCGGCGTGATGATTGGCTTGCCCGGCCAAAGTTATGAAAGCCTTGCGGACGATTTGCTCAAATTCCAACAGCTTGACCTCGATATGATAGGTACTGGGCCATATATCAGGCACAAAGATACAGAACTTGACAAGAATCTTCAAAAATTTCTGCTCGAAGAAGAAAAACAAGTTCCCGCAATGGAAGAAATGGCCTATAAGGTTTTCGCACTGGCAAGAATTTTGTGCCCGAAGGCAAATATACCTGCCACAACGGCTGTTGCGACATTAAATCCTGAAAATAGTTATGAAAAGGCTCTGGCCTGCGGATGTAATATAGTTATGCCGAATATTACTCCGATGAAATATCGGAAATTATACAATTTATATCAGGGCAAAAATAGTTATGAGCTTTTCGATTTCGATATGAAAATTAAACAGAGAATCGAAAAAATTTCACGTTCGGTCGGCAGCGGCAGGGGTATTTCGCTGAGGTTTATGAAAAAAAATGGGGTGGGATTATGATAAAAGAAAAATTATTCAGCAGCACGGTAAAAGATTTCATTGATGACGATTACCTGCAAAGGCTGATTAATGAAACAAAATCTGATAAAGAATCTGTCAGAGCAATAATAGCAAAAAGTCTCAATAAAAAGGCATTAACAGTTGAGGAAACAGCGGTACTTTTAGCTGCGGACGAAGAATTAACCGAAGAGATTTTTGCCGCTGCCCGGCGGTTAAAGAAAGAAGTTTACGGAAATAGAATTGTTCTGTTTGCTCCTCTTTATATAGGCAATAAATGCATAAACGATTGCGGGTATTGCGCTTTTCGGGCTTCCAATAAAGAGGCAATCAGGCGTACACTGAATCAACAAGAGATTGTTCAGCAGGTTGAGGCACTTGAAAACGCAGGCCATAAGAGGCTGATACTGGTTTTCGGCGAACACAAAGAATATGACGCGGATTTCATAGCGCAATGCGTGCGAAAGATTTACAGTGTTAAAGTCGGCCACGGTGAAATTCGAAGGGTCAATATAAATGCGGCGCCGCTTGACGTCGAGGGATTCAAAAAGGTTAAGCAGGCCGGAATCGGAACGTACCAGATTTTTATGGAGACTTATCATCACGAAACATACGAGCAGTTTCATCCGGTAATGACTGCGAAGGGCGATTATTTGTATCGGCTCGATGGTTTGAGCAGGGCGTTTGAAGCGGGCTGCGACGATGTTGGAATCGGGGCATTGTTCGGATTGTATGACTGGCGGTTTGAAGTTCTTGGATTAGTGAGTCATTCATTATTTTTACAAAAAAGTTATGGTGTCGGGCCTCATACGATTAGTTTTCCGAGGATTCAGCCTGCCGCAGGCGTAAATATCGATAAAAAATGGATTGTTGATGATTATCAATTCAAGAAACTTGTCGCGATATTAAGATTGGCCGTTCCTTATACTGGTCTGATACTTACGGCGAGGGAAAATCCGGCTCTTCGCAGGGAAGTAATGGGTTTCGGCGTTTCGCAGATTGACGCAGGCAGCAGAATTGAGATTGGCGGGTATACCGAACTGGGCGATGCGCAGGTGATGGAACGCGAACAATTTATGCTCGGTGATATTCGAAGTCTTGACGATGTGATGAAAGAATTGATTGAAGATGATTTTGTGCCGAGTTTCTGTACTTCGTGTTACAGGCTTGGGCGAACCGGCGAACATTTTATGGAATTTGCGATACCCGGCTTTATAAAAAGATTCTGCCAACCGAATGCCTTGACAACATTGACGGAATATCTTGTCGATTACGCATCTGATGAAACCAGGGCGGCGGGCTTGAAGCTTATTGACGCTGAGCTTGATAAAATGAAAGATGAAAAAATAAAACAGGAAGTTAAAGAAAGAATTAAAAAGATTAGTCAAACTAATCAAAGGGATATGTATTTTTAATATGATAAAGACTCCAAAATCATTAAGGCTGCATATAGGAATATTCGGCAGACGAAATGTCGGCAAGAGTTCGTTTTTAAACGCTTTTGTCCGCCAGGCGGTTTCTATCGTATCAGAAATTGCCGGGACAACGACGGACCCTGTCGAAAAGCCGATGGAGCTTTTGCCCATAGGCCCGGTTTTATTTATTGATACCGCAGGCATTGATGACATAGGCTCGCTGGGAAAAGAGCGGGTTGCTAAAACAAGGAAGATATTTGACAGAACAGATGTTGCGGTGATCGTGACAGCGGAAGGTCAATGGGGCGAATTTGAACGGATGCTGCTGAAAGAATTTAAGAAGCGGAAAATACCCGTCATTGCCGTTTTTAATAAGGCCGATTTGAAAAATGTCGATGACAGCGTAATCAATGAACTGGAGAAGGAAAGAATCTGTTGGCTGGAAGCTATTTCGACGCAGAAGAAAGGAATGGTAGAATTTCGCCAAAGACTTATTTCGGTTGTGCCGGATGAGTTTATTAATAATCCTTCGATACTCAGGGATTTGGTTAAGCCCGGCGAACTTGCGATTCTTGTAATACCGATTGATAAGGAAGCGCCGAAGGGAAGAATAATTCTGCCACAGGTTCAGGCTATCAGGGATATCCTCGACAACGATTCGGTTTGTATTGTTCTTAAGGAGACCAGATTGCGGGAGTCATTTTCGAAACTTAAGGAAAAGCCCGCTATTGTTATAACCGACTCACAGGCGTTTTTGAAAGTCGCCGAGGATACGCCTGAAGATATACCTATGACGTCATTTTCGATTGTATTTGCCAGATTAAAAGGCGACCTTAATGAATTTGTTAATGGCGCATTGGCGATAGAAAAATTAAAATCAGGGGATAAAATTTTAATTGCCGAATCATGCAGCCATCATCCTATTGTAGACGATATCGGGAGAGAAAAAATTCCAAAATGGCTGAGACAATATACCGGTTGCGAGCTTGTGTTCGATGTTTGCCAGGGGCACGATTTTCCGGAGAACCTCGGAGACTATAAACTTGTTATTCAGTGCGGCGGATGTATGACCAACAGACGGGAAATACTTTCGAGGATTGAGCGATGCCGCATTGTCAATGTACCTATAACGAATTACGGAGTTGCGATAGCGTATTCACTTGGTAAGTTCGAGCGGGCACTTAGGCCTTTTGCAGATAGTCTGGATTATTTTATGAAAAAAGGAGAACGGTATGGCGAATAAAAATTTTGTGATTCTTGCTATTGACGATGATTCTGACGTTCTCAATGCGCTGAGAATTATCCTCGAAGCCAACGGATATAAGATGGTTGAGGCGTATTCCGCCGAGGAAGGATTGAAAAAATACAAGGAATCAAGGCCTAATTTTATTCTGGTGGATTTGATGATGGAGGAGGTCGATGCCGGCCTGAACTTCGTCAAGGAAATCCGCCTGCTGAATAACAAGGCTCCGATTTATATGCTTTCAAGTGTCGGCGATAGTCTCGCTCAGAGCACAAGTTATACGGAGTTAGGATTAGACGGCGTACTTCAAAAGCCTGTGGACAACAAAACTCTTCTGAAAATAATTCAGACAAATATTAAATCCTGATAATATCATCTGCGATAAAAAGTGTTGGTCGCCAAAGGTATCGACGAGACAATCTGCGTCATTTTTGCGTCAGTCGCCAGTTGTAACTGACTTGTAAGTCTCACTTAGGTCCACTTGTCATTCACTTGTAACCCTCATTTTGGGCTAAAAATACGCATGTAACTCATTATTAAATATGGTCTTATGAAGCACCTATAGAACTGTCGATCCGAAGGTTGAGGGTTCGAACCCCTTCGACCTCGCTTGTAAGTTATTATTACACAACAACTTACGCATTGTTGCTTGAGGGCTTGTTCTATCCAAAATACTCTCTGCACCAATTTGCACCAAAATTTTACTCATGGCTTTGCTCCTTCCTTGTTGTTTTGGAAACGTTTTTGAAGCAGTTCAAAAAGTTATTGATTTATAGGCATCGAATAAGTATAAGACATGTTTCACAGTTCAAAATAAATTAAGAATATATATGCTATATTAGGATGATAATCATCTCCTTGTCATAGCAGGAGGCTAATAATGACAAACTCAACAAATAATGTGCCGAAAAGCCAAATTTCTGATAAAAACGTTTGTAAGGTAGACATCTATGAAGCTGAAAATAACCTAATTGACTATTTCAAGATTTTTTGGAAACGCAAACACTTTATTATTTTGGTAAGCCTTTCTGTCGGCATTAGTTGTTGGTATTGTTTTTTTTCTCACCCCAAAATTATAAAACAACTTATGTTTCAATGTTAGCGGTGATGTAGATAGATAGGATTTTAAAAAATGCATTGTAAGATGATACTTGACACAATGAAGATATAATTTCTTCCTTAATCGCAACGAAATAAAACGCGGCTTTCGCGATTAAGGCAAATTTTAGGTTGATTATTGAAAATATGAGGATAATAGGTGATGATTGTCACCGAGGGGCACGGAGTGTATTTAGAACATCATAATGATACAATAAATGGGGGTAAGTCAGGTTGTTTCCGCACTAATAGATACATACTTTAAGAGGTATAATGAATACAAGAAAATCAAGTCAACAGTATCCTATTTGGGTATTTTTCAATCCTATAAGGACTATATTGGGCATCTGGAAATACCGGGATTTGCTCTGGCAGCTTGTGCGTAGGAACATTCAAACCCGTTATAAAGGGACAATCATGGGCCTGGTGTGGATGGTAATAACACCGCTTATGATGTTAGCGGTTTATACCTTTGTTTTTAGTGTCGTTTTTAAAGCCCGGTGGGGAACAGACTTTGGCGATTCCAAAGTTGCTTTTGCACTTATTATGTTTTGTGGCATTACGATGTTCAATATTTTTGCTGAAAGTATTACCGGTTCTGTGGGAGTAATTACCGTAAATCCTAATTATGTGAAAAAAGTGGTATTTCCTTTGGAAATCCTGCCGGTATCCATGGTGTTTAGCGTCTTTTTTTTTGGTGTGGTTTCACTGATAATACTTTTGGCAGGGGTGGTTTTGATTCTGCATAAGTTTAGTTTGGCTGTCATTTGCCTGCCGTTGGTATTTGTGCCGCTATTTTTACTATGTTGCGGATTTTCATGGTTTGTTGCCTCGCTCGGAGTATATGTGCGAGACTTAGCACATGTTATCGGAATTGGGATTCAAATCTTATTCTTTATGACACCGATTTTCTACAGCGTTGATATGGTTCCGCAATCATTAAGAGCGATTTTACTTTTAAATCCATTAACTAGTATTGTTCAGACGACAAGACATATTTTAATATACAATAAGTGGCCAGATTGGTCAGAGTTAGCTATTATCTCGCTGCTGTCTTTAATTATATTTCAATTGGGATATGTTTGGTTTATGAAAACTAAACGGGGGTTTGCTGATGTCCTCTGATGTGGTACTGCGAGTTAATAATGTTGGTAAATGTTATGAGATGTATAATGCGCCGCACCACCGGCTGTTTCAGACCCTCTTTCATGGGCGAAGACAGTTTTACAAAGAGTTTTGGGCTCTGCGTGATGTTTCGTTTGAGGTAAAAAGCGGCGAGTGCGTCGGCATTATTGGCCGTAACGGCTCCGGTAAAAGCACCTTGTTGCAGGTTATTGTTGGTACACTTGCGCCTACACTTGGCAATGTAGAAGTTACCGGCAGAGTGTCTGCACTTTTAGAACTTGGCAGCGGGTTCAATCCCGAATTCACCGGCCGGGAAAATGTCTATATGAATGGTGCAATTCTTGGGTTATCTAAATCCGAAATAGACAAAAAATTTAATGAGATCGCCGCCTTTGCCGATATCGGGGAGTTTATTGAGCAACCGGTAAAAATATATTCCAGCGGTATGTATGTTCGTCTCGCTTTTGCTATCGCTATAAACACGGATCCAAATATTCTTATTATTGATGAGGCGCTTGCTGTAGGAGATATGAGTTTCCAAAAAAAATGCATGGAACGAATTGATGATTTCAGGGATGAGGGCAAAACGATAATTTTCTGCTCTCACGATATGCACATGATAGGAGCTTTGTGTGATTGTGCTATGTGGTTAAAAGATGGTGCAATTGCTGAAATTGGCAAATCCGAAATGGTGATTTCTTCGTATGTATCATGGATGTTGAATGCAAATAAATCGAGCCATGGTCCGACTCAGGCCTCGTTAATTAATAATCCCAATTTTTATATAAGGAATTCTGAAGAAGTGGAAATTATATCTGTCAAGCTATATGATGTAAATGGAATAGAGAAAGAGGTTTTTTTTAACGGTGATGATTTAACTTTCGAGGTAACCTATAATGCCATCAATAGTATAAAATGCCCAAACTATAGCGTAATTTTGTTCAGGGATGACAAGGTTCCTGTCGGGATTGGCAAGATGAGTTATAAAAAAGCATTAAAACCAGAAGGTATTGTGAGCGGCATAACTACATTTAAGGTTATATTGAAGGATGTCCAATTAAATAGCGGTCAGTATACTTTTGGTATTTCTGTGTGGGACAAAGCAAACAAAATAAATTTTGCAAATAATATTACGAGGAAATTTGAAATCAAATCTTTAAATATTGTTTTTGGCCCAACTGAAGAGAAGTGTGTTTATTTTCCGGAAATGGAGTGGATATGTTGATGGTGTACATTGTTGAAGTCAGAAAAAGAAAAAATGAATAAGCTTCACTTTGGCCCCGGGACTAACTGGATTAAACCATCATCAGAGTGGCTATCAATTGATGCAGATCCAAAAGTGGCTGATATTGTGATTGATTTTAACAGATTTGATAGCTTACCATTTACTGACAAGTCAGTCGTCTGCATATATGGGTCTCATATCTTCGAGCATATAGGCATCTTCCATGCCCCATTGGTATTCAAGGAATGCTATAGAGTATTGAAGGATGGAGGTTATTTTCGTATTGTATTGCCTGATGTTAGAAAAAGTATTGAAGAATATCTTAAGGATAATATGCAATTTCCGCTTTTCCAGCGAAGAGCCGAATCTTTAAAGAAATTACTCTCTGTGGAGGAGGTTAGCATATTTGAAGTCCTAAAAGGAGATTTTATTTCACCAAGCGGCCAAACGTGTATATTCGGGGATTACTCTCTTGCTCATCAAAATGCTTGGGATTTTGATGCATTCTGTTTAGAGCTTTCGCGAGCTGGCTTTGACCGTAAAAAAATAAAACAGATGGATTTTATGAGATCTGGTTGCAAGGATTTTTCATTTGAAGGTACTTTCCCCTCTGAAGCAAACAAATCTGACCGTTCGATTTACGTGGAAGTAGTAAGATGAATGGTTTCAATCTTTTTAAACAAAAAACAAAAAAACTAATATGCCATGTTGGGGCTTGGGCAGGGAATTTTGGTGATAGTATTATTCAACAGTCTATAAAAAATAGGCTAACAGAATTATCAAAAAATGAACTTGATTTTTGTTATATAAATTGCCAACAGACTGAATTTACCAGAGAACGAATCGAACAGATTAATTCCAAATGCGATTTGATGATAATAGGAGGGGGAGGGCTTGTTTTTTATCGCCCACAGGATAAATCGAAATCCGGCTGGCAGTGGAATATAGATATTAATTTGATTAATGCGATTAAAATTCCATTTGTTGTGTATGGTATTGGTTACAATCAATTCGAATATGATACTTCAAATTTTATTCCTATAACGAATTCACATTTACAAAAAACGGTTAATAATGCTGCCTTATTCTCCGTAAGAAATTCCGGAACCCGGCGGGAGTTAATCACCAGGGGATGTGATGGCAGTAAAATTGAAGTTGTTTCGGACAGCGGAATGTTTGCAACGCCCAAAAAGATAACAATCCCGGACATTGATAAAACAAAGCTGAAAATCGGCTTTAACTGGACTTCTGACAGAGAAGACCAGACGTTCCCACCTCCGTTTAAGGAAAACAGAGATAAATTTATAAAAGCTTGCATATCTCTGTTGAATTATGCAATTGTCGAAAGAAACGCCCAGGTTTTTTATATAAGTCATATGGGAAATAATTTTGACAGAAATATAATTGTTGCGTTAAAAGAAAAATTAATATCATCACCTATTGTGATAGAAGATGTATTGAGCGAGATATATCCTCCCTCAGATGGAAACGCGGGTTTTTTTGTTGATATATATAGGCAGATGGATATAGTTCTTGGCATGAGGGGGCATTCAAATATTGTGTCCTTAGGACAGAATACGCCTTTTGTTGGGCTTGGTAGTCACAGGAAGATTAGATATTTCTTAGAGGATGTTGGCAGAAGCAAGTATTTTTTTGATGTCCGGCCAGGTAAAGATTTGTATTCTACTGAGAAAATGATAAGTATTCTTAATAACATTATTGACAATATTTCAAGTCAGAGAAAAACAATAAAGGAAGAAAAAGAGAAGCATAAAAGATTATTCAATAAATTTAACTCTAAAATATTAAGTTTAATGGATTAAAATTTTAAACCCAATTTACAAATATATGGAAAGTTCGTAGAAATACTAATTTATGAAAAAAATTATTATTTTTACCTATCTTCAGCGTCACTTTAAAAAAATGATTCCGATTATTAAAGAATTGGAAAAGGATACGCATATCAGCCTCGTTGTTATTCTAATGACGCAAGAAGAGAAACGAATGGCAATCGATAACAATATAGCATATACGATGTTAGATGATTACACCGATAAGAAAAGGAATTTGGATTTTGATCTTGCATGGGGTCTTGAGCCGCTAATAAATGCCATAGATCGAATACGGCCGGATTTGTTCATTGCCATTGAGGTAAATTTTATATTGCGAAATGCGGTCAGATATTGCAGGCAATCCGGGGTAAAAAGTCTTATTGTTCAGCATGGAACGCCTAATAAATATTCTCTTCATGCTTTTGTTCCGTTTGAGGGGGATTGTTTTGCGGCATGGGGACAGTTTACCAAAGATTACTTAATCGAAAATTTTATAGATCCTGCAAAAATTGTGCTTACAGGCGGTGTGCCATTTGATCTGTCCTTAGACATTATTCCAAATAGAAAGTATATTGCTAAATATCTTAACATAGATCCGTCAAAAAAATGGATTGTTTTTACAACGCAGGGTACTGGGGCGGGGGGAATTCCTACCGAAGAAGAAATTAAAACAGGTGTTGTCGAAATAGCTCATAATGCATTATTATTTCCAGAATATCAACTTATATATCAGGTACACCCGGAACAGAATGTTGAGTATATTAAAAAATTTATTATTGAAAAAGTACCAAACCACAATTCAATAGTAACAAAATATAAGAATACCGAAGAATTAATGGCCGCTTCTGATGGAATTGTAACGTTTTTTTCTACAACAGCAATTGACGCTGTTGTTATGAAAAAACCTCTTATGCTGATAAACTTTTCTGTTGATAAAGAGTTTTTGCCTTTTGTTAAAATGGGAGCTGCGTATGGTGCTTATGATAAAAATGAAATTGCATCGGTTTTTCGTAAACTACTATGTAAAGGCGATGCATTAAAGAAGGGACAAAAGAAGGCCGCGGAATATGTTAATTACAGAAACGACCAAAACGCTTTGAAAAGAGTTGTTGATCTTATTTACTCGATGTTATAACGACTCGTAAATTTAATATAATTGGAATATATTTATGATAACTGCAAACAATACTGTAATAATCGCCGAAATGGGGTGCAATCACAGGGGCAATATTGACACGGCAAAAAAAATGATCGATACGGCATCTGATTTTTGTAAGGTCGATGTTGTAAAATTTCAAAAAAGGACACCGAAAGAACTTTTAAGCCCTGATGAGTACAGTACCACACACCCCCATCCAATTCACGCTTATGGTAAAACATACGGTGAACATCGGGAGTTTCTTGAATTTACCATAGAACAGCACAAAGAATTAAAACAATACGCTGAAGCAAGAGGGGTGATATACAGCTCTTCAGTATGGGACTTCACCGCGGCCAAAGAAATAATCTCCTTGGATCCGCCGCATATTAAAGTGCCTTCAGCATGTAATCTCGATTTTGCCCTGCTGGAACTGCTAACAAGAGAGTTTCGCGGAGAAATTCATATTTCTTTCGGCATGACTACAGAAAGTGAAGAAGAAAAAATAGTATCATTTTTCGAGGATCGCGGGAGAAATCAAGAACTCATTATATATTCCTGCGTGTCCGGCTACCCCGTAGATTTTGAAGAGCTCCCTCTTCTGGATATCGAGCGGCTTAAGAGAAAATACGGCAAAAGGTTAAAAGGAGTCGGTTTTTCCGGACATCACCTTGGTATTGCGGCAGATATAGCCGCGCTGGCGTTGGGTGCGCGATATTTTGAAAGGCACTTTACACTGGATAGAACATGGAAAGGAACTGACCACGCCGCAAGTTTGGAACCGGACGGCATGAGAAGGCTTGTACGGGATATTAGAAATGTTTCAAAATCGCTGACTTATAAGAAAAAAGAAATTCTTGATGTGGAAATAATACAGCGGAAAAAATTAAAAAGAGGGTTGCATGGATAGATTTGTTGCGATTATTCCTGCGAGGGGGGGGAGTAAATCTATCCCCTTAAAAAATATCAAATTGTTTTGCGGTAAGCCTTTGTTGTATTGGTCTATCAAAGCGGCGCAAGAGTGCAGATTTATTGAGTCTATCTTTGTTGCAACAGAAAACGAGCAAATTCGAAGAGTCGTTGAAGAATTTAATCTTCCAAAAGTATCCGTAATCGGTAGGGGCAAAGGCACTGCCACGGACACAGCTTCAACAGAATCCGTAATGATGGAATTTGCAGCCAAACATAAATTTGACCATCTTGTTTTAATCCAAGCAACATCGCCATTATTGGAAGGGCATGATTTAGACAGAGCAATTGATAAATACACAGCAGATAAAGCCGACAGTTTATTGTCCGTAGTAAGACAAAAAAGATTCATCTGGAAAGAATATGGCAGATACATAAAACCTGAAAACTATGACATATTTAACAGGCCCATGAGGCAGGGTTGGTCCGGATTTTTAGTTGAAAATGGAGCTTTCTATATCACCTCGAAAAAGAGGCTGTTAGAGTCAGGGTGCAGAATATCAGGCAGCATATCTTATTATGAAATGCGGGAAGACAGCTATTTTGAGTTGGACGAACCTTCAGACTGGATAATTGCAGAAGAATTGAAGATACATACTCCTCACAGATACAAGTGTCCCGAGTTTAGGAATATTAAATTATTAATATGTGACGTTGACGGCGTTTTGACCGACGGAGGGATGTATTATTCTTCCGACGGAGAAGTATTAAAAAAATATAATGCCCGCGATGGCAAAGGCATTGAACTTATCAGGAAAAATGGCATTAAAGTTATGCTGCTGACATCGGAGAATTCCGAGATAGTCAAACGGCGGGCGGATAAATTAAAAGTAGATTATTTGTTCATGGGCGTTTTAGACAAAAGAAAATTTTTGGCCGGATTCTTTAAAAAACATAATTCGTACTCATTCAACAGCTCAGCTTACATCGGAGATGATATTAATGATGTACCAAGCATGAAGGATGTATGTTTCTCTGCCGCTCCAATAGATGCTATGCCTGAAGCAAAAAGGGTTTCAAGTTATATCAGCAGCAGAAAAGGCGGGGCGGGATGCGTCCGGGAGATATGCGATCTTATTGTGCAAAGGAAAAACTCAATTGAGTAACATTTCTTTCGTTATAATCAATGATGATGCCGCTGAATATTGCACAGTTCTATTTGATAGTCTGAAAAAACAAAAAGACTCAAATAATATCGAATTAGTATTTATCGATAATCATTCGGCAGATGAGTCGGTTAAATTAGCCGCAAATTTCGGTATCCGCAACATCTATTCATTTGACAGCAAGACCGAAAGACGAGGACTCCTGTACAATAAAGGGAGCGAGCTTTCTTCGGGCGATTACATTATTTTTGCACATAGCGATATTTTACTCAGAGAAAACTTTTTCTCAAATGTGTATCGGTATATTAAAAACAACCCTGATGTTGACTTCGTAAATTTCAGCCAATATTATCTCGATCATGTTTTTTTGGGAAATAACTACATCGGTATGGATATTATCACGGGCAATTTTTTCTATCACCAGTTGTTTGATTTTAATCCAAATGTGAAGATAGCCTGCGAGTGTTCCGAAGCTTGTTTCATGGTGAAAAGAGATGTTTTTAACCGCAATGTTTTTAATGCGGACTATTTCAATTCATTTTATGAGTATGATTTCATATACCGTATTAAAGAAGATCATAAAAATATTGAAAAATTGAATGAATCTGCTTTTATGCATTATTTCATTGAATGGCACGAAAAAAACAAAAGCCTTGAACAGGACAGGCTTGTTTTTCTTGCCAAGCACGGCAACAAAGTAATCAAACATTTATTAAGAGACCTTCATCGATATAAAAAACGAGATGAGGAAATAGCTGCTTGGGGGCAGGCACAACTCTTTAGACCTGTCGACGACCAATATACAGAAGCAAACTCCATCCGTCACAACGTGCCCATTGGAGAATGGACTTGTGCGGCCTTCGTCCTCACCCAGCCCATTTTGTCGACTGGCATGGGACTTAGAATTGACCCTCGTGAATCTCCGGGATTGCTGCGCATTCGCCGCATATCAATATACTCTGAATCACAGCCGAATAACTTGATTTTCAATTGCTCTACCAACAAAGACTTTGCCCAACTCACAATAGACCGCACGATGGTTCGCCTCCCTTCAGAAGAAGGCCTGCTCCTCGCAGCGACAGATTCCGATCCGAAGATATTCCTCCCACCGCTGGCTCTGCCGAAATCTGCTCTGCCGGTAAACGTGGAGATAGAAATGTGCATCGAGCCGACGATAATGGATGCACTTGAGCTAATGGCCATAATGAGTGAAGTCTCACGAGTTACACACAGCACAGCCGCAGAACGCGACGGACAGATTGCAGGTCTTAATCAAGCCGTGGCTGAGCGTGATGCGCAGAATATCAGTCTGAACAAGACCATAGCCGACCTCCTCGACAAAGAGGTCGATAGCCTCAAGCAGATTGCACAACGCGACGAGCAGATCGCAGGCCTTAATCAAGCCGTGGCTGAGCGTGATGCGCAGAATATCAGTCTGAACAAGGCCATAGCCGACCTCGACAAAGAGGTCGATAGCCTCAAGCAGGTTGTACAACGCGACGAGCAGATCGCAAGCCTTAACCAATCCGTGACTGAACGTGATAGTCGGATCGCCGAGCTTATTGCAGAGCGCACCCATATTTTGAATTCGAAAAGCTGGCGAATCACCATGCCTTTGAGGGCTGTTAGACGTAACGTAGTGGATAAACCATACCGTCTCTTGCGGAAGATCGTTCCAGATGTAGCACGACAAGCATGGATAAAGTTGCCGCTTTCAATTCAAAATAAGCTGCTGCTCAAGCACAAACTGTTTAACAACCTGCCCTTCGTATTCCGTTGGAGTCAGGCTTATCGCAGTTGGGCGGCCATGAACGCGCCCACAGATACAACACCAGATTTACCTTCTAATCATTGTGCTTTGCTTGCGGCGGAGACTTTATCTGATGTCTATGTGCCCTTGCTGAAAGCGTCCCCTCTCAAAGACATTCCGGTCAAGTTAATCGCTTTTTACCTGCCGCAGTTTCATGCTATTCCTGAAAACAATGCCTGGTGGGGAGATGGCTTTACTGAATGGGTCAATGTCCGAAAAGCTCTACCTCTGTTTAACGGACATTATCAGCCACACGAACCGGAACATCTTGGTTACTATAATCTGCTCGATCCGATGGTACAACATCGCCAGGTTGAGTTGGCAAAACTTTACGGCATAGGCGGCTTTTGTTTCTACTTCTATTGGTTTGGCGGGAAGCGATTGCTGGAAAAACCGATTGAAAACTATCTGGACAATCGCAAACTTGACCTGCCTTTCTGTCTCTGCTGGGCCAACGAGAACTGGACTCGATGCTGGGACGGCCTTGACAACGATATCCTTATTGCTCAACAGTACTCGTCAGAAGATGACCTGGCATTTATTCAACATGTTTCTCGGTATATGCGCGACGACCGGTATATTCGCATCAGCGGCAAGCCGCTGTTGGTGGTTTATCGGCCTAATCTGTTTCCCTCAGCCAGAAAAACCGTTAAGCGATGGCGTGACTGGTGTCGCAATCATGGTCTCGGCGAAATTTACATAGCTTATACCCAATCATTTGAAACGGTTGATCCTGAAAAATACGGTTTTAATGCGGCAATTGAGTTTCCACCGAATAACTCATCGCCACCCATTATTACGGATCGCATTCGGTTCCTGAATCATAACTTTGGCGGCATGGTATATGACTGGCAGATTTTTGTGGAGCGGTCTCGTACCTATGTTAAGCCTGATTACGCCTTGTTCAGAAGCGTATGTCCTTCGTGGGACAGTACGGCGAGAAAAAATAGCAGAGGCGGGATTTTTATTAACAATTCGCCTCGGGGTTACCAAGAATGGCTCCGCAACGCTATCGCTGATACCTGCGACAGAATTCCAAATGTCAAAGAAAGATTAGTCTTTATAAATGCGTGGAACGAATGGGGGGAGGGATCGCATTTAGAGCCTGATAAAAAATACGGTTATGCCTTTCTGGAAGCCACAAGACAAGCATTGATCAAATCGTGAATAACCAATGAAAAGTAATGTTGCGATAATTATTCCAATCTACAAAAACAGCCTCACCCATTATGAATCTATTTCGCTAAAACAGATCAGCACTGTTTTAGCTGATTATCCCATAATATTTTGCGCTTCGGCGGGGTTGACGCCAAATTATCTACCTGATGACAATTATCAATCATTGCTTTTTTTTAAGGAATGGGATGGGCAAAGCGTCGCTTCGTACAGCCAATTGCTTTTATCCGAATATTTTTACCAACAGTTTGAAAATTACACCCACATATTGATAGCACAACTGGACACCTTTGTTTTTCGAAATGAACTGGAAGATTGGGCAAACTTGCATTTTGATTATATCGGAGCTCCGTGGATATTTGAAGTCTCCAATTTTACTCCCCATCGAAGCTGGTTGCCCTTATTTCATCGATTTCCGTCCCTTAGAAAAATAAGACGATATTTAGGCGATGAATACATGGTCGGCAATGGCGGATTTTCCTTAAGAAAAGTCAAGACTTTTTTGCATATATTGAACTCTTTTAAAAGAGAAATCGCTCATTACAAAAACGTATGCCAGTCGCAATTCCACTGCGGTGCAAGCGTCACTTTTAATGAAGATGTATTTTGGTCAGTTTATGTTCCCAAAATATACAGACTATTCAAAATACCCAAGTTTCGAACTGCCTTAAGATTTGCTTTTGAAGTTAATCCGCAATACTGCTACGAGCTGAATAATAATTCTTTGCCGTTTGGTTGTCATGCATGGGACAAACATGGCACTGCATTTTGGCGTCCCATCTTCAAAGAAAAATATGGATATGATATATAAGGCTCCCCAACGCAGATTCTCGCAGTACACTGTATTGTCTTTGATGGACAATCGGAAGAAGAGCAACAGAACATGTTAACATCCGGAAAGAATCACGTTTGCGGCAACATTGATAAAATCAGCGTACTCTCTTTTTTGGGGCAAAAGTATCTGGTAGGAGAGATACGGATCGAAGGATGGCTTGCCGATAGCATGAATCGTACTGCTATGGATGAAGTGTACGTTTGTTTTAATGACATGGTATATAAAGCCCAATCTGGCCACAAAAGATTCGATGTGGCTTATGTGAAAAGTTGTTTTGATTTTAACAATTGCGGATTTCGTCTCCAGCTTTCTTCCGACTCGATACAGGATGGTAATTATAAGATTTCAATTCAAGGCACAAGCCGTTTGGGATTAGAAACGAAGAGCCTAGTTTTTCCAGAGACGTATCGTGTTTCCAATCATAACACATTTCTCAGGCTGCTGGCCTGTTTATACAAAGTAAAAAACTACCTTGTATTAAAAGCCCGGTTTTTAAAGGGATTTATTAAAGAAAAATGCTTTTTCCCATCACTCATAAAAAATATCGCGATGATATTGTTCGTGCGATTAACACAGAATAACAGGATTATCATTAATCTGGAGGAACGAATAGGAGATATTATTGCCTGTGAACCGGTGCCAAGACTGATTCGCAGAGATAATCCAAAGGCTTATATCATTTGGATTACCAGGTATTCAAACATACCTCTTGTGAAATACAACTCCTGTCTCGACCGGGTGCTGGGTGTTACCTCTATTTACGAGTGGAGTATTCTCAAGCGACTTTTTAGCCATGAAAGGATTGTCGATCTTCTTATTGATAAAAAACCGTGTACGGCATTCGGGATAAGTCTTAATAATCCGAATAAATATGGTATTACTTTGGATAATTATTACCATCACGGCAATCTTCTCGAAATATCGTTAATGTCAGCCAATATGGACAAAGACGATTTGTCGCCAACCTTTTACGGGCTTAAACCGATTCCTATGCCTGCGCATGGTCCCGGTTACATAGTGATTCACGGAGCTTCTGCGGAACCCACGCGCAATTGGCAGACAGAACGATGGACTGAGTTGGCACAAGAGCTTATCAGGAAAGATTATACGGTCTGCGAAGTGGGGACAAGTCAATGTATTTATCTACCTGACGAGAAACGATACGTGAACTATTGCGGACTACTATCGCTGCAGGAAACGGCTTATGTAATAAGCAACTGTTGTTTATTTATTGGAATCGACAGCGCACTTGTCCATGTTGCCAACGCATTAAATATACCCGGAGTTATTTTGTTGGGATATTACCGGGCATTCAAGCAATACATGCCCTATTCAGGCCGATATAAAAACGGTGAAAATGCCACAATTATCCAGTACGATGGGTATGCGAAGGACATACCTCTGGAGTTAGTGCATAAAGCTGCTGTGGAAAGTCTCCGGAGGAAGGGCGCACGATGAGAGATTGGCAGATTTCTATCAAACCAGAGGGGCGGTTATTTGGATATCTTTATGACAAAGATATGGAAATAATGAGATGTAACCCCTTGCCGACAAAAGAGGAGTTGTGTTATTGGTATGGAAACAGTTTTAATTATGAGTGGTTTGAGAAAAGACGTTTTCTCAAAAAAGTTCAGGCATGGCATCGATGGAGGCGGGTAAAACAATATGTCAAGGCGATCAAAAGTGGCGCCAGCATATTAGATATCGGTTGTGGTCATGGGCTGTTTCTGGATTTTGCGAGGAGCAAAGGTTATGCTACCTATGGTTTGGAAATTGAATCACCAGCCAGTGCCGCGGCCAGAAACGCGGGACATGGGATTTATCATGGCGATTTTCTCGATATTGACTTTAGTGATAAGCGATTTGACATCATCACGCTTTGGCATTCCTTGGAACATTTTATAGATCCGGGGGCGGTGTTAGAAAGGGTGCGCCAATTGTTAACTGACGATGGGGTTTTGATCATAGCCGTGCCCAACCTGTCTTGCCGTGGCGTAGCGCTGAAAGATATAGAATGGGTTTGGATCCAACAGCCCTTTGTTCATATTTGGCATTGGACGCCAACTTCTTTGAGCCGCTTGGTGGTGCAGAATGCTTTTGAAATTCGCCATCTGTTTACAGGGGATACATGGGATGCGAATCGGCTCTATGATGGATATTGGGGGCCGATGCTTGAGCGACTTCTCTATAATGTAGGGCGAAAGTGTGATCTTTTTTTTCGGAAGCTGGGTTGCGCTGATTTTAATTTTTTTGAGGATAAAGTCAGCTTCATAATAACCGAGACAGTAAGACTTTCTGCTTATTTGTTTTATTGCGTATACAATGGATTTCGTGTAAACGTCAGCGATGGAAGTGAAATATTTGTTACGACAACAAAGTCAATAAATGGTTAGAACCTATCCCAAAACCTCTATTATTAGCGTTTTCAATACTATAAATGACGTTTTTAGAGGTTTTGGGATGGCTTGTAGAAGGCTCGAACAATGATTTTTTTGGAAAACAACGGCTATTGTCCTGCTTGTAAAAATAATGTTGTGTTTTCAGTGAGCAACGTTTGGCGGCGTGAGCTTTGTGTATTAACTCTAAATCAGCAGTAAATCAGGTCTCAAAATGATTAAACTGATACGCTCATTATTGCAAAAACAACAGATAACCAGTGAGAATATTTTGCTGAGCCAAGGCCATTGCACCACTTGTGATCAAGAGGTGGCTTTCGTCGCTAAAAATGCTTGGTTGCGTGATCATTTCTTGTGCTCGAAATGTGGAAGCATTCCAAGGGAACGTGCGCTCATGCAGGTTGTAGAGCAGTTCTATCCTAACTGGCGGGATGTGATTATTCATGAAACCTCACCAGGCAACAGGGGTGCAAGTGTTAGATTGGCGAAAGAATGTAAGACCTATATACCATCCCAGTTTTTTCCAGATCATAAACTAGGGGGCGTTTACAACGGTATGAGGTGCGAGAATCTTGAGGCGCTGACCTTTGACGATGAAAGTGTTGATTTACATATCAGTCAGGATGTCATGGAGCATGTTTTTCATCCAGCCAAGGTATTTCAGGAAATCGCTCGTACCTTAAAGCCTGGCGGCGCACACATATTTACAGTGCCACTGGTAAATAAAATGAAGGCTTCAAGAATACGCGCAAAAATATCCGAGAATGGTTCCATTGTGCACATTGAACAACCCGTATATCACGGCAATCCAATTGATTCTCAGGGTTCACTGGTTACTATGGATTGGGGTTATGACATCGTCAAATACATATTTGATGCAACGAAGTTGTTTACATATACCCTATACATTGACGATATTAGCAAGGGTATTAGAGCCGAATATATTGAGGTGTTGGTAACTGTAAAACCACACGTGACATGCTAAGGGAGGAAGGGCATGAGTAATATTAATAATAGAATATTAAAAAAACTTTTCTATACCAGTAGATTGAAGGCAGTACTGTTTTTAGTCCTAATGGTTTTGTTGATATGCTCATTTGGCATTGCCATCTTACCGGAACATCCTGCTAAGCTTTTGACATCGGTAGAGGGATGGGATGTCCATGGTGCAAGAAGTAGCCAGGTACCGCTTTATGCCTTTTCCAAGCAAATTTGCCAAGTTCGACGTTCTGCCATTGAATCGGCTGGGGGGCAGATTTTTCGTACATGGACGTCAGATAACGGCATTGTTCCCCTTGAGTTGACTTCTCCTCCATTTCGACCTTCGCGGTATATGTCGGTAGCAATTACAGGTACTAACCGTACCCCCGCTGGTCGTGTTCAAGCCTATATCGAGTGTGAGCAAAACTTTCAACGAGTGGAAATTTTCAGGGGCAGTGTGAATACCAATGTGGCTGAGGCTATTGTTATTCTACCTGAAGGCTGGTGTAATGGGGATGCTAAGTTGAAATTTGTTTCATCGGAGAAGAATGTAAATGTTGGAGTTGGTTCTGTATTTAAAATATCTTATCTCTCATATCTAAAATCAAGCTTTTTTGGGCGTGTGCCATATTTTCTAACCGCACTTACCCTGTTTTCTCTGGTTATGCTCGCAGGTGCATCCCTTGTGGTACGATTGGGCTGGCGTTGCGACCCGCTCCCTATTGCCTTCGTTGCGCTCGGTGTAGCCTCGCTTGGGATCTTTTATTTAGCAAGCGGCATATCTGTGGGTTGGCGATGTATCAGCGTTGCTGTGGTGGCTATGGCAACTGCTTTTGCTTTTGTTTGGTCCGGGCGTGAGGCTTGCAGTCAAGCTGCACGAGCTTTAGCTCCATATTTACGCGTATGGGCTATAGCTAGCCTCGTCTATTTTGCTGTTTTAGGCTTGGTCACTAACGGGGTGGGTCATTGGGAACCAAATTATCGTTTCTGGCCTGCGATATGGTCATCTGATAACGAATTACCCTGGTTATTTGCTGAGGCGATCCGGCGTGGTTGGAATTTGAAAGACTTATTTGGAGGAGGAGGAGGATGGCTGCCAACTGACCGTCCACCATTGATGGCGGGGGCACATCTACTTTTGGCGAATGTGTTTGGTTTGCTCCAAGCTGGCAATGATGGCAATTATTTAAGAGGCCATGCCTACAATTCTGCCGCGGTGACCTTGAACGCACTCTGGGTGCCCGCGGCCTGGTGGTTGCTGACAAAGCTGCGACAGGGGATGGATGACCGCGGACGCACAGCGATTCTGGTATTGGTCGGTTGTCTGCCTTTTGCCCTTTTCAACACTGTGTACGGCTGGCCAAAGGCGTTTGGTGCTGCGTATGCGCTGGTGGCGTTTGGCCTGGCTTGGCAGTCTCGTGGGAGGGATACTTCTGTATATCCGGATTCGACGATTTTGCTTTTCTTTATACTTGGTGCATTCAGCATGCTTGCGCATGCCTCTACCGCATTATTTTTAGCTCCGCTTGGGCTATTATTTCTCTGGTGGACACTTTGGCACAATACACGCAGAGTTATAGTTGGCTTTGCCATTGCTCTGGCTTTGTTGGCAAGCTGGAGCTTGTATAAGTTAATTGTCCTGCCAAGCGCAGACCCTGTAACCAAATACGCGCTGACAGGAGACTTAGGTTTTGGTCATCCGGAATGGTCTCTCTGGCAGATGCTTTCCATGCGTTATGGAAGTCTTGATTTTTGGCAATGGCTGAAAATAAAAAAAAACATACTGATTCAGGCGTTCCTGCCAGTGCCTCAGGATGTTCTGAACTCGGATTTCGGCGCCGGTGTGATTGATAAATTGCGGGCATGGGATAGCATACTGTTGTCGAAGGGTAACTTGGTTGTTCTGTTGCTGGTTACGTTGGCGATATGGGCGGTGTTGCGTGATTTTTCGTTGCGTCTCCAGGGCAAGATACGTGCTGTATCACCATTTCTTTTCCTAATAGGAATCTCTTTGGTGGCTTGGTTGCTATTGGTCATTGGATTTTTCGCTCCAGCCATCATCCATCATTGGCCGCAAGCGGCGCTGTTTGGTCTTGCGCTCGGTGGTGCAGTGGTTGTGTATGAACACTATAAGGTAATATTTGGCATTACGCTGCTTTCATTAATGACCTACACGGGGTTGGTATGGATATTGTCACCCCTACAATCCGCATTGGCAATCGACGCCGGTGCGGCCATGGTGCTTGCGGCGCTCGGTTCCTGGGCATTATGTAAAAAACACCTAAATACCACAATTTAAAAAAGAATCTCTCAAATTATAAGTTTGGTGCGTTGATATTTTGTGGTAAAGAAAAAAATGCGAAACCAGAAGTAAATACTTTTCTAAAGGATTCTAACTACAATCATTATTTGCCAAAAAACTATGCCGATTGCGATGCATATATTACAATCAAGAATACTAAATTAGGGGACATTATATATGCGGACAATTCTTATTACTGGATCATCCGGTCTGATTGATTCAGAAGTTGCTACATTTTTCCATCAACAGGGATTCATCGTGTATGGTGTAGACAATAATCAACGGGACGTATTTTTTGACCCTCAGGATGATACTCACTGGAGTCAACAGAGATTGGATCGCGAACTTAAAAATTTCCATCATCATGAACTAGATATGCGGAATCATCAGGGTATATTGGATCTTATCAAGAAGCTACGACATTCTGGCATTATCCATACCGCCGCGAAACCTTCCCATGACCTGGCCGTGGATGTTCCTTTTAATGATTTTGACACAAATGCAGTTGGCGCTTTGAATCTACTGGAAGCGGCGAGTCTAAGGTGGCGTGTGACATCATGGTGCAAGAATACGGCCGCTATTTCAGTATGCCCACCTGCTGTATTTGCTCGTAATATGAATCACTATGTAACGGATTGTCAATTTAGGTTCATTTATGAAATATAACCATAAGATATTATTAGCGATGCTAATATTGCTGCTATTCGAGAGCATCTATTTTGATATTGTCTACGATGTGCTACTGATTGTCTTTTTTTATTTAACGGTTTTATCGGTTGGCAGTTTTATTACCATTAAAGGTCGATTTCAACTCATTGATAAGCTATTTCTCCAGCTGGCATCAGGATTTGCAATAGTCGGATGCTGTCTGTGGTTTTCAACATTTTATAATTATAATTATTTGTCGCTCTATTCTGTATCTTCGATATTGTTAATCGTATTCAGACGTAAGCAGCTTGCCGCTAACCTTAAATATTCATTGAAAGTCACGTCGAGAATACTGCAACATAACAGGCTTTTAATTTTCTTGCTTACGTTTTATGCCATTTTTTATATCGCCATGGGATCGTATCCAATAGGCAGGAGTGATGCTTCGGTCAAACATTTGTCCATTCCATTCAATATATTAAATAAAACAAACTGGGACTATAACATAATTGAAGGCACATATTTCTCTGAAACCGCATTATTGAGTCATATGTATTCTCTGTACCTATTGGCATTGAAGGGAACAAAAGCAATTTCGCTGTTCGTTTCCTCAATATCCTTCATCACCTTGTTAATGCTATTGAGAATTTCAATAAAAATAGACAAATCAAATCGGTTTGTGAACGCGATAGCTTCGCTCTATTTTACGACACCCATAATAATCATGTTCACCACGTCTTTGTTTTGCGATATTTTCCCAGTCTATTTTATTGCGGCAGTATTATTATTTATTAGCTGTTTTCGGATAGAGCCTTTGATAAATAACAATTCTACGATTGCCTTTCTCATGGGCGCTGCTCTGTTTTCCAAACAGAGTGCATTGTATTTTGTTTTACCCTTATTAGCCATAATTGTCTGCTGGTCCCTGTACCATTTTCTGGCTCACACGACATCCCTGTCAATACGTTGCATATTGACTAAGGTTTTGATATCGTCATTGCTGTTTTGTCTTCCCTTTGTGCCCGCAATTATCCTGGTCTGGCACAAAACCGGGAATCCTCTTTTTCCTTTTGAGAACGGCGTTTTTAAAAGCATCTATTTCACTGCCAAGAATTTTGTCGATGGACGATGGGAAGTCAATCCCATTGGATTCAATCTGCATTCTTTTTTTTCTTTGATATTCCATACAAGCAAACACTGGGAGTGGCCGGACGGTGGCCTGGGATATTCTTTATTGTTGTTTTTGCCTGCCCCAATACTATTGTTTAAAAGAAATAAAACGTACATTTTTCTGACCGTATTTTCAATTTTATCTTTTTGGATATCCACCTATGGCGGTTCGAATGCGCGTTACAAACTGGGATTTGTAGTATTTTCCATGCCCATATGTGCCGCCGTGCTATTATGTTGTGTCAACTGGATCAAAAACAGCAAAATCAGATCGATTACTTTCCATGGCCTGTTGTTGTGTTTAATTGCCCCTAATGTTCATTATATACTGACTCCGAAATGGCTGGGATTCAGCCCCAAAATGTTAATTCCAAATAAAGAATTAACCGCAGTGGAAAATGAAGCGATCCTTTATCCAATTAACAAGAAAGGCGTAAGGCTTTTATCGAATAATGATCCGGCGCGAGGATGTTTTAAAGGCGAATTCTACACGCTGACATGGTATAATACATTTCTTGTAAATAAATTAATAACGAATGAGGTATCTTTGACCGAATTTATTGAAGCATATGATTATTATCTTGTAAGAAAAGATCAACGGTACCTCTATCCAGACATGTTTTCGCCGGATAAACCAGACATGACGCAGGCGATGCTCTTGGTTGATGAGGATAATTTGTATAAACTTTATAAAATAAATAAAAAACAAGTGCCGATTATATCCGAAGACTATAAAAGCCCTGTTATTGTGACAATTGATAAACATGAGACAAGGCAATTCGATAATCATTACCGTCAATACAGGATCATCATAGAAGCTGATAAAGTTACGCCCGGCAACGCTGATGGAAGGTTTCAAATTAACTGGGTGAACAACGGCAAGTATCAATGCTGCTCTATTGAAGTATTTAAGCTGAAAGAAGGTCGCAATACATACAGTTCTGAAATAATTAAAGAAATTCCTCCTCATGCGGATCGTGGCGTTTTATTTTTAACCAGCCATGATCATAACCCCATTCAAATACATTCTTTCAAATTGATAGGCATCAGCAAAAAAAATGATTATTTGTCAAACGAGTTGAGTATCTATAACAAGAAATGGCCGCATTTGTCTGATTACTCGCCGTCTGCCGGTCATTGATTTCAGCCCGGCACATTGTTTCGAATAACAAAGGTATTTATAATGCAACTGATAGCGCTTATTCCCGCATACAATCCCTCGAACGAATTAGTCCATTTTGTCCGCAAATTGGCAGATACTGAATTTGTCTCCGTTATTATCGTTAACGATGGAAGCGCAAAAACCTACGACCCTGTTTTCGCTGAAATTGCCCTCCTCAAAAAAGTCATTCTTCTAAGGCATGCTGTAAATCTGGGCAAAGGAGCCGCCTTAAAGACCGGCCTGAACCATGTTTATTGTTATTTTCCCGACTGCCTTGGGGTGGTAACGCTGGATGCGGATGGTCAGCATTTGGTTGAAGACGCCGTACATATCGGCAACAGCTTAAGAAAACACCCAGAAAATTTGATTTTAGGAACAAGAGCTTTTGATAAAGATGTGCCTTTGCGGAGCAGGTTTGGAAATAATCTTACCAGGCATCTGTTCCGTTTAGTAATAGGACAGAAGCTATCCGATACCCAAAGCGGATTACGAACTATCCCAAGAAACTTTATCCCCAGCTTGCTGAAAATACCGTCGAATGGATATGAATTTGAGCTGGACATGCTTTTATCATGTAAATACAGCGGTCGTCTCATCTTCGAGGAACTCATCCAGACCGTATATATCGATGGGAACAAGTCGTCTCATTTTAATCCCTTTATAGACTCGATGAAGATCTATTTTGTCATGTTTCGTTTTACTCTCGCTTCCCTGCTTTCGGCTCTAATTGATAATATGGTTTTCATCCTGGTCTACCATGTATGTTCCAGCATATTAACCAGCCAGATATCTGCCCGCGTATTGGCGACAACGTTCAACTATTTTGCTGTGAAACGATTTGTATTTTATTCCGATCGAAGCGTTGCAACAACATTGACGAGGTACCTTCTGCTCGTGTGTGTTTCGGGATTCATTTCTTATCTGTTGATCAAAGTCCTGACAAGCTATTTTCCTCTATCGGTCATTCAAGCAAAAATCTGCGCAGAATCGATCGTATTTCTTGCAAATTTCGCGATTCAGCGGGACTTTATATTCACTCGTAAAAATAACGCTTTGGGTATATTCGAAAGTAATGCCGCAACAGATTAACTCTGCAATTACACTATCTTCTTGGGATTGATATACATGTACATATTCCGTTTTTATGGAGATTCTATATGTTAACAACGATAGACCGTTTTTCTCGGGACTGTGAAATATGCTTAATCAATCCATTTATCACCAGCGTCGAGCGCTACGGCAAAGAAATCGGCGATATTGGTGGCCATCAAATGCCTTTGGGAATATATTATTTAGCCGCTTACCTGATGCAGCATGACGAGAAACCCGAAGTGATTGACGCTGAATCTTTACGTATCGTGCATGACGAAGTCGTCGATTTTCTTAAACTATCACGTGTAAAAATTGTCGGAATAACCTCTACCACGGTTGCATTTCGTAACGCACGCTGTCTTGCTGAAAAGATCCGCCAGGAATTACCTTCTGTTGTGATTGTCATTGGTGGGCCGCACATGTCCGCCATGGCTGATGTGACAATGCAATGCGGCGCTTTTGATTATGGCATTATCAAAGAAGGTGAAATCGCATTTACAAAACTCGTTAAATTTATTCTTCGAAAAGAAGGAGAACTTGAAGATATCTCCAATTTATACTACTTAAAAGAGGGGAAAACTCTCAGTAATCCATGCATTGAATCGATAAAAGACCTGGATTCAATCCCTTTTCCTGCGCGTAGGCTTTGTCCCGACATTTCTCTGTACAAACCACCAATTGGCGCCTTTCGTCAACTTCCTGTGATGAACATAATTACCAGCAGAGGATGTCCTTACCAATGTATATTTTGCGACAATAATACCTTCGGACGTATAACCCGTTTTCATTCCGCTGAATATGTTGCTGCAGAAATCAAGGAATTGATAACCCTCTACCGTGCAAAAGAAATCGCATTTCTCGATGACACTTTTGTCCTGGATAAAAAGAGGTTATATAAATTATTTGAACTGCTAAACAAAGAGAATCTGAATTTTCCATGGACCTGCATGACCCGGGTAAATAATCTGGATTACGACTTGCTTAAATTCATGCGAGATCACGGCTGCTGGCAAATACGAATAGGCATCGAAAGCGGTAATCAGGAAGTTCTGGATTTTATTAAGAAAGGAATTACCCTGGAGCAGGTAAGAAATGTGGCAAACTGGAGCAATAAACTAAAAATACTCGTCTCTGGATTTTTTATAATCGGCCATCATATCGACACGCTGCAGACTATTCAGGAGACAATTGAATTTGCTGCATCTCTGCCCCTGACCGATGTCATTGCAACAATCAACACCCCAATTCCCGGCACCGAATCCTACAGGATAGCAAAAATGTATGGAACGTATGATGAAAGCGACTGGACTTCGTTGAATTACTGGACGCCTATATTTGTCCCCAACGGACTAACCAGAGAGTTGATGCTGAATAAACAGTCGGAACTTTACCGAAGATTTTATTTCCGTCCCGGTGTTTTATGGCGACAATTGTCAAAGATCAGATCATTTGCCATCTTGGCGGGTCTGCTTAAAAATGCAATATTGGGATTACGATTCACAAAGGAAGTAACCCCCTAATAAACGATTGTATCATGGATGAATACCAGATATGTTTTCCGATGTTTCTATAATCATGGCCACCTATAATGGGGACCAGTATTTATCTGAACAGATAAACTCTATACTCAGGCAAAGCTGTAAAGAGTGGCAGTTAACCATACGAGACGATAATTCCAGAGATAATACGCGTGATATAATAAAGGAATATACACAGAGGTATCCTGAAAAGATAAAGTTAGTGTCAGACGGAGACGATAATATCGGAGCTTCGCAAAATTTTCTGCGTCTTATTGGCCATACTGATACAGACTATGTTATGTTTTGCGACCAGGATGATGTCTGGTTGCCAAATAAGATTGAGATTACTTTTGATAAAATGAAAGAAACCGAAGATAAATTTGGCAAAAATACTCCGATATTAATTCATACGGATAGTAAAGTGGTCGACAACAATCTTAATATAATTTCTGACTCATTTTGGAAATTTCAACATTTGAAGCCTCAGAAAGGGAAGAGTTTGAACAGGTTAATAGTTCAAAACACTATAACCGGAAATACAGTGATGATAAATAAAACATTAAAAAATAAAATTAAGTTATTGCCAGAACAGACAATCATGTATGACTGGTGGATATCTCTTGCAGCTGTTGCGTTTGGTAAAATTGATTATGTGCCAAGAGCCACTATATTATACAGACAGCATGATAGCAATAATATCGGTGCCAAAGAGTGGAGCTTGGGTTATATAATGAATATGGCAAGATTAAACCGGAGTAATTTTAAAAGTATTTTGCAAAAAACCCAACTGCAGGCAAAAGCTTTTTTAGATATTTTTAGAGATGAATTAATAGAAAAAGACATAGATTTATTGAATGTATATTCAACTCTTAGTCGGCAAAGTTTTTTTATTAAAAGATTAAATCTAATAAAATATAGTTTTTTGAAAATGGGTTTTCTGAGAAATATTGGGCTGTTTTTATTCGTATGATAAGTTTTTTCATAAAATTGGAAATCCATGATTGAAAAGGCAATTACTGCTCTTATTTTTACTTGTAATGCGGGCCAGAGATTCGCGAGTTTGCTGGACAGTTTAAAAAAACAAACCATAGAACCTGCCCAGATTTTAGTAGTTGATTCTGAGTCTACCGATAAAACATTAGAATTTGCCAAAAGTCGAAACTGTAAAATAATCACGATTGACCATGCTAATTTTGATCATGGAACTACAAGAAACCTAGCAGTATCTGAAGTCTCAAGCGAATTCGTAATATTTCTTACTCAGGATGTAACCCCTGTCGATGAACATATGATTGCCGAACTAATAGGACCTATGCAAGCGGACTCGAGGATAGCTATGTGCTATGGTCGCCAATTGCCCAGACCGAACGCCGCTCCTTTGGAACGCTTCGCACGGGAGTTTAACTATCCTGCCGAGTCCATTCTAAAAACCAAGAATAATATTAAAACCCTGGGGCTGAGAACTTTTTTTTGTTCTAATACATGTTCAGCCATTCGTTGCTCTATCTTTAACAAATTGAATGGATTCAAGAATAATGTCATTGTAAATGAAGATATGCTTTTTGCTGCTAAAGCCATTATCAATGATTATTCGGTTTATTACTCAGCAGCGGCACAAGTTTATCACAGCCACCCGTATTCTTTACCGCGAATATTTAGACGTTATTTTAAAATTGGACAGTTCTTTGCTGATAATACATGGATTCTTAAGTATGCTGGTCTTAGTGATTATAGCGGTGGCATGTTAAAAACTGGTGTAAAAACATTCTGGGAAAAACGAATGCCGTATTATATGGTTGCTTTGTTTGCTGAATTTACCGTAAAAGCAATTGCTTTTAAACTTGGCTGGTATTACCAGATATTATTCCACAAGAAACATGATACGGATCTATAGTCATCCCGGTAACTTATTTTTCTTACGATATACACTTATTTCGGTTTCAGCATTCACTGTCATAGTCCGGAATTTGATTATCTCGAATTCTTTCTGACCTATTCCTGACCTTACCCCATTTACTGTACCACTATGAATTGGGGGGAAGGTCAAAAAAACATAATGATGGGATAAATAAAAACCCCCAACATAAAGTTGGGGGTTAAATATTTTATAGAATACCGCGGACTTACGTCCTGTGGCTCTGTGCAATTACCATTTGCCGGATTTTTTGATAGATGGTTTTGGCAGACCCTTCAAAACCTCAGTAGATTTCTTCAGTTCCGCCTCAGGCAGTTCGTAATCCGTCAACTTTCCAGTCAAATAAGCATCGTAACCACTCAAATCCATAAGGCCATGGCCGCTGTAATTAAACAATATCACTTTCTCTTTGCCTTCTTCTTTTGCCTTGTTAGCCTCTTCGATAGCGGCGGCAATGGCGTGGCTGGTTTCCGGGGCACAAATAAAGCCTTCAGTATTTGCCCAGGTAAGAGCGGCTTCATAACATTTTAACTGATGATAGGCCCTCGGTTTTAAAAGGCCCTCAACAATGGCCTGGCAGACGAGCGGAGCCATACCGTGATAACGGAGGCCGCCGGCGTGGATGGGTTGCGGGACAAAGGCGTGGCCGAGGGTGTACATCGCCAGAAGCGGAGTCATGCAAGCAGTGTCGCCATGGTCATAGGCAAACTCGCCGCGAGTCATAGTCGGACAGGCGGTCGGCTCAACAGGAATAATCTCAATATCTGCGCCATTGATTTTGTCGGCGACAAACGGGAAAGACAGGCCCGCGAAATTGCTGCCGCCGCCGGCACAGCCGATGACGATGTCGGGCTTGTCGATACCAACCATTTTGAGCTGTTTTTTGGCTTCAAGGCCAATGATAGTCTGGTGGAGCATAACGTGATTGAGGACGCTGCCGAGAGAATAACGGGTTTGGCCTGCTTTGTCGTGGACGGCGTCTTCGATAGCCTCAGAAATAGCGATGCCGAGTGAGCCGGGAGTGTTCGGCATTTCCTTGAGGATTTTTCTGCCGAATTCGGTCTGGTCGCTTGGGCTTGCGATACATTTGGCGCCCCAGACCTGCATCATCAGTTTGCGGAAAGGTTTCTGGTCGAAACTGATGCGAACCATATAGACCTTACATTCGAGGCCGAACTGTTTGCAGGCGAAAGCAAGTGCCGAGCCCCATTGTCCTGCGCCTGTTTCGGTAGTGATTTTCTTTATGCCGGCTACCTTGTTATAATAAGCCTGGGCGACGGCGGTATTTGGTTTGTGACTGCCGGGAGGTGATGTGCTTTCGTCCTTAAAGAAAATTTTGGCAGGAGTTTTGAGATATTTTTCGAGGCGGGTTGCCCTGCGGAGAGGAGCCGGCCGCCATTGATATAAAATTTCGAGAACTTCCTTCGGTATGTCAATCCATCGCTGAGTGCTTACTTCCTGCTCGATGATGTTCATCGGGAAGACGGGAGCAAGCATATCAGGGGTGATGGGCTTGCCATCTGGGCCGAGCGGCGGCTGAAGCGGGCTGGGCAAGTCGGCGGCAAGATTGTACCATTGTTTCGGGATGTCCTTCTCGTTCAACTGAATTTTTACATCCATCAAACATCTCCTTAAATAGATATCAGGACTAAATATATCCACATTAATACGATTGGTAATATGATAGCAAAAAAAGAAGCTAAATCAATTAAAAAATAGATGTCTGGCGGCTGTCTTAAATAAGATGGAACCAATTATAAGGACTTGCAAAGACGTTCCAACTTAATACTATCTCCGAAAGCGTTACAGCAACCGCTATAATAACAACCAAAATTAATGGATCAAACCTGAGCCTTAACATTATCAGAGTTTTTTGCAAACCATACAGATATAGGATAAGAAATGGGACTAAAGCCGTTACGATCAGCCTGCCTGGAGTGAAGAAAGGGTGTTCCTGCGAAGGATACCAGCATTCTCCATAATCATAAAGTACAGATAAGACAGCCAACATCATAACCGAGGCGGCTATTAAAACGAAACTAATTCCCATGATAGTCCGCTGCCGTGAGCGTTCACCGCGAAATAACGAGACCAATGCTACCAATAAAAAAAGTCCTGTGGAGATTATATAAAACGAATCAAAGATTTTGGATGATATTATTTTCGAATACCAGATAAACTCACCCCGCCAGAAGGTTTTAGTCAAGCTGCCAAGGAAGTAGATAATCCCGCCAAGAGTGAAAATAGGATGATGCCAAATCTGGCCAAAGGGCTTGGCTGTCCATCCCAAATAACTGTTTTTGGCAGCAGTGCCGGTTATATCACCCAACACAATATAATTTCTTGTTATCCAGAGGCAGAGGGGAATTATCGAAACAGCAACCAGTACGAACAGTTTGAAGAAGTTTTCCTTGAAGTTTTTTTCGGCAATTGTCCGGCGGAGCTTAAAGATGATTACTGGTCCCAACAACGCCAGCATCGTTATATTTGATATCTTGTTCAAAAGAGTTATGGCTATTACTACCGCCGCAGCGAAATAGAAGCCTAAAGATTTATTCTTGAATAATATTTTCATAAGCATAAGAAACGACAGCGAAAAGAGCAAAGGAGAGATAGTATCATTACTTATAGAGTAAAACATATCCTGGGGCAAAGCCGCGGCCATTATCGGCAGACCTTTTTGCAGGAAACTATCGTCTGGAAACAAGGTTTTAGCAGTCAGGAAAGCGAGCCAAACCATCGTCATAAATACGGGAACATTCAAAAATCTTATCAGGTAAATTAGATTTCCGCCATTGAGGCCTATGGATTTACCCAAGTTCCACCACAGTCCTGCCCACAGATAATATGCGGGAAAAGAGCCTGTTTCGTGGTTTATTCTGTCGAGACGCGAGGCGAGAAGGATTTGAAAATCTCTTGTTTCTTTTACATGCGGATATTTCCATAATAAGAGGAAATTTTTTGGGCTTAAATCGGGATTGAAAAGATATTCGGGGCTGCCATATAAAAGCAATAATTCCAAAGTTTCGCGGTTGTAGTTTTCCAGACCTTTTGCCGGGAGGCGGCCTGTGGAGTATTTACACACCATATCAAGATGAGCGGGCTCATCGACATTGTTGTTTATTGGAAAAATCGCATTAAAGATGAAAACTTTTACACCGGCTAAAAGAAGTATGATAATAATGAATTTTTTGTCGCGGCTGTTTTTTGTTTTATTTTTGCCCATATTTGATAATATTATAATATGCAATGTCCGGAATGCAATAATGATATTCTTAAGGAATAGTATAAAGAGAGATGAAAAAAGCATTATCTGATATTCAGAAACAATCAGAACCCAAAAACAACCTGCTTAATATCTGCCTGGCATCGGTCTTAGTGATACTGATTTGTGTTACAATAATTGTCCGGATTCGTATGTTTGATGCACCGCTCGACCGTGATGAAGGCGAATATGCCTACGCAGGGCAGTTAATGCTTCAAGGCGTACCGCCATATTCGCTGGCGTATAATATGAAAATGCCTGGGATTTATGCGGCATACGCGGTTATATTAGCTATTTTTGGTCAAACATCATCAGGCATACATCTTGCAGTGCTGATAATCAATGTTGCGACAATCCTGCTGCTGTTTTTTCTGACCAGGAAACTTTTTGGTTCGATAGCCGGTGTTGCATCGGCGGTTTTTTTTGCAATTACCTCGATAAGTGTCGCTTATAAGGCTGCGGCAAACGCGGAGAATTTTGTCGTTCTGCCCGCAATAGCAGGAATAATTTTATTGATGAAGTTCATAGATGGCAAAAAACTTTTATGGCTTATAACGGGCGACCTTCTGTTGGGTATCGCGTTTACGATGAAACAGCACGGTGCGGGATTTATCCTTTTTGGTCTTTTTTTTGTGCTTTGGAACCAGATTCGGGAAAAACCGACAGATTGGAAAAGAACTATATTGATAGTTTTAATCTACTGTTTTTTTGTGCTCCTGCCGTTTTTGACTACCTGCCTGATTTTATGGTATTGCGGGGTATTCGAGAAGTTCTGGTTCTGGACTTTCGAATACGCACGTTATTATATAGAGATGCGTTCTCCTGAAACAGGATTAGAGTCACTTAAAGATACTTTATTAATAATTATTCCATCGGGACGGCTTATTTGGATATTGGCTTTATTGGGCTTTTTTAGTATTTTCTGGAATAAGACGATTCGCAAGCATTGTGTATTTCTCATTGGTTTTCTGATATGTTCTTTTCTTTGTGTTTGTCCCGGTTTTTATTTCCGCGAGCATTATTTTGTTCTTTTTTTGCCGGTTCTTACGATGCTTGCCTCTGCGGGCATCATCGCGATTCGTGATTTACTTAGTATTGGTATAAAATCAGTCAGCAAGATATCATTTATCTCGATTTTAATTATGCTGGCGATCTGGCTGCAAAGTTTTTACATTCAGAGAAATTATCTTTTAGAATCCGACGTTGTTATGATTTCAAGGGCTGTCTTTGGCAGCAATCCTTTTCCAGAGGCAGTGGAGATAGCGAGATACATAAAGGACAAATCGAACAAGGACGATACGATAGCCGTGTTGGGCTCGGAGCCAGAGATATTTTTCTATTCCCAAAGACGTTCTGCGACCGCATATATTTATACTTATCCGCTTCTGGAACCGCAGCCATATGCTATCGATATGCAGCGAGAAATGATAAGACAGATAGAATCCGCCAGGCCAAGATTTGTTGTATTTGTGAAATTTCCTTATTCATGGCTAATTAGACAGGATTCTGAAAAACTAATTCTTGATTGGGTGGAACAATACGTGCCGTCCCACTACCGGCAAATCGGTCTTGTAGAGCTTGTTTCCCCGACTCAGACGTTATATCATTGGAATGCGACTTCCAAACCTTCAAATGAGACCGGTTGGCTGTTTATTGGTGAGCGTATTGACTAAAAACGGACATACTATCCCGATTTTGGTTGCATTAGAGTTGACATAACCCAATAATAATGATGTTATCAGGGAACAGCAAAAAGAGAGATGAAAAAGGCATTATCTGAGATTCAGAAACAATCAGAACCTGAAAACAACCTGCTTAATATCTGCCTGGCATCGGTTTTCATAATACTGGTGTTTATTACGATAATAATCAGGATTCGCACGCTTGGCGCACCTCTTGACCGCGATGAAGGTGAATACGCATATGCAGGGCAGCTGATGCTTCAAGGCGTACCACCATATTCGCTGGCGTATAATATGAAAATGCCGGGGATTTATGCGGCATACGCGGTTATATTAGCTATTTTCGGGCAAACATCATCGGGAATACATTTTGCGGTGCTTATAATCAACACAGCGACAATTTTGCTGATATTTTTGCTTACCAGGAAACTTTTTGGTCCGATTGGGGGTCTGGCTGCGGCGACTTTTTTTGCGATTACCTCGATAAGCAGCGGTATCCAGGCAACGGCTAACGCGGAGAATTTTGTCGTTCTGCCGGCAATTGCAGGAATAATACTTTTGATGAAGTTTACAGAAGGCAAAAAACTTTTATGGCTTATAACGGGCAGCCTTCTGTTGGGCATCGCATTTATGATGAAACAGCACGGTGCAGGATTTATTCTTTTTGGTCTTTTTTGGGTGCTTTGGAACCAGTTTCGGGAAAAACCGACAGATTGGAAAAGAACTGTATTGATAGTTTTAATCTACTGTTTTTTTGTGGTCCTGCCATTTTTGATTACCTGCCTGGTTTTATGGTATTACGGGGTATTCAAAAATTTCTGGTTCTGGACATTCACATACGCCCGTCATTACGTAAGCGTGCTTCCCGCTTATGCGGCTTTGGGGAGACTTAACGAAGTGCTGATGGAGATGGTGCCGTCGGCGTGGTTTGTCTGGCTGTCGGGATTATTTGGCCTTTTGAGTATTACCTGGAACAAGCAGATTCGCAAGCACAGCATATTTCTTACCGGTTTTTATATTTGTTCCTTTTTGATGGTCTGTCCCGGTTTATATTTCCGGCAGCATTATTTTGTTCTTTTTTTACCGGTTATTTGTATCCTGGCCTCTACGGGCATCATCGCGATTCGTGATTTACTTAGTATTGGTATAAAGTCAAGGAGCAGGACAGCATTTATTTCAATTTTAATTATTCTGGCTGTCTGGCTGCAAAGTTTTTACAGTCAAAGAGATTACCTTCTGGAAACCGACCCTGTCAGGATATCAAGAGCCAATTTTACCGATAATCCTTTTCCGGAGGCAGTGGAAATAGCGAGATATATAAAGGACAATTCGAGCAAGGACGACACAATAGCCGTGTTAGGCTCGGAGCCGGAGATATTTTTCTATTCCCAAAGACGTTCGGCGACCGCATATATTTATACTTATCCGCTTATGGAACCGCAGCCATATGCTGTCGATATGCAGCGAGAAATGATAAGGCAGATAGAAACTGCCAGGCCGAGATTTCTTGTATATGTGAAGTTTTATTCTTCCTGGATGTTTCGGGAGGACTCGGAAAAATTGATTGTTGACTGGCTGGAGCAATATGTGCCGTCCCACTATCGGCAGAGAGGGATTGTAGAAATTATCACTTCAAACAAGACATTATATAACTGGAATCCAGATGCCAAACCTTTAAAAGAGGAACATTGGATATTTGTCGGGGAGCGAATTGACTAAGTTAATTTACCGTACATTTTCTGCGAGAGCAGTGAGTTCTTGTTTGGTAACTTCTTTATTTATAAGGAGATATATATAGCTGCGTATCATAAATGTTAACTAACTACGGTTCAACAGTAAAATTTTGTTTGGCGTATGCAATCCGCAGAGCAGTTCAAATAATGCTTGTAAAAAAGTCTGAAATTCTATCTAATCTACGAAAGTATCCACCGAAACAGAACTAAGGCAAAAGACAGCAAACAACCAACGTTAAGATTGAAATCGAGATATGTTAAAACGATACGCCGTATTTGTGAATTTATTTCGGACGGTCTGCGATATTTGTATAATAGTTTGCAGCTGGCTTTTTGTTTTCTACTTTAGATTCCATTCAGGATTATTTTCCACAGCCAAGGGGGTGCCGGATTTCAAAAGGCATCTGATGTTGACTTTTCCGGTAGCTGTGATTTGTTATCTGGGCTGTCTTTTTACCGGGCTGTATAAGCCCCAAAGGGTACAGAATATGCCTGTTCAGTTTGTGGGGATTTTCAAGGCAAGTGTTTTCAGCGGACTTTTTTTGGTAGTTTTTTTTTATTACATTCAGGAATTACCCTATTCGCGTAAACTATTGGTTTTCTTTATAGTATTGTTATTTGCAGGATTGTTTTTTTCGCATTTTTTTGTAATGACGATAATGCGGTATCTGCGTAAGAAAGGATACAATCTTCGATATTACGCTGTAATAGGGGCCGGCCAGATGGGCCAACAGCTTGTACGAGATATTGAGCAAATGGGCTGGCTGGGATTGAAATGTGCTTTTTATGTAGACAATAATCCGAATTACATCGGGAGTAAATTAATGGAGATACCTGTATATGGTCCTGTTGAGAGGCTGGTCGATTTAATTAAAACTGAATCGATAGATGAAGTTTATTTGGCTTTAAGCGGTAGTGAGGCGCAAAATGTATATCCAATTCTGAAAGCGATTCAGTCTTCAGGTGTAATTATACGTATTATGCCGGACTGGGGCAACCTGGCATCGATAAGCGCTATTACTGCTATTAGTGTAGGCTCTAACGTTTTGTTTTCAGCGGCAGATAGTCCGCTAAAAGGCGCAGATGTAATATTGAAAGAGATTTTTGATCGTGTTGCTGCAATGCTGTTATTGATTTTATTTGCAATTCCGATGCTGTTGACTGCAATTTTGATCAAGTTGACCGACAAGGGACCTGTTTTTTATAAACAGATAAGAGTTGGGATGGACCAAAAAGAATTCGAAATAATCAAATTCCGTACTATGAAAACAGATACAGAAACAAACGGAGAATCAGAATGGACTCACGATGATGACCCGAGGCGTACGATAATAGGAGGGGGGCTCAGGAGAGTCAGTCTTGACGAGCTTCCTCAGCTTATAAATGTATTAAAGGGCCAAATGAGTCTGGTTGGTCCCCGGCCGGAACGTCCTGCTTTAATAGAACAATTCTCCAAAGAGTACAAGGATTATATGCTTAGACATAAGGTTAAAGCAGGGATGACAGGATGGGCACAGGTACATGATTTGCGAGGGGACACATCTCTTAGAAAAAGATTGTTGTACGATATGTATTATGTCAGAAACTGGTCCTGGGCGCTGGATATGTGGATTTTGCTGCGAACGCCGTGGCACATTATAAAAGGTAAAAACGCATACTAAAAATGATTTCTGAGCAGTCGGCCAAGAAAAGGGATTTTTACAGCATTATAATATTGCTGACAGCAGCGTTGTGCATCGGCATATATTTACTTGCAACGACTGTCGTTATAGCTAAGGACGGCATAACTTTTATCGAATACGCACGGAAGCTCGAATCTGCCGGCGTTAAAACGATGCTGAATGAAGCCCAGCATCCCGGTTATCCATTTCTAATTCTTGCGACACATAAGATAACAACTTTTTTTTATAAGAACAATTCGGTATTCAGCTGGATTTACTGTGCGCAAAGTATAACTTTGTTGACGAGGGTTGTTACTATAATCATCCTGTACTTTATAGGCAAAAAGTTATCGGGTCCCACGTTGAGTTTTTGGGCGGTATTGATTTTTATCGTATTACCCAACCCTGCCCGGTACGGCAGCGATGCCCTTAGCGACTGGCCCAGTCTTTGTTTTCTGGCGGCAGGTTTATTGCTAATGTTAAACGGGGCCTGCGATAAGAGATTTTATCTGTTTGGTTTTGCCGGACTTGCCGGCGGGATGGGTTATCTTATTCGTCCTGAGTGTGTCCAGTTGGTCGTATCGGGCAGTTTGTGGATTGGACTACAATTGGTTTGGCATAAGCGAATTGTAAGCAGAGATAAGGCTTTGTATGCGATATGTTTACTGATAGGCGGATTTCTGATTGCAGCCGGGCCGTATATGAAATTAAAGGGTGTGATATTTCCAAAAAAGGGCTTTGATTTGTTTACACAAGAATCGCGGCAAATAGAAATTTTCAAAGAATCAAATCAAGTTATATACGCAACACAATTTACAGGAACGAATATTACCGGGGCTTTTGTCAAACTGTGCCAAAATATTGGTGAAACACTAATGTGGTTTTTTGTGCCAGCTGTTCTAATAGGTATGCATACGTGGCTTAAAGGACGAAAGTGGTATGAGCCGAAGGCTTTTTTTATAATATCCCTCATGATTTTGAATGTGTTTTTAATGATATTTTTATATTGTAAATACGGCTATATGAGTTACAGACATACTTTGTTATTACTGATATTTTTGGTTTTTTATGTGCCTATCGGTTTGCAGAAACTGGCGATTCAGCTTCAGCACGTATTTTCCAGGAAGGCCGAGAGTATTTCTGCTGCAGGCCTAGGTGATAAGTTCTGGTTTGCGGTTTTGCTTTTGACAGGTTTTTTTATATGTGTTCCCAAATTGTTCAGGCCAATCCGTATAGAAAAACAAGGCTATAGAGCAACAGCAATGTGGCTTGAGGCTAATACTAATAGCACAGATATAGTAGCTGTGCCTGATATACGCATAATTTTTTATGCTCAGCGAGAAGGGTTGATATATGAAAATGAAGACAAACCGTCATCCGAAGCGGTATATGTTGTGAGAATATTGAAAGACCTCAAAGATGAAGCGGCCACAGCAGAGCCTGCAGGTAAATTGGTGTATAAATACATTGATAAAAGAAAGGGGAAGAACAATTTGGTTGTATATAAAAGGTGAAATCAAATCGCATAACATATATACATCATATATTCAGAGACTGCCGGGATGAATAGATAACTTCAGGAGATATTTACCTCTTTTTCCAAGTGTGATCAGAAAATTTGACCTTAGCAGTTACGACTTAATATTGAGTTTCAGTCACTGCGTAGCTAAAAGAAAACAGGGGCGTGAATTAAATTAAATTTTCGCCGACCGTATCGCCAGTTTGTTTGCGCCATCCACCACGAGGATTTTAACGTCAGGATTTTCACGTATCCATCCATTGATTATATCCTGTATATTTTTGGCCGGGAACATATGGCCGGCCCTTACCATTTCATCAGGCAATTCTGAATAAATCCATAAATTCCTAAGACGGCTAATCAGCTCGGCAAACCGTAACGGCTTGTGGCTAAAGAGCTTGTAAGGCCCGTTTCGAACGGTTGCAAAAATACCCTCCATTGGCTGGGTCAAAAGATTCCAGAAATGCTCCATAGTCCGCTGAGCCCCGATGCCTTTGTCGCATTGTGCCACAAAAAGAATCTCGCCGCCGTCAAGAATAGCCTGTTTTGTCAGTTCCAGCGCACGCTGAGCAATGTAAAGGTCAATGTCATTTGGAGTTCCGCCACAGGATACAAGAATTCTCTCGACGGGCTGGACTTCATAGATATTCCAATCGTCGGCCTTACTGAAAGCCTCGGCGGAAACATCCTTTGCTTTTCCAAAACGGAGCCACTGGATTTGATTTTGCGAACTAATCATCCCAATCGTCCAAAAAGGACGGGGGCCTATAATCATTTCCATCGCCTCAACTTGGTCGGCTGCCAATGGATTATCCTGCGAATCTTTCCGCAAATGCCAGGGATGGGCACCGAACCGAGAGTGCGGGTCAAGGGCGAGACTGTGATTCTGTTGAGCGGTTTTATAGGCACATATTCCGGGGACGAAATTCTTTACGGGGTTTGAATAGCCTGCGAAATAATGGTGTTTGATATCGCTCAGTGCGAGAAATATATCCATATCCCGAATCGCGGCGTTATATAACACGGGTGTTTTACAGCTTGTTGTGCCGGCGTCGATAAAATCCGCCTTTTCGCAGTCATGCACAACTATATCGAAATTTTTAACGCCGGTTTTTTGCATCAGCGATTTGATTTGCTCAATCAATAAATCGTTCCGATCGGTTTTTGCGTTGTGCGTACCGGTGCAGATTATAAACCTTATGCTGGCGGGGCGGTTCAGAAGGGGGGCCAGAGCGATAAGAACTTTGTCTATCGGCAGGTCGCGAGTCCCGTCCGGTGTCAGAATACAGAGTTTTTTGTTATGTAAGCAAGCGGTAAATTCCTGATTGCCTGATATCTGCGAATCAATCTGCCCCTGGGTCAATTGGGACGCAGATTTTTTCGGCTGGATTACTCCGGCAAGATTCTCTTGGGGAATGTCAAAGGCGACTTTTCCTGCTCCGTATGAAATCTCAATATTCATAATTTTCAGTCTGGATTAATATTGAAAAGTTTGTCTATGCCGTAGTTTTGAGCTATTGCCGTATCCGCTGATTTGAGCTGACTTCTGTCCAGCACAATATCCGGCTGGTCCATTTCAAATTTAATGACGTCATATCCCTGCTGTGGGTTCAGTGCAAGGGCCTGTGGAATATTTTTCATCGAGCTTATTTTCATTCCGTTAATACTTTCGACAACACACTGACTTAAGCCGTGATAGCCGAGATTAATATTGGCAGGCAGGACATAACTTAAAACTACAATCTCTTTTTGCTGGTCGGTGGGGTTAAAGGCCTGATTGAGCATATAATCGTAAATATGCGGTTCTACTTTTCCCTGCCAATCTTCGCCTCTTGCCGCCAGATAAGTTCTTGTAAGCTTCTGGAAGATACAGCCGCCGACGATTACGTACTGCGGCTGACAGTCGAGTTCATACCAGGGCACAAGCATCTTGGAGACGTCGAAGTTTTTAACAGTTGTTTCGATGGTTTGTGTTTTGCCGCCGCGCCAGATGTCAAAGGTGATTTTTTCACCGGCGGTTTTGTCTGTAATCAAATAGTCGAAGGGGAGTATATCAAATTGGGGATGTATGAATTTGCCGTAAGGATTGAGAGCGAAACCGTTGATGGAAAGCAGGACATCGCCTTGCCTGAGCACGTCGCTGCCTGTTCCAATTTTATAGACGGATGAGATATAAATACCATTCTGAAGATTGTCGGGCATTTTAAGGTATTTTCTCATCGCCGGGTCGATTAATGCGGACGGCTCGAAACCTATCATACCAATTCCATTGTATTTTTCATTTTCGGCGTCGGCCAGAAAGCGGTTAATGACTTTGGCCGGTATGATGCCTGCTTCTTTATTGGTGTTTGACCAGCAGGCGATGCCGATGGGTTTGTTTTCAAGGCAGTATAAATGGCCGGAAGCAGTAGAGTCCGATGTTCCGGCGGCAACGAAGGTGAGCATTGAGACGAATGAAATTGATGAAGTGCCGACTGTAACTCTGTCGAGAAAACCTCTGCCGTTATAAATCTGTCCGCTGGCCGAGAGCCAGAAAAAATCGACGCCGGCACCTTTTTTATAATTTTCCAAAAAGACAAGCGGAACAAGAGGCTTACCGAGCGAATTGGGGTCAAGCTCTATCAGGGCGAGGTTGCTTTCGTAATCAACTATTTTTATTTTGGCCGGTATGTATTCGTTGCGGTCGGCTTTCCTGGCCTGGATAAAAGCGACATCGGCAATATTTTGTGCAGTCGTTATCACAATATTGTCAGCGACGGCGCAGCCGACAGCGTAACCTTCGCTGAGGTCTTTGTTCTTCCACGGCTGATACTGTTCGTAGCCGTAATGCGATATCTGCAGATAAACTATGGAATCTTTCAGCTTATCGGAGATGTTTTTGCCGAAAGCTGAAAACGGCGAAAGGCAAATCAAAATAGCAATGATTGCTTTATTCATAATTGTTCCTCCGGATATGTCCAGGACGGGACATTATATTTTTTCAGAATGGCATCGTTTTGCTGATGAGCCTGGCGGGCCTGGAGCAGCAAAGGTTTTTCGCTGCTCATAAATTTCAGAATGTAAAACTCGCAATCTTTGTTTTCAAAGGCCTTGCGGACATCTTCAAGGCTGCGGACGGGCTTGTCGTTAATGCTTTCGAGCGGTTTGCTCATAAACTCAGTATCGTATAAGTTTATCTGGTCTGGCAGAATTTCGGAAAGTATGACATATTCCTTGCGGAGCGGGTCGGTATTGAGCAGCGGGGAATTGTTTAGCAGATACCTGAGTATATGGGGAATATTATTGAGCCACTCCCTGCCCCAGGTTTCGAGATAATTCCTGTTGGCCGAGACAAATGTAAGTCCTGCAAAACAAACATAAGGCGGAGGATTATCGTAGAGCCGGGCAACCTCGAAGACGGGGCGGTTAAGCTGGACGGCAAGCTGGGCGGTTTGTTTTTTTCCGTCGCGCCAGAAAACCAGCTCGATGGTCTGGCCGATTTGCTTTGTCTCGACTTGTTCGGAAAGGTGATATTTTTGGCCGTAAATCATAATCATACCGTCGTTGTCGATATCGTAATTATCAATCTGAGTTAAGCAATCGTTTCTCTGCAAAACTTTTTCGGCCGAACTGTTGAGCAGTACCGAAGTGACGACAATGCCCTGAGTATCAGGCGGAAGTTTAAGATAATCCTTGTAGCTTTCGTTGTGCAGGGCAGGGAAAACGTTTACGCCCAGCGAGCCGAAGCCGTCATATTTGCCGTCGTTTATATCGAGCAGAAAATGTTTAATTACCGTAGTCGGTATCATATAACCGATGTTGTCTGCCTGCATCAGTCCCTGAAATGCCACGCCGATGACGTTGCCGTCGAGCACGACGGGGCCGCCGCTGTTGCCGGGATTAATTGCAGCGTCTGTCTGAATGACCAGATGGGCATCAGCGCCGCTATGGACGTATACATCGGTCTGGACGCGTGAAACGATGCCTTTGGTAATGCTGATGTGTGTGCCGCCCATCGGAAAACCGTAGGTTGTGACGGTGCTGTCGACCTGTGGCAAATCGCCAAGCTGAAGCGGCTGAGTGTCGTCGAAAAAAGTATTGTCGAGTATCTTCAGCAGGGCCAAATCGCAGTCGTGGCCGATGAATTCGACGGCGGCGGGATATTTTTTCGCGACGTTTTCTTTTTTGACGATGATATACCTGTTGTCCGACACGTTATGAGCGTTTGTGAGGATTCTATTGCCTTCGATGATAAATCCTGAGCCGACGCCCTGTGAAAACGATGATTGTTTCCAGGGAGTCGAATAATCGAAAGGCTGTTTGACAATCTGAATCATAACTACGGATTTTGTCATATCAGGCTGAGCCGAAAAAGCGGCGGCGGAAAACAAAAATATAAGAATAAATGCCGTATTTTTCATATTTTACTCCAGACTGGTTTTTTTATTTATCATTATTTCTTTTTCTGTGTCAACTGCTGAAGTCTTTCTTTCGCGAATTTGTAGTTTATCTCGCCAAGTCTGCTGAAGACCTCTTTGCCGGGATACATAATTTTAAATTGCTCTCTGTAGGCGTCCTCGATAGCTATTGCCTGAGAGTAATTCTCGATGGCGCAATCGGTCTTGTCAAGTTGCCCAGCGACGGTGGCAAGAGTCAGACGCACTTCCGCTGAAGCAGGATATAGATTTACGGCCTGATTGAGGGATTCGAAAGCTTTTTCAAACCACAAAAGGTGTTGCTGCGGATACGCCTCGGCCAGAGCCTGGTAAACATCCGCCAGTTTTTCATAATTTTTGAAATCTGCCGAGTCCCTGCGTATAGCAGTCTGGAAGGCTTGGCCTGCCTGGAATAATTCCTGCTGATTTTCTGATGGATTGGAGTTAAAACTGTACAGCAGCATTCTGCCCCTCAGTGCCGGCGGAGCAGGATTTAATATGTCGTCAGCGGTAGCTGAGGTAAGTATTGCCGATGCTGCCTGGTATTTGCCGTATGCGGAAAGCAGCTTTGCCGTTTCGATTTTTATTGCAGTTTTTCCGACAGGTATTATGTAGAACTGCAGCAGGGCGGCGGCTAAAGACGCTGCGATAACCACTGAGACGGTCATTTTTGACGGCGAAAGATTTTTGACTTTGGCGCCGGGGCGATTCGGAGATTGTGAAGCGACCAGGGCTGCCAATACCCACAAAGCTGTCATAATTCCGGGTTCGAAAATCGCGAAGTCTATAAGATTGTGGAGCAGAACCGCGAATATGCCGCAAAGCAGAGGTGCGGTCCAGACGCTGAATTCATCGTAACTGTTTCTGCTTCTTACGCAAAGCCATAAAGTTGTACCGAGCAGAAACGCCGGTGCTGCGTACATTATAGCCAAAATATAAATAGTAACCGCAATATTAGTGGAAAGTTCAGTTCTGACGGCAAGGGGCCGCAGTAAAAGAAAAATCAGGACCGCGAATATGCCGAAGGAACGTACGGCGGCAGGAAGATTATTTTTGTCTGCGGGCGGGGCGATTTTGGAATTCTTAATCGCCCTGATAATCGGTACGCAAAGTCCGCAGCAAAATCCCGCAAGACCGATTATGCCGTAACTGCTGAGAATGCTTAACACAAAACAATGTGGGTCACGGACAGTCTCGAGACCTTCGGGGATTTTGTAATGCGTGTAGAACGAGCCGAAATTACTGCCTCCGACGCCTGTGAAAAAATGGTCTGAAATCATCGCGGCCGAGGCTACCCAGTACTGCCATCTGACAAGCATGGAATTACCGCCGGGCAAAGTGTTGTGTTTAAAGCCGTAATGAACAATAAAAAGGATTCCCACGATAAAGGCCGCTGCCGCTGCGGATAAGATGAGGAACCAGTGGGCCTTGAGGAAATCGGCCAGTCTGGTAGAAATCAGCAAAATGAAAAAAGCGGCAATAAATGAAATTAAAGCTCCTTTGCTGGCGGTGAGCAAAAGACCCGAAAAAAGAACCAGCAGTATCACTATCGGCAGGACAAATGATTTTAAGTTTTTTTTGCCGAGTTTTTTCAAGCCGGGGCCGAAGAGAGCAAGAGCTGAAAATACGGCCATATTGAAAAAACACCCCGCGCTGTTACTGGTGGAAAAAAAGCCTCTGACATCTTTCGAATAGAGCCTGTGTTCATAGAGCATTTGCTGATATGAGCCGGCCTCTATGCCCAGGCTTCGCAGTTGAAGCTCTGGTTCTGTTTTGTATTGTTCTATCATCATTTTATTGCTGCTGAAGAACTGGTCGCTGCATTGATAGACGTTTGCGACGCCCATAGCGATAATAGTAAAAAGCAGAATTTTCTTTTTTGTTTCAGAATCGAGAATCCCGCAGAGTGCAATCGCCAAAAAGATAATGGCGATAATAGTAAGCGAATCATTCATCGCGGCTCTTCGGTTCGAGGCGTAATATGTGCTTATAACGGCGGCGATGACAAATAAAAACGCGCCAAGCTCAAAACCAGTGTAATTATAACTGCGCCTGCGGCTGCACGACAAAACGACAAACCAGACGGCTGCTAATAAAAGTAAAATTGCCGAAATGCATATACTGATGAAATTATCATAAAAAACGCCTTCGAGGCTGAACGACTCTATGGAGGAATTTTCCGTGAAACTCAGCCTTAAGGCAATTATACACAGAAAAAGAATGAAAAATGCCGATGTGCCGCGGTCTTTGTTAATTTGGTTGTTTTTTATCATTTTTTCCAGTGGATTCAAGGAGTATTATGATTTCGAGGACCATAATAGTCTGTAGGAAAATAAGAAGTCCGTAAGGCCAAATGGCCTTTGTCAGTGCCACGGCGCCCAGGCCGGTAGCGATAGTAGCCAGGTAAAGCGTCAAAACAGTCTGAAACTCGGTCAAGCCGAGTCTTTTAAGCCTGTGAGAGAAATGCTGGGTGTCTCCTACAAGAGGGCTTCTGCCCTGGCTGATTCGCAGAGTAGTTACGCTAACAAAATCGTAGAGAGGAATGGCCATTATAACAAGAGGCGCCAGGATAGCGTACCAATGGTTCTCATCTATCTGATGATAAGTTGTCTTGAGCGTAAGCATGGCGATGGAAAAGCCTATAATCAGCGATCCCGCATCACCCATAAATATTGAGGCAGGATAAAAGTTGAATACAAGAAAACCTACCAGTGTGCCGGCAAAAATCATTGCAAATCCGGAAACAAAAGCCTGACCTGAAAAAGTCGCGATAACAAATAAAATCATAGAGATAATCACAGCGATTCCGGCGCTTGCGCCGTCCATATTGTCGAGGAAATTAAAAACGTTGATAACAAGGACTATCCAAAAAGAGCTTAGAATTGAAGTTATGATTCTGCTTTCAATGAAAAGCTCAACCCTGACATCTCCCCAGTACGCAGCCGCAAAAGCGACGGCAAATTGCACAAACAGTTTTGGTATAGGTTTAAGATTTTTAATATCATCCCATAGTCCCAGCAGAAACAATGCCGCCAAACAGCCCATTATTACCCATAATTGTCTTGCTTTGTTTGAAAATCCTTGAATGTAGTCCTGGAAATCTCGGCCGCAAAATTCCGTTGTATTGTTGGCCGCGAGAATTTTAATAAGAGCGATCATTCCCAGGCAGGCAAAGAAAATCGTAAAAAATATTGCGATACCGCCGCCCAAAGGAACGATTTTTTTGTGAAAGCGGTCGTCTCGAGGATGAGCAAGCAGGCCGAGCCTGACAGCAATCTTTTTTGAAGCTATCGTCAGCAATATAGACGTGACAAATGCCGCCAAAAAACAGAGTACGGAAAATATGCCAAAGGATTCTGCCATATAATTATTCCTTTAACTGCTGAACAAGTTTATCTCTGACCTCACTGAAAAAGTTATGATATCTTTCTTCTTTATGGTCTGGAAAGGTATAATCAAAAGATACCCACCGACCCTTGCTGTAAATCAGCGTTACTTCGGCCCATATCTTTTTGCCGATATAAATCCTATGCGAAAAATTTTTCGTACTGGCAAGCACCAGCTTTGACGGCTCGATATAGCCCGGGTCGAGATTTATGGGTCTGCTCAAATCGCCGGCCGGCATATCGGCAAGTTTCATTTCCATTTTATTCGTCTTGAGCTTGATTGCCGCCAGCTTGTCGGGAGCAATCAGTTTTTCAATCGTTACAAATTTTTTCACAATCTCCCGGCCGGTTTCTTCGGCATAGTATTCCGTATGATTAAAAGGCCATGCCGGGCTTTCGATATCGCAGGAACCGAATTTGGCCTTAATCATATCGACAGCGATATCCACCGTATAGGCATCACAGCCGAGAATGCCGATAATCAGTTTTACCGGGTCGGGTTTTTTAAGCGTCCACATTCAGTTCGGCTTTAAGTTTCTCAATCAATTGTAATATTTTTTCCTTTACCTGCGAAAGCGGAATTTTAGTTATTTCCTTTTCGCGGCGAAGTTTTATTTCAGCGGTGTTTTCAGCGATGGATTTGGCGCCGATAGTTATACGAATTGGAATCCCCAGCAGGTCGGCATCCTTGAATTTAACGCCGCCGCGAGCGTCTCTATCGTCGAGCAATACCTCGATACCTGCCGCGTTTAATTCGCCATAAAGCTTTTCTGAGGCAGCATTTACGTCTTCTCCGTTGCCGGCAGGGGTAATTATGACCTCAAAAGGCGCGATGCTGATTGGCCAGATAATGCCGTCATTATCGCGGGATGTTTCAATTGCCGATGCCGCGATTCTGTTTATGCCGATGCCGTAGCAGCCCATGATGCAGGGTTTTTCGGTACTGTCTTTGTCGAGAAATTTTGCGCCAAGTTTGGCGCTGTATTTCGTGCCGAGTTTGAATACCTGCCCGACTTCGATACCGCGTTTGAAGATTAATTTTTTACCTTTGTATATATCGCCTTCGACAGCGTTTCGTATATCGGCGATTATTATATTTTTACCCTCAATCGGAAAGTCTCTGCCCGGGACGACATTTTTAATATGATAATCTGTTTTATTCGCTCCTGTTATACCGCTTTCGATTGTAAGAACCGAATGGTCGATAATAAGTTTATTTACTTTTTGGGTGATTCCCACCGGTCCGGCAAAACCGACTTCGGCGCCGGTTAGAGTTTTAATCGTATTTTCATCGGCAAGCTCAATGGATTTGCCGACGGTGCAGCGTAATTTTTCCGGGTTGATTTCAAAATCCCCGCGGACAAGTGCAAGAATCAAATCGTTTCCCGATTTATAAACAAGCGTTTTAATAAGTTCTTTTGCCTGTGCCTTCAAGAATTCGCATATTTCATCGATAGTCTTGCGGTTAGGAGTGTGAATTTCCTCAATGGGCTTGTGGTTTTTATTTGCTGTTATAGCCGCAAGGGCGTCAACGGGTGCCTTTTCGATATTTGCCGCGTAGCTGCCGTCCTCGGTCTGTACGATGATATCCTCGCCGGATTCGCAGGGTATGGTAAACTGATGTGAGCCGCTGCCGCCCATCTCGCCCGATTCCGCCTCGACAATTACATACTTCAGGCCGCACCTGCTGAAAATCCTTTTATAGGTTTCATACATTACTTTATAAGTTTCATCGAGGCTGCTTTCATCGGCGTGAAAACTGTATGCGTCTTTCATTATAAATTCCCGCGAGCGCAAAACTCCGAACCGAGGCCGAAATTCGTCCCTGAATTTGAAACTTATCTGGTATAGATTAATCGGCATTTGTTTGTAGGAATTTATTTCGCCTGCTGCAATACTCGTAACAACCTCTTCAGCGGTAGGGGCAAGGACATTTTCTCTGCCGTGTCTGTCGGTAAAATGCGCCATAGTCGGACCGTAATCGACATTGCGTCCTGTCTGCTGCCATAATTCCATCGGCTGAACGGACGGCATCAGGATTTCCTGTGCGCCGCTTTTATTCATTTCATCGCGGACAATGTTCATAACCTTCATCAGTGTCCGCCAGCCCAGCGGCAGATAGGTATACGTCCCGCTGGCAAGCTTGCGCATAAGGCCCGCGCGAATCATCAGCTGATGACTTGGAATCTCTGCATCCGATGGAACTTCTTTAACTGTCGGTATTAAGGCCTTGCTGTATCTCATAATTTTCCCTATTTTCGCAAGTTTGCCTGGTTTCACAAAAGGCGATTTCGTCCTGCATTTATATCGTCAAAGCCCTTTATTTGCAAGATAAACTTTGCCGGACAAGTTTTCTTAAAACCTTTTGACAGCGACTCTTAGTCTGGTATAATCTTCGCAAAGGATTGAAGGCTGGACCGAATATTAGCTGCCAGGAAAGGAATTGTTCATGCCGAAGAAGTTCAGATGTATAGCTTTAAGAATAATTTTAGTGGGGTTATGCGTTGCTTTTCTGTCGGGTTGTCAGCGGTCGCAGAAAAAGGATGAGGCGACAGCTCTCTATGTTGATGCGATATCGCTGAGTGAAGCGAATGACCCGAATCTGGCGATAGACAAATTGCGGCAGGCGGTCGAAAAAAAACCGGATTTTGTGCTCGCCTGGTCGCTTATGGGCAATATTTATCTTCAGCAAAACCAGCTCCCTCAAAGTGCCGCAGCCTATCAAAAAGCCACAGCGCTTAATCCGTGGTCGTTCGAGGATTTTCGCGAGCTTGGAAGAGTATATTGGCTGATGAACGATTACAACCAGGCGTCAAAGGCGTATGAAAAAGCCTGTCAGCTTGACCCTCAAAGTACCGAAGTTTGGTGCGGTGCCGCCGGTTCCTATTACAAGCTCGGCGATTATGAATCAGCTCTCCAGTTCGGCCAAAAGGCCAAAGCCCTTGACCCTGCCGATAGCGAAATCGAAAAACTTATGGGCGATATATATTCCGCTCAAAAAGATACCGAAATGGCTGCCGATGCCTATAAGAAATCTTTGGAGCTTAACGCCAACGACCCGCAGGCGATGTTTTCTCTTGCGGCCGTTTATCTGCAGACCGAAAAATTCGACGCTGCAAAGAAATTGCTCGAAGCGGTAGTCGTTGCCCAGCCGACCAACGCCGAAGCCTGGCGATATCTTGGTTTTGTATGTCTTAAACTGCGAGAAGTCGATATGGCGACGATGAGATATCTCAAGGCCGTCGAGTTGAGTCCGAATGATTGGCGGGCTCACAAGGGGCTGGGCGTTGCGTATATGATGAAGTACCGCGTCCTCAAAAGTTTCGATAATCCTGACGCGGAAAATTATAAAAAACAGGCCCTTATGCACTGGAGTAAATCTCTCGATTTGAATCCGGCGCAGGATGGCCTCCTGAAATTGTACAGAAAATACACGTCCGCCTCTGGCGAGATTCCGCTTAAAGGCGAACAGTAGCCGTTAGCATAATGAAAACGACATTTAAATCTGAAACAAATTCAAAATTAGAATTTTTAAAGGCTCAAAACGGCCAATTCGCAGGTTTTGGACATTTAAATTTTGGTAATTCGGATTTGTTTAGGATTTCGATATTCGGATTTAGTATTTTTGATTCTGCAGGGAGGTAATTTGGCCGAAGCGTCCGACAAATGCCGCCTGACTTGCCTTATGAGTGAGCAGGTTAGCGCTCTAAAGGCTCATCTTTTATTTTGGCCTGTTTTTTTTATTGGCCTGGCTGCCGATTTATGGACCAAGTCGGCGATTTTTAATTGGCTCAGTTCCAGCGGGGGCTATCAGCATTACAGCATCATAGACGGTTTTTTCCAGCTTGTGATTGTCGAAAATCGCGGTGCCGCCTGGGGAATTGCCTCCGATAAGACAATGTCTTTGGTAGTGATTTCGATTTTAGCGATTATTATTGTCTTTGCTATGTTCCTGTTCAGCCGAAAACTGCTGATGGTCGTTGTTCTGGCGCTTGCCTTGTTCGCCGCCGGCATCTGCGGCAATTTATATGACAGATTGTTCAACCAAGGCAGGGTGCGCGACTTTTTGGATTTTTATTATAAGGACTGGCACTTCCCCGCGTTCAATATCGCAGATTCAATGCTGACGTTGGCGGTGTTTATCCTGATTTTAATGACTATCTTCTCCCCCAAACCGCAAATAGATGTCACCGAACACGAATAATGTCAAATCTCGTTTAACCCCCGGACCTGTGCCGGGGATTTACCCGCCCTTGGCGGTTTTTTCAATTTTAAATATTAAATATTAAATTATTTTATTCTTTCCCAAATATCTCTTCAGCCACATACAGCGGCACATCTGACGCCACAGCCAGTGCGATAGCATCGCTCGGCCGTGAATCGACTTGTACTTTTTTGCCGTTGCTGCTGAGATGAAGCGTTGCGTAATAGGTATGGTGTTTCAGGTCGCTTATAACGACCTTTTCGATTTCTGCCCCCAGTGCATCGATGGTATTGCTCAGCAGTTCGTGTGTTAGGGGTCTGATAGTGGTTTTGCCTTTTAATCGGCGGTCGATTGCCATAATTTCGACGATGCCGATAACGATTGGCAGGCTGCGCTGTCCGTTTTTCTCTTTTAAGACGATGACCTGCTGGTCGGACGCCTCGTCTATTATTATGCGTGATAACTCTACTTCTATGTCCATAAGTTTATTATAATCTCAAATTTTAAATTTCAAATCTCAAATTATTATTATAATCTCAAATTTCAAATATCAAATATCAAATTTTATGTTTCAGATTTCAAATTCTTACATTCTTTTTCTTGTGTTTGCTTAATAAGGTATCTTTGTCCTTTGATTTTGCTATCTTGCAGGGATTGCGCCCATGCCCTGATTTGTCTTGCGATTATTTCAGCAGTCTTTTTAAGCTTTTCGATTTCTTCTTTCATCTCGTCGAACTCTGCCATAAGTTCCATCATACACAGCATTGACCGCACTTCTCCTGCGGAACCGCGGGCATAATACAAAAACGTTATTAGTTCCTTAGTCGTTCCTCTTTCAAATCCTTCCGCGATATTATTTGATATTGAGATGCTTGCTCTTTGAAGCTGATTTGCCAGACCGCCTTTGTTTTTGAACACTGGCTTTGCCGACCATTTTAATACTTCTGCCGCCATTTTTATGGCTTCTTTCCAGACTGGCAATTGTTCAAACCGTTCATACTTCATAGTAATTTCATCTCAAATCTCAAATTATCGTAACAATCTCAAATCTCAAATCTCAAATTTCAAATCGTATATCTCAAATCTTATATTTTTATTTCAAATTTCAAATTTCAAATTAATATTATATTTTAAATTCTTCCCCATTCTACCCCCAAATCCAAATTCGGCAATCTAAAATTTACTTACCCTGTGAGATGACGCTTCGGCTATCTCATCGGGGTTCACCTTTTATCTGCTAGAGTTTACCCGCCTTTGGTGGGCCATTATGGTTGCCAGAAATCGAAGATCTCGTATTTGTGGTTATTTGTATTAGCAGGTAGAACTTCGCGAAAATGGAAATCAAAGTGCTCGCTTTCCGTCGACTTGTGAGTAATATGGTCTTTAATATGTGGGTGTACCGCAATGCCGGCATTCACAATCAGTGGAATAACATTGAAGAACACATGTGCGATATCCAACCCGTGAGAGGTGGCATAGTCCACTGCTGATTTCGAGTTGAGATAAGCACTTATAAGTTCGCATGATCCACCCCTCAATTTTGACACTTTCTGTGGCAATGATATCAATTGATCTAAATCAGACAGTGAAAGAGGAACGTCAATTGCTGTAGCGTTGTCCTCACTAAACGCAAAATCTATCATTAGGTATTTCTGTTTCTGTGTGGGCGGGTTGACTGTGTCCAGATGATAACTAAAGATTGTTCGGATCTTATGGCAAAGATTGTGATGTCTTGCGTTTCTTATCGCTAGAATCGTGCATAGTTCTGGCGATCTATACCAATCCACTCTACTGCTGATTCCTGCCTTCGCCATTGAGTCGTACAGACTGTGAAATGCGTTGAGGACACCAGTTAGGCCATTTTCGACGTTTCCCACAGCCTCGGGAAAGTCAACGGTGAAGAGCTGATGGAACCTGAACCTTGCCTCGAGAAGGACCCTGAGTGCCTGACTGAGGTCTTCAAATGCTTGTGCAATCATATGTCATCTGGCCCCAATATTTGAACTCAGCGGTCGGAAAACGCAATTTACGGTCTGCCGGAATATGTTGTTATTTGTTTTGATTCTTTATACCCTCAACTTGTGTATCTATTATTTGTCGCATAAGTATTAAGGAAAATTTAGTACCTTCCTTTTCAGTTAAAATATTTTTCAAGTATATTTTTGTATCATTTTCATACGATTGGGGAAAGTTTATGCTTAAGTAAGTCATTTTTTTCTTTTTTGCTTCCCAGAATCTATATTTTACGGCCTTTTTGCCGGTATACTTTTTTATAAATTTATCAATAAATTGACCTTCCTTATTCCAATTTGTGATTAATTTATTGATCCATACACTATCCCAACTTTCGAAAAATGGAAAATGCGTGATTATATTTCTGATAAACTTAAATAATTCACTTCCTATTTCCGCCTCCATTGGAGGTCGAGATTTTTTAATATGTTCGATTACCCATTTTATCGGTTCATAATTTAATAGTTCAGAATATATTGCAAAAACATCCTTTATTTTTGAAAACCGATACCATTCATCATTTTTCCAAAAATTGTCATTCATTACTTCTTCAAAGATATCATAAAATCTGTTGTATGATAGCGTTAAAAATGCCATTTCTGCTTCATTAGGTCTTAAATTTTTATTCATTATTTTTTTGTCTAACTTTTGTTTAAATAACTTTCAGATATTACGTGTCCAATCTCTTGCGTTTCTCCTATGAAGTCCTTAGAACAACAAATAGGTCATGTCTCATCCAACAATCTCATATAAATATATACATACTGTTGAAATTATGTCTTAGCTCTGTTTTTATTGTGTCCCTTAAATCTGTAAGATATTGCCTGAAATCTTCTTTTACTTTTTCAAGAAATAATTGTTGATTAATCTCAATTATACCATTATCTGAAAAATTAATAGGATTCTCAGAACGAGAAGATATTCTAATATTTGGTCCTGTCATTCCATTATGAAACAACTCGCATCGAAGTTCTTCGTATAAACCATGCCGTCTGTCATCAATTCCAAAGATTCTCTTTATGCCTTCTCTAAAGAATGTACCACTTTCTCTATTGTTGCTTGATCGCCCTTGTCGATATTGCTCCACCCCTTCAATATATGCAGTAGCAATCATAAGAATTATAAAGCCATTATTTTCTTCTCCAAGAAGGGTATTTGCTCGTTCTAAAAACCATCCGTTTACTTGCCTTTCAAATATTCTTATTTTGTGTTCGATATTATCTTCTGGAGAAAGCTGTTCTCTTGTATTGTCATCAATTATAACCAACGCACCAGTAGCACCTCTTTTTCCTGTTATACCTGGAGCGATGTGGACGTTTTCTCCAATTTGAGGATTTTTCGCCATTTTGGCTCTCCTTTATTTTACCGGTTGTTAGAGATATACTTCATTGAGCGTATCTTTTCAATTCCTGAATTAAACTCTTTTACGATATCATCGGATAGTTCGTCTGCCTTCTGCAACAATTCTTCCGATATCATGAGGTGTTCGCTACCTTGAGTTTTTATCCACTGCTCAATTTTTCTGATTCTTTCTTTCCGAATGCTGTTATCTGCAACCTTTCTTTTTAGGAATTTTTTCCAATCTTTATCAAGCTTTTCCTTTTCGTTGCATTTTGCACAGGAAAGGACTCTATTAGAAATGTTATTGGCCCCTCCCTGAGATGCCGATACAAGATGGTCTACATGTCCTTCCTTATTATTTCGATTTAGTAATTTTCCACAGTACGCACATGAATTATGGAAATACTCCCAGATTTTGCCTACTTGAGATTTAGTAGGACTTTTGTCTATCTGTTCACGGAAGCATCTATGAATTATATTTCTAACGTATCCTGGTGTCGGGGCCGGCATAGTGTTTCCTTAAACCTTTAACAATGATTATACGGCCTGTATAATACGCAAAACACAAACTGCTTTCTTCTGTATAAAAACCTGTTGCTGTTTCCTCGATGTTTACCCTCCGTTTTACGGCGGGTTCTATTTCAACTGCTTTATATTTTCTTCTATTACCTCTAACTGCTGTTTTAACTCCGCAAGCCTCTTTCTGGTCTGTTCTACAACCTCCGGCTTCGCCCTCGATATAAAGTTTTCATTGCCTAATTTCGCCTCGTTTGACTTTACGCCGGCGAGGATTTCGTTTCTCTGTTTTTCAAGTCTCTGTATTTCCGCCTCGGCATCGATAAGTCCCTGTACGAATACCTGAATTTTCTCAACCACCGCGGCCGCGGCATCGTCCGGCTTTGTCTGGTTCGGCGATGCCTCGAATTTATCAAGCCCTGCCCGGTCGCAGACAAGTTCGGCGCTGGCGTTTAATATCTTTGATATATCGGCAGGGGCGTTGGCGGAGGCTGTTAGCTTTTTGCTCGGCGGGACGGTGTATTTATTCCGGATTTCGCGTATCGCCCGAACAACTTCCTGCACAACCTCTATCTGACTTTCTGTCTTTTTGTCGATAAACTTATCGAATTCAAAAGGCCACTCTGCGATAATCAGGGCATTGGTCGTATTGAGTTCGATTATATTTTTAAGTCCTCTTTTTGGTGCGATTTCGTTAAGTTTTTGGAATATGCCTTCGGTAATGAACGGCACGAACGGATGCAGCAGTCTCAGCGTGCAGTCCAGCACGAACGCCAGTACATTTTGCGGTACGCCTTTTTGCGATGGGTCTTTAATTCTTGCCTTCACCCATTCAAGGTACCAGTCGCACAAATCGTTCCAGAAGAATCGGTAGATTACCATCAACGGCTCGCTTATCTGGAAACCATCGAGCATTATTGTTACTTCGTTGACGGTTGCTGCCAGTCTTGACAGGATCCATTTATCTGTGATGGTCATTTTCTTTGCATCGAACGCGTTGTAGTTGATGCCTTCGAGGTTCATCATAGCGAAGCGGGAAGCGTTCCACAGTTTATTGCAGAAGTTCCTGCCGATATCGAATTTATCGCTTATATTCCGACCTTTTTCATCTTTTATTACTGGCAGTTTCAGGTCTTGGCTTTCGGTCGTCATTTGGCAAAGGCTGAATCGCATAGCGTCGGCTCCGTATGTTTCGATGATATCGATGGGGTCGATTCCGTTGCCTTTGCTTTTGCTCATTCTTTCGCCGTTGCCGTCGAGTATTGTTGGGTGGATGAATACGTCTTTGAAGGGTATTTCGTCCATATTTTCCAGTCCCATCATTACCATACGTGAGACCCACAGTGTGATGATATCGCGTGCTGTTACGAGTGTATTTGTAGGGTAGTAGAATTTTAGTTCTTCTGTCTGTTCTGGCCAGCCGAGCGTACTATGCGGCCAAAGTGCGGATGAGAACCACGTATCGAGTACATCTTCGTCCTGCCGGAGTTCTTTTGACTTGCATTTCTCGCATTCTTTTGGGTCTTCGATTCCCGTATTATTATTCCCGCATTTTTCGCAGTACCACACAGGGATGCGATGTCCCCACCAGAGTTGTCTGCTGATGCACCAATCACGAATGCCCGATAGCCAGTCGAGGTAGGTTTTGGCGAAACGCTCCGGATGAAATTTAATCTTACTGCTCTCGACCGCTTTTATCGCTTTCCTGGCCAACGGCTCAACTTTCACAAACCACTGATCAGATAAATAAGGCTCGATTATATCCCCACTTCTATCAGAATGGCCAACCTCGTGTTCATGCGGCTCAACCTTCTCCAACAAACCCTGCGCCTTCAAATCTTCAACAACCGCTTTTCTCGCTTCATATCTGTCCAAACCGGCATATTTACCGCCGTTTTCATTTATTTTGCCGTCAGGCGTTAAAATATTTATCATTTCAAGCTTGTTCCGCAACCCTATCTCATAATCGTTCGGGTCGTGGGCAGGCGTAACCTTCAAAAAACCCGTACCCTCACCCAATTTTACATAATCGTCTGCGAGAATAGGAATCTGTCTGCCGGTCAGCGGCAGATGTACCATTTTGCCGACAAATTCTTTCGCTCTCTTGTCTTTCGGATTAACCGCAACGGCCGTATCACCCAACATCGTCTCCGGCCTTGTCGTCGCAACCGTTACAAAACCGCCTCCGCCTGCCTCGGCGTTTCGCGACGGGTCGACAAGCGGATAATGGATATACCAGAAATTGCCCTGAACCGTCTTGTGAACAACTTCATCATCTGAAACGGCCGTCTGCAAAATCGAATCCCAATTGACTAATCTTTTGCCGCGATATATCAAACCCTTCTTAAAAAGATTTACAAAAGTATGCCGAACAGCCTTCGCGCACATTTCGTCAAGTGTAAATCTTGTTCTTTCCCAGTCGCAGCTTGCGCCGATTCGTTTTAATTGTTCGAGAATTCTGTTGCCGTACTGTTTTTTCCAATCCCAAATAAGTTCGACTAATTTTTCGCGTCCGATGTCGTGGCGGTTCTGGCCTTTTTCGGCCTTGAGATTTTTTTCAACTACCGATTGAGTCGCGATGCCCGCGTGGTCTGTGCCGGGAAGCCAGAGCGTATTAAAGCCCTGCATTCTTTTGAATCGGACAAGGACATCCTGCAGAGTATTATCGATTGCGTGACCTAAATGCAAAGCGCCGGTAACGTTCGGCGGGGGGATTACGATTGTATAAGGCGCTGTCTCTCTGCCGCCTTTGGCGGGAGGTTCTGTATGAAAATAATTGCCCTTTTGCCAGATTTCGTCGGCTAATGCCTCTATCTGCCCCGGCTCGTATATTTTTGATAATTCTTCTGTCATAACTATTGTCCAATTATAAGTTTAACCTATATGGCGTAAAGAGTTAAAACAAAAATTCTAACAAAAAAGGATTGTTTAAGCTAATAATTTTTTTATCCCTCTATTATGGAAACGTGGGAGGTTATTCAAATATTTTATTCAGTTCAGCAACAGGCAATGTCCATACATCTTTTTTGAGTGGATAGCTTTCTTTGCCGGGATATACAATCCATGTTCTTTTAGGGGTTAATTCAGCAATCGCATTTATAGAGCTTTTCGTTAATTTCGGAGTTAAAGAATATTTGATTTCAACGGCAATTTCAGCCTTCAGTCCTTTTGTCAGGATAAGGTCAATTTCTGCCGCCGCTTGTGTTCTATAAAAATAAATATCGAAACAGGAAGGTTTTAACGCGATTAGCTGTTCTATGCAAAAACCTTCCCACGAAAATCCCAAAGCGGGATTTGCTGTCAGGTCGCCAAAACTATATATCTTCAGCAATGTATGAAGCAATCCTGTATCTCTGATGTAAATTTTTGGAGATTTAATCAGCCTTTTCTTTATATTTGCGAAGAAAGGCTGTATCTGTCTTATCATAAACGTATCTTCGAGAAGGTCGAGATACCTGCGCGTAGTTTTTGAATCTACGCCAAGACTGTCGGCCAGCTTAGAGGCGTTCCATAGTTGACCGTTACAGTGGGCCAGCATCGTCCAGAAACGCAAAAGAGTCGTTGAAGGGACGCGAACACCGAGAGCGGGCAGGTCTCTTTCCAGATGAGTTTGTATGAAATTCTGCATCCATACGGTTGAAATTCTGTCGGCATCGGCCAAATAACTTTGCGGATAACCGCCTCGCTGCCAGAGTTTATTTATGTTTGCCTCGGATATGCCTATTTCGTCTAATGTAAATGGCGATAATTCGTGATATGCGATTCGGCCGGCTAATGATTCGGACGCTTGTCTTTTCAGCGATGGAGAAGCAGAGCCGAGTATCATAAATTTACCATATCTTTTATCTTCGTCTATCAGCGAACGAAGAAGCGGAAACAATTCAGGCTTTCGCTGCGCTTCGTCAAGTATAACTAAATGATTTTTGTACTGTTCCAGATATAATTGGCTGTTGTCAAGTCTCTCGAAATCCTGTGGATTTTCAAGGTCGAGATATATTACAGGCCGTTTGCTTTTTTCTGCGATTATTTTTGCCAGAGTTGTTTTGCCGGATTGTCGGGGACCTACAAGGCCTATCGCGGGAAAATGTTTTAGGTTTTCTACTATGTCCTTTTCTATCCTTCTTTTTATCATACTTGTATTATCGGCGTTATACTCCTAAAAAACAAGCAGAAAATATAACTTATTTGTAAATAATAAGTTATATTACAAAAAACACCGCGCAAAACAAAAATTCTAACAAAGCACAGCCTTTTTGGCCAATATATTTTTAACCACGGATTTCGCAGATAACGCGGATTTTAAATTAACCACAAATGAACACTAATAAACACAATTCCAAGTTGTCAGTAATTTAATTTGTTACAGGTATAAATCTCGCAATATGTGCTGCCCCATTTCCATACCACATATTACTAAGGTCATAGCCTGCTTGAATATCATGAAATTTAGAAATCTGCTGTATCAAATGTTGCGAAGTTTCCGGTGAAAAAATATATTTATTAGCCATGATTATGGTTCTTCTGTTATACTCCGTTACTTGGTCTTTTTGCAATTCGACAGACTCTTCTGTCCCATTCCAAGTAAACTTAACAAGGTATCTTTTGGAAATTGGAAAAGTGACTTCAACATCTTTAAAAGCCAACCCCACGCCATAAGGTCGAATTGCCGCATAGTTATGATGATAAATCGAGACGGGAGAGTCTCCTGTTATGAAATCGCATTTAGGCGGAGCTATTAACAATTTACATTTCATTTGTCTAAGAATGGCTACGTTTTCACTATTGAAAGCCATATCAAGCATATATTGCAATATCTTCCAGTTGAAAATTTTCACCTTTATACAATTATATCCCTGTCTTTTAAAAAGTTCTTCCAGTTCTTTGGGCGGTGGAGGGAGTTTTTTTTGATACATAAGTGTTTTAGCTGTGGCCTCTACAACCCCTTCTAATGACTTTTCGATATATTCTTTAAAAGCAGGCACTCTGAATCGCATAGTTGTAACAAAGTCCGCGAGACGAGGTTTTGCTTCTTCGGATATTTGATTAGTGTTGCATATTTCTTTGACTAATTCTGCGTGTTCTGTTTCTAATTTACTGAGAATAGTTTCAATCCTCTGGCGGTCTTTTTCTTGATCTGGAAAATCCAGTGTATGATAATCTGTTATGCACCCAGTATCTTTTATTGCTGGTTTTCTTGACTTTGGTGTAGCTGATTTGTCTATTTGATAAATGTGAAAGTATTTTCCTGATTGAGGAACAATTTTGAACTGTTCTAAATAAAACTGTGGTAAAAAATGATGTTTCTTTGGTTCCTTCATTTGGCTGCTACCAATAATTCTTTTATTTTGTAAAAATAGATGGAGATAAATTTAATCATATCTGTATTTTATAATTTTTTTGCCTTAAATAAACAAAAATCTTGCCCGGAAAAAATAAATAGTAATGAAAAATCTATTTAATCAGCGTAATCAGTGATTAAAAAAAAACGTGCCTTAGTGTCTTCGTGGCTATCGTCTTCAAAATTCAGCGAAGCGAATTCCCCGAAGAGTTTTTTTGCCGCCTTGTCGTACGCCCTTGCTGCTTCTTCTTCACTTGCGAAAGAGCCCAGATATATTTGCTTGTTTTCATAGCCGATAGAGGCAAAATATGTCTTGCATTTACTGTTTTTTGCCACTCCCTTATATTTTGAGCTGCTCTTGCAGTGTTTCCTTCTGTTTCGGCTGTTTTCTGCCGGCGTTGCCAATCGCAGGTTGGCCTTGCGGTTATCGAGGCTGTCGCCGTTTTCGTGGTCAACGAAATAGCCGGCCGGATGGTTCATTAGCTGTCGATGCATGGAAATGCTTGTACGTTTGCCGGATGCGTTTCTTGCCGGTCGGCTTGCATAAAAACTTTTGGTTCCGGAAGTGTACCACTTGAATTGATTTAGTGCTTCGAAGTCTTCGGGGTCGACTTTGGCGTATTTGCCCCGGCTCAGTTCGATTAGGCGGAATTCATATCCGTATTTCCATTTCCTGTACAGCCGCACAGTCGCAACGCGAATCCGGGCAATAAAATTCGGATAATAAAATGGTAAATATGATTTCTGCATATGATTTGAACTCCTGTCTAAATGTTCCCGCCGAAAGGCGGCTCCTCAATTTTGCTTTTTGATATATATATATGTCCCTCCATATATACTGAGAACCTGCGCGTTTTTGTCGAAATTTGATCAAGAAAAAAATGTCCGGTATTCGCAACTTCTTGTAGTCAAACGAGATAAATTTTTTATTTTTTTTAAAGCGCGCAGGAAAAAACCTGCGTTTTTTTGCTTATCTGGATACAGGAAGTATAGTTTGGAATGTGCGATTTAGCCGTAGAGAAAAAGAAAGGCGGGAATAAAAAACCCCGCACCTACTTTGATGTTGTAACATTTAAATTATATTTCAAAGGTTATTTCAGAAACAACGTTTTTGCAGTTATCGTTTACACTGTCAAAGTAGGTGCGGGATTCCACACTCTACGGTACGAGAAAGACATCTTTTTCGCTGCTTGCTGTTTCTGTGCCTTTGTATGTATCCTGGCCTGTTGCGGTGAAGATGTCGTCGTTTTCGTCAACGAGTCTGTCGGACAGGAATTTTACGGTACCATCGCTGAACATCACGTTTTGGCCTTTGCCGCGATGGCTGCTGCTGTTTATTTTGAGAAGTTTTCCGGTTAACGTAACCGGTTCGAATTCATTTTTTAAGAGGCAATCGGGGCTTTTACCGCAGGGTTCGAAAACCGGGTTGGTGTCCGACATTAAAGGCGTTGAGCTTGTCGGATATAATGCCTTATTAGAGTCACTGATTAGTTTAAAGCTGTAAGTGATATATCGCCTGTTCGGAAAATCGGCAAGGTTTCCAATTGCAGCCTTGTCGAGTTTTATCAATTTTCCTGTTTTGCCGCCCTGACATACGAAAACTTCCGGTTCGAGGTAGTTCTGCTTAACGAGTATCCAGAGGTTTCTTGTATTAGACTGGTTCTCCGGCTGGGTTGAGCCGACCTTCCACCACGGATTGCCGGCTTTGGTGGCGACGGCAGGGAGGAAGTTCTGATGGTCGCCGGCATATTGTGTTACGGCCTGGGCGATTTTTGAAAGATTCCCCTGACAGGCGGTTTGCCATGCCTGTGCCCGCATCGAGCGGGTTACCGGAATAAATATGCCTGAGAAGATTACGACACCTGCGGCAACGGCAACGGCCTCGGCGAGGCTTCGCCAGAAGCTCGGTCGTTTGGTAACGACTTTTTCGCTTTCTGCCGCCAGTAATTGTTCGAGACGGTCGGCGCTTGATGAAGCGGTATGATGTGAATAGAGTCTTTCGAGGGTTTTTTCGACGAGATGGTCCGGGCAGACCGCGCAGGTTGGATGGTCGAGGTGTTCGAGGGGAGAAAGAGAATGATGGAGCCTGTCGTAGAATTCCATCGCACCCTGATGGGATTCGAGAAGCTCTTTCGCTATTTCACTTTCCCGCTGATCAGCACATTCGAAATAATAATCGAGCAGAATATCACGCTGCTCTTTGTTAAGTGTATCCATCAAATACTTTCGTCTGTCGTCGTAGATTTCCATTTTTTAGTAAAAAACACTATTGCTGTGTGCAATCGGCTTTTCACCGTTCCAATAGGTATACTCAAGATGTCCGCCATTTGTTTGTAAGAAAATTGTTCAAAATAGGCTAAAATGAGAATTTCGCGAAGATTGGCAGGCATATTTTCGATGATATTTCGGACTTTTTCGGCCTGTTCTGTCTTCTCTGCTTCATCGTAAGGTGTTATATCATAAGACTTTAAGGAGTTCAGGACGTCATCGACGTTAAGGTCTGAAGGTTCGGCCATAGTGCCGATAGAGATAGTATCCTGTCTTTGTTGTTTTCTTAGGGTATCTCTGGCCTTATTTGCGGCTATTGTGAACAGCCATGGCCTCAGCGGCCTGTCTTTTTCAAACGTCTTGCGACTCTTATAAAGTTGGAGAAAAGTCTCCTGGAAGGCTTCTTCAACGAGCTGCTGCTGATTGAGAAAACGCCTTAAAAAAGCATAAAGCTGGTCTTTATAGCGGGTTACGATTTCCTGGAAGGCATCCTTGTCGCCAGCGACATAACGATGCAACAGGTCCTGTTCATCCATATGAGCTTTATGGTTTTTGTGGTTTATAGGGTCTTTCATTTTTCGGCGGTATTATAGAGGCAAAAACCTAAAATTAAAAGTCAAAAAATACCTCTAATTACGCTTCTAAAGCCTCTGCGTAATAACTGCTGCGCGTAAAAGGGCTAGACAATACCCATTTAAATCCAAGCTTTTTTGCATAATCGGCCCAAAAGCTGAATTTATCAGGATTTATATATTCGGCAACGTCAAGCGAAGTTTTTGATGGTTTCAAATACTGGCCAATAGCAATACGGTCACAATCGACAGTTCTGATGTCCATTAAAACCTGCTCGATTTGGTCATCGGTTTCACCCAGGCCGAGCATAATTGAGGATTTGGTCGTTGTTTCGGGCAGGAGTTTTTTTGCCATTTTAAGAAGCTTCAAAGAGTTTCCGTAATCTGCGCCACTGCGAGCGATTCTGTATAGGCCGGGTACAGTTTCGATATTATGGCCAAAAACAAAGGGTAAAGCTTCGGAGAGAATCTCAAGGGCCTTTTGCTGGCAATTCCTAAAGTCAGGGACGAGAAGTTCAAATTTGACGGACCCCGCCAAGGTATTGGCGGGGCTAACCGCATTTCGGACGGCGTTAATGCAATCTCTGAAATGGGAGGCGCCACCATCGGGCAAATCGTCTCTTGTGACGGAAGTAATCACGAGATATTTAAGTTTTAATTGTTTTACGAGTTGGGCGATTCTTTGTGGTTCGGTTTTGTCGGGCGGGGCGGGTGAGCCCTTTGGGACAGAGCAGAATTTACAGTTTCGGGTGCAGATATTGCCGAGGATAAGGACGGTCGCGGTGCCGCGAGACCAGCATTGGCCCTTGTTCGGACAGTTTGCGCTATCACAGATTGTCTCAATGCCAAGCTGACTGATAATCGAGCTTGTGGTATTAAAGTTATCTCCTGCCGGTGAAGGGCGTTTTAGCCAGTCAGGCAATCGTCTTTTATTGTTTTGGTTCATTCTATAGATTTCGAAGAATTAACGAAAGAGGTGATTAAGTAAATTTTATAGATAGTTGTCGTAACATTGCAAATGTATCTATACATTGAACATTAAATGCCTGACAAATATTAGGTATCGGGACTTTTCTCTTTATTTCAGCATTTATAGCTTCGTGGGTGACAACAATATATCCATTGGCCATAGCATAAGCTACTAACCAACCATCTGCACTATTTGCAAAGTCGGCTTTAGCCGCATCAGAAAACTGTGAGTTATTATTTACCCAATTCATAATATTTCGGTAGGAATCCAATGTTTCATTTTCAGATGTCGAATCGAATGCTTGATGAAAATCAGTTTTTGTCCATTCTGCGAGGTCGTCTTTCCCTTTCTCCAGTTCTCCTTCAATACGGTCTATGCTTTTGATCTGCCCATTTGATGCAAAACGAACTAAATTTCCCCAAAATCCTGGGGCTAGGTCAAAAGCGTAGTAGCGACGTGCTGCTTCAATAAAAACATTTGCATCTAGAACATATACGGGATTATCCATAATTATGCTCCTCTCGTTCCGAGAAGAGATGTATAATGTTCAAAGCTTTTCCCGTAAAGGCCGGTTAATTTATATGCATCAGAATAAAGTAGTTTTCCTTCCCTAACTGCTCGAGTAATGATGGAAGCAAACCTTTGTCCAACTCGCAGGTTTTGATTTGCATAGAAGTCTCCGCCATCGGAATGACTTGCCGTGCGTCGTTCATCGTTCAAATATTCACGGTAAAATTTTAGAAAATCATCCCTCTTGATAAGTTTTAAATCTAATGCTCTCCGTGCTGCCACAAGCGTGCTAACTTTAAAATGTCGAGCAATCGACTGAAAAGGTTCTGCGTTGTTTTTGACAGAAGACCAAATTCGTTGTATTTGGTCTTTGGGAACAAGGAACTCCGCTGCCACAGAATTACAGGCCATCTCCATTTGGTTATTAGCAGGAGCCATATCACGTAGGTCAAAAGCCGCACTGCTGCCAAAGAATACATGAGCTATTTCATGCGCAAGTGTAAACATTTGTGCAGCTTTACTATCTGCGCCATTGACAAAGACTAGAGGAGCATAATCATCTACTAAAACAAAACCACGAAATTCACTTGGGTCTAACCTACGATGTGTGTTATTTCCTACAACACCATTGACTACTACCAAGATACCTGTCTTTTCCATGGTTTCGCGCAAATCCCTCAACGCGTCTGTCCATGTTGAGTGCGAAGCTGCCCATTCTCTATCAAAACCAAGAACATCACGTATTTGATCTGCAATAGATGTGGGAGTCTCCTTAAGTTCTACCGATCGTACAAATGAAATCTGTTCATAGCCCTGTTCAACCAGAGATTCATGCATCCATGATTGCCGTTGCTGCATTGTCTGAACTGTCTCAAGAAGGTCAGGACTCGGCTTATTAACTGTTCCATCATCTAAAGTACGAAAGTATGGAACAGGCAAACGATCTTCAGGAGGGGTTTCAAGAAAGAAAAAACCAAGAGGCGTTAGGGTAATTTTCGATAACGATTCGAGTTGTCGTAAAGTAGGTTGGCTTTGTTCAGTTGCCCATCGTCCGATTTTAGGGAACTTATGTTCCAAGTCTTCCAGAGTCAGACCGGAGCGGTCTATTGCCCATTGCAACACTTTTGCATTAATAAAAACAGTAGCCATAAATCACTCTCATGCATTTTACCAGTTAGCGAAGCATAAATCAATACTGAAGATTTTTTTAGCTAACATGCCATTTGAGTAGATCGCAATTAACCTGCAAAACATTCTATCAGTTTTTTTCTGAGAATGTTTTTTGCATCTTCAATATTTACCTTTTTACCAGATTCTTTCTCTACACTGGTCATTATAACATTTTCAAGGCCGCAGGGGACAATTAAATCGAAAATACTCAAATCATTATTAATATTTACCGCCATTCCGTGAAAAGTGAGCCATTTTTTAATCTGCACGCCGATAGATGCAATTTTTAACCACGGATTTCGCGGATTACACGGATTTTTGTCTTCAAGCCATAAACCGGGGAGGCCTTTTCTGGTTTGGCAGGATACGCCGAGGGCGGCGAGGAATTCAATTCCGATTTTTTCGAGCAGGTGGACGAAATCGCTTACGCCGAGGCTGTGTTTTTTGAGATTGATAATCGGATATATGACGATTTGGCCGGGGTTGTGAGCGGTGGCTCCGCCGCCGCGGCGGATTTGAAAAATTTCTATGCCAGACTGCTTAATCACATCGGGAGCTTTGAGAAGTTTGTTTGCGCTTTGTCTTGCACCAAGCGTAATTGTCGGCGGGTGTTCGACGATGAATATAGTATCTTTTCCGGCCCGTTGCGACGCGGTCGCACCGAGGTGAATGCCTGCGAGCAGGTTTTGGAAGGCGTTTTCCTGCAGGTCAAGGGCGGATTGATAGTCCTTTGTGCCGCAATCAATTATTTCGATATTCGCCATATTATAAACGGCGATTATAACGGCAATTTGCGATTTATTCAATATCCCGAATAGAGCGATATTGCTGGTATCGGTATCGGTAAGGTTGCGTATGTCGGTTATCGGTTATCAGTTATCAGTAAAAAGATGAGGATTTTCGAGATGAAAATCAATAATTGACGTTCGTCTCCGCCTACGGCGGATAAAAATCAACGAGAAGGGGAAGGGATACAAATTCTAAATCCTAATATCTAAATCCTAAATAAATTCAAAATACCAATCCCGATGAATCGGGACGAATGTTCAAAAACGACTGCCGGATTGCAAGATTTTTGAGAGGATTTAGGGGATAGGGAAGTAAAGAAGTAAGGAGGCAAAGAAACAGGAAAAACGAGATTTCTCGGCTGTGCTCGAAATGACTGCGCCGCCGTACCGGCGGCGGCTAAACAAACGACGAACCCCGCCATAAATGGCGGGGCTAAATATTATGGATTCCCGTTTCCACGGGAATGACGAGGACGAATCCGGCGGGTTTTTTGCTTTTACAATTTTCATTTCCTGTTAAAATTCAGAGTCTATGGCGAGAGAAATTCTGGATTTGACGGGACAGTGGCGGTTTAGGCAGTATCCGGTTTCGGCACGGAGGATGCGAGACCTTGACGAGGGGGACTGGCTCAACTGCAGCGTGCCTTCGTCGATATATACGAGTTTGATTGAGGCGGGGGTCATCGAGCGCAAGAAATTAGACAGCAATCCTGAAGATTTTTTCGAGATTAGCCTTGAGCCGTGGATATATAAAAAGAAATTTGACCTGTCCGAAGATTTTCTGAAAAATGACAAAATAGAACTTGTCTTTGACGGTCTGGACACTTTCAGCCAGATATGGCTGAACGGCAAACTGCTTGCCAGAACAGACAATATGTTTTGCAACTGGCGTTTTAATGTCACTGAGTTTTTAAGGACGCAAAGCAACGAGCTCCTTGTTAAATTCGATTCTGCTGTTCAGGAGGGCGCGCGGCTGATGGAGCGCTACGGGATGTTGAGCAAAGATGCGTGCTCATTGCCTTCGCGGGCATACGTCAGGAAGGCGCAGTGTCAGTTCGGGTGGGACTGGGCGCCGGTTTTGCCGGGCTGCGGAATATGGAAGGGCGTCCGGCTCGAAGGTTTTAAGGCAGGAAGTATCAGCGATGTACATATCACAACGGTCGATTGCGATAAATCGAATGCGGATATAAAAATTTTCGTGCAAATAGAGAAATTTTCGTCTCGACCGATGGTTTGCAATCTTTCGGTTATCGAGCCGGCGGGTAAAGTCGCGGTAAAAACCAGTCTTCAATTCAGCGGCAAAGGCCGGCAGGCCTCGGCGGTGATAAAAATCGCCCAGCCGCAGCTTTGGCAGCCGAGAGGTTACGGCTCACAGCCTTTATATAAGCTGGTTGCAGAATTACACAGCGGCGATGAACTAATCGACTCGGCGTCGCAAAGCTTCGGCATTAGAACGGTGAGATTAAATCAAACGCCGGATGAATACGGACAAAGTTTCGGGTTCGAGATAAACGGGCAGGCAATCTATGCGAAAGGGGCGGACTGGATACCGGTTTCGCTTCTAATCGGCTCGGCGACGACGGAAGATTATGAAAGGCTCCTTACGCTGGCCGCGGAGGCGAATATAAATATGCTTCGAGTCTGGGGCGGCGGGATATATGAGACGGAAGAGTTTTATAATCTTTGCGACAGGCTGGGGATACTTGTCTGGCAGGATTTTATGTTCGCCTGCGCTTACTATCCGGACAGGGCGTGGTTTTTTGAAACGGTCAAACGTGAGGCGGCGCAAAATATCGTTCGTTTGCGGAACCATCCTTCGCTTGTACTGTGGTGCGGGAATAATGAAATCGACTGGCAGCATTCCATAGGCGGTTTTACAAAGAGCAAGAAATTCTACGGCAAAAACATTTATCATAAAATTCTTCCGCAACTGGTGCATGAGCTTGACCCGAACCGAGACTATATTACATCGACGCCGCTGGGGCCGGTTAAAAATCCGAACGATGCATCTGTCGGCACGGTTCATCAGTGGGAAGTCTGGTCGGGACTTAAACCTACCGATGATTATCTGGAGCAGGTGCCGCGATTTGTCGCGGAATTCGGTTTTCAATCGCTGCCGTGCAAAAAGACGATGCATAACCTGCTCAATGGCAATAAAACACATACGACGGATTTTGGTATTGAGAAGCACGATTATCAGCCGAACGGGACCGGCCGGCTGCAATATTATATAAATGAGTTTTTCAGGCCGCCGGCGAATATCGATGAATTCGTATATCTGTCGCAGGTGGCGCAGGGGCGCGCGATACGTAAAAACGTCGAGCATTTGCGGGCGAATTCAGATATTAATTCAGGCGTTCTGTTCTGGCAGTTTAACGATTGCTGTCCTGCTGTAAGCTGGTCGTGTCTCGATTATGCAGGCGAAAAAAAGGCACTTTACTATTACGCCCGAAGATTTTACGCACCTATTATTGTTACGGCATCGGCGGATTATCAGCAGGAGCGGCCGCAGAGAAAAAATATCGCCTCGATAACCGCTTCGGTTGTTAATCATTCGCCTTTGCCGCTGACGGGGCTGCTTTTGTGCAGAGTTGTCGATACGAATTTTAAGATAATCGATGAATTTAAAAGGCCAGTGTCTGTCGGGCCGGGGGATGCTGCGAAGGTTTTGCTGCCGCAGTCTTTTACATCGCCTAAGGATGTGAAAAATTCTTTTATTCATATTCTGCTTGAGAACGACGCGGCTGTGATTGCTGAAAACAGTTTCTTTTATCTGCCGGACAAGTATTTCGATTTTCCAGCCTGTGATGTCGAAATAAAAACAAAAAAGCTTGATAAACTTAAATGGGAAATTACCCTAAAGAGCAAAAATATAGTCAAAGACCTTTATATAGACTTAAACTGCGATTTTGATATAGATATAAGCGACAACTATTTTGATTTGCTGGATAATAAATCCAAAAGTATAACGGTAAAAACCGACTCACCGATTGATGAAATTAAGGACAAGATAGCTTTGGTTTCTGTAAATTCGATTTTTGTGAAAACTTGACGTTATAGACTCTTTGGGTATAATGTTAATATGGATTTATACGAAGCGATAAAAAAGAGATATTCGTGCAGAAGCTATGCCGCAAAGCCGATAGAGCAGGACAAGCTCGACAGGATACTTGAAGCGGCAAGTTTGGCGCCATCAGCAAAAAATCTGCGGGACTGGCGATTTGTTGTTGTGACCGATGAAAAGAAGCGTAAAGAAGTTGCTTTAGCGGCAAACGAGCAGATGTTTATCGCGACGGCGCCGGCGATAATAATCGGCTGCAGCAATACGGACCATACTATGCGGTGCGGGCAGAAAATCGCACCGATAGATTTGGGTATCGCGATGGAACATATCGCACTGGCTGCGACGGCCGAGGGACTGGCCACCTGCTGGATAGGCTCGTTTTATCCGGAAAAGATTCGCAAGGTTCTCGATATTCCGGAAAAGATAGAGATTATCGAGATTATGCCGATAGGCTATCCGGCCGATGCGGAAACGCACAAGCCGAGAGAAAATATTAAAAAAATCGTCTGCTTTGAAGGATGGAAATTTTAAGTGGAGATGAAGGGAATCGAACCCTCATTTCCGCGATGCGACCGCGGCGTGCTCCCGTTACACCACATCCCCGGGATAAAACATTTTTCAGAGAATACTTAATCTTCCACTGAAAGTCAATAATATTATATCAAGGCAACTTCTTTATTGTCAAGCAGTTAAGTTTTGTTGCAAACCGGTCTGCGTTGTGGTAAGGTGATTTCATATATGGCTAAAAAGGCACAGATAAATCTTGAGAAATGCAAGGGGTGCGATTTGTGCATCGGCGTCTGTCCAACAGCGGCGATACACAAAAGCGGCACAAGCAATAAAAAAGGCTATGATTACGTTGAAATTAATCTCGACCTCTGCAACGGATGCGGAGCATGTTATATAATCTGTCCCGACTGCTGCTTTACCATAGTTGAGACCACAGGGTCTGCAAGATAAATAAATGGCTGAAAATAACAATACAGGTTCGGATACCAAAAGAGTATTGATGAAAGGCAATGAAGCCGTCGGCGAAGCCGCCATCAAGGCAGGGTGCCTCTGTTATTTCGCATACCCCATAACCCCTCAGACTGAAACGCCGGAGTACCTTGCCAGAAGAATGGAAGAAGAAAATTTAATTTTTCTCCAGGCTGAAAGCGAAATTGCCGCGATAAATATGGTGTTCGGCGCATCGGCTGCCGGGGCGAGGGTTATGACTTCGTCGTCCTCGCCGGGAATCAGTCTTAAACAGGAGGGTATAAGCTACATCGCAGGGGGCGAGCTGCCGTGCGTAATTATTAATGTTGTCCGGGGCGGGCCGGGACTTGGCAATATCGAGGCGGCACAGGGGGATTATTTCCAATCCACCCGCGGCGGCGGACATGGCGATTATCGCTGTATCGTACTTGCACCGAACTGCGTACAGGAATGCTACGATATGGTTATGAACGGATTTGACCTTTCAGATTACTACAGGGTTCCTGTGATAATTCAGAGCGATGGCATTATCGGCCAGCTTGTTGAACCTTTTGAAATGCATCCTTATAAGCCGATGTTTGAAAAACTTCCGCCCAAAAACTGGGCATTAACCGGCTGTGCAGGCAGAAAGCCGAACGTTGTCAGAACGCTGTATCTGAATCCTCCTAACGGTCTGGAAATGCACAACAGGAAACTGGAAGAAAGATACAAAAAGATTCATTCGGAACTGCGATGGAGCGAGGCGTACAACTGCGACGATGCTGAGATTATCGTTATAGCTTATGGCGCTACCAGCCGAATCGCCAAATCCGCGATTAAAAAACATAACAGCAACGGCGTAAAGGTCGGCCTGTTTCGGCCCAAAACGCTTTGGCCTTGGCCCGATGTCGAACTTGTCGAAATCGCCAGGAAAAACAAAGGCGTTAAATTCCTCGTTATTGAAATGAGTATGGGGCAGATGCTCGAAGATGTGCTGCTGTCGCTTATGGACGTTGTGCCTAAAAAAGACATACTGTTCTACGGTATGGGCGGCGGATGGAATCCTACGCCTGACGGTGTTTACGAAGAAATCAGAAAGATAATCAATAAATGAATCCCGCACCTTCTAAAAAATTCGTTTTTCATAAGCTTCTTTTCAGAAGATGCAGTGATAATGCAATTATGAAAGTCTTAAATAAGACTGAATATAGAGAAGGTGCGGGATGAATATTGTAAAAACACAGCCTAAATCCATTACGACAGACTCGACGAAATACTGTCCGGGATGCGGGCACGGAATCATACTTCGGCTCATCGGCGAGGTCGTCGACGAGCTGGGCATAAGGGAAAGAATGATTCTGACCGCGCCGGTCGGATGCGCGGTTGTGATTTACGATTATATGTTCTGCGATGTTGTCGAATGCGCACACGGCAGGGCGCCGGCGGTCGGAACGGCTATAAAACGGGTGCATCCGGATAAATTCATTTTGATTTATCAGGGCGACGGGGATTTGGCGGCTATAGGTACGGCGGAAATCATACACGCGGCCAATCGAGGCGAAAATATGTCCGTCATTTTCGTCAATAACGCTACTTACGGAATGACCGGCGGCCAAATGGCGCCGACGACGCTAATCGGACAAAAGACTACCACAAGTCCGTCTGGCAGAACGATTAAAGGAATGGGCAAACCGATAAGGGTATGCGAACTGCTGGCGACACTCGAAGAGACTAAGTATCTTGAAAGGACGAGCGTAAATTCGGTCAGGAATATAAATAAAACAAAAGCGGCGATAAGAAAAGTTTTCCAAAACCAGCTCAATGGCATAGGTTTTTCATTAGTTGAAATACTCTCTATGTGCCCGGTCGGGTGGAAACTTCCGCCGACAGAAGCTGTTCAGTTTATCGAAGAGCAGATGCTTAGCTACTTTCCGTTGGGGGTATATAAGGACACGGAATAAAGATGCTTGATAAGGAAATAAATATATTAATAGCCGGATTCGGGGGGCAGGGCGTAATTCTGGCCGGCAATGTTCTTGCCTACGCTTGTATCGACGCGGGCAAAAACGTCTGCGCTATGGCGTCTTATGGTGCTGAAGTTCGCGGCGGAACGGCAAAGGCCCTTATATCTATTTCCGACCACGAAATCGATTCGCCTGTCATCGAAAGGCCAAATCTTGCAATCATAATGAACGCACCGTCGTTCATAAAATATATAGACACAATTCAGCCCGGCTCGCCGGTGATTGTAAACTCATCACTGATAGATATGGATATAGCTCCGAAAACCAAACACGATATCGTCAAGATTGACGCGACAAATTTCGCGATAAGAATGGGCAATATCAGAGTGGCGAATATCGTAATGCTCGGTGCAATGATAAAAAAGACCGGGATTTTAGAGCCGCAATCAGTTACCAACGGGATGAAACGTGCATTTTATAAGGGGAAAAAAGGTCTGTATTACATCAATGAGAGCGCTTTCAAAGCAGGCTACGATATGATAGCTTGATTAAGGTTTGTTAATCTGCTAAAATAACGCAGTTTGTAGAAAGTAGGTGATTTATGGCAAAATCAGCAGATACCCCAAAAAGCAAGGAAACCTGCAGTTTTTGCGGCAGGTTGAAAAAACAGGTTGACGCCTTTGTTGAAGGGCCGGGAGGGGTCTATATCTGTCCGGAATGCGTTGAACTTTGCTATAACATTGTCAGGCAGGAAAAAAGACGTTTGAGACCATCCGGTTTTCTGCTTGAAGAAGTACCAAAGCCTCGGCAAATAAAGGAATTTCTCGATGAGTATGTCATCGGCCAGGAAAAAGCGAAAAAAATTCTCTCCGTTGCCGTCCACAATCATTATAAAAGGCTTGTTCATACAGATAGAGAAACAAACGAAGTCGAAATCGACAAATCCAACGTTTTGCTGATAGGGCCGACAGGCTCCGGTAAAACACTGCTGGCCAAGACTCTGGCAAGAGAGCTTAATGTGCCTTTCGCAATCTGCGATGCTACAACAGTTACCGAGGCAGGATATGTCGGCGAAGATGTAGAGAATTTTCTGTTAAGGCTGCTGCAGAACGCGGATTTTGACCTCGAATCGGCTCAGCGCGGCATAGTTTATATTGACGAAATCGATAAAATCGGAAAGACCAACCAGAATGTTTCCATTACCCGCGACGTATCGGGCGAAGGCGTTCAGCAGGCTCTTTTGAAAATGCTCGAAGGCACAACTGCAAATATTCCGCCTCAGGGCGGGCGAAAACATCCCGAACAGCAATATATTCAACTTGATACGACTCACATCCTTTTTATATGCGGCGGAACGTTCACAGGGCTGGAGAATATTATTAAGAAACGGCTCGGCAGAAAAATGATAGGTTTCGGTTCTGAAAAGCAAAAGACCGAAGACGCCAAGGCCGAATATACCAACATACTCGAACAGGTTGTGCCGGAAGATATTATTGAGTATGGAATGATTCCGGAATTTGTCGGCAGGGTGCCGGTAATTACCGCCCTGCAGGCTCTTGATGAGGATGCGCTTGTCGATATTCTGACAAAACCCAAAAACGCCCTTATAAAACAGTATAAAGAATTTTTCAAACTGGAAGAGGCCGAACTTGAATTTACAGACGATGCATTAAGGATGATGGCCCGCAAAGCGATGAAACGCGATACCGGCGCAAGGGCATTAAGGGCGCTGGCGGAAGAACTGATGATAGACCTGATGTATCGGCTGCCGGAAGAACCCAAGCCGGGAAGGTACGTTGTAACCAAGGATGTTGTTGACGGCAAAGCCGACCTGTTCGCTTCTGCGAAAACAGCCCGAAAGGAATCGGCATAACTTCTTCAAAAAAGAGGTTTTAGTATCGGCAAATCTCCATTTTCCATTGAATAACCATCTTTTGGTATTGACAGCGGGACAGAAATCTGGTATATATATATATATAATATCGGTAATCTAATTTTTGGCGATTTTTAGCCGGTAAATTTGGTATAATAGTTGTGTTGGAACGCTGACGAGACAACGGATGTGGAGATAGAGAAAAATTTCAGGAGGTATGATATGAGAACGAAGTTTAAAAAGATTATTTTTGCGTTTCTGATTTTGTTGCCGGTCTGTGCTTTCGCAACAAACATCACCTTTACTTCAAGCGGTTCTATTGTTGATGGAAATGTCTTTGATGAAGTATATGTACGAAATAACGGCACTGTTGTAAATATGTCAGGTGGTCAAATAAATTATGAGCTATACACCTATGATGCCAGTACCTTTAATATGTCCGCCGGAGTTATAACTGGTGCTGTCTACATAAGCAATTTAGGTACTTTTAATATTTCAAGTGGAACAATAGATGCTGGGTTTGTTGTAAAGGGTTCTGCTAATCTCTCCGGTGGAAATATAACGGCTGATGGTTTGAAAACATATCCTGACTCTGTTGTCAACATTACCGGAGGAAATCTGAGTTTTGGACTTTTTGATATCCGTGGTGAAGTAAATATTTATCGAGGATTATTAAATGTTGATAATGCTTATATTGCTTATCAAGGTTTTGGGCTGGCCAACATTAATATTTATGGGAGTGGGTTTAATTACAATCCCTCTACCCAGATATTAACGGGTTATTTATTGGATACCAATCCGTTTACCATTACAGGTATTGATGCATCAGAGTATACAAGATTTAATTTAGTGCCCGAGCCGATAAGTTTATTATTTTTCGGTTTTGGCTTATTGGCATTAAGAAAACATAACTAACGAGGTTATAAATTACCTTCGAAAATTCAGGGAGGAACTGATTGTGAAGACGAGAATACTTTTTGTAATTATAAGTATTTTAATTTTTTCTCAAATCTGCTTTGCTCAATTTTATGCAAAACTAAAAAATATTTCCGCGGGCGAGTACCATACTTTGGCTCTTGCGGACAATAATAGTCTATGGGCCTGCGGAGGTTATTATGCTGATTATTGTCCTCAATTAGGCCTTTGTGATGAGGTCTATCGGACTCCGTTACTTCAGCATGTTTGCGGACCAAATGGCGTAGGCAATCTTAACAATATAATCGCTTTCGATGCAGGATGGGTACATTCTATTGTTCTAGATGTAAGTGGTTGTGGATGCTGCTCTTACGAAAATAACGTTGCTCTTTGTATTGTGAATGCTGTATAATAGAGTCGCATGGATGTTAATTTAAGGAGGTATGATATGAGAACGAAGTTTAAAAAGATTATTTTTGCGTTTCTGATTTTTTGCATTGCCGCTTTGGCGGCTAATTCATCTGCTGCGATAATTACCATCGGCATCGAGGCAACGATAAATTCTGTCGATGACTATTATAATCTGCTCGAAGGAAAGGTTCACGTCGGCAGCACAATCACAGGTACCTATACGTATGACACTTCAACAATAGATACAAATCCAATATCTACCTTAGGTGATTATCTTCATTCTGCCCCACCTTGTGGCGTTGTATTAAATCTTGAAGATTTAGTATTTTCTACAGATTTTGAAGATGTGGGATTTTTTGTTGGAATTGCAAATAATCATCAAGGAAACGACGGATATTGGATTAATAGTTTTAACAATATTAATTTATACAACAATGTAGAAGTGGATTCGATTTTGTGGCAACTTGACGATCTTAGTGGCATTGCCTTATCGAGTACCACTTTGCCTATGACTGCCCCTATATTATCTGATTGGGATTACAACACTTTAGGTATCGGAGGCGGTATAGGCGGCACAGCACCGTGTTATGACAAAACGTTCGGCATATACGCAGAGGTAACTTCTGCGTTTTTAATACCCGAACCAATAAGTTTATTCATTTTTGGTTTTGGCCTTTTGACAATAAGATTCCGTAAGAAGTAATGAGGTTATAAAACAACATTCAACTATTCAAGGAAGAAGAAATTATGAAGCCAAAAATATTTTTTGTATTTTTATTTGTCGCTATATTTTCTCAAATTTCTTTTGCACAATTTTACGCAAAACTAAAAGGTATTGCTGCAGGTGAAAATGATACTATCGCCCTTGCGGATGATAATAGTCTCTGGGCCTGTGGAGGCGATAAATATAAGTCCAGTTATCAATTAGGTCTTGGTGATGGAGTCTATCGAACTCCATTACTTCAGCGTGTTTACGGACCAAATGGCGTCGGTCATCTTAATAATATAATCACCTTCGATGCAGGATGGGTACACTCTTTGGCTGTTGTAAACGGTTTTTGCTATGCCTGGGGGTTAGATTCACATATGGGTATTCAAGGTATGTTAGGTAATGGTCCCAATGAGGGCGATTCAAGTGTACCGATTTTAGTTCACGGCCTGAATAATGATTCTAACGGCCTGCAAAACATTATAAAGGTGTCGGCAGGAAGAAGCGGCAAACACAGTTTAGCGGTTGATTCGAGCGGGTACGTTTACGCATGGGGCTATAATGAGTATGGACAATGTGGAGATGGTTCTATGTACAATATAAAAGAGTGGCCCATTCTTGTACTAAGTACTGGTGAAGACCCTAATAATAACTCTCTCGGCGAGGAGGCGAATATAGTTGACGTGGATGCAGGAGTGCATCATTCGCTTGCCTTAGTTAAGTATGAAGATGGCGGTTATGTATACCAATGGGGCAACGGTTTAAGTGTTCCTCAAAAAGTGACAGGTTTAAGGAATATTATCGACATCGCGACCTGCGATGTTTCACTGGCGGTAGATGTCAATGGTTTTGTCTGGCAGTGGTATACCGGCTATCCTCCGACAAGAGTTCCCGGCGGAAATATGGGGACAGACTATCTTGAACATATTGTTAAAGTCGCTGCCGGTTATGAAACTTATGCCGCCATAGATTGCAACGGTCAGGTATGGCAATGGTATAAAGAGGATGCGAATCCTGTCAAAGTAGCGGCCGGCCAAATGGAAACGGAATCTGGTTTTCTCGAGGATATTAATGCGATTGATGTAGGATACTCTGACCATCTGGTCGCGGTTGACAAATACGGCAACGGCTGGGGATGGAGCACTAATGATGGAGGCCAACTTGGCGTAGGCGATTACAGCTACCATTTTACGCCGACCGAGATGTTATGTCCCCTGATTTGTGAGCCTAATGTCTGGAATATCGACCAAAACACTCATTTTACTTCTATTCAGGACGCCATCGATGCCTGTACCACTGTCAGCGGCGATACGCTCGTAGCCTATCCAGCCCTCTATTGTGAACGTCCTGATTTTGATTCAAAGCAATTAACCCTTCGCAGCTTTGACCCCAATAACCATCTTATAGTTGCCTGTACAAGGATACTCGGCGATGAATATAACTATACTGTTACAGTTGGCACTGATTCTACGATTAACGGTTTTACACTAATTGGCGGCAGCGATTATTACGGGATATACTGTATAAATAATTCCAATCCGACAGTAAATAACTGCCGGATAGTGTCTTGTATGGAACGCGGCATATCCTGTGAAGGTAACTCGGCGGTAATTACCAATACTTTAATAAACAACCTTACTTATTATGGTATATATGCCGAAAATTCTGATATTACCGTGGACAGATGCCAAATAGCCGCCAATGACGGTGTGTGTGGTATATATGTTTATGACGGTTCTGCCGAGATAACGAATAGTATAATTCACCATAATAATTATGGTATCCAGTTGAATAACACTCAGTCTTCCGAAATCAGAAACAACACCATCGTTGAAAATGACTATGGCATTTACAGAAGCGACGGCAATGACCCAGATGTAAGCAATAACATTATCTGGGGTGGCAGCCCCATTAATTGGCAGAGTGCAAAGATTAAATATAATTGTATTCAAGACTGCATAGAAACATACGGCAATATAAATGATAATCCTGAATTTCGTAACGCTGATGCATATGATTATCATTTAAAATATAATTCGCCTTGTATAGATATGGGCGATCCAAATTTTATTGCAGAGGCTAACGAAACTGATATTGACAGCGAAACGAGGGTAAATAATGGCAGGGTAGATATTGGATTTGATGAATTTTATTATTGCTCCGGCAGGGTAGATATATTTCCAAATCAGCCGGATGGTATCGTAAATTTTCTCGATTTCGTTGTTCTTGCCAACGCATGGCTGATGGCAGATGGTAACGACCATTTTAATGATATTGTCGATTTCGACAGTGATGGCAGTATAGATGCAGTGGATTTAAAGCAATTTTGTGATTGCTGGCTGTGGACAACCAATTTTTATGAACCTGTATTCGACATTCAAGGCGATTTGATGATGTCGCAGCAAACATCGCAGGCTGAACAGGCTGCCGTATCTGAAGCGGTTGTCGTGCAGGTTGAGCCTCAAATAGTTGAGATTGAGCCGGTGGTGTTTGATGTCAATGAGATTCTGGACTGGCTGGATAATTTGTGGGAAACTGATGAAGAGATAAGGGGTATGATAGACCCGAATTCCTGGCTGGAATTCATTGAAAGTATAAAGTCTTCAGAATAATGCTGATTGGGGCGTTGTGTATTAAAGTTAAAGGCCGGGTTTCGACCGGCCTTTTTTTGTATTTGCCTCAATGACTTTTTAAATGTGGATATAATGTTTCCTAATATCGACAATTTACTTTTGGGTTGACTTGTATTCAAATTCAGCTAAACTACTCCCTCTTTAAACCATTGAAATTCCTGATATAAGGAGGTCAGATTGGCTTATAATTGTGTAGTATCGATAAAACAAGTGCCTGATACCAAGAGAATTACAGGCGAAGCGATGAACGATGACGGCACGGTCAATAGAGGCTCTCTGCCGGCGATTTTCAATCCGGAAGACCTTAGCGCACTCGAATTAGCGCTGGATATAAAAGATAAATACGGCGGCAAGGTAACCGTTATTACTATGGGACTGCCTGCGGCAAGCGCAATTTTACGGGAGTCTCTTTACCGCGGAGCCGATGACGCAATACTCATCACCGACAGGCGATGCGCGGCAAGCGATACACTGGCGACAAGCTATATATTAAACTGTGCGATTAGGAAACTGGATTACGATATCGTGCTTTGCGGAAGACAGGCAATCGACGGCGATACCGCACAGGTAGGACCACAGCTTGCCGAGAAACTCAACATTCCGCAGATTACTTATGTCGAAGAGCTTATAAGTCTTGAAAAAAAGACTATCACCGCAAGACGAAACATCGGCAACGGCTGGCAGGAAATAAAATGCAAGCTGCCCGTTCTGCTTACCGTTATTGACGAGGCAAATGAACCGAGAGTTGCGGTGGCAAAGCGATTGATGAAATATAAAAAGGCCAGGACGCCTGTCGAGATTCAGATGCAGCTTAAACAGGACAACCCTCACGCAAGCGACGAAGAGCTCAAGCAGCTTGCACAGACCAAGATAGAGGAGCTTGAGAAAAAAGGTCTTTTGATAAAGCAGTGGGACCTTGATTATCTCGGCGCCGATTTGCAGTGGTGCGGCAGAGACGGCTCGCCAACGAAGGTGCACCGCATTCAAAGCGTTGTTCTGACCGCGCGCGAGAGTAAAACGATTGAGCCGAGCGAGCAGGGCATTGCGGATATGATTCACGAATTAATAAGCGACAAAACAATTTCATAAAATTTCCTTAGGAAGATATATGAATTTTTGGGAGTTTATCGTTGGGATTGTTCATTACATTGCTTGGCCAATAGCGGCTCTAATTATACTTTATTGGTTTCGCGAGAATCTTGCGAACATGTTAAAACGTAGAATAAAATATACAGCAGGACAGCACAGCATAGAAATATTAGAAGAAATGAATAAAGAAATTCCCCAAATTGATATGGGAAATGCTAGTGAGAAAAGCCGATTGGATTTAGTTGAACGGATAGCATATGATAATATTCTCGTCATAATGTTATTAGACATCGCATCTGAACAGCCCCCAAATTCTCAAGATTTTCATAAAAGGGCGATGGAAACTTTAGCTATGGCACTTGGTGAACTTGAAGCCAAGCGGCCAGATTCAGATATGATTCCAATTATTAACGGTCTTAATAGTAAAACCTAGAATTAGCAGGATAATCTATGATTTCAGTCAACAGAAAAGGTGAAGTATGGGTGTTTGCCGAACAGCACGAAGGCAAACTCGAGGATATTGGCCTTGAACTGCTCGGCAGGGCGAGGACACTCGGCGATACGCTCGGCGTTAAAGTCGCGGCGGTGCTTATCGGTGACGAAGTCAAAGGCCTTGCGGAAAAGCTTTGTCATTACGGAGCGGACAAAGTTTATGTACTTGAGCATCCGCTGTTGGAACACTATCAGGCCAACAGCTACGGCAAAGTGATATACGACCTGATTCACAAATACGAGCCGCAGATAATGATTTACGGAGCAAGTGCGTGCGGAAGAGACCTTGCCCCGCGAGTAGCGAGTGCGGCAAAGGCGGGACTTACCGCCGACTGCACCGATTTGCAAATCGGCGACCATGAAAACAAAGATGTAGTCCATAAGAATCTGCTGCTGCAGATAAGGCCTGCGTTCGGCGGAAATATTATCGCGACGATTATTAACTACGACCGCTGGCCGCAAATGGCGACCGTTCGCGAAGGCGTTATGCCGATGCCGGAATTGATTACTGCGAGAAAGCATGAGGTCATTGTCGAGAAAGTACACCTGACGCACGATGAACTGCCGCTGGAAATTCTCAATGAACATAAACGTGAAAAAAAGGTTAATCTCAAAGCGTCGAGAATAGTCGTATCCGGCGGGGCAGGTGTCGGCAGCAAAGAAAACTTCCGGCTTGTCTGGGACCTTGCAAACGCACTTGGCGCGGCGCCGGGCGCTACGAGAGCGGCGGTCGATTTGGGATTTATCGACAGAGACCATCAGGTAGGACAGACCGGCACGACGGTAAGGCCGAGTTTGTATATCGCGGTAGGAATAAGCGGGGCGATCCAGCATCAGGCCGGTATGAGCGACAGTCAAAAGATTATCGCAATCAACAACGACCCGCAGGCTCCGATTTTTGATATCGCTCATTATAAAGTTATCGGCGACCTTAATGAAATCGTTCCAAAGATGATAAAAGCTATAAAGGCGAGAGTTTAAAAGATGGCAAATTTTTACAAAGATAACGATGATATTCAGTTTTTGTTCAGGCATATGGATATGGCGGGCGCTGCCAATCTTATGGAAGAGGGCTTCAAGTTCGCAAAGGAATTTGATTACGCTCCCACTGATGCTGCTGAAGCAATAGAGAATTACGACCTTATTCTTGATTCCATCGGCAAACTCAGCGGTGATTTTATTGCTCCGCGTTCTGAAGATATTGACAGACAGGGAAGCACTCTTAATGAAGACGGCACTGTCAGCTATGCTGACGGCACAAGGGAGTCGCTTGATATGCTGGCAAAGGCTCACGTTATGGGTTCCACTCTGCCGCACAGATTCGGCGGACTGAATTTTCCGAACCTTGCCCACTCAATCTCCATAGAAATAGTTTCACGCGCCGATGCTTCGCTTATGAATCTTTTCGGTCTTCAGGGCATAGCCGAGACAATTAATGCTTTTGCATCGGAAGAAATAAGGCAGAAATACCTGCACGATTTTGCTGCAGGAAAAGTGACCGGCGCGATGGTTTTGACCGAGCCTGACGCCGGAAGTGACCTGCAAAGCTGCAAATTAAGAGCGTTTCAGGATGACAGCGGCAACTGGTATCTGCACGGAGTAAAACGCTTCATAACCAACGGCTGCGGCGAGGTGCTGCTGGTTCTTGCCAGAAGCGAGCCGGACAGAAGCGGCGGACTTGGTTTGAGTTTGTTTATCTGTGACAGGGGGCCGACGGTTCATGTTCGCAGGATTGAAGATAAACTTGGTATTCATGGTTCGCCTACCTGTGAGCTGTTCTTCGATAATACGCCTTGTGAACTGATTGGCGAAAGAAAACGCGGACTTGCTCCTTATGTTATGACTCTTATGAATGGAGCCAGACTCGGCATATCCGGTCAATCGCTGGGAATCGCAGAGGCCGCTTTCAGGGTCGCAAGAGATTACGCCGCCAGCAGAAAACAATTTGGCGGGCCGATTGAAAAACTACCGGCGGTTCGCGATATGGTTATCGATATGAAAATTGATATCGAAGCTGCCCGTGCATTGCTTTACGAGACAAGCAGGGTGGTCGATTACGATGTAGGATATACGAAGAAGTTGGAATTCGACCCGCCTGCGGAGAAGGAAGAGCTTAAAAAACTCAAAGAAGTTTCCAGACGTTATGGTCGTTACGCAGGTATGCTTACGCCTATGACGAAGTATTTAAGCTCGGAGATGTGCAATAAGATTGCATATAATTCGATACAGGTTCTCGGCGGCAGCGGATTTATGCGGGACTATCCGTGTGAAAGATACGCCAGGGACGCGAGAATTACGACAATATACGAAGGCACGAGCCAATTGCAGGTAGTCGCGGCTGTCAGAGGCGTATGCAGCGGAACAGTGGAAAAATATTTTGAAGAACTCGCGGCAGGGCACTATGAGCCGCAAGTTAAGGACCTGCTCGATATCCTCAAACAGAATACAGAGCTTCTGCTCAAGACGGCGGCTTTTGTAAAAGAAACTGGTGTCGATTATATGGACCTTTACGGCAGGGCACTTGTGGACTCGGCGATTTATATTATTTGCGGTTATCTTTTCTGCGGCCAAGCGAGCAGTAAATACGATATGGAAATTGACGTTGCCGATGGCAAAAACAACGGCCAGAAGCAGACAGTCAGTATGAAGAAACGCAAGGAGATGGTTGCCCGCAGGTATATAACGAAAAATACTCCGGTGATAAAATCGCTTGTCGATATGATACTCAGCGGCGATAAGTCGACGTTAGAACAATACCAGGCTCTTGCAGGTCCGGTGCCACAGGAGAAATAATAAGGGTGGTAAAGGCTGTAATATTTGACTTTGACGGAGTGATTTCGGATTCCGAACCGTCTCATTTTGCAGCCTATAATAAGGTTCTTGCCGATTTCGGGATTCAAATCAAGAAAGAAGAATATTATGCCGAGTATCTGGGCTTTACGGATTACGAACTGTTCGAAACTCTAAAAAAGAAATTCAAAACGGATTATGAAAGGACTCCGATTGAAAGACTTGTTGAGTCAAAGGCAGTATTCTTTGAGAAGATTATTCGAGAAGCCGACCACCTGATTGAGGGCATACCGGAATTGATAGAAAAGCTCAAAAGCAATAACATAAAAGTCGCGATTTACTCCGGTGCTTTGCCTGCCGATATAAAAATTATGCTCGAGGATTCAGGCCTTGCGGATTATTTCGATGTTATTGTTACTGCTGATGATGTTGAAAAAGGCAAACCCGACCCCGAAGGTTATCTGCTGGCTCTTAAAAAACTTAACGGTATTCCTGATGTGTTAATTGCCGCAAAGCAGTGTGTGGTGATTGAGGATTCGCACTGGGGCATCGTGGCCGCCAAGAAGGCCGGTATGAAAGTAGTTGCCGTGACAAATAGTTATCCGGCCGGTGAATTAAAAGAAGCGGATGTGATAATCAAATCAGTAAAACAGCTTAAAATCAGCGATTTGCAAAAGCTTTGTTCTGATTAAAACAGACTATAATTTTTCGAGGATGTAATCAATAATTTCGTTATCGGCACTGCTGTCAAAAACCGTCTTTATCCAGACATTTCCGATTATGATACTCACGATTAAATCTACCTGCTGCTGAGTGGTAAGTTTGTTCCCTATCAGGTTCGACTCTCTGCATTGTATTATTAACTGGCGGTACTGGTCTATATACCATTTCCAGAAGCTGTCCAGTTTTTGTTTTATTGGAGATTGCAAAAGATGAGCCTGTGTGCTGAGGTGCAGCATAAGTTTACAGTTTACCCACTGGCCTGAACGGTTTAATTCAAGAATTTGTCTAATTACAGCCCTTAACTTTTCAAAGGAATCGGCATCCTTCGGGAGAGATTCAAAAATATCCTGATAATCTTTTTGTATATTATCGATTATTTCAGTGCAGATAACCTCCTTGCTTTTGAAGTAATGATAAAACGCGCCTTTTGTTATTCCCACCGCAGTGATTATGTCGTCAATGGTCGCTTCGCTGTAGCCGTGAGTGCTGAAAAGATTTTTCGCGGCGGCGATAATCTTCTGTCTTGTGGTTATTTTGTCGGTGGTCATTTCGACAAATCCTGTAGAGAATGTCTGATTGCTTCAGAAAGCGTCTTTCTGTTTTTATCAATCCAGGAGCATTTTCGCTGAATCATCTTCAGAAAATCGGAGCCGGAGAGGTTTACAAAAAAGCCAGTAGCCGCTATCGGCAGAACCGCTTCGGCTATAAGGGTTTCAATCATCAAATCGGGCAGGGTTTCAAGCTTGTTCTCGTCGAGCATATTTACTTCGCAGTAGCCGTAAATAAAATGGACAAATTTTGACTGGTCGAGATAGTCGGGCCAATCGGCCGGGTTAGGCCTTCCACCGACGATTGAAAACTGTAAAGCTCCGTTGGCGATATCGGTCATCATCGGCGCAACTTTGAGCGAATCAAAGTCAAGAACAGCAATGACTTTTCCATTACTGAAAAGCATATTGCCCGGGTGCCAGTCGCCGTGGATAATCTGGTTGGGCCAATCGTCAAAACCGAGCTGATTTATATTCACACTTGAGTTGTTGTACATTGTCATCAATAATTCCACCGTTTTGCGGAAATTCTGGTCCGCCTCGCCGTTTTTTTCTGAGCAGATTTTTTTTAGATGGCCCCTTACGGAACTGCAGTTATGAAAGCTCCCCTTGAGCGGCATTGGCTGGTATGAAAAATTTTGCAGAAAACTGTGAAACTTCGCTAGGACAGAGCCGGCGTCGACAACCGATTCCATTTTGCCGTCAAAACGCGTTCCGCTTGTGAATTCAAAGAGTTCATAAATGTGGCCGTCAAGCTCAAGAAAGGTGTTTTTTTCATCACGTGCGGGAATGAGGCCGGGAACCGGAAAATTTTTACCTTTAAGAAGGTTTTGTACGGCATGTGCGAATGCGACACGGTAATGGTCGTCTTTGCCCTTTGCGCGTCTTTTGAGCAGGTATTTTCCTGTGTCAGAAACGACAATTTGTTTCGGGGCGCGTCTATTGCCGGAAACAAGCGGTTTTATCTGCTGGATAATACCGATGTCATAATGGCTCAGGACAAGAGCAAGTTCCTGTGATGTAAAATGAGCGCCGCCGCCTTTGGACATAAAGACTCCGCAAAAGACCAAAAAACAGATAATATAATGGGCTGAAAAAGCTAATTAGTCAATGTAAATTACACGGAGGAATGGCTATTTTGAGGCGAAAAGGAAGATTACCAGCAGCACAAGGACCGCTATCACCGAGCTGAGGATGACGACCAGAACCTTATATCTGCTTATGATGGCTTCGTCGTGGAAAACATCTGGCGGCGGTGCGATTGATTGGCCGTCCTGAAGCTCCTGAAGTTCTGCGAGATTGAATTTTCTTCTTGCCCTTAAAGGCGACTCTCCTCTGCGAACAGCGTTAAGATCCGTAAGCAGTTCTTCAGCAGATGAGTATCTGTCTTCTTTTCGCTTGGCCATCATCATTTCGATGACCTCTGATACTCCTGCCGATAGCGATGTGTTGATATGGTCCGGCGGGATAAGCGGCTCCCTTAAATGTTTTTTCATTACCTCTGAAGGGGTGGCGGCTTCAAATGGGACTCTTCCCGTAACCATATTGTAGAATGTAGCGCCAAGCGAGTAAATATCGCTGCGGGCGTCAAGATCCATTTCGCCCCTGATTTGTTCCGGAGAAATATAGTAAGGTGTGCCGAAGGCTTTTCCGGCTTCACTTTTGGCCATTTCTATATCGGATGCGTCGCGGGCGAGACCGAGGTCTGCCAGCTTTACGATTCCTGCGGAGTTAATCATTACGTTTTTCGGCTTGACGTCGCGGTGAATAAGGCCTCTCGCGTGGGCGTGGGCCAGGGCACTGGCGACCTGTGTTACAACTTCTATCGCCTCCTGCTCGGTAAAGATTTTGCCTTTTGAAATATCCTCATAAAGAGTTTTGCCCTCAACGTATTCCATCACAAAATAATGATAACCGCCTGCTTCGCCTACGTCATAGGCACCCACGATATTATTGTGGTTCAGTTTGGCGGCCGCTTTGCCTTCCTTGTAGAACCTCTGGACATAATCCTTATTTTCGCTGAACCTGCGCGGCAGAATTTTTATGGCCACAATACGGTCAAGACTGAGCTGTCTTGCCTTATAAACGATAGCCATTGCACCGGAGCCGAGCTTGCCGAGGATTTTATAACCTGGAATTTGCTCAGCGACATCCTTGCCTTCCTTGGTACTTTCTTTGGTGCTTTCTCTTATTCTTTTTGCCTGGTTGGGAGTGATAAAATGATTGGATATTAAAAGCTGCTCGAGTGTTGCAGGGCTATCCTTGGGCCGGTCCTTCAACTGCTTTCTGCAATGAGCCAGCTCTTCTTCAGTGCAATATCCCTGGTTGAGAACCAGTTTTCCAAATATCGAGTCGTAATTCGTTTCGCTCATTACACTTCCATAAAATTATTACGTGTAGCACTCTTTTGGGCCAATTATCTTGAGCAATAGGCCTTTGTCAAAGAAAAATTGACGTAAAGCCGTGCATAAATGGCACTTACCTACATATAATCGGCTTTTTTTGTATCCTTGTTTAGTCGCTTTTTCGAGCAGACCCGCCGGGCCGCTATTGAATAGTACGTTTATCCCATCTTCTTTGGTTGGATTAAAATCCTGCCAGATTTGCTCAAGAGGTTTTTCGTTTATATTTCCAATAATTATGCCGCTGCAGGTTCCGCTGAAGATGTTTCCATAAGGGTCGATATGAATGCCTTTAGCGCCAAGAAAGGCATTCTGGCAGGAGTTTTCGGCTATCTTCTCAACCTCTTTATCTGCAAGAACTTGCGCAATTTTATCGGCTGCCCGGCCGGTGAAACGGCAGGGATGTTCTTTGACAGAATTTATAAACAATGCGGTTTTTTCTTCTTCAGAAAGGTCTTTAATTGACAGGTCTTTTTGGATGTATTCCTGCCAGCGGACGGGCACCCGTTGAGAGCCGAGGATTTGGCAGGCCGTTTCATAGAGCAGTTTTACCTTATTGTAATCCACGAATTCGGCATGGAAGGGGTCATAGCTTATTTTCAGCTTTTTGACGTTATGGGAATCAAGGAATTTGAGTTTGTCGGTGATGTCAGCTTTGTTGTCCGCCCATGAACCGTTGGTTTCTACCATATCAACGGGACCGAGTCCAAGATTTGCGGCGGTTTCAAGCAGTTTGACAAGGTGCTCCCAGTACAAAAACGGTTCACCGCCGGTGATGTGTATTTTGGCGGATTCGCCGGAGATAGTCTTTAAACCTTTCCAGGCGGCGATAGCGTTTTCGATGCTTATAAGACCTGCTTTTTGGGGATTGCACTTATAATAGCAAAAGGCGCAAGCAGCGGAGCACTTATAAGTGAGCAGCAGCCCCATAGACGACCAAAGTTTGAATTTGGGCATTTCGGGGCTTAAAGACCGATTGTACGCATTGTCATTAAGTTCAAACATAAAAACACTTGCGACAAATATAAGTCTCGGTGTCCGGAGGACGGATGAAATAAAATGAAAATTTGAATATAATTGCAAAATTTTTTATGAAGCCTTGTTGCCCGCCGACGCCATTTTTATAGGACACGTATTAATGATACAAATCGGGCTGGAAAGTGCAACTATATAATGTAAAAAATTTATTGTCCGGCCGATATATAGTATCTCCTGTTATAGGGCGTTAGAAGTGTTTTTTTTCGGGCTTAAAGAAAAATTACCCTTTGTTCCGATATTTAAATAGCTGAAAAATGATTTGGTATTTGGAGATACAAAGATGAGTAAGCGGGAAATAATTGATTTTATCTGCCAGATTAACAAGAGCGCAAAGCCTGAATTTCTTGCTCATTTTTCTATTTCAGACCTGAGTAAATACCTCGACAATCTTATGGAAGCCGACACCCGGGAAATGCAGCTTGTGGAAGCTTAAAATAGCCGGCAGGCAGAAGTTTTAAAATATACAAATCCTCTTTTTACATATCCTGAACCTAATACTTGACCCGTACAAAGTTTATAACGGGGCGGGTATTTTATCCCCACTGACCAGTCTTCCAATCTCAGCAGCGGCATTCAGTTTGAACTCCAGCATTACAGGGACGGTATCGGCGGGAATGTAAAAGATAAAATCATACCATTTCATACCGCCCGAAAATTCTGCTACGGCCACCTTAATCTCATCTGTAATATTTTTACGCTCGGCAATGTTTCCATTTCTGATAAAACCAGCCGGGTAGACAATTTCAGCACTGCCGGTGAGATTGTCATCAGAACCCTTATTTTTGCACAATAGTCTCACTTGGCCCATCGTAAAAACGATCGAAAAGTCTCTTGTCATTGCTCCGCCATCTTTTATACTTGCACTGCTTATTCCGGCCTGAACGATAACAATTTTTTTTCCCGAACCCGGGCTCAACGGTGTGTTATCGGAGGCGGATAGAATTTCAGTATTAGCATCCCATGCGGCCTTTACCTGAATGGCCTGGGGGCCTGCGATGGTAAGATTATTCTTGTCCTGTCCGATACGATTTAGATGTATTTCGTTGAGGAAGTCGGGATGAAATACCGCAAGACTCTTTTTGCCGCTCATTGGCCCGCGACTGAACCATGAGGCTATACCTGCGGTAAAGCCATCGGCATTTAAAATCAGTTTTTTGTCAGGTTCTGGTTCTGATGAGCTGATATTTTTATTTTGCGGATTAAAGCGTTCATAAGGCCATTTAGTTCCTATCGGCATCAGAGCGGCTGCTATGAGAATAACTCCTGCGATGATAAGACCCGCAAATATTGCGATAAAAGACCTGATAGCCCTGTCAGGGAAGTCGCCGAAATAGATATCTGTCGGCGCAAGTTTGTTTGCCATGGCGTTCAATAATACAAAAACAAGAATAAAAATAAAGATGAAACTGCCGCCGAATACCCATTGTCCGCCGTAGCCGTAACCGAGTATTATTCGTCCTGCCGTTTCAAAAAAAGCGAAAGCGGCGGTTGAGGAAATAAGTCCGTTTATCAAAAGCAGGAATGCTTTTACAACCGAACCTTTAAGATAGACAAAACCGATAGTCGCAAGTATTACTATAATAACAATAAGTTCCGTAAGCATTTTTTCTCCGCTTTTAAGTTTTTGCCTGTGTTTTTGGGGCGGCTTCACGAGGTCCGGAAAGGGTCTGGATGACTTCGTTTATGGAAGTTACTCCTTCGGCAACCTTCCTTATGGCCTGTTCCTGCAGGTAAAGCATCCTTGCCCGTCTGAATATGCTTCCGATATCATTAATGCTCTTTGCCTGTTTGAGGAGCTGCTTTATCTCGTCATCGAGAATAATCACCTCGAAGATTGCTGTCCTGCCATAAAAACCTGTACCCTGACAGTGCGGGCATATAATGGATTTGCCTCGTCTGGTGTGCTGGACCTCTCCGGGGCGATAAAATGCCGTGATTTTATCTGCTGGAATGTTATGTTTGCGAAGAAGTTCTTTGTTTGGTTCATAGGGCTGGCGGCACTGCTCGCATAATTTTCTGACAAGTCTCTGGTTGCTTATGCCTACAAGATAGTCAATGGCAGTTTTTTTGTCTGCGACGAAATTAATCCATTTGCCCAGAGCCTCAATTGCACTTGCCGCCTCGAATGTCGCGTAGACCATTTTGCCGTCATGTGCCGCCGAGCAGGCGAGTTTCGCGATATCCTTTTCCTCGCAGTGTTCTACGCCTACAATGTCCGGGCCGGTTCTCAGTATTGATTGAAATTTTTTAGTGTAACTGATTGTTCCCGTATCGCTAAGAGAGTAAACATTCTGTGTTATATTCTGGACTTCCCCTGCAGGCCGTTTTTCGAGGGTATTAATGTTGTGCAGAAACGGGTCATGATTACGAATAAGCGAATAAAACGTTGTAGTTACGCCGCTTTTTTTTGGGCCTGTTACGATAAATACGCCTTTCGGCCCCTTGGCAACACTCTGTAATTTTTCGAGCTGGTCAGGCATTAATCCCATGTCCGGCAGCATTTTAAAGCTATAATCCGATATGAATTTAAGCCTTACCTGTTCGCCCACAGTGGTACCTGCTGTTGAAACTTCCCATCCAAAGGATTTTCCGTCCTTTTGGACGGTAAATCTGCCTTTCTGCGGTTTGCGAAGCTCTTCGATATCGAGGTCGGCAAGATTTTTCAAATACCGAATAAAAAATTCGATTTCCTCTCTGCCTCTCGGCTGTTGTTTTTCTACGACACCGTCGATTATAAATTGGACATTATACTGCTGGTCAGCCGGTGTAAGCAGGACATACTCCGCTCTTCGCCATATAGCGTCGTCGAAGAACTCCTGCGAAGTTTTATAACCGAAAAATTCAGGAGTTTTGGTCTGCGGGACGGGGGCCTTATTTTTGTTGGCCGTAATGAAGACAAGACCCTTTGTGATTTTCTCAACTTGTTTCTGCTCATTTACAAATAGACTTTTGATGTGCTCTGTCGTAAGCACTTTTTGATATACATCGACGATACTGTTTCGGTGCATAACATATACTATCGCGGTTGTACCGACGGCAATTATATACATCGGCAGCCCGATTATGAAAAGCGGTATCATAAGCCAGATAAGAAGACCTGCGGCACCCGCCACAAAAATGGCTATGGTCCAGTTTTGCACCATTGTTCGGACCTTGATGGCGTCCTGATTTACCCATTTCAACAGCGGCAGCCACGCAAGAAATCCGCATACGAAAACGACCAGTTTGACAGGCGAGATATAAAAACCCATCTGAATTGCTGCTGTAATTGTCGGCATCGGCTACTCCGGTATCTTTCCTTAGAATATCACTTTAGCCTCTGGCCCTTATACCTTTAAGAGCCATTTTTAATTCTTCGACATTAGGTGCGTACTGCAGAGCGGTCTTGAGGTCAATCCGGTCACTTTCGACAAGAGTTCTGAGACTTTCGATAAAGTCCAGCATTCCTTCGCTTTCACTTGTTTTTATAATGCCGCTAATATCGTTTTCATGCCCTTCGGCTATAAGGTTTCTTACAACCGGCGTAGCAATGAGTATTTCAACGGCAGGTACTCTTGGAGTATCTTTTTTTGTTCCCAATAGAAGCATTTGACTTATAACAGCCCTGAGGACGTTAGCAAGCGTCTGTCTGGCGAGGCTTCTTTCTTCCTGTGGGAACAAATCAACGATCCTCTGTATAGCTTGTATTCCATTCGCAGCGTGTAGTGTGCCGAAGACCAGCTTGCCTGTTTCTGCGGCCCTTATTGCCGCTGTTAAAGTTTCTTTTTCCTTCAATTCACCGATGAGAACTACGTCAGGGTCCTGTCTCATCAATGACTTTAAGGCATCATCGTAGTCTCTGACGTCAATGCCGATTTCTCTCTGCGAAACGATTGCTTTTTTGTCGACATAGATAAATTCAAGCGGGTCCTCAATAGTAATTATATGACAGGAACGGGTGTTGTTAATATGGTTAATCATCGAGGCTATCGTGGTACTTTTTCCGCAACCGCCAGGGCCGGTAACCAGAATCAGTCCCTCGTGTGATTTTTCGGCGAGAGTCTTAACCATAGGCGGCAGATTGAGTGATTCAAAAGGAGGAATTGTCGAAATTATTCTTCTTGCCGACAGACTGATTTTGGACCGTTGTCTGAAGATATTGACCCTAAATCTGTCGGACTGGCCGACTTCGTAGGCAAAATCGAGTGCTCCGTGTTCCATAAAAAACTGTTTCTGTTTATCATTTAGTATCTCAAAAACGAGTTTTTCAATTCTTTCCTGGGTCATTACTTCCGCTGTTGTGTCTTTTATGTCCTCGTTGACACGTAATTTCAGCGAATGGCCGACTTTTAAATGCAGGTCGCTTGCCTGGGCTTTTATGGCAGCCTTGAAGTACCTGTTGATCTCCGGCTCAACTGTTAAATGTACCTGGCTGTCAATTGGTTGTGTTTTATCAGACATTCTACACTCCAGTTTATAACCGCTTGCTGTACAAACAGTTATGACAGTTACTATCTGCGGTCTAAGACCCGCCGCAAAGGCTCAGGCTGATTTGAAGCTACCTATTTTACGCTAATATAAGTTGTTGTCAATATGGATGTTGGGTTTTTTGACGAAATAGCTGTTTTTAGCATGTCTTCGTTAAATTATTGCCGGCATAGAGCTTGTTGACGGTTTCTATAAGTTGCTCTATAATTACGGTTTCATTTATTTGGATACTATATATGGATATTCAATCGGTAAAAGGGACAAGGGATTTTTATCCTGAGGATATGGCCAAGCGCAACTTTATAGCCGACCTCTGGAAGCAGGTATCGCTGCGCAACGGTTTTGCCGAGTATGATGGGCCGATTTTTGAGTACTTGGCAATGTACCAGCTCAAAAGCGGCGATGAAATCTCATCTCAGCTTTTCGCGTTCGAAGACCGCGGAGGAAGAATGCTCGCAATCCGTCCTGAAATTACGCCAACTCTTGCCAGGATGGTCAACCAGAGAATAAATGCTCTGCCACGACCGATAAAGTGGTTTTCTATTCCCCGGCTTTGCAGGGCTGAAAGACCCCAAAAGGGCAGGCTCAGGGAATTTTTCCAGTGGAATATCGATATCATCGGCGTTGACGACTGCCTTGCGGATGCGGAGGTTATTTTCTGCTCGGTTGATTATCTTATGCAAACCGGCCTTACAAGCAATGATGTAGTCGTTAGGATTTCAAGTAGAAGGCTTATGGCGGCACTGCTTGAATATTTCGGAATAGAAGAGCGGCAGCTTGAAAAAGTTTACGGTATTCTCGACAAGAAAAGCAAAGTGCCGGCGGAGACTTTCGAAAAAATGCTCGAAGAGGCAATTTCCGATTCGAGTAAGCGTCAAAAAGTGCAAAAACTTATGACGGTTGAGTCTTTGGTGCAGCTTGAGGATTTCGCAGGGGCCGACGAAAACGCAAATCGGGCAATAGAAGAACTCAAAAAACTGTTTAATTACCTTAATATAATGGGCATTTCTGAATTTTGCAAATTCGACATCGGTATTGTCAGGGGGCTTGCGTATTATACGGGTATAGTGTTTGAGATTTACGACAAATCCGAGCAATTGCGGGCGATTTGCGGCGGCGGCAGGTACGATAATCTGCTGGCGGATTTCGGCGGACAGAAAATCAGTGCTACCGGTATGGGTATGGGCGATTGTGTTCTCGGGATTGTGCTTGAGGAAAAGGGAATATTCAAAAATATTTCCGAAAAGGATAATATCGAATATTTTGTCGCCTTTGCCGATGAATCTTTGCAAAACGAATCGTTAAAAGTTATTGCCAGGCTTCGTAGGGCCGGACGCAAAGCCGACTTCGGTTATAAAGGCGGCTCATTGGGCAAACAATTAAAGCAGGCTTCTGCGGTTAATGCGGCTATGTGCGTAATCCTCGGCGAAGAATTCACGCAGAAAAAACAACTCGTGATTAAAAATATGGACAGTGGGGAGCAAAGTGCTGTTAGTGTCAGCGATTTTTTCGGCCGGCTTTAGGTAGAATCAATGGCGTCAATTGGCAGTAATCATTACGAAAGGGCCTTCGAGAGCTGGCTGAAAGATAACGGTGTCCAATATCTTCTGGTCGACCAGCAAAAAAGGACAGCGTTTTCGAGGAGTAAAATCAAGAGTTTCGATTTCCTTTTTTACGCACCTGACTCAAACGCTTATATTGCGGAGATAAAGGGACGAAAATTTTCAGGAAAAACTTTTACTGCTTTTGGAAGCCTGCCGAACTGGGTGACTCTTGATGATGTCAGGGGGCTTGAGAATTGGGTTAAGATATTCGGCAGCTGTTATCAGGGATTATTTGTCTTCGCCTACGATCTTGAAAATATCGACGTCGATACCGATGGCAGAGAAATTTATGAATATCTCGGCGGAAGGTATGTCTTTGTAGCCATTAGACTTAGCGATTATCAAAGGGGGGCGACCGGCCGAAGTAAAAAATGGCAAACCGTGCATTTGTCCGCGGAATTTTATAAAAATTGTGTTATTGACGCGGACGAATTGATTTGCAGAAAGGTTAGATTGTGAACGACAAGGTCGCTCAAATTGCGAAAGAAATACTTGCCGGCAAAATCATCGACAGGGCAGAAATAGAATATATTTTTTCTCTCGGCGATGAAGATTTCGATGACCTGCTGTACTGGGCGAATCGAATACGCGAAAAATTTTTCGGCAAAAAGGTAAAAGTTTGTTCGATAATTCCCGGCAGGCTCGGCGGGTGCAGCCAGGATTGTAAATTCTGCGCACAATCGGCGGGACATAATACGGCTTATACAAAAGTCAAAACTTTAACAGACGAAGAAATTATCAGTGCCGCAAGAAAAGCGAAAAAATTGGGAGTGCCGAACTTTGGCATAGTTTACAGCGGAAAGACCATCAACGAAGAAGAGCTGGCAAGACTTGAAAAACTAATCTCCAAAATCAAAAACGAAGTCGGCATCGGCGTTTGCGGAGGTTTTGGAATAATCGATTATAAACAGGCCCAGCGTTTGGCTAAGGCAGGACTGTCGAGGTATAATCATAATCTTGAGACTTCGCGAAATAATTTCAAGAATATTGTAACAACGCATGATTACGATTCACGCATCGAGACTGTAAAAGCGGCTAAAAAGGCGGGACTTGGATTATGTACAGGAGGTTTATTCGGTATAGGTGAAAATGATTCCGATAGAATCGATATGGCATTGCAGATAAGAGAACTTGGCGTTGATATGGTGCCGATGAATTTTCTGCATCCGATAGCCGGCACACCTTTGGCGGATATGCCGACGATGCAGCCGCGTCAAATTCTGCAATTGATTGCCTTATATCGTTTTATTTTGCCAAAGGTTCATATAAAAGCGGCTGGCGGCAGGAAGCTCAATCTGCGTGATATGCAGAGCTGGATTTTTTACGCAGGAGCGACGTCGATAATCAGCGGCGATTATCTTACAACGGCAGGCAGGGCGGTAGAGGAAGATTTGCGAATGATAAAAGATTTGGGTCTTGAGGCGGAATTGGTATGCGGATAATTTCCGGCACAAAAAGAGGAATGACGATATTGCCGCCGAAAGGCAACGATACCCGGCCGATAACCGACCGTGTTAAAGAATCTATATTCGATGTGCTATACAAGTATAATTTAATTGAAGGCCGGTTTGTCGCTGATTTGTTTTGCGGTACAGGCTCGTTCGGTCTTGAGGCGTTAAGCAGAGGTGCGGCGGGCGCTATTTTTGTCGATAAAGACAGAAGTGCAGTCGAGATTCTCAAAAAGAACATTGCCAAAGCCGGTTTTGTCTCACAGGCCCGTGTTGCCAATGCAGACGTATTTAGGGTTGGGGCACCGCCGGCGGCAGACGGGTCGAAATATTCGCTGGTTTTTGTTGACCCGCCTTATGTGATGAGCAGTGAAACGAGCGAAAAATCCCGCCTGGCAGGGCTTTTAAAACTTCTGCCGGAGCAGATAACCGATGATGGGCTTGTTATTGTCAGAACGGAGGAAAAGATAAATCTTCTCGACAGTTACGGATCTTTAAGGATAATTGACAGGCGAGTATGGAGTTCAATGGCGGTAGCATTTTTGGCGTTTAAAAAAATATGACCAGCAAACAGGCAGCGATACAGATAATTCGCAGACTGCGTAAAGCGGGTTTTGAGGCTTTATTGGCAGGCGGCTGCGTGCGCGATATGCTCTGCGGCAAAAAGCCCAAAGACTACGATGTCGTTACCGGCGCAAAACCTGCCGAGGTTTGCAGGCTTTTTCAGCGGACAATTAAAGTCGGCGCAAAGTTCGGTGTGATTATCGTTCTTGTGGACAGCCATCAGATTGAAGTCGCCACATTCAGGACCGAGACAGGTTATAGTGACGGCAGACGGCCGGACAAAGTGAGTTTTACATCCGCAAAAGAAGATGCCCTGCGAAGGGACTTTACGATAAATGGTATGTTTTACGACCCGCTGGAAAAAGAGGTTATTGATTATGTCGGCGGCAGGGAAGATTTAAAAAGAAAAACTATAAGAGCCATAGGTGTACCTGCTGAAAGGTTCGGCGAAGATTATCTTAGAATGTTAAGGGTGGTTCGTTTTTCCGCTCAGCTCGATTTTAAGGTTGAGAAGAACACTTTAAACGCGGTAAAAAAATACTCTGCGAATATTGTAAAAATCAGCGGCGAAAGAATCGCTATGGAGCTTGAATCGCTTTTCGCGGCTTCGGAACGGAAAAAAAGCGTAAAACTGCTGAACGAAACAGGTCTTGCGAAACAGATTTTTCCGATTTTCAAGAGCAAATCAAAAGCTCAATTCGCTGTAAAAGTTTTTGATTTTTTGCCGAAGCAAATAACATTCGAACTTGCCGTCGCCGCTTCTTTTGCAGGCTGCGATAGCGGCGAGGCAATGAAAAATCTGGAAATTTTAAAGCTCAGCCGAAATCAGTTGAAGTATATAAGATTCCTACTCGAAAAAAGGGATTATTTATTGGGCGAATTGTCTCTTGCCCAGCTTAAGATGATTGTTGCGGGACCTTATTTTGAGGATTTGTATTTGCTGCAAAAAGCGATACAAAAGACTGAAAAAAAGAGCCTTTCGGCACTTTCGGCGGTTCGAAAACGAGCGAAAGCTTTGGCAGGTAAGGAATTAAAGCCTAAACCTCTGCTTAACGGCCATGAAATTATCCATCTTGGAGCTAAACCCGGTCCACAGGTAGGGCTTGTTTCGAAAGAGCTTTATATCGAACAGCTTTGCGAAAGGATTATCGCCAAACAGGAGGCTGCAAATTGGGTGAAGGACTGGCTTAAAAAACACAAGGGCTGACCTTGCAAACGGGGCTTTTTTGTGTTATTATGGTTTTTGATACGGGGCCATAGCTCAGTTGGGAGAGCGCTTGCATGGCATGCAAGAGGTCGCAAGTTCGAATCTTGTTGGCTCCATTTGTTTTTAATCTAAAAATAAACCTGTCGATACGAAAGGTGAGGGTTCGAGCTGCTTCGGCATCGTTTCAAAATCAAAGGGCTGTAAAATATTTTTATTTGGCAGCTCTTTTTAGTTCATAGATTCATAAGTTCAAGCCTCGTTTGAAGATGAGGTAATTTCTTAGCACTTCATAGACACTTGCCGGGTCAATTGTAAACATTGACAAACATACATAAATATAGATATAATATAATGTTGCAAAGAAGAGTCTTTCCTGGAACGCTGATTGTGTGTGTTTTTGTCCAGAGGGATTGATGACAGAAGGTCAATTATCACAATCTGAGAAGATTGCATTGCGCGAGCGCGTTAAGGAATTAACCTGTCTCTATGGTATCGCGCAGATTGCAAGGCAGCCGGACAAACCGCTGGCAGATATTCTTCGGAGTGTTGTTGGGATTCTTCCTCTGGCCTGGCAGTATCCGGAAATAACATTAGTTCGACTTCATTTGGATGGAGTTTGTTACGCGACTGGTAACTTTCCAGCCTGTTACCAGAAACAATCTGCGGATATTTCTGTTGAAGGCAAATCAAGAGGCTGCGTTGAAATTGGGTACGCCGAACAGAAGCCAGAACTTGATGAAGGGCCGTTCCTTAAGGAAGAACGAAGTTTATTAGACGAGATTGCCCGCCAGATAGCTCTTATCATAGAACATAAACAGGCGGAAGATGATAAAATGAAACTTTATGTTCAGCTAAGACATTCTGACCGGCTGGCCACAGTGGGAATGCTTGCCGCAGGGGTGGCGCACGAATTAAATGAACCTCTTGGCAATATTTTGGGCTTTGCCCAGTTGGTAAAAAAAACTGCCGGAATTCCCGCATCCGCCAGGCAGGATATAGAAAAGATAGAATCAGCATCTTTGGCCGCAAGGGAGATTATCCAGAAACTTCTGGTTTTTGCCCGGCAGGTACCGCCCGAAAAGAAGCCTGTTAACCTTAATGACGTGATAAAAAACGGGCTATATTTTTTCGAGGCCAGATGTGCCAAAGAAGGAGTAGAGCTTGTTCGTAATCTTTCTCCAAATTTGCCGGAGATTATTGCCGCCCCTATACAGTTAAATCAGGTACTGGTAAATCTCGTTGTTAATGCGTTGCAATCCATAAAAGGAGAAGGTACGATTACGATTCAGACGAAATTTAACAGTCGGTATGTTTTTCTGATTGTGGAAGATACCGGCGGCGGTATGAGCAAGGAGGTTCTTGATAATGTATTTACGCCGTTTTTTACGACCAAAGATATCGGTTGCGGAACAGGTCTGGGTTTATCGGTGGTATATGGAATCATTACCGGACACGGCGGTATGATTAATGTCGAAAGTAAAGTCGGTAAAGGGTCGCGTTTTGAAATTCGGCTGCCCATAAACAAATCACGGAAAGTCAGGGAAAGCAGCTAATATGTCATCATCGCTTCAAAAGGAAAGTATCCTGGTTGTAGATGATTCTGCAGCTACGGTAGAAGTTCTGAACCGAAATCTGACGGCTGCCGGATATAAAGTTTTCACGGCGTCCGGTGTACAGGGGGCTGTTGAAATTCTCAGTAAAACAGAATTGGACTTGGTTATTACAGACCTCAAAATGCCCAAAGTCGGCGGTATGGATTTGATACGACATATTCGGGAAAACTTCAAAAATACCGATATAATTATGATTACCGGCTATCCATCTATTGAAGGAGCTGTCGAAGCGGTCAAAACCGGCGCTAAGGAATTTCTGCCCAAACCATTTACCGATGACGAACTTTTGTCTGCCGTGAAGCGTGTACTGAGCAGAGTAAGACTTCGCAAAACCGGCAACGGCTCGTCCTGCAGACAGATAACCGAGCATACGGGTCTTATTGGAAATAGCGAACCCATCAGAAAAGTTTTCACGGCTATAAGTAAAGTATCATCGTCTTGTGCGACAGTACTTATAACAGGCGAAAGCGGCACCGGCAAAGAGCTTACGGCGAGGGCTATTCATTACAGCGGGCCGCGGTCATCGGCGCCTTTTATTGCGGTCAATTGCGGAGGTATTCCGGAGGGGCTTCTTGAAAGCGAACTTTTCGGACATATAAAAGGTTCTTTTACAGGGGCAATCGAATCGCGAGCAGGCTTTTTTCATGCCGCCGACGGCGGTACGATTTTCCTCGATGAAATCAGCGATATGAGTATGTCTATGCAGGTCAAGCTTCTACGTGTGCTTCAGGATAAAGAAGTTTGTATGGTAGGTTCGCCCAAGACGAGGAAAGTGGATGTCAGAGTTCTGGCGGCAACCAATAAAGATTTGAGCGGCTTAGTTAAAAAAGGACTTTTCCGTGAAGATTTATTCTATCGTCTTAATGTCATTACGATTTTTATGCCGCCTTTGAGAGAAAGAGGCGATGACATCTTGTTATTAGCCCGTCACTTTATAGCCAAGTTTTCTACTGAGCACGGCATAACCTCTCCTCGTCTTTCAGATGAGGCGATACAGAGTCTTTGCAATTACGATTGGCCCGGAAATGTACGGGAGCTGGAAAATGTAATGCAGCGGCTTGTTATAATGACGGACGGCGATGTTATAGATGTATCCGACTTGCCGTACCTTATGCGTTTCTCGGCGCTTTGTAAAACGGGATTTACCTGTACACTTGCCGATGCTGAAGCCGAATACATCAACAATGTTCTGGCAAGCGTAAAAAATAATAAAACTCAGGCCGCCCAAATACTCGGCATAGACCGCAAAACCCTGCGAGAAAAACTTAAAAAGAAAGAGGCTTAACGACAGCCCAATGCTGGGTAAATTCTCCCCAGTGGTGCAAATTTCCCCGTCAAATCTCCATAAAATTCACGGCTTACTTTTAAAAGCGTTTTTTTGTAACACATTAACTATACGTCAGTTAGCCCTGAACCCGCTATTTATGTATTAATAATCGGCACATTTTTTGCTTTATGGTTATGGGACTACGATTTAAGGAAAAGGTCGTGACGGAATATATAAGGCGAATTAGTCTATGTGCCAACTGTAAGAATGCCCCCACCTGTACTTTCCCCAAAGACCCCGACAAACCCTCATTATATTGTGAAGAATTTGAGATTGAGGAACTGCCGCATAAAAAGATTATAGACTCCCATTTTAATAAAGAAAAAGGCACATCCGGACTCAAAGGATTGTGCAGCGATTGTGAAAACTATAAAACCTGCGGATTTCCAAAACCCGAGGGAGGTATTTGGCATTGTGAGGAGTACCAATAATGCAGCAAAAAGCCGCTGTTTCAGAAAAAGTTAATAACCGCACACCCGACAACATAAATTCAAAGGATATCCTGACCATTCTCGATAAGCACAGTGACGACAGGGGCGGACTCATCGCAATTCTCGAAGATATCCAGATAAAATATGGTTATCTTCCTGAAAAGGCTCTGAGAATAGTAGGCGAAAAAACCAACCGTTCTCTGGTTGATATATACGGCGTTGCGACGTTTTACAGATTTTTCAGTTTGAAGCCTAAGGGCAAACATCTTGTTTGCGCCTGTCTTGGCACGGCTTGTCATGTCAGAGGGGCTCCAAGGGTCGTGGCAGAACTTGAGCAGCAGCTCGGCGTCAAAGCGGGGCAGACAACCGCGGATAATGAATTTACACTGGAAACGGTAAATTGCCTGGGTGCCTGCGCTTTGGGGCCTGTAGTTGTTATTGACGGCCATTATTTCTCCAAAGTAAGAAGGTCGAAGGTTAAACAACTGCTGGAAAAAGCACGGGAAGGATTTGACAAATTGGACATTGGTAAGGATGAACGAATATTTCCTATTGATGTAAGTTGTCCCCATTGCGGCCGCAGTTTCAGAGATGAAATTGTTGTCATCGACGGTTATCCTTCGCTCAAGGTAAATGTTGCAGTGGATGGGAAAAAAGGCGAGTTGAGACTGTCGAGTTTGTATGGCAGTTTTAATATTTCCACGGAATTTGAAATACCCCAAGGAACGGTTGCGAGTTTCATTTGTCCGCATTGCGATACTGAAATTAAAAGTACGTCAGATTGCTCGGATTGCGGAGCACCAATGATACCGATGTCTGTTAATGGCGGCGGCACAGTTCAAATTTGTTCGCGCCGCGGATGTAAGAATCATATGCTGGATTTGGTTTAGTTAAGGTAGCAAGATGCCAAGATTAACTTCTATAAACGAGTTAAAGGAATTACGCAGCGTACTTTTTAACGCTGATGATAAAAACAAACCGCGCATCGTAATTTGTGCCGGAACTGCCTGTCAGGCAAGCGGTTCAAACGGTATTATTCGGGTAGCAAAGAAATATATTATTGAAAAACGCCTGTCAGGGAAAATAGGACTTCGGGTTACAGGCTGTCATGGTTTCTGCGAGATGGGGCCTTTTATTTTAACTGAGCCGCAGCAGGCATTTTACTCGCAGGTAAAACTTAATGATATCCCGAGAATTATTGAGGCGCTGCTTGCGAATAAATATGTCGAGGATTTATTGTATAAAGACCCCAATACACAGGAAAAATATTACAACCGGGACGACATCCCGTTCTTCAAGAATCAGCATCGCAGCATATTGGGTATGAACCAGAAAATAGACCCAATTAGGATATACGACTATATCGCCCAGGAGGGCTATACTGCTCTTGAACAAGTATTGTCGAAACAAAATCCCCAGTGGGTAGTAGAGCAAGTAAAGAGTTCGCAATTGCGGGGCAGGGGCGGCGGCGGTTTTCCCACAGGATTAAAATGGGAGCTGTTGGCGAAACAACCGACCGGCCGCGGCAAGTTTCTTGTATGCAATGCCGATGAGGGCGACCCCGGCGCTTATATGGACCGCAGCGTTCTGGAAGGAAATCCACACAGTATTATTGAAGGTATGCTAATCGGAGCCTACGGAACCGGTGCTACGGAAGGTATAGTCTATGTTCGTAATGAATATCCGATTGCCGTCAAACATTTAAACATTGCGCTAAAACAAGCGAAACAACATGGTCTTTTGGGAGCAAACATCCTCGGAACTGATTTTTCATTTGATATCAAAGTTGTCAAAGGTGCCGGTGCATTTGTATGCGGCGAGGAAACAGCATTAATACGTTCTATCGAAGGGAAAATGGGCGAGCCGCGGCAAAGGCCGCCGTTTCCCGTACAGAAAGGCATTAACGGCAAACCTACGGCAATCAATAACGTTGAGACCTGGGCAAACATTCCGCTTATTTTCAGACTCGGAGCCAAAAAGTTTGCAAGTATAGGCACCGAGAGAAACAGCGGCACAAAGATATTCAGTCTTGTAGGCAAAATAAAGAACACAGGCCTCGTCGAAGTTCCAATGGGTATAAGCATCAAGGATATTGTTTACGACATCGGCGGCGGGCCGGTTGGCAAAGCCAAGATAAAGGCTGTCCAGACAGGCGGCCCATCCGGTGGTTGTATTCCCGCTAATAAGTTTGATTTGCCGGTTGATTATGACAGCTTAACCAAGGCTGGTTCAATTATGGGTTCCGGCGGCATGATTGTAATGGATGAGAATACCTGTATGGTCGATGTCGCAAAATATTTTATGAATTTTCTAAAGGATGAATCGTGCGGCAAATGTTTTACCTGCCGAAAAGGGACGCAGCGAATGCACGAAATCCTCAATGATATCTCAAAAGGTAAGGGAACGCCTGAGCATTTGGACCTTCTGAAAGAGTTGGCTGAGGCTGTAAAGGACACAACGATGTGCGGCCTTGGGCAGACGGCCTCGAATCCCGTTCTGAGTACTCTCCATTATTTTCAAGATGAGTATCATCGGCATGTAGTCGATAAAAAGTGTGATTCTTTTGTTTGTAAAGAATTAGTAGGTGCTCCGTGTCAGGCGGCTTGTCCGCTGGGCACTGAAGTTTGGCGTTATGTAGCCCTGATAGAAAAGGGTAGATATGAAGAAGCATACAAGGTTATAAGAGAGGCCAACCCATTCCCGTCGGCTTGTGCCCGAGTTTGCGGCCGCAATTGCGAATCCAGATGTACCTTGGCTGCCAGCGGGGATGAAGCCATTGCTATCCGAATATTGAAAAGATTTATCACAGACCGTATTTCTCCGTCGGTTTATAAACCTGTCAGGACAAAGCTCAATGGTCAAAAACAACGCAAAGTAGCTGTTGTGGGTGCAGGTCCTGCCGGCATTTCTGCTGCTCATTATCTTTCCCTACTCGGTTATAAAGTAACAATTGTTGAAGCGGGCAAAGAGCCGGGCGGAATGCTTCTTAGCTGCATACCAGCCTATCGTCTGCCTCGGGACGTGGCTCGCAAAGAGATAGACCTGCTTCTTGATGATGAAAATATTGATGTCAGGTATGATACCGCGTTAGGTCGAGACGTAACTATCGATGAACTTCTTAAGGGCGGCTATAGTGCGGTTTTCCTTGCGATAGGAGCAGATAAAAGCTGGCGATTGGACCTTGAAGGAGAAGACACTAAGGGAGTGTATTCTTCAATGGATTTCCTAAAGGCCTTCAATTTAAGGGGCGAGGAGTTAGCCAAAGGTCACGTAGGTATAGTCGGAGGCGGTAATTCTGCGGTCGATGCCGCCAGAGTGGCGATGCGTCAAAAAGCCGTCAAAAGCGTAACGATGCTTTACCGCCGAACAAGTCAGGAAATGCCTGCCTACGCAGAAGAAGTCGAAGCCGCTATAGAGGAAGGTATAAGACTCGAAACGCTCGTCTCGCCGGTAGGGATTCGCTATATCAAAGCGGCTCAGGCCGAAGGCGTAAAAATAGAAACTTTTGTTCAGCCGGTAAAAATAGACGCAAAACACGGCCATATTGTCGATATCAAATGCGTCAAAAATAAACTGGGCGATGTTGATTCAAGCGGCCGGCGAACACCTGTCCCGATACCCGGTTCTGAATTTACGATTGCTCTGGATACTCTGATAGCAGCTATCGGCGAACGGCCGGATAGCGACTGTCTTACTTCTATGGGTTTGGAGCTCGATAAAGGCGGCAGAGTAAAAGTTGATGCAAAGACCCTTCGCACCGGTCGAGAAGGAGTTTTTGCCGGCGGAGATTTGGTAACAGGACCTAACACTGTAGTTGAGGCTATTGCAGCAGGAAAAAGAGCGGCCGAAGTCATAAACCGCTATCTGCAAGGCAAAGAACTTGTTGAGCTGCCCAAAATAAAACTGCCGCAAGTATTTATCGAGCCTGCCGTGGTTGGTGAAGAAGAACTTGAAAACGCCGTCAAAAGAGCAGAACCCGCTGTTCTTGCGTCTGAATCGAGAAAGAAAAACTTCGAGGAAGTGGAACTGCCTCTGACAGTCGAGCAGGCAAAACGTGAAGCCCGAAGATGTCTCAGATGCGACCTCGAATTCACGCAGAGAGGCAAAAATGAAGAGAATAAATACGCAGCAGTGGAGGGAACATCGAAATGATAAAATTGAAAATAAATGGTTTAGAAGTTTCTGTTGAAAAAGGCACCACAATTTTGGAAGCTGCCAAATTTCTCGGGTTTCCTATTCCGACCCTTTGCCATATGGAAGGCCTGACGCCTTATGGAGCGTGTCGGCTGTGTGTTGTTGAAATCGGGGAAGGCCCGAAGGCAAAACTGGTCTCTTCCTGCACTTATCCGGCTGAAGAGGGGTTGGTTGTACGCACTGCTTCAACGAGGGTATTAAAGGCTCGTAAAATGATACTCGAACTTCTCCTGGCCTCCTGTCCCCAGTCCAAGACGATTCAGGACCTTGCCTCGGCCCACGAAATCCGTCAGCAGCGATTCAAACAGGAATATGAAGACTGTATTCTTTGCGGGTTGTGTGTGCGGGTATGCCAGGAGCAAATGATGGCTAAGGCAATTGGTTTTCGCAATCGCGGCGAAAAGAGAAGTATCGGCACGCCATTCGACGTCAAATCTGATGTTTGCAGACTGTGCGGCGGCTGTATGTATGTTTGCCCGGCTTGCCAGCTTCGATGCACCTACAACGAACCGGAAAAAGCAATCTGCGGCGGTTGTGCCAATCTAAGTCCGCCCTGCGTTCAGAAAGAGCAGTTCGATGATATGATGTGCTACATGAATCCTTGTGTAGCTTGTGAGATAAAAAAAGATTAACAGGTTAAAAAATAAAGGAGTCGAATAAGATGTCATTTACATTTTCAAAAGTAAACGCTACGGCCGCGACCTTAACTAAAAACAGAACAGAAAACTCGGTTGTGCCCGCTTCAGGAATGTGTGTTACCTGTGTGGACGGCTGTATAGGTATGTGCGAAATCGGCAAGAGTGCCTATCGCGGCCACGAGGTCATTTATCCCCAGCCATTCGGTATGATTACTACCGCTGCCGAGAAGTCGTATCCTGTTGATTATTCACATTTCAACATTATGGGCACCGCAGTCGGCGCTTATGGTATTGAAGCTGACAGTAACAAGGCCATCTTTCCGGCGGTAAATCTTGAAACTGTATTTGGCCACGATAAAAAAATAAAGTTTCGCTATCCATGGATTATTCCGGGAATTGGTTCCACGAATATTGCTAAAAACAACTGGGAAGGCCTGGCTATCGGCTCGGCATTGGCGGGAACCGGCCTGACCATCGGCGAGAACGTTGTCGGAATGGACCCAAAATCCATTCTCAAGAACGGCCGTGTAGTTGAGACAGACGACCTTAAACGCCGCGTTAAACTTTATAAAGACCATCAGCACGATGGCTATGGTGCGATTATCGTTCAGGCAAATGTTGAGGATACTATGCTGGGTGTGCAGGAATATGCGATTGAGAAACTCGGCGTCGAATGCGTGGAACTTAAATGGGGTCAGGGTGCCAAAGATATCGGCGGAGAGGTGAAAATCGGAGACCTTAAAAAGGCTCAAATGTTACAGGAGCGTGGTTATATAGTGCTTCCGAACCCCACCGACCCGGATGTAATCAAGGCTTTTGAAAAAGGCGCATTTAAGGAATTTGAAAGACATTCGAGAGTTGGAATGGTAACCGAAGAATCATTTGCCAAAAGAATAGAAGAATTGCGCAAAGCCGGCGCCAAATATATCTTCCTCAAGACAGGGGCATATCGGCCGGCAGACCTCGCGAGAGCGATTATGTTTGCTTCAAAATATAAACTTGACCTTCTGACCGTTGACGGAGCCGGCGGAGGCACAGGTATGAGTCCATGGCGAATGATGAACGAGTGGGGTATGCCTCCTGTTTATCTGCACTCGCTTCTTTATACTTACGCCAAGCGCCTTGCCGATAAGGGCGCGTATCTTCCAGCATTAGCTCTGGCCGGCGGGTTTACTTTCGAAGACCAAATCTTCAAAGGTCTTGCACTTGGTTCGCCATTTGTGAAACTGATAGGAATGGCCAGAGGTCCGATCGCCGCTGCTATGGTTGGTAAAACGATAGGGCGTACGATAGATGAGCAGCAAGTTCCGGTTTATATCGAGCGATTTGGAAATACCCGGGATGAGATTTTTGTAACATCAGGCGTGCTCCGAAAGGAACTGGGAAATAAGGAATTCGAAAACCTTCCGACCGGTGCCTTGGGACTCTATACATATTATGAACGTCTTGCCCAGGGCCTGCGTCAGCTAATGGCGGGCAGCCGAAAATTTGGTATCGAACATATGAACAGAGACGACATAGCGGCATTGACACAAGAGGCAGCGGCAGTCAGTGGAATTCAATACATAATGGATGTAGACCAGGGAAAAGTCGACAGAATCCTTAATAGTTGAAGAGATATTATTTGCAGTAAGAAAACGGTGTCAAAAAAGTGTCAATCGTCATAGTATCAGCAATGACAATCTGCGTCATTTTTGCGTCAGTCGCCAGTTATCTGGATGGGATTTTGGCATTGACCAGCTTTTATTTAAAGCGCCTGTCGCAGCTATCCTGACAAGTTCTCCGGGAAGGATGGCATTCAATACTTCGATTATTTTTGTGATAATAGGCACCGCGTTATTACTGTGCGGATACGAAACCGTACTTTTTCCCTATCTGGCTCGTGTTATTAAAGGTGTCCGCATTTTTGGGGTTTATATTTTTTGTACAACTATATTATCGAAGTAACTTCCCGCATTAGCCCAGCTGAATAACGCTATACTGCCCGAACTGAGACTGCTGTCAGTTGTTTGCAGTATCAACGCATTATCGACAAATACTTGAAGAGTTGAACCTTTGGCTATTATGTCTACCTGATAATCTCGACCGATTACATAAGGTATTCTTGATTTTGTGGAAAGCACGGTAAAGCTGCCGTTACATTTCTTGACCAGCTGCTGCTGCTTACGGTTCTTGTCCCATGCGAAACGATAGTAATTGTTCTTGTCTTTGTATCGGAACATAACACCTATGGATTCACTGTCGGTGGATTTCATAGTCAGACTGACCTTGTAGTTGGTCCATGTAGCGCCTGTTTTATATAGTGCGTATGTGCCGGGCTGACTTGGAAAAGATTCTGTGTAAATATTGGATTTTTGCACCATAGTTCCTGTAGAGGCTGACCACGACGAAGGGCCGGCCTTAGTGCCTTCGTCAATTATTGACCACCTGGCGAAGGTGCCATTATTAAAGTTCTCATTAAGAAATAGAGATGGTGCTATTGTTATATCATTTACAATTAAATTGACAGCCTGTGAATCTTGGGCCTGGCCGTCAGTTGCGGCAAACATTACCTGATAAGTTCCGGCCTGGTCGTAGTCGGGCGTCCAGTCGAAGGTCTGGCCGGTGAAAGTAGCTCCGCTTGGCAGGTTTTCTGCCGAGTATGTGATAGAGTCGCCGTCAGGATCAGTCGCATTTACCAGAAAATTCAATAGGCTGTTCTCATTTACCGACTTATCGCCTATTGCCGCGAGTACAGGCGAACGGTTAACATTATTTACGATAATACTGATAGTCTCAAAGTCTCTGAACATATCATTTTCAGCGGCAAAAGTAGCTTCATAACTTCCTGCATCGTTATATGCAGGTGTCCAATTGAAAATATTATCGGCAAAGTCCGGTTCGCTCGGAAGATTGTGTCTTTCTATAAAGGTCTTTATATCAGGGTCATTGACATTAACGGTAAAAGTTAGAGTGGAACCTTCGTCAACTTCCTTATTGCCTATCGGGGCAAAGGACAGATTATTTGGAGATGAAGGGGCGTATTCATAACAGCCGATGCTGTGATATTCTGTGTTGCGTGAAGGTCCATCGTTTCGTATGAAGCCGTCAGAACCGATTGCTCCGAGGCTGTCAGCAGGCTGATTGTCAGGAGTTCCGGAGTTTACGCCAGGTGAGCTTTCTGCCAGATGAAAATCCAGTTTGCCGCTGCGGTCGGCATCTCTATCGGCGAAAGAACCTGCCGAACCAAAACAGAATCCACCATTAACGAAAAACGGTTTATAGCCATTCTTCGCATAACTCCATTGTGTTGTGGCCGAGCAGGATGTCCCCAAATCTTCAAAATAACAGGGATTGCCCTGCAGGGCGTATGATGGTGAGCCGGTCCGCCAGACAGCATAAATGGTATTTGCTCCAAGTTTGTATTGGTCGCTGTAGTTTGGCGAGGCCCAGAAAATATTATTGTTCTCGATGTATTTATTTAAGATATCATCATTAGGCGGTGGCAGCGGATATGGGCCAAGCACAATGTTGTTGATAAAAGTAAAGCCTGTACCATTGTTATTTTCTACAAATCGCGCAGTATATGGCGATGGCGTATTTCTGCTGAATACCACCGTCGCTCCGTAATATCTGCCTAAAAGAGAGTATTTATCGAGTTTGCTGCTGACTACTTTGCCGATAAAGGTGTTGTTGCGAAAAACTATCGGATGTTCCGCCGATGGGTTTAAATTGTAGAATTTATTCTGTCCTATGTATGTGGTTATGCCGTCATAAAAACCAGTGTTGTAGATGAGGTTATTTTCGAACTTTACGTCGCTGTAAGTCAGGGGATATTCATTATAGAACATTATACCCTGCGAACCGCCATCGTGCAGAATGTTGTTGCGAATGGTAATAGGACTTGACCGAATCGACATTATGGAACCTGGATGATAATTTTCCGTTCCAACGGCGTTATGCGGAAAGTACGGCTCATCCTGATGGGTATACATACCGAAGACATGATTGTATGAAACATTGGCGTTGGGACAGCCTGTATAAATGCTTATGCCGGAGCCTTCGGACATCTCGCTGATGTAATTATAGGTAATAGTGGGGCTGATTGAGTCTTTAACAAGAATGCCGTTGCGGGTCTTTTGCTGCCTATTATGGTAATAGGTAAAGTAGTCGCAGAATCTGACATCCTGACCCGTCGTCAAATACTTGTTGTAGCCGACAAAATTGCAGTTGCTGATATTGACGTAATTTGCTTTATACAAAGTCAGCATTCTGCTTCCACTGTGCCAGTTGCCGTCGTCAGCAGGCATTGGGTTAGGAACAGGAGCCTGAACTTTAAATCCATCCAATTTCAGATACGTGTTAATCTTTGCAGTGTTTTGAATGTCAATTTTGTTCAGCACAGGAGTTCTGCCAGCAGCAGCCTTATAGGTAAGCCAGTTGGTGCGAGCTATATTTGCTTCGATATAACTGCCATAATTTCCGGAGTTGACCTCGACGATATCTCCTGAGCCATTGTTTGGCCGTGCATTCAAGATGGTTTGAGCATCGGCTATTGTTTTAAAAGCGGTTGCCCAGCTTGTTCCATTTCCGGATTTAGTTTTACTTGCATCGAGATAATAAGTAGCTGCATTTACCGTATTTACGGCGAGAGCAAGAAGATATGTGAGAATTATTATGCAGCCTGCTGAAACTATTCTGTGGATTTGGTGACTTGTTTGGTAAGTTAATTTTTTAGTATTCATTATTCCTTACCTGCCTCCCGTATCTATGAAAAAAGTTTTTATCGACTTTTTATATCCACTTTCAACTATGCTTAAATACGCTTGACTATACTACTAAGTTCTAAAGTTTATCCATACTACCGGATAAATATCAATAATAAATTTTCATAATTTTGCACTTTTTGGGGATTTTTTTTATCGCCTTTACTCCTTTAGATATAGCTCTTTACTGTTAGTGGGCTTGCCATTTTGCCTTAACTTGTATTGTGAGAGGGTTATCCCGGCAAATAGTATGACACTGCTTTTTGGTGTAAGATGGTCCTGTGATTATTGTGAAATTATAACCCGCCGGATATGAGTTACCCGGCGGGTTGAGATTCTTGCGTTGCTGTAAGTTTATGGTTTTTGTACAGTGATATTGTCGAAATAGCTTCCCGCATTGGCCCAGCTATATAGCGCTATGCTGCCCGAACTAAGGCTGCTATCGGTTTTTTGCAGTATCAACACATTGTCGATAAATACTTGAATAGTTGGACCGTTGGCGACTATGTCGACCTGATAATCTCGGCCTATCACATAAGGTATTTTTGAGTTCGTACCGAGCACGGTAAAACTGCCGTTGCATTTCTTGACCAGCTGCTGCTGATTACGGGTTCTGTACCATGCGAAACGATAGTAGTTGTTCTTGTCTTTGTATCGGAACATAATACCTATGGCGTCATCGTCGGTGGATTTCATAGTCAGGCTGACTTTGTAGTTAGTCCATGTAGCGCCTGTTTTATATAGTGCGTATGTGCCGGGCTGACTTGGGAACGATAATGTGTATATATCTGACTTTTGCACCATAGTTCCTGTGGAGGCTGACCACGATGAAGGGCCGGCTTTAGTGCCTTCGTCAATTATTGACCATCTGGCGAAGGTGCCATTATTAAAGTTCTCATTAAGCAGAAATATCGGTATATTCATATCATTGACAGTTAGATTAACTGTTTGCGAATCCTGAGCCTGACCATCAGTTGCGGTAAACTTTACCTGATAAGTTCCAGCCTGGTCGTAGGTGGGAGTCAAACTGAAAGTCTGACCTGTGAAAGTCGCACCGCTCGGCAGTCCTTCTGCCGAGTATTCGATGGGATCTCCATCAGGGTCGGTCGCACTTACCAGGAAGTTCAAAAGGCTGTTCTCATTTACCGACTTATCGCCGATTGCCGCAAGGGCAGGAGAACGATTAACGTTATTTACAATTAGATTGACAGCCTGTGAATCCTGAGTCTGGCCGTCAGTTGCGATAAACGTTACCTGATAGGTTCCAGCCTGGTCATAGCCGGGTGTCCAGCTAAAATCCTGGCCGGTGAAAATGGCTCCGCTCGGCAGGCCTTCCGCAGAATATGTGATTGCATCGTCATCCGCATCAGTTGCACTTACCTGAAAACTCAACAGGCTGTTCTCATTCACTGACTGATTGCCGATAATCGCCAGCACAGGCGGCCGATTAAGATCGTTTACAGTTAGATTAATCGTCTCAGAATTTTGTGCCTGACCGTCAGTTGCGGTAAACGTTATCTGATAAGTTCCAGCTTGGCCGTAATCTGGTGTCCAGCTGAAGGTTTGGTCGGCAAATGCAGCCATACTTGGCAAGCCTTGTGCAGAGTATGTAATTGTATCATCATCCGCATCGGTTGCGCTTACCAGGAAACTCAAGAGGCTGCCTTCGTTTACCGACTTATCGCCTATTGCCGCAAGGACAGGCGAACGGTTAAAATTATTTACGATGATGCTGATGGTCTCAAAGTCACTGAACATATCATTTTCAGCGGCAAATGTAGCTTCGTAACTTCCTGCATCACCATATGTAGGTGTCCAGCTGAAAATATTATCGGTGAAATCTGGTTCGCTCGGCAGGGTGTGGTTTTCTATGACAGGTTTCACATTAGGATCATTAATGCTAACAGCAAAACTCAGAGTAGAGCCTTCATCGACTTCCTTATTGCCTATAGGGGCAAAGGATAAATCATTGGTAATGTATTCATAACAACCGGCACTGTGATTGAATACGTTGCGTGAAGGTCCATTATTTTGTATAAAGCCGTCAGGACCGATTGAGCCGAGACTGTCAGCAGGCTGATTGTCCGGGGTTCCGGCATTTATGGCTGGTGAACCTTCCGCCGGATGGAAATCAAGCTGGCCGGCTCGGTCTCTGATTCTATCAGCGTAGTTGCCTGCTGGTCCAAATCGCATTCCGCCGGCTGCAAAAAATTGCGTTACGCCGTCACGGCTGTAAACATATTCCTGAGTGGATGGCGTACTGCTTCCCAAATCCTCAAAATGACAGGGATATCCGTGATATTTACCGCCTGTGTACCAATATGAAACAGTGTTGTTAAGATAACTGCCTCCTACAACAGGGTCGCGCTTCCAGATAATATTATACCCTTCTGTCATATTCGGGTATTTACTCGGATGCGGGAAACCATTGCCGACAGATGTCCAGGGTCCGACCAGTATATTATTAACTACAGTAAGTCCTGTTCCGTCATAGCCGGTAACGGGGCTATAGCTGTAAATAGTATTGCCGTAGTACCGGGATGAAATCGACGACAAAGAAAGACTGCTGCTGTCTACGCGTCCTACAAATGTGTTATTGCGTATCACAATTGGATGTTCTGCGGACGGAGCAAATTTGTAAAATGCCACTCGGCCTGTGAAATACGCGGAGGTTACCCCATCGCTAAAGCCGCCGCTATATATAAGGTTATTTTCCATCAAAACATCGCTGTAAGGACCGGAATCATCGTAAAACATCAGCAGTTGTGAGCCGCCATCATGTATAACATTGTTGCGAATCACTATGGGGCATGACCGGATTGACATCATTGAACCCGGATGATAGCTCGACGTTCCCACCATATTGTGCGGGAAATATGGCTCATCCTGATGGGTATACATACCGAAGACATGATTGTATGAAACATTGGTGTTGGGACAGCCTGTATAAATGCTTATGCCGGAGCCTTCGGACATCTCGCTGATATAATTATAGGTAATAGTGGGACTGATTGAGTCTTTAACAAAGATGCCGTTGCGGGTCTTTTGCTGCCTATTATGGTAATAGGTAAAGTAGTCGCAGAATCTGACATCCTGACCTGTCGTCAAATACTTGTTGTAGCCGACAAAATTGCAGTTGCTGATATTGACATAATTTGCTTTATACAAAGTCAGCATTCTGCTTCCAGTGTGCCAGTTGCCATCGTCGGCGGGCATCGGGTCTGGTACAGGAGCCTGAACTTTAAAGCCATCGAGTTTCAGATAAGTGTTTTGCTGATTGGTGTTTTGAATGTCAATTTTGTTCAGCACGGGAGTTTCGCCTGCAGCAGCTTTATAGGTAAGCCAGTCGCTGCGGGTAATGTTTTTCTCGACATAACTGCCGTAATTTCCGGAGTTAACTTCGACGATGTCTGAAGAACCTTTGGCTGGCCGCGCATTCAAGGCGGTTTGAGCATCAGCAATTGTTTTAAAAGCGGTTGCCCAGCTTGTTCCATCTCCGGATTTGGCTGTACTTGCATCGAGGTAGTAAGTTGCCGCATTTACCGTATTTGCGGCGAGAGCAAGAAGACATGTGAGAATTACAATGCGGCATGCTGAAACTGTTCTGTGGACTTGGTGACTTGTTTGGTAAGTTAGTTTTTCAGTATTCATGATTTTTCCCCCTATCTACCCATCAATCTGCCCATTATTTTGGGAAGAGGTGGAACTCTTATAAACTTTTAACTATATTACCAAGCTTATTTATTTTGCCATATAAACAGTAATAATGAATTTTCATAGAGACAACCTATTCTTTTGTGAGGGGTAATATTTTTGCATTGGGGGTTAATAACATCCCATAAAATACGCAAAAACGAAGAAATATGGCTAAAAATGGGGTTTTTGTGTAGTTTATACCTTTAATACAGGTCAAAAATTAATGATAGTATGGCAAGAAATAAAGAATAAAAAGGTCTTTATTGTTGTGTTTTTAATAATAAATCGAGTATTTTAGACTTTTTCTGAGGGTAATAATGTTGACAAAAATCCCAAAATTCCGTTATAATCACCTGTGACCTATAGGGGTATCTCAAATCCAGGAAGGAGAAGCGATAAGGCAACCCCCTAAGGCTAACCCCATGGACTGATGAATCGTAGAGAGTTTTACGTTTTGGTACTACTGCTTTTGGATTATGTTTTAGTAGTACTCAAAAAGGTTGATTTACAAGACTGAATTAAAATTAAAGAAGAAGATTGTGAATTGCATAAGAGCAACAAAACGTGGCAAGAGTATCGTATGGGTAATGTGGATACTGGCTATTCTGCTTTTTTTATTTGCCGGCATAGCATATCGCATCACAGCACATCGCTTGAGGTTAGCTGTTGATACTACGGTTAAGTTACCAGTTCCTCTATTAGCATTTCCGATAGAAATTGACGGTTGGAACGGAGAAGATGTACCAATTCCTTATAATATCCAGCGTGTAGCTGGAAATGATGATTTTCTAAGTCGTTTATATATCAATAAGCAAACAAACGAATGGGTTAATGTTTATATTGCTTATTCAGCTCGCCCCAGAACGATGGTAGGCCACAAGCCGGAGGTTTGCTACGTTGGCAGCGGCTGGATTCTCGAGGATACCGAGCCTTCAAAGGTTATCTCTGATTCCGGCACAGTAATTTCATGTTTAATCCATCATTTTTACAAACCTGCTCCGGAGAACAGTAAAGTTGTAGTTTTGAATTTTTATATCTTGAATGGACAGATTACATCCGATGAAAGAGGTTTTTCCGGCGTAGGATGGCGTACCCCCAATGTAGCGGGCAGTCTGGCCCGTTATGTGGCGCAGGTACAGATAAGTTCGGTACTGGAAAATTCGGTTCGCCTGGCAGCTAAAGATATGAC